>Ga0247823_10000477_pt1 | contig 34243 bp, 27 predicted proteins | sample 13C_PalmiticAcid_2_FD_192426 | JGI IMG/M metagenome (GOLD analysis project Ga0247823, IMG submission 192426) | Soil microbial communities from agricultural site in Penn Yan, New York, United States - 13C_PalmiticAcid_Day30 | ecosystem: Environmental > Terrestrial > Soil > Agricultural land...
GTGAGGGCGGGCAGCAGCACAAGCCGGATTACGTGGCCAAGAACCCCCAGCACATGGTGCCCACCCTGCAGCACGGGGAGCGCGTTATCCGCCAGTCGCTGGCGATCCTCGAGTATCTCGACGAAGCCTGGCCTTCACCGCGGCTGCTGCCCATGACGGCACGCGACCGCGCCCGCGTGCGTGCATTGGCGCAGATGGTCGCCTGCGACATCCACCCGCTCAACAACCTGCGCGTGCTGCAGTATTTCGACGGCACCTGGAACGTGCCGCAGTCCGAACGGGACGAGTGGGTCAAACACTGGATCATCGAAGGATTTGCCGCGGTCGAATCGCTGCTCGCCGAGGACTCCGCGACCGGCGCCTACTGCCATGGGCAGACACCGGGACTGGCGGATTGCTGTCTGGTGCCGCAGGTGTTCAATGCGCGTCGCTTCGGCGTGGACATGGCCGCGTTCCCGACCATCGTCCGTATCGAACAGGCTTGCCTGGCGTTGCCCGCATTCGACCAGGCGCGTCCCGAAAGCCAGCCTGACGCAAATGCCTGAATGAAAAAGGGCGGAGAACTCCGCCCTTTGGGATGCTTCTTCGCAGGCTATGGTGCCGTCAGCCGAAGCCGTGGGTGATGCGCGGCGAGCTTCCCGACGTGTCGTAGTCGGCGTAGGGGTCATGCTCGCCCTTGCTGCCTTCGGACAGACGGAACTTCAGCGCCAGGCCATCACGCGAGTCGGCGGCACGCAGCGCTTCCTCTTGCTCGATCTGGCCTTCCTTGACCATGCGGAACAGGCACTGGTCGAAGGTTTCCATGCCTTCCTCCAGCGACTCCTCCATGGCCTGCTTGATCTCGTGCACCTGGCCGCGGCGCAGCAGGTCGCGGATCATCGGCGTGTTGATCAGCACTTCGGCGGCCGGCATGCGACGACCGTCGGTACCTTTCACCAGGCGCTGCGACACCACGGCGCGCAGGTTCAGCGCCAGGTTCATCAGCACGTTCTTGTGCGCGCTTTCCGGGAAGAAGTTCAGGATGCGCTCGATGGTCTGGTCGGCGTTGTTGGAGTGCAGCGTGGCCAGGCACAAGTGGCCGGTCTCGGCGAAGGCGATCGCGGCCTCCATCGTGGTGGCGTCGAGGATTTCGCCGATCAGGATGACGTCCGGCGCCTCGCGCATCGCGTTCTTCAGCGCGTTGTGGAAGGCGTGCGTGTCCAGGCCCACTTCGCGCTGGTTGACGATCGACTGCTTGTGCTTGTGCAGGTACTCGATCGGATCCTCGATGGTGAGGATGTGGCCGGTGCTGGTGGTGTTGCGGTAGTCGATCATCGATGCCAGCGACGTCGACTTGCCCGAACCGGTGGAGCCGACGATCAGCACCAGCCCGCGCGGGGTCATGATGATGTCCTTCAGCACCGGAGGCAGGTTCAGCTCTTCGATGGTCGGGATCACGCTGCGGATCGCGCGGATCACCATGCCCACCTCGCCGCGCTGCTTGAACACGTTCACGCGGAAGCGCCCCGCATCCTGCAGGGCGATGGCCATGTTGAGCTCCAGTTCGCGCTCGAACACGGGCACCTGGCCCTCGTCCATCAGCGAATAGGCGATCTTCTTCACCATGCCCGGCGGCAGACCGGTATTGCCCAAGGGATAGAGCTTGCCCTCGATCTTGATGTACACCGGCGCCCCGGTGGTGAGAAACATGTCCGAGGCGTTCTTCTCGGTCATCAGCTTCAGGAAATAGCCGATGTCCATGTGCAAAGCTCCCAAGATGCGCGGCGCGACGTTGCAACGGCGCCAAAGGCTTCCGACAATGGCCGCGCGCACCCCTCAACGTCACGGCACCCCAATGACAGTTAGCTTCTCACACTTCCGCTGGCCCCTGCATGTGATGGCGGCCGCAGTAGCAACACTGGCCTTGGCCGGCGAACCGGCACGCGCCCAGAGTGCAGCGCCCCCGGAACTGGAAGCCGCCGTGCAGGCGGTGCAGCGCGCGGACCAGGCGGATGCCGACCAGTACGCCCCGCAACCGCTGGAGGCAGCGCGGCAGGCGTTGGCGCAGGCGCAGGCCGCACACGCTGCGCGGGACAAGAAGGACGCACTGGACCTGGCCCTGCGGGCCACGGTGGATGCCGATCTTGCGCGCGCGCGCAGCCTGGAAGCCGTGGCGACGGCCGAAGTCGCGCAACGGAAGGCGGAGATCGCCGACCTCCAGCGCCAGATCGGCGCGGAGGGGGGGCGATGAAGGCGTCTCGCAAGGTGACCCGTGCCGGCATGCTGGGGCTGATGCTGATGCTGATGCTGGGCTCCAACACCGCGTCAGCGGCTGACAATCCCGTGGTCGTGCAGCTCAACCAGCGGTTGTCTGCGCTGCATGCCGATCCGGCGCTTGGGGAACTGGCGGCCTACGAGAAGTTGCAGGCACAACACGCCATCACCGCCTTCGACAAGGCGCGTCGCAGTCAGCGCGAGACTGCCCAGTACGTGGCGGAACGCCGGGTGGAGATCGCGGAGATCGCCGCACGCACCCAGGCGGCCCGTCGTGAAGTGGACCGGTTGGACCGGACCCGCAGCGAGTTGCTGGTGGAAGCGAGTCGCCGCGAAGCGGAGCGCGCGCGCCGGGAGGCAGAGCGCCTGCGCGTGCAGGCGCAGATCCAGGCCGAGGAAACCGAACGCCTCCGCATGGCTGCCGAGGCCGAGGCACTGGCGCGCCAGGAAGCGGAGATCACGCTGGATACCGTCGCGGGCCAGCAGGCGAACCGGCTGAGTGCGGCCCGTCAGCGCGAACTGAAACTGGCGCGCGAGGAGGCGGAACTGGTCTCGGGTGCCAAGCTGCCGCCTTCGAAGTTCGAAACCCGTGGTGAGGTCTTCACCCTGGGCGCCGACGTCTTCGCTGCCAATTCGGCGAAGCTGTCCGCCGGGGGCGCGTCGAGTGCTGCCGCGCTCGCCGCCTACCTGCAGGCCAACCCCAAGGCCCGGGCCCGCATCGACGGTTACGGGGACAAGCAGACGCCCGGACAGCGCCGGGCTGATGTGCTGCGAGATGCGCTGATGGCGGCCGGTGTAGCGAAATCACGCCTGCAGAGCGCAGGCAAGGGCACCGGCAGCAAGGCACGCGCGCTGGAAGTCGTCGTCACGCATTGATAACCCCATGTAAATCATGGGGTTATACGAGGTTGCAAGGCTTCGGCGTGGCTGGGCTGAATCCTGTTCTTACGGGCTGAATCCTGTCGGATCAACCACTTGCAACGGGCCTTGTCGGGCCCGGCAGTGAGGAGTAGGGTCGTATACCCAAGCGATCCCCGTCGCTTGGCTCACCGGAGAATCGACCCGATGACGCCCGTACCGATCCCGCAGGAGACCGCCGCCGGCAGCCAGGCCGCAGCGGGCATTCCGGTGGGAAGTGCCCGCGCTGCCGGCCAGATGCTCCGCTCCCAAGCCAACGCCCCGTGCCTGCAGAGGCCGGGGCGTTCGTATTTCCGCTGAAGGAGGTAACGATCATGTTCGAAGGTCAACCGCAGGCCGAAATCGATGCACTCATCAAGGCCGATCCGGAGTTCAAGCAGCTGTACCAGCGCCATCGCGAGCTGGACAAGAAGGTCACCGACGCCGAGCTGGGTGTACTGCCCATCGACGACAACCGCCTCGGGCAGATGAAGCGCGAGAAGCTGCACGCCAAGGAGCGATTGCTCCGGATCTACGACGCCAAGCCGCACTGACGCCTGCCCCGCCACTTTCTTGTCGCGGGCGGCGGCGGCCTCCTCGTCGGCCGTCGCCGTCCGCGTCACCCTAGTGCGATAATCCGGGCCACGTTCCGCACCGGATGCACGGCCGCATGGCGATCCACTCCTCAGTACTCGAGCTGATCGGCGACACGCCGATCGTCCAGGCCAGGCGCCTGGACACCGGGCTCTGCACCCTCTACCTGAAGCTCGAAAGCGCCAACCCCGGCGGGTCCATCAAGGACCGCATCGGCATGTCGATGATCGAGGCCGCCGAAAAGCGTGGCGACCTGAAGCCCGGCGCGACCCTGGTGGAAGGCACGGCCGGCAACACCGGTATCGGCCTGGCCCTGGTAGCCCAGCAGAAGGGCTACAAGTTGATGCTGGTGGTCCCGGACAAGATGAGCCGGGAGAAAATCTTCAACCTGAAGGCCATGGGCGCCGAGGTCATCCTGACCCGCTCCGACGTGGCGAAGGGGCACCCGGAGTACTACCAGGACCTGGCCGAGCGCATTGCGCGCGAGACCCCTGGGGCCTACTTCATCAACCAGTTCGGCAACCCCGACAACCCGGCGGCGCACGAGTTCGGCACCGGCCCGGAAATCCTGCGCCAGATGGAAGGCCAGCTGGACGCCATCGTCTTCGGCTGCGGCAGCTCCGGCACGATGACCGGCCTGTCGCGCTGCTTCGCCGAGCATTCGCCGCAGACGGAGATGGTGCTGGCCGACCCGGTGGGCTCCATCCTCACCCAGTACATCAACGAAGGCACGTTGAGCACCAAGTCCGGCAGCTGGCTGGTGGAAGGCATCGGCGAGGACTTCCTGCCGCAGATCTCGGATTTCAGCCGGGTCAAGAAGGCCTATGCGATCAGCGACGGCGAGAGTTTCCACACCGCCCGCGAGCTGCTGGCGAAGGAAGGCATCCTGGGTGGTTCGTCCACCGGCACCCTGCTGGCGGCCGCGCTGAAGTACTGCCGCGAACAGACCACGCCGAAGAAGGTGCTGGTATTCGTCTGCGATACCGGCAACAAGTACCTGTCCAAGATGTACAACGACTACTGGATGCTGGACAACGGGTTCATCGACCGGCCCCAGTACGGCGACCTGCGCGACCTCATCCTGCGCCCCTACAGCCAGCGCGACACCGTGGTGGTCAGTCCGACCGACCTGCTGACGACCGCCTACCAGCGCATGAAGCTGTACGACGTGTCGCAGCTGCCGGTGATGGAGGGCGACAGGCTGGCCGGCATCGTCGACGAGAGCGACGTGTTGCTGCACGTGTATGGCGACGAAGCCCGTTTCCGCGACCCGGTCTCCACCGCCATGGTCAGCAAGCTGGACCGGCTGGACGTGCATTCCCCGATCGAGGCCCTGCTGCCGGTGTTCGACCGGGGCCAGGTGGCCATCATCACGGATGGCGATGCCTTCCTTGGTCTGATCACCCGCATCGACCTGCTCAACTACCTGCGACGGCGCGCACAATAGGGGTTCCGTGCCAGTGCCCTGGCACGGGCCACGGCGCGGCATGGACGATACGTTAAGACCCGGCTGGTAGAATGCCCGGCTGCTTCAAGGACCCCGAACATGGCTCCACATCCTTCCCCAGACAGCGGGAAAACCGGCGATCTCGCGCTCGGCACGCTGGCCATCCATGGTGGGCAGTCGCCCGATCCCAGCACCGGCGCGGTCATGCCGCCCATCTACGCGACGTCCACCTACGCGCAGAGCAGCCCGGGCGTGCACCAGGGCTTCGAGTATTCGCGCACCCACAATCCGACCCGGTTCGCCTATGAGCGGTGCGTGGCCGCGCTCGAAGGCGGCAGCCGCGGCTTCGCGTTCGCCTCCGGCATGGCAGCCACCTCGACCGTGTTGGAACTGCTGGACAGCGGCAGCCATGTCATCGCGATGGATGACCTTTACGGCGGCAGCTACCGCCTTTTCGAGCGCGTGCGCCGACGTAGTGCGGGGCTGGATTTCAGCTTCGTCGACATGACTGACTTGGCGGCGTTCGAGGCGTCCATCACGCCGAAGACGCGGATGGTATGGGTGGAAACGCCCACCAATCCCATGCTGAAGATTGTCGACATTGCCGCCATCTGCGAAATCGCACATAAGCATGGCCTGCGCGTGGTCGTCGACAACACCTTCGCCTCGCCGATCCTGCAGCGGCCGCTGCAACTCGGCGCGGACGTCGTGATGCACTCCGCCACCAAGTACCTCAACGGCCACTCCGACATGGTCGGCGGCATGGTGGTGGTGGACGATGACACGGAACTGGCCGAGCAGATGGCGTTCCTGCAGAACTCCATCGGCGCCGTGCAGGGGCCTTTCGACAGCTTCCTCGCCTTGCGTGGCCTGAAGACCCTGCACCTGCGCATGAAAGCACACTGCGAGAATGCAATGGCGTTGGCGCAATGGCTGGAAACGCATCCTGTGGTCGAGAAAGTCATCTATCCCGGACTGGAATCTCATCCGCAGCACGCGCTGGCCACCAAACAGATGCAGGGTTATGGCGGGATCATTTCCATCGTGTTGAGCGGCGGCTTCGAGGCAGCCCGGAAATTCTGCGAAAACACCCGTCTGTTCACGCTCGCGGAGTCGCTGGGAGGAGTGGAGAGCCTAGTGAATCACCCCGCGGTGATGACGCATGCATCGGTGCCGGTGGAGCGGCGGGAAAAACTGGGTATCAGTGACGGGCTTGTGCGGCTGAGTGTGGGTGTCGAATATTTGGACGCTCTGCGAGCGGAATTGGCAGAAGTCCTAGATCGGTGCCGACCTTGAAGGTCCGAACCACCATGCATCGACAATCCGGCGTGCCGGCAGAATCCAGGCTCGCCGATTGGGCTCGCGGGCTCGCGCCGCTTGCCAGCCTGTACCGCCGGCTTCCGCTGGCTTGGCGCGATGTTGTCTTGCAACTATCGAATCGACGCTTGCAACGCAGGCTTGCCTTCCAGCGTACGGTGGCATGGGCAGTAAAGCTGTCTGCACCTCCGCAGCAAGTCTCACTGCCTGTACGTTCTCCCATCCCCGCAGGCGAAGGCATTGGCGTCAATGTGTTCGGCTACCTGCGCGGAGAGTTCGGCCTAGGGGAAAGCGCGCGCCAGTATGCGCGCGCGCTGATGGCGGCCGGCGTGGATGTTGCGCTTGTGGACATGGATCTGGGTCTGCCGCACGGCTGGAAGGACGACAGCTTGGAAGCTTTACTGGGTACGAGTGCGCCTTTTGCCGTCAATCTGGTTTTCGTCAATCCAGACTACCTGGACGCTGCCCTTGAGAAAATCGGACCGGAACGTCTGGCCGGGAAGCATTTGATCGCATGCTGGTTCTGGGAATTGGACAAGGTGCCCAATGCATGGGTTTCCTCGCTGGACAAAGTGGACGAATTGCTGGTCAGTTCTCGCTTCGTCGAAGAGGCCTTTCGCAGGGTGACGGACAAGCCGATTCTGCGCGTTCCGCTGCCATTGGCGCACATGCCTGACAGTGGTCTTCAGCGTGCGGATTTCGGACTGCCCGATGAAGGGTTCGTGTTCCTTGCCTCCTTCGATTTCAATTCATGGATCGTGCGCAAGAATCCTCATGGAGTGGTCGAGGCATTTTTGCGGGCATTCTCGGCCGGCACTGAGCCGGTTCACCTGTTGCTGAAGACAAGCAACGGGTTCCGCTACCCCACGCAGCTTCGTGCGTTGCTAGCGGCAACGGCGGCCGACCCACGCATACTGGTGCGCGACGACATCATCGAACGCGCACACATGACCGCTCTCCATCGCTGTTGTGACGCTTATGTTTCCATGCATCGCGCCGAAGGTTTTGGTCTAGGTCTCGCCGAAGCCATGGCGCTCGGAAAACCGGTCATCGCCACCAACTGGTCGGGCAACCTGGATTTCATGTCTTCCGACGTGGCCTGCATGGTGGACTACCGGCGCGTGCCGGTCCTGCCGGACCAGTATCCGCACTCCGAGGGAGCGACGTGGGCCGAACCGGACGTGGCGTCGGCGGCAGACGCGATGCGCCGCCTGGCGGCAGACCCGGCGGCGGCATCCCGCCTCGGCGTACGCGCCCGAAAGTACGTCTCGGATGAGTTGGCGCCGGAGAAGGCGGCATCCGCCATCGCGCGCCGTCTGAAGTCCCTGCATGATGCTGACAGCGACGGAGGCGAGCACTGATGCGCGAAATGTTGGCCGCGATCTGGTCATACAGATTTTTCATCGTTTCCTCTATCAGCAACGATCTGCGCGTCCGCTTCCTGCGTAGCAAGCTCGGTGCCTTGTGGATGGTCATCCATCCGCTTGCGCAGGTGCTGATCTTCGCGCTGGTCTTGTCGGAAGTGCTGGCTGCCAAGTTGCCTGGGATCGACAATAAATATACTTATGCGCTGTATCTGATGGCGGGCACGTTGGGCTGGACGCTGTTTGCCGAGACCATCAGCCGGTGCGTGGCGCTTTTCGTCGATAACGCCAACTTGATGAAGAAGATGGCGTTTCCGCGGATATGCCTGCCCATCATCACGGCCGGCACCACGCTGGCGCAAAACATTCTCCTGCTACTGGCCATCTTTCTCGTATTCGCGGCGCTCGGCCACCTGCCGGGCATCCAGGTTCTCTGGTTGCCTTTGCTTATGCTCATTACGCTGATGCTCTCCAGTGCGCTGGGCATCCTGCTGGGCATTTTCAATGTCTTCGTCCGCGACGTGGGCCAAGTGGTGCCGGTGGTGATCCAAGCGATGTTCTGGTTGACGCCCATCGTCTATTCGCTCGATATCCTGCCACCGTCGAGCCGTGCCTGGTTCCAACTCAATCCGCTGATCCCGCTGATTGTCAGTTACCAGAATGTGCTGGTGTTTGACAAGCCGCCAGAATGGGCGAGCTTGGGATGGTTGATGGTCGCTTCGCTGATCTTCGCGGGGCTCGCCCTGGTCGTGTTCCGGCGCGCCAGCGCCGAGATGGTGGACGTACTGTGAGCCTCGCCATTTCCGTCACCGGGGTAGGCAAGGCCTACCGTCACTGGAAGAGCGAGTGGCAACGTTTCGCTCGCTGGTTCGGCATCCGCTCGGTGCCTGCTTCGGAGCAATGGGTCCTGCGGGACGTCGGTTTCCAGATCCACCAGGGCGAATCGGTGGGCATCATCGGCCAGAACGGAGCAGGCAAGAGCACGTTGCTCAAGCTCGTGACGGGTACCACGCGTCCGAGCGAGGGAAGGATAGTGCTGAACGGGCGCGTTTCGGCGATCCTCGAGTTGGGCATGGGCTTCAATCCAGAGCTGACGGGTCGCCAGAACGTGCGCCACGCTGCCGGCCTGCTCGGCTACACAGAAGTGGAGATTGATGGGCTTATGCCCGAGATAGAGCGCTTCGCCGAAATCGGCGACTACTTCGACGAGCCGGTTCGCGCCTATTCCAGTGGCATGCAAGTGCGGGTGGCTTTCAGCGTTGCAACGGCCACTCGTCCCGACATTCTGATCGTCGACGAAGCGCTTTCGGTTGGCGACGCCTACTTTGTCCACAAGTGCTTCCAGCGGATCCGCGAGTTCCGCGCCAACGGGACGACGCTGCTGTTCGTCTCGCATGACGCTAGTGCGGTGCAGGCGCTGTGTGACAGGGCCATCCTGCTGGTACAGGGACGCGTCGCGATGGATGGCGATCCGCACTATGTGTTCGATTACTACAATGCGCTGATTGCCGAGAAGGAAAACAGCAAGCTGCTTCAACGCGAGACTGCGGATAACCAGACGGCAACCGAGTCGGGATCTGGCGAAGCGTCGATCGAGTCGGTTGCGTTGCTGGACGTGGATGGAGAGCCTGTGGAGTACGTCGGGGTGGCGCAGCAGGTGGTGCTGGACGTACTCGTGCAGGTGCACGTGCCACTCGACGATCTGGTGTTCGGCTTCATGATCCGCGATCGCCTGGGCCAATCGGTGTTCGGCACCAACACCCACCATACCCGGCAGGCCAACACGCATATCGCCGCAGGTCAACGCCTGCGCTTCAGGGCGGCGTTCCCTGTCAACCTTGGTCCCGGTAGCTATTCGGTGTCCATTGCGTTGACCGAGACGGAAACGCACTTGGTGCGTAACTATGTCTGGCGGGATCTGGCTTTGGTGTTCCAGGTGGCGAACACTAGCCACCACGCATTCGCAGGAACTGCATGGTTGCCGGCCCATATAGCGATCCTAGCGGAAGATGGCGTGCGCGCGTTGGATAACGGAGGTAGAGCATGAGTGTGGTTTCCACGCCAGAGGACGAGGCGGCTCAGGTAATTAAGCGCGTGCACAGGGAATTGTCGCGCCGGGCGGCGACGGCGGTGGCAGCGTCGCACGGCGCTGGAGCTGCGTGGGCTGAAGCCGCCGTGTTGCCGCGTTGGCGGCCGGGGCGGTCCGCTTTGCCAGAGAAGGGCGCATATGAGTTGCGGGAACTGCTGCAGTACGACGACGAGCAGTTTGTCGAGGTTGCATACCAGGCGATTCTGCGGCGTCCTGCCGACGAAGTGGGCTTCAAGCACTATTGCCACCAACTACGCGCGGGAGGTGTTTCCAAAGTCGAGGTTCTCGGCAACCTGCGTTGGTCCGAGGAGGGCGTGCAACGCGGCACGCATGTTGACGGGCTGCTGTTGCCGTACACGGTGCAGAAGTGGCGCCAACGGCGCTGGATAGGGCCTGTACTGGAGTGGGTATATACGTTCGCGAGACTTCCCCGGCTGGCTCGCCAGCAGGCGATTTCCAGCACCCAAGGTGTGCATGAAACACGCCGAATCGGTCAATTGCTAAATCAAGTCGTCGATGGGGTGGACACACAGGCCGACTCCATCGGTCATCGTCTAGCGGAACTGTCGGCAGAGTTGCACATACTGGAGAGTCGGTCGCAGGCGCTGTTGAGCGAACAGGCCGGGCGGATTGACAAGATCGACGAGCGACTCACAGTGGAGTTCGAGCAAGACTCTGGCGCGATGCCCACTAGCCGGGTGACGCTGGGTGCACGTATCGGTGCACTGGAGGAGCGGGTACGCGAAGTGGCTTCCGGGATCGACACGCGCCTGATCGCACTCGGCCAAACGACAACGGCGGCTCAGCAACGAGTGGATGAACGGCTGGACGCGCTGGAGGGTGCCTGTACGCTGCTGGCGGATCGCATCTCCGAGGTGGTCGTGAGAATTTCGCCGCCCGCCCCCGCGGCGGCCGAAACCGACACCCGCAACCTTGATGCGCTGTATGCGGCGTTCGAAGAGGCGTTCCGCGGCAGCAACGAACTGGTCAAGACGCGCGTCAGCCCTTACTTGTCTGATATCGCCGCTGCCGTCGCCGCAGGACAGGACGCCCCCGTCATCGACATTGGCTGCGGCCGGGGCGAGTGGCTTGAGGTACTGCGCGATGCCGGCTATCGCGCGCGCGGCATTGACAGCAACGAAGTCTTCGTCCAGGCCTGTCGCGCAAAAGGGCTGGACGTCACCGAAGGTGATGCGTTTGAGGTTCTGAAGCAGATGCCGGACGCCTCCGTCGCAGGCGTCACCTCGATTCACCTGATCGAACACCTCGGATTCGAATCGCTGATCGACTTTCTCGATCAATCCCACCGGGTCCTGCGTCCAGGTGGCATTCTTATTTTGGAAACGCCGAACCCTGAGAATGTCCTGGTAGGTTCCAACTGGTTCTACATGGATCCCACACACCGTAATCCGCTGCCACCGGGCTTGATGTTCTGGTTGACCCGTTCACGCGGCTTTACCGATGTGCGAGTGGAGCGACTGACCGCGGCTCGCGACGTGCCTATGCCCGCGCTGTTGCCGGATGATGTCGAAGGTGCGGCGTCAGTCAACATGGTGTTGGAACATTTTCGCGCGCCGGTAGACTATGCCGTGATCGCTCGGAGGAGTGCATGAGTCAGCGGCTCGCGAGAATCCTGGTCACCGGGGCGGGCGGTTTCGTCGGGCGTTACGTACTGGACGCGATTGCGAACGGCGACTTTGGTGATGCGGTAGCGGCCGTTCCCGCTTCGGATTGGGATATCCGCAGCCTCGAGTCGACGCGAGAGGTGGTGGCCCAAGTGGTGCCGGATGCGGTCATGCACCTGGCTGCGCAGAGTTTCGTGCCCCGATCATTCGAAGATCCCGCAGAAACGTTGGCCATCAATGCTGGCGGCACGGCCAATCTGATCAAGGCATTGCAGGAGCAAGGCTTCGGTGGCCGGTTTCTGTATGTCAGTTCCGGGGACGTCTACGGAGTTGTCGTGGAGGCGGACCTCCCTGTGACCGAGGACGTCCGGCCGCAGCCGCGCAATCCATACGCAGTAAGCAAGTGGGCCGCCGAACAGTTATGCCTGCAGGCCCGGCGGACGCATGGCCTGGATTGTGTCATCGCCCGTCCGTTCAACCACATCGGGCCAGGCCAGAGCGACCGCTTCGTGCTGCCGTCGCTGGCTGGCCAGATCGCCGAGATCGAGGCCGGCCGGCGCGCACCCCTTATCGAGGTCGGCGATATCGACAGCACGCGTGACTTTCTGGATGTCCGGGACGTCGTTGCTGCCTACGCGGCCTTGCTGCGCGCCGGCGTACCCGGCGCGACGTACGTGGTCGCGAGTGGTCGCGAGCGCAGCATCCGTGAACTGCTGCAACTGATGCTCGCCCAGACCGATGCAAAGCCTGAGATCCGGGTGGATCCCGCCCGCATGCGGCCTTCGGAGCAGAGGCGCATGTGCGCCGACAGCCGCAGGCTGCACGAGGACACGCGCTGGAGCCCGTCGCTGGCCATCGAAACCACCGTACTAGATCTTCTCGACTACGCAAGGAAAAGCAAACAATGACCGGCAAGAGTGCATTGATCACCGGTGTGACCGGCCAAGATGGTGCCTATCTTTCCAAACTGCTGCTCGGAAAGGGGTACCAGGTGCATGGCGTGCTGGCACGCCGCAGTACCGACACGCTGTGGCGCCTGCGTGAGTTGGGCATCGAGCACGACGTGCGCCTGATTGACGGCGACCTGACCGATCTATCGTCGCTGATCCGGGCGATGGAAGTATCCAGGGCCGACGAGGTCTACAACCTCGGCGCGCAGAGCTTCGTGGGTACGTCCTGGCAGCAGCCGATCGTCACCGCCCAGATCGACGGCGTGGGTGCGCTCAATGTTCTTGAGGCCGTGCGCATCGTCAACGCAAAGGCGCGCTTCTACCAAGCATCGACCAGCGAGATGTTCGGCCTCATCCAGGCGGAAAAGCAGAGCGAGACAACCCCATTCTATCCGCGGAGCCCGTATGGCGTCGCCAAGCTGATGGCTCACTGGGCCACAGTGAACTATCGCGAAAGCTTCGGCATACACGCGTCCAGCGGCATACTTTTCAATCATGAATCGCCGCTGCGCGGCATCGAGTTTGTGACCCGCAAGGTGACCGATGCTGTGGCCCGGATCAAGCATGGCAAGCAGTCTGAATTGCGACTGGGCAACATCGACGCCAAGCGCGACTGGGGATTCGCTGGCGACTATGTCGAGGCAATGTGGTTGATGACGCAGCAGCAGGCGGGTGGTGATTTCGTCGTAGCGACGGGTGAGACCACGACTGTCCGCAAGATGTGCGAAATCGCGTTCGAACACGTTGGCCTCAGGATGGAAGACCACGTGGTGATCGATCCAGCTTTCTATCGCCCGGCCGAGGTCGACGTCCTGCTGGGCGATCCGACTAAGGCGAACGTGGTGCTCGGGTGGGCGCCCAAGACCAGCCTGGAGCAGCTGATTGGCATGATGGTCGACGCGGATTTGCGCCGCCAGTCCTGAGGCCCGAGAAGGAATTCGTCGCATGCGCATCGCAGTGGATTTACAAGCATGCCAGACCGCGTCTCGTCATCGCGGGATAGGCCGTTACAGTCTGGATCTGACCCGCGCGTTGTTGTCACGTCGTCACGGCGAACTGTTGCTCGGGCTTGACGGGACTTATCCAGTTGAAGCGGATGATGTCGCCAGCGCGCTCCAGGACGTCACGACCCGCGCGTCCTTCAGTCGCTACTACTACCCGGGACCGGCGCATCCACATGGGCACCCCGGCGACATCTACCGGCCAGCGGCGGACGTGTTGGTGCAGTCGCACTACAGGCGGCTCGCGCCCGACATCGTGCACGTCCACAGCCTGTTCGAAGGATTCGTCGACCACGCAGGCGGCATGCCAGGCGTGGCGAGCTTGGACGGTCCGATCAGCTCGGTCACGCTCTACGACTTCATTCCGTTGGTATTTGCCGACAAGTACCTAGTAAATTCCGAATACCGGGCCTGGTACACGAAGCGGCTTGCGATGCTGCAACGGTTTGACCTGTTGCTGTGCATTTCGGAGGCGACCCGTGCGGATGCGATCCGTTTCCTGGGTATACCCGCTGACCGTCTGGAGGTGATCCATGCAGGTGTCGGCGCAGAGTTCAAGCCAAAGGCGTGGGCACCCGCCGCGGGTACCTCGCTGCTGCGATCGCTGGGCATACGCGATCGTTTCGTGCTCTATACCGGAAACGGCGACTTCCGCAAGAATCTCATCGGTGCGATAGAGGCATTTGCGCGACTGCCGCAGGATGTGAGGCAAGGCGTGCAACTGGTCCTTAACCAGGTTGAGGACGAAGCGGTATTGCGCGCATACGGTGCGCGGCACGGTTTGGCACACGACGATATCGTGATCACCGGGAAGGTCTCCAACGCGGACCTGATCGCACTATTCCAGATGTGCGAAGTCTTTTTCTTCCCCTCGCTGTATGAGGGTTTCGGCTTGCCGGTGCTTGAGGCGATGGCATGCGGCGCACCCACTATCTGCGGTGATAATTCCAGTCTGCGTGAGGTGATGCGGCGCGAGGACGCGATGTTTGACGCCTCCAGCGCCGAAGCGGCCGCCGGCCTGTTGGCACACGCATTGATGGATGAAGGCTTGCGCATGTCACTGCGTGAGTGGGGGCTCGCTCGGGCCAAGGAGTACTCCTGGGACCGCACTGCGTGCTTGGTGGACGAGGCGTGGCGGGAAGCGCGCGCGCGCGCGCGCGCCGACACCCGCGTTGCCATTACCCGTCCGTCGCGCAAGCGCATCGCGATGGTGACGCCGTTGTTGCCGGAGCGCACCGGCGTGGCCAGTTACGTGTCGGAGATCCTGGCTCCACTTTCGCGCTACTTCGACGTGGATCTGTATACGAGCGCGGACCCGTCCGAGGCGCGGACGGGCGCCGGCGCCATGCCGGTCCGATCCTGGTCGGAGCTCCCCGAGCGAGCACCCAACTACGACGGCATCGTTTACCAGTTCGGCAATTCGCCGTTCCATTCTCATATGGTGGACTTGCTGGCCCGCTTCCCCGGGGTGGTGGTGCTGCACGATGTCTACCTCAGTTCCATGTTCTGGTACATGGGCGAACATGGAGGAGTACCAGGCGCGTTCGAGAACGCCCTCATGCGCTCCCACGGAAGATCTGCGGTCGCCTGCCTGCGCGACGACGGGCCGCTTGAAGCGCGGCGCCGTTATCCCGCTTCACTGGGTGTCCTGGAGGCGGCGACAGCGGTCATCGTCCACTCGGTCCATTCGCTGGAGACGATCCGCACGCACTATCCTTACGCGCGCACCGGGCGCGTGCATGTCGCGCCGATGCCGGTCCGCTCAGCGGGGTCACCGCTTCAGGACGAGCGCCAGGCGGCACGCGCCAGGCTCGGCATCGGTGCAGACGAATGTCTCGTTGTCAGTCTTGGATTCGTCGCGGATACCAAGCTCTCCACCGTCGTGCTGGACGCGCTGTCGAATCGCCCAGGTACCCATACTGCGTTGAGGATGGTGTTCGTCGGCGAGAACGATGGCGGTCCGTATGGACGGGAAGTGGGACGATTGATGGAAGCGCTACGACCTGATGTTCAAGCCGTGATCACGGGATTCGTGGACGATGAGACCTACAAAGATTACCTGCTGGCGGCAGATATCGCCGTGCAGTTGCGCTCCGGCAGTCGCGGCGAAACGTCCAAGGCTGTTTACGACTGCATGTCCCACGGCCTAGCAACGGTCGTCAACGACTACGGCAGCCTGGGGGAAGTCCCGGACGATTGCGTCGTCAAGCTACCAGCCATGCCGGCAGTGGAAGAACTGGCGGTGACGCTGTCGAGGCTCATTGCCGATGCGGATGCCCGGCAGGCACTGGGCGCTGCGGCGGTGGCGTTCATGCGCCGTGAGCATGTGCCCGACGCCACTGCCCGTGTCTATGTCGACGCGTTGCGCGGAGGCATCACGTTGGGCCATGCACGCGACGCGCAAGATCTGGTCAATGGTCTGACTCAGGTATTGGAGCGCCATCCGGTGCTGGAGATCGAGTCGGCCGCACTGGAGTTTGCGATCACACGCGAGCGCCATGAGGCAGCCCCCCCCCGCGTGCTGATCGACCTCAGTGAGGTCGTGCACATGGACTATGCCACCGGCATCCATCGCGTGGTGCGCAATCTGGCGCGAGAGACGCTGTTGTTGGAGACCCCGACGTGGCTGCAGGTGGATGCCGTTGCTCATGACAGGAGCGGCGCGCTGACCTGCGTCGACCCCTATGTTACCGTCACGCTGGGCGTGCCTGGCCGGCCGTACGACTCGCCCATGCGCTTTCGGGCGAACGACGTCCTGTTCCTGCTCGACTCTGCTTGGGAGATGCCGGAGCGCTTCGAAGCATCCCTCGCAGCGATAGGGGGTGCCGGTGGGCGCGTTGCGGCATTCATCCATGACCTCATCCCTTTGCGGCATCCTGAGTTCTGCGTGGATTACATGCCGGGTGTGTTCGAAAAATGGCTGCGTTACGTAGTGCGTAAGTGCGATGTGTTGGTCTGCAATTCGAGGGCGACCGCAGTCGATCTCCGTGCCTGGATCGACGAAGTCCAAGCGCCGCGCAAGCATGCCCAGCGCATCGCCCACGTGCACCTGGGATGCGATCTGATCGAGCCGGCGCGCGCGGAGCCCGAGACGGCCGAGGATTTCCGGAAGGTGTTCCAAGGGTGGGCGGCGCTGGTCGTAGGGACGCTGGAGCCGCGCAAGGGCTGTCAGGATGTGCTAGACGCTTTCGAAGCGCGTTGGCGCGATGGCTCGGAACAAAAGCTAGTGTTCTTCGGCAAGAAGGGATGGAACGTCGAAACGCTGGCGGAGCGATTGCAGTCGCACCCCGAATTCGGGCGGCGGCTGTTCTGGTTCCAAGGCCTCGGCGATACTGAACTCCGCTACGCCTATCAACACGCTTCCGTGCTCATCCAGGCCTCGTTGGCGGAAGGCTTCGGTCTGCCCATCGTCGAGGCGTCCCGACACCGCCTGCCGCTGTTACTCAGCGACCTGCCGGTGTTTCGAGAGATCGCCGCCGATCACGCCGGGTATTTCCAGCCAGGCGACGCGGGCGGATTGGCTGAGCTGTTGGGCCGACCTGTGCCCGCACCGCCGCCGGAAGATCTCGGGCTGACTTGGAAACAATCTGCGCAGGCGCTATTGCGCCTCTTGATGGGGCCGGAAAGGACATGATCCCGCTGAGCACGTCGAGCGCACGCCTCTTGCCTGGAGATCGAATCTGATGAATATCGCGGCGCACCGTTCGTGGCGGGTGCGATGGCCTGCGTTGCACACTTTGGCAGAGCATCCCCTGCTGATAGCCGTACTGGCGATCGCCAGCTTTCTGCTGTTCCGGAACGGTTTTGCATTCGGGCCCAACATTTTTGGCGACGAGCTCAGTTATTCGGTCCTGGCGCGCGCTTCGGGCCACATGGCTGAACTCGACGTCCCGCTGGTGGGGCCGCTGCCCAACCATCTGTACTTCGACGTATACGAAGGCGTCGCATCGCTCGGATGGGCGGGCTTGTCTGCTGCGCGTAGCATAAATGCGCTGTTCTGCGCGTTGGCGGTGGTACCGCTCTACCTGCTGGTCCGCCGCACCCAGTCGCCTGTCACCTCGGCATTGATAGCTTCCGCTGCCGTGATCGCCTGTCCGGGCCTCTACGCCAGTCTGTACATGCCTGAGGCGATGTATGTCTTCTTTTTTTACACCGCATTCGCCCTCGCGGTATGTGCGCTGGACGTGCGCTGGAAACCAGGGCTGACGACGACGGCGTTATGTCTGTGCCTGGCGGGTATGGCACTCACCAAGCCACACGGTCTGGTCGTCGCGACCCTGATCTGCTTGAGCTCGTGCTTCGCTTGGGAACGTGGGCGTTGGGATGAAAATGCGAGGGTCACGCTGACCGCGTTCGCCGTGCTGGGGATCAGCGTTGCCATACGGCAGGCGTATGTCCGTTTTTCTGGTGATGCGGGCGGCACGGTGGGCGACAGCATGGGGGGCTATCGGGTGCTCGCCGATTTCCTGCCCCGCATGCTCGAGTCGCCAAAAGTGCTGCAGGACTTGCGACAGGTCGCGTGGCTCAATCTCGCCAGTGCTCTCCCGTTCGTCGCGCCCGCCATATTCTTCGTGTTGGCTCAGCGCTCGTCCCAAGATGACGACGATGGCCGGCCGCTTTTGCTGGGATTGCTTCTCTGGCTAGGCCTGCTGGCGATGGTGATCGGGTTCACCGTGCTGGTGTCAGTCGGGTCGGGCGAGAATCTGGGCCGCATTCACCAGCGCTACTACGACCACGCGCTGGTGCTGTTGTGCGTGCTGTCAGCGTGTTCGCTGCCGCATGCCGCTGGTCCGCGCAGGTTCGTAGCGTGGATCGTATGGGTGGCGATGCTGATGGCTGCCCTGTATTTCCGTACGCGTTTTCCGATGTCCTCGACCAACTGGGTCGACCATCCATTGCTATTTGGTGCGTACCATTTTCCGATTATCGGCAGTCTGTCGTTAGCAATGCCCTTCCTCGCCGTCATATCGGCCGTCCACTGGCCTGAAAGGCATGGGTTTCGCGCCTTCCTGATCATGTCGCTTCCCGTGGTCGCGAGCCTGCTCGCCATGACGGCACAGCTACGCGAGTCGCGGATGATGACTTCGGCTGATCGAATCGGCCTTGCGTTCTCGCTCGTCAGCGACCCCTCGGAGCGGGTGCACGTGATTTCGGCCGGGGGCAACGACAGTGTGCACAGAATGGCCTTCTATCTGGGTGATCGCGCTGATTACGCTGTCTTCGATCCGGGCAACCCCGAGCCGCTGGCTGCGTATCTCGGCCGGTTGCCCGAGGATGCCCGGCTGTTGGCCGACGAACGTCTGCCGCTCGGCGATCCATGGGTGCGCACTCTGCGGCTGCAAGGCGGCTTTTCGGAGTACGAGCGCCGCACCGAGATTGAGGAGCAACTCTTGATCGGTGCCGACGGTGTAGAGTTGGACCTGTCTCAGGCACTGCCGGATGGCAGCGCGGGCTTCCATGGAGCGGAATCGTGGGGCGCCTGGATGTCGGCGCGGGAGGCGACGATCCGGCTGCCGAAGGCGATGACGGATCATGTCGTCCTGTCGGTTACCGCGCGGCGACTCAGCGGTGGTCTCTCCGGCCCTGCCGCTATCCTGATCTGCGGGAGGACAATTGCGTTCGATCCGTCGGATACGATGTCGGAAACCGATCTCCAGGTCGAATGTGACCCGCAAGCGGGCACCGATACAAATACGTTGACGATCGTCTCCCCATACTTGCGGTCGCCGCAGTCGCTCGGCATCGGCGAAGACAACCGGCCTCTGGGGCTGGCGATATCGAGGATCGCCGTCAGCAATCAACGGTCGCCCTGAAGGTCGGTCAAAGATGTGTTCCCGTGTGTTGCGGCGTCAGTGCCGTCCGCTCAGAATTCCAAGTTCGTAGGAGGAGAAGCAGGCAATGTGGCGCGAGATTTTGATGATTATCTACGTAACGTGCTCCACGCTCGCGAGCCAGCTGCTTGTGAAGTACGCGGTGACCCAGGTAGCAGTTAGGGACCCCGTCCCGAAAGGTATCGATTGGCTCATCGCCGCCTGCCTTTCGCCTGCATTGATCGCAGCGGTACTGATCCAGGGCATCGGTTTCCTAGTATGGGTGGTGGTGGTCAGCCGGGTAAAACTCGGCATGGCATTCGCCATCGCCGGATCGTTCTTCTACATACTGATCGCCGTTCTGGGCTGGCTGCTGTACAACGAGCGCCTAGGAACATTGCAATGGGGCGGGATCGCATTGATTTCTGCCGGCGTACTGATGATGACGTTGACCGGAAAGCCTGCATGAATACGGGCTGCGGGGCGTTGATCGACCACGCCTTCGTGGTTCCTGTATACGGCGACTCGCCGTATCTCGAAGCGTGTCTGGAGTCGCTGCGGGCGCAGACACTCCAGGGTTCGCGGATAGTGGTGTCGAGCTCCACGCCGTCCCCTTATCAAGAGCAGGCAGCAAGCCGTTTCGATGTGGAGTACTCAGTTCATGGTCCGAACCGTGGGATAGGCGCCGATTGGAACGCCGCCCTCGCACGAGGCGACAGGTCTTGGATCACCATTGCGCATCAGGATGATGTCTACACGCCCCTCTTTGTCGCGCAGACGATGGATGCGGCGAGCCGGTCTCCGGACGCATCCATGATCTTCACCCGTTACAGCGAACTGTCCGATGGAGGCGTGCGCCCACGCTCGACCACGATGCGAGTGAAGGACGCGCTGCTGGAGGTCGGCTTCATCGGTGCGGATCGCATCGGGTCTGAGTCGGCGAAATTACGCGTGCTCAGGCTGGGCTGCCCAATAGGATGTCCGGCAGTCACTTTGGGGCCGAGCGCTCTGCCTCATGCGTTCCGCGAGGATCTGCGGCTGGACGTGGACTGGGAGGCCTGGATCCGGTTAGCGAAAGGGAGGGGTGCTTTCCATTACATCCGACGAGAGCTGATGCAGCACCGGATTCATGGCAAGAGCGAAACGAGCGCGGGTATCCGTGATGGCCGGCGCCGGACAGAGGACATCGAGATGTTCAACATGATGTGGCCCAAGCCTATCGCACGCCTGTTGGCGCGTGCCTATGCACTATCCTACGAGGCAGCGTAAACGATGGAATCGAGCGACGCGCTGCGGCATGCGAATGCGACACCGCTGCCCTTGAAAACCGCTGTGATCATTCCCGCGTACCGGGTGACCCGCCATATTGAAGGCGTGATCGCCGGCATTCCCCAGTGGGTGGATGCGATCTACGTGGTGGACGATGCATGTCCAGACCACAGCGGGCGCCATGTTGAACAGCATTGTCGCGACGCTAGGGTAGTGGTGGTACGCAATCAGACCAACAGAGGCGTGGGCGGAGCGGTCATGGAGGGGTACCAGCGCGCTGCGGTCGATGGGTTCGATATCCTGGTAAAGATGGATGGTGATGGGCAGATGGATCCCGAATTCTTGCCGCGACTCATCCAGCCCATCCGGGAAGGTGAGGCCGACTATACCAAGGGCAACAGGTTCTACGATCTTCGGGCGATCGGTCAGATGCCTAGGATCAGGATCTTCGGCAATGCCGTCCTGTCCTTCATGTCGAAGATATCGACCGGATACTGGGACTTGTTCGATCCCACCAACGGATACACCGCGATCCATGCGCGCCTGATCGCGGTATTGCCGTTGGATAAGATCAGTCGTCGCTATTTCTTCGAGACCGATCTGCTATTCCGGCTGGGAACCATAAGGGCGGTGGTGGTCGATGTGCCGATGCCCGCCCGTTATGGCGACGAACAGAGCGGCCTTAAGGTCTCGCGCATCCTCGTTGACTTCCTGCTCAAACACCTGCGCAATACCGTAAAGCGCATCTTCTACAACTACTTCCTGCGCGACGTTTCCCTGGCCAGCTTCGAACTGGTGGCAGGAGCCTCGGCGGTACTGTTCGGGATCACTGCCGGGACCTACTTCTGGGCATCCGCTGTCGGCAGCGGCCAGTTCGCTTCCGCAGGAAAGGTCATGTTGTCGGCCCTTCCGCTGATCCTTGGCGTCCAGTTGCTGCTCGGATTCATCGCTTTCGATATCGCCGCGGTCCCACGCCGGCCGATATGGCGTTTACTGCGCTGAGCAGGTTCTGATGTTGCCTGACCGCCCGGCTCACGCCCGGCCGTAGTTGTCCTCGAAGCGCACGATGTCGTCTTCGCCGAGATAACTGCCGGACTGGACCTCGATCAACTCCAGCGGGAGTTTCCCAGGATTTTTCAACCTGTGCGTCACGCCCAGCGGTATGTACGTGCTCTGGTTCTCGGTCAGGAGGATGACCTCATCGCCGCGGGTCACTTCAGCGGTTCCACTGACAACGATCCAATGCTCGGCGCGATGGTGGTGCATCTGCAGGCTCAGCGTCGCACCGGGGTTCACGGTGATCCGTTTGACTTGGAAGCGCGTGCCGTTGTCGATGCTGTCGTAGGCACCCCATGGGCGATAGACCTTCCGGTGCGCCGATGCCTCACTGCGACCGTCTCGCCTGATCTGGCCAACGATGTGCTTTACGTCCTGGATCCGGTCCCGATGACCGACAAGAAGCGCATCGTCCGTCTCGACCACGATCACATCTTGCAGGCCGACCATGCCGATCAGGCGACTTCCATAAGCGTAAGTATTCCTGCAGTCGATCTCGATCACGTCTCCGTGGTGAGCGTTGCCGGCCTCATCCTTGTCCGATACCTCCCACAGGGCCGACCATGAGCCCACGTCGCTCCAGCCAGCATCCAGCGGCACGACCACTGCGTCCGCCGTCTTCTCCATCACGGCATAGTCGATCGAGTCGCTGGGCGATGCCGCGAACGCCCCCGCATCGAGGCGGACGTAATCTTGGTCGCGGCTGCCGCGAGCTAAGGCCAGCTCACAGGCCGACAGGATCGTCGGTTGCAGGCGACGGAGCTCTTCGATGTAGCGGGACGCCTTAAACATGAACATGCCGCTGTTCCACAGATACTGCCCCGACGCCAAATAGGTCTGCGCCGTTTCCTGGTCGGGCTTCTCGACGAACTGCTCGACTTCCCGCACCGGCTGATCGCCAGTAGCTGCCTTGATGTACCCGTAACCCGTATGGGCTGATGTCGGCACGATGCCGAACGTCACCAACTTGCCGTCCGCCGCAGCTTCGGCGGCCACCGCGACGGCAGCTTGGAAAGCGTCGGTGTCGCGGATGACATGGTCGGACGGTAGAACCAGCAATAACGCATCCTGCTCCAGTGCCAGCGCCTGCAGCGCGCCTACAGCGATGGCGGGCGCAGTGTTGCGGCCAACCGGCTCCAGGATCAAAGCGTTCGGAACCACGCCGCACTCCCTCAGCTGTTCGGCCGCCATGAAACGGTGCTCCTGGTTGGCCACCACGATCGGTGCCGCGCCAGCCATAGGCGCCGCTCGCTGCCAAGTGGCTTGCAGCATCGTGGCGTCGCCGACGAGCGGCAGGAACTGCTTGGGATACGCCTCGCGCGAAAGCGGCCACAGGCGTGTGCCGGAGCCGCCCGAGAGGATGAGGGGAAGAATCGGTGGCATCTTCTGTTCCAGGTTTATTCGGTGACAGCGGAGCCGCCAATTAGAGCGGCGATTTTCTCGGTTCGTGCCCGCAGCAAGGCGGGGTCGGCCCGTGTCTCGACGTTGAGTCGGAGCAACGGCTCGGTATTCGAACTTCGCAGATTGAAACGCCAATCGCCGAAGTCTGCGCTCAGCCCATCGGTGTCGTCCAGAACGTGGGGCTGCGCGGAGAAGTAGTCCAGCACCCGGTCTCGCGCGCCCGCCGAGTCCGTCACCCGGAAATTGATCTCGCCACTGCACGGGTAGGCGCGCATCCGATCTTCTACCATTTCCGCCATCGAGGTCCCGCGACGACTGATCAGGTTCGCGATTAGCAGCCAAGGGATCATGCCGGAGTCGCAGTATGCGAACTCCCGAAAGTAGTGATGGGCGCTCATCTCGCCGCCATAGATGGCGTCCTCGACGCGCATTCTCTCTTTAATAAAGGCATGCCCGGTCTTGCTCATTACCGGGACACCACCGGCTTCGCTCACCATCTCCATGGTGTTCCACACCAGCCGCGGATCGTGAATAACCTTGGCGCCTGGGTTGCGGGCAAGCAAAGAACTCGCGAGCAGGCCGACTAGGTAGTAACCCTCGATGAATCTGCCCGTCTGATCGAAGAAGAAACAACGATCAAAATCACCATCCCAAGCCACACCGAAGTCCGCTCCGTGAGCCACCACGGCCTCGGCTGTCGCCGAGCGGTTTCCCGGCAGCAAGGGATTCGGTATGCCGTTCGGAAAACGACCATCCGGCTCATGCTGGATGGACACGAACTCGAACGGCAGATGCGGAGTCAGATGGTCGATAACGAGCCCGGCGCCGCCGTTGCCAGCATTGGTGACGATCTTGAGCGGCGCAAGCGTCTGCACGTCGACGTAACTCAGGAGGTGTTCGATGAACGCCGATTTGTCCGTATCTGTCCGCACCTGTGGGGCAGGCTGAGGTGGGGGTGTCTCGCCCCCGATCGCGAAATCGCGAATTGCGAACAGGCCAGAATCGCCGCTGATCGGGCGTGCACCTGCCCTGACCAGCTTCATTCCGTTGTAGTTCATCGGGTTATGACTGGCGGTCACCATTACCCCGCCCGCGGCACCGAGTCGCGCCGTTTGGAAATACACCTCTTCGGTCCCGCATAGGCCGATGTCGAGGATCTCACGGCCCACATGGCGCAATCCGTCCTCCAGCGCGCTCTGGAGTTCTCCACTGGAGAGGCGGATGTCGCGACCAACGACGACCGACCCAGGCTCGAGCTCCAGCGCCAAGCCCATGCCGATGCGTCGGGCGGCCTCCCTGTTCAACTCCTCCGGAACACGGCCACGGATGTCGTAGGCTTTGAAGCCGGACGCCAGGCCGGCACTAGCGGATGCAGGCATTGAGTGCACGCGGGCGCCTACTTACTTCGCCGTGCTGGTCGGTGCCGCAGAAAGCTCGCAAAACACTTCTCCGCACAGATTGAAGGGCCCCAGATCGAGCGTGCTGTGCGCCGGGCCATCGAACCATTGGATGCCCTCCTGCACGAACAACACGTGCAATGTGCGGCCGGCGAGGCCTGCTTCGGCAGGGATCTTGATGGATGCCTTGCCGCTGGCCCCCGCAGCGATGGTCTCGAATGGAAGATGCAGAAAATCGCGCACAGTAGCGGCGTCTCCCGTCGCACCCGCAACCGGGAGCATCTGCACGCCGATATTGACCGGGTGCACACCGATGCTGGAAATCGCCATGGCGCCGCCATTGCTGATGGTCAGTTCTATCTGAACGGCTTTGCCCTCCTCGATCAACCTAGGAGTTCCGCTCAGCGCCATCGTCAGCTTGAAGGCGTCAGCCGGGATGGCTTGGTCAATGGTGATGGCGGGAGCCATAGCCACCGGTGTGGCCGGTGCTTCGATCGCGGGCGCAGTGGGCGCCGCCGGCTGCGGCGCATTCTTGTCCTGGCAAGCGGTAAGAGACAGGGCCAGGCTGGTGGCTAGCGAGGCGAAGATGAGCTTGTTCATACCTGTTTGGTTCCTTGTGCGGCTTGGGGAAGGCCCAAGGCGGCGCCCGTGGCGTAGATGACGATTGGTGCTTAAAGCGCCTGTTCCAGCTCTGTCAGCAAAGCGAACAGATCCCCCACCAACCCGATATCCGCGATCTCGAAGATCGGTGCTTCGCCGTCTTTGTTGATGGCGACGATGGTGCCCGCGTCCTTGATGCCGGTCAGGTGCTGGATGGCGCCGGAGATGCCGACGGCAACGTACAGCTCGGGAGCGATGATCTTGCCGGTCTGGCCGACCTGCAGTTCGTTCGGCACGTAGCCGGCATCGACCGCGGCGCGCGAAGCACCGACGGCGGCGCCCAGCTTGTCTGCCAGGGCGTAGATCACCTTGAAGTTCTCGGCCGAGCCGACGCCGCGGCCGCCGGAGACGACGCGCTTGGCGCTCTGCAGGTCGGGGCGGTCGGACTTGCCGGCGGCGAGGCCGACATAACGCGTATGCGTCGGCAGGACCGCATCCGCGCTGGCTGCTTCGACCGGTGCGCTGCCGCCCTTGGCGGCTTCCGGCCACGAGGCCGTGCGCACGGTGGCGACGACGGTCTGGTCGGCCGGGGTTTCGACGGTGATGATCGCGTTGCCGGCGTAGATCGGGCGCTTGAAGGTGTGCGGGCCTTCGACAGCCATCAGGTCGGACACCTGGTTGACGCCGAGCAGGGCGGCCACGCAGGGCAGCAGGTCCTTGCCGAACGTGGTGGACGGCGCGAATACGTGCGTGTAGCCGGCCGCGAGCGCGGCGATCTGCGGCGCCAGCACTTGCGCGATGGCATGCGCGTTGGCGGCGTTGGCGACGGTCAGCACCTTGGCGACGCCGGCGATCTGCGCGGCTTCGGCGGCGACGGCCGTGGGGTCGGCGGCCAACACGATCACGTCGATGGCATCGGCCTTCACGGCGGCGGCGGCGCTGACGGTCTTGGCGGTGGAGGCGTTGAGCTTGCCGTCCAGGTGTTCGGCGATGACGAGAACCTTGGCCATTACAGCAACCCCTTCTGCTTGAGTGCGGCGACCAGCTCGGCCGCGTCCTTCACCATGACACCCTTGCTGCGCTTGGCCGGCGGGGCGTAGTGCGTGGTCTTGTGGGTGTCGGCGGATTCGACGCCGAGGTCGGCCAGCTGCAGCGTTTCCAGCGGCTTGCTCTTCGCCTTCATGATGTCGGGCAACTTGATGAAGCGCGGCTCGTTGAGGCGCAGGTCAGTGGTGACCACTGCCGGCAGGTCGACGTCCAGCGTCTCCAGGCCTGCGTCGACTTCACGCACCACCGTGGCCTTGCCGTCGGCGATGTCGAGCTTGCCGGCGAAGGTCGCCTGTGGGCGACCCCACAGCGTGGCCAGCATCTGGCCGGTCTGGTTGGCGTCGTCGTCGATGGCCTGCTTGCCGAGGATGACCAGGTCCGGCGATTCCTTCTCGACCAGCTTCAGCAGCGTGCGGGCGGCGGTCAGCGGCTGGATGGCCTGGTCGGTGACCACGTGGACGGCGCGGTTGGCGCCCATGGCCAGACCGTTGCGCAGGTGGGCCTGGGCGTCGGCGGGGGCGATGGTGGCGACCACGACCTCGGTGGCTATGCCCTTGTCGCGCAGGCGCAGGGCCTCTTCCAGCGCGATCTCGTCGAAGGGATTGGGGGACAGCTTGACGCCGTCAGTGACCACGCCGGAGCCGTCCGGCTTGACCTGGATGCGGACGTTGTAGTCCACCACGCGCTTGTAGGCGACGAGAATCTTCATCCTGCGGGAATTCCTGTATGCGACGGTGAGGCCCGGCCGCGGCGGCTGGCCGAGGGCAGACTTGGGATTTTAGCCGTCAGGCGGGGGCCATGCGAGCCCGTACGGTGCCGTCCGCCAGATGTTCCGCCAGAACACCGGCAAAACGTGCCGCGCTGCCGGGCGCCTGGGCGAAGAACAGCGAGGGTTCGGTCAGTTCCAGCTCAAGCAGGCGGGGCTGGCCTTCGGCGTCGATTAGCAGGTCGATGCGTGCATAAGACAGCGGTGTGTCCAGTTGGCGCAGGCGCGCCGTGGCGGCGAGCACCCGTTCGGCCAGCGCTTCCTCGGCCTGGGTGGCCTTGCCCGGCAGGATGTCGCCCAACGCCATCGGCGCCTGGCGCGCGCCTTCGCCGGCTGCCAACTGGGCGCCCTTGCGGGCCGCGTGACTGAAACGCCCGCCGAAGTAGAGCAGCGCGATTTCACCCTGCTCATCCACCGAGGCGATGTAGGGCTGCAACATCACGCTCCGCTCCTGGTCGAGCAGGCGCGCGACATGGTTGCCGGCCGCGAACTGCTGGTCGCGCGCGTAGCGATGGGTATCCCGGGCGCCAGCACTGACGGCCGGTTTGACGACGAACTCCGCGCAGTCGAATGCCTCCAGGAAGGCTGAGAGCGCTTCCATGGGTTCGGCATCGGGTTCGACGAAGTGGGTGGGGACGGTCGGGATGCCGACGGTCGCCAGGTCCGCGAGGTAATGCTTGTCGGTGTTCCAGCGCACGACATTCAACGGATTCATCAGGTGCGTGACCCGGTCCACGTGCTCGCACCAGGCCAGGAACCCGGGCAGTCGCTCGGTATAGTCCCAAGGCGAACGCAGCAGGACCGCGTCGAAGCGCGCCCAGTTCACGGTAGGGTCGTCCCAGGCCACGGCGCGCGGGTGGAAACCTGCATCGGCGCAGGCTTCGAGCAGCGGGACGAGATCATCATCGTGGCCGGTCGCGGCGACAGCGGTGACAAGCGCTAGGGTCTTCATGCGGGCAAGTGTACGCGCACGTCCGGTGCCGGATTCCCATTGACCGAAAGTACCTGTGTGGCCCTTGGGGGCGTGGGTAGAATGCAGGCTTCCTCAACGAATGGATCACGCCATGGCGGGTAACCCGGCCTCCGGAGGCAAGCAGAAGCTATATCCCAGTGCCGCGGCCGCACTGCAGGGCGTGGTGGCCGATGGCCAGACGCTGGCGGTTGGCGGCTTCGGCCTGTGCGGCATCCCCGAGGCGCTGATCGGCGCGCTGCGGGACAGCGGCGCGAAGGGGTTGACGGCGATCTCCAACAACGCGGGCGTGGACGGCTTCGGCCTGGGCCTGCTGCTGGAAACCCGGCAGATCAAGAAGATGATTTCGTCCTACGTGGGCGAAAACAAGGAATTCGAGCGCCAATTCCTTTCGGGCGAACTGGAACTGGAATTCAACCCGCAGGGCACGCTGGCCGAGCGCCTGCGCGCAGGCGGCGCAGGGATCCCGGCGTTCTTCACCCGCACCGGCTACGGCACGGTTGTTGCCGAAGGCAAGGAAACCCGTCAGTTCGGCGAGCATTGGTATGTGATGGAAACCGCGCTGGCGGCTGACGTATCGCTGGTCAAGGCATGGAAGGCCGACAAGGCCGGCAACCTGGTCTTCCGCAAGACAGCGCGCAACTTCAACCCGGCTTGCGCCATGGCCGGCAAGGTCTGCATCGCGGAGGTCGAGGAAGTGGTGGAAATCGGCACCATCGATCCCGACCACGTTCACCTGCCCGGCATCTACGTGGACCGCATCGTCCACAACCCGTCCCCCGAGAAGCGCATCGAGCAGCGCACCGTCCGCCAAGGAGACAAGTGATGCCCTGGACCCGCGATGAAATGGCGCAGCGCGCCGCCCGCGAACTGACCGACGGCGCCTACGTGAACCTGGGCATCGGCCTGCCGACCCTGGTCGCGAACCATATTCCGGCCGGCATGGACGTGTGGCTGCAGTCCGAGAACGGCCTGCTGGGCATCGGTCCGTTCCCGACCGAGGACGAGGTCGACGCCGACCTGATCAACGCCGGCAAGCAGACCGTCACGGCCCGCGCCGGTGCCAGCTACTTCGGCAGCCACGATTCCTTCGCCATGATCCGCGGCGGTCACATCGATCTGGCCGTGCTGGGCGCTATGCAGGTCACCGACAAGGGCGACCTGGCCAACTGGATGGTCCCGGGCAAGATGGTCAAGGGCATGGGCGGCGCCATGGACCTGGTGGCCGGCGTCAAGCGCATCGTGGTGCTGATGGAGCACGTTGCCAAGGACGGGGGCCACAAGATCCTGCCCCAGTGCGACCTGCCGCTGACGGGGGTGGGGGTTGTTGACAGGATCATCACGGACCTGGCCGTTTTCGATGTCACCCCCGACGGACTGGCGCTGATGGAGATGGCCGATGGCGTAACCGAAGCGGAGCTCGCCGCGAAAACCGGCGTGCCTTTCCGGTCTGGTCACTGAAGCACGCCATGCCGTGATGCAGGTCCGGTTGCAATGCGCGATGGTGCACGTCTGACTTCCAGCTGTACGCTTTCTGGCCGATAACGCGGAGAGGCGAACCCGTTGGCTATTTGTGGCCCGGCGGCTGGGCTATAGTGTTAGCTCAGGGGCTCTATCCGTTTTTTTTACAGAGGCGTACGTATGAAACTCCGGGTCGGCGCTTGCGCCTTGATGTTGGTTTTGGCCGGGTGCAGTGGGGAAAGCCCTGAATCGGGCGTGGCAGGGATGCGTGGTGTTGCCGCAAGCAAGGCGACTGGCAGCCTGCCGACGTCGCTCCCCCTGGCTCGAGCGATCGGGGCGTCCATCGCCAACGCGCCTGACCGCGGTTCGCTGTTGTCCTACCCCAATAAAGCGGCGCCAACCAAGCAGGAAGGTGCCTACACCTGGTACCCGACCGCGATCAGTGAAGCGCACGCCTTCAAGGGCATCGCTGCCGGCGAAATGACCGTGCCCTCGCCGGATGGCAGCCAGGTCAAGCTGCGCTATGAGCGCCACGTTGAAGAGATCGACGGCAATTGGACGTGGATCGGCCGAGTGGTTGGCGGCGATCCAATGCAGGAAGCCATCATCACGTTCGGTGAGAAGGCCGTGTTCGGCTCGATTCCACAAGCCAATGGCAAGCCGGCCCTGAGCCTGCAGACCCGCAATGGCAAGGTGTTCGCGGTGCAGACCGATCCGTCGAAGGTTGTGTCCGCAACCAAGGGTCATGTCGACATCATGGTGCCTGAGGCAGCTTCGCTGCGCTCGTCCATGGCGGCGGCCGTCGGCCAGTCGGCGCAGGTCAGCCAGAGCGCCACCGTAGTGGCGCAGGCAGCGCCGCCTACGGCAGCCAATACGATCGACGTCGCGGTCGGCTACACCCCTGAGTTTGCGACGGCCAACGGCGGAGCTTCCGGTGCCGCGACGCGTCTGGTGTTCCTGGTTCAGGTAGGCAACCAAGCCTTTGCCAACAGCGATGTCAACGGCTACCTTCGAATCGTGAATACGGTGCAGGTCAACTACACCAATACCAACACCAATCAGACTGCGCTGCAGGAGTTGACCGGTAACACCGGTAATGCCCCCGTCACCATTCCGGCCAGCTTGGCACCACTGCGGACCGCGCGTGACCAGTACGGTGCGGACATCGCGGTGTTGGTGCGCAAGTTCAATACCCCGGAGAACGAAGGCTGCGGCATCGCGTGGTTGAACGGCGCGAACCAGACGGCCATCACCTCGGCGGATGCAGCGTGGGGCTATGCCGTGATCAGTGACGGTTATGACACCGGCACGGACGGCAAGACGTATTACTGCGCGGATGAGACGCTGGTGCACGAAGCCGCGCACCTCATGGGGTCGGCGCATGACCGTGCCAACTCGACAGCCCCGGGCCCCAATGGCACCACGGTTCTTCAGTATGGCCGTTATGCGTATTCATTCGGCTACAAGACCACGTCGACGACGGGCAACTTCTACACTGTGATGGCTTATGGCGACACCGGCCAGATCGCACACCGTATCTTCTCGACTCCCCTCAAGAGCATCTGTGGCGGTAACGGCAACCTGGCATGCGGTATCACGAACAGCGAGGACAATGCCCGAAGCCTGAATCAGACGATTCCGGTGGTTGCGGGCTTCCGTGCGAATGTTGTTCCGTTCGTCGGAGGTCGCCACGACATCAATGCGGACCGTCGTGACGACGTGGTGTGGTACAGCTCGAGCCTGTCCCGCTATGGTTACTGGCTGATGAACGGTTCGTCGGTCACGCATGGTCCGAACTTCGCCGCCGCCGCTGGTTTCACCATCGGTGCGATGGGCGATTTCAACGGCGATGGCAGCATGGATCTGTTCTGGATCAGTCCGAACCGCGACATGTGGCTCGTCGCGGGCGATCGAACCGGCGGCTTTGTCAACGGACGGTTCATTGCGACCTATCCGCCGGAGTGGAAGATCGTTTCGTCTGGCGATGTCAACGGTGACGGCATCGATGACCTGATCTGGTTCAATACCGCGGGCCGTCAGTACGGGTATTGGCTGATGAACAGCGAGGGCACGGTTCGCACTGTGTACTCGGCCGCAGCGGGTCCGGGCTACAGCTTGGTGACGACCGGCGACTTCAACGGCGATGGCTTCATGGACATGATCTGGGTCGGCGCTAGTAACGATATCGTGCTGCTTGCCAGCAACAGCGCTACTTTCAGCGACCACAAGATCGGCAACTACGTCGATCAGGGGCGGATCTTCGCGGCAGGTGACGTCAACGGCGACGGTATGGATGACTTGCTCCTGCTCAACAAGTCCAACAATACGTGGGGCTATTGGCTTATGAATGGCGCCAAGGTCACCTCAAGTCGGGGCTTCGCGGCGGCGCCGGGTTATACCCCTGCGACCGTGGGTGACTTCAACGGTGATGGAAAGATCGACGTGATCTGGACCAGCGCCGCTCGAGACATGCAGTTGAACACGGGTGATGGCACTACGTTCTCGGGCACGAATCTGGGGAGCTACACCGCCGCGTGGCGACCGGTGGATACGCACATTACTCCCTGAAGCGGTTGGAGTGGTCGGAAGAAACGAGGGGCGCCCGGCAAGGGCGCCCTTCGCGTTTCCGCGGACGGAAGGAGGTGGACGCGTGCGTTGGCGTCCCTGCGAGGTCGACCGTCAGGCGTCTGTCCGTCCTGGACTGGCTTGCACGATCCAGCCTCCACTGAGCAGCGGTGTCAAGGTCTCCAGCACGTTGACGGTGGTCTGGAAGGCGCGCGCCGCCATCGACGTCAGGCCACTGGAACTTTCGATCATCTCGGGAAATCGCGCATGGTACGGCGTGATAGCCCGAACGCGATAGCCTGCGCGTGCGAAGAGCGTCGACAACGTCTTGAACGAATAAATTTGCAGATGATCCGGGTGCATCGATTCGCGGCCCATCAGCCCGATCAGTGCGTTGTGCCAGCAGCAGGCATTCGGAGTCGAGAACACGAATGGAACGTCTTTCAATGCATCGACACGTGCCATGGCCCTCAGCAAGCCCAATGTGTCGTCGATATGCTCGATGAGCTCGCCCGCGACGATGGCCTCCGGCACGCCGTGCTGCTCAACCGTCGGCGCCAGGTCGAAGATGTTGGCATTGATGATCCGGCTGTTCTCGCCGGTTGTCAGCCCCGCGGCGGGGACGAGCGGGGAATTGTCGATGCCGATTACTTGGCAGGCGGACTTCGCGAGGCGAGCGTGCAGCCAATTGTTCGAATCCCGCTTCTTCGTATAGGCGGTTTCGTCGAGCGCGCCCAAGTCGAAGATGCGCTTACCCTTCACCTGCGCTTCGAGAAAGGAGAGACGATCGACCGGGCGACCAATGCGCACCGGTTCCAGCGCGGTGTAGTTGAGCTGCTGCAAGGTTCTTCTCCTGAGTTCGGGTCATGCCAGGTCTGCCTGCGCATCACGATGGATGGGTGCTTTCGTCGACCCGGAATCCGCCGGACTCCACGCATGCGACGAACAGTCTTTCGACCGCATGCGCCATCGTACCGTCAATCTGACCCGCCTCCGTAGCGAATTCGCTGCCGTAGAACTCGCCGGAAAGCAGTGGCGCTAATGCGGGAAGCCTGATCCAGAACATAGTCCCAGCGGAGAAACGGATGGTGTCGACGCGAGCTGCGATTCCGATGCGCTTGGCGAGGCGGCAGATGATGTCCGCGTTCGCTCCCAAATGCTGTCCCAATGGCAACAATGAACCCTTTGGCGTCACCATGCCGATCTTGGCATCCCGACGGAGGGCTGCGAGGGCTTGGGCACAGGCGGCGGGGTCCAGCAGGCTGTCAAGCAGTCGATTGCGCCAGGCATCTCCATCCGTCAGATGCGGCGATCTCTTCGTATGCAGTTTCAACACCAGGTCCGTGCCATCGAGCAGCAAGCTCGATGCACAGGACAGGAAGGGCGACACGTCGCGGCCGCGATTTGGGTAGACGTGTATCTCGCTCGTCATCGATGCCTCGGCCACCGCACGCGCGACGGATTCTTCGCGTCCGGGGGCAGTGGTGATGACGATGCGCCATTCGATCCCACTGTTCCGTAGTCGGCTGAGAATGTCCTCCAACAGCTCGACGTACCAAGCGTGGATCACCACACAGGGCCGCTGATCTGCCTTGTGTGGTGCTGCGTCCCGGAGTGCGCGGCGAGTGGCATGCAGTAACGCATGACCAAGGCGGGAATCCGGCTCCAGCACCGCGCCTTCCGCCCATTCGTTCCAGGCATTGATGAAGACTGGAGGCGGGGCGCCATTCTCGCAGCGTGGGGACGACGTGATTGCGCTGCTTAGCCAACGGCAGTAGCCATCGGGTGAGGTATGCAGAAAACCGACGCCACCGCCAGGACGACGCGCCTGGTTGTCCCAGGACGGGTTGACTGCACGAAAGCGCCTGTAGTCGGCCGGCGGGAGGGTACGGAAGCCTTCGGACATGCTTCGCCAGTCGAAGACGCGCCCTTTGAACTCGCCGTTGATGAGCGTCTGTTCGGGCGTGATGTCGGGCCAGTTGCCGTTGTTCGGTGGGAAATCCACTGCGGCATCGAAACCGATCATCGAGGGGTCGGTACTGCCGAAGCTGTGGACATTGATCAGGAACAGATCGCCAATGTCCTGCTCAGCGCACCATCGCCGCCATCTGGCGGCGGTTTCCGTCGGCGAGGGCAGCGAGTCCACCCGATACACGAGGAGCACGGGCTTGCCTTCGATATGCAGATAGCGGGGGTCCCGCATGTACTCCGCGACATGTTCAATGAACGCGATGTCGTCCTCGGGCGAATGTTGCTGATCGATCAGGATCTCGTCGCCACGCCCATCCCACGTGCGGGTCCACTTCTCGTTGGCCCAGCACAGGCAGAACTTCAGATCGATGGTCTTGTCGTTCAGCCAGTTGC
>Ga0247823_10000478_pt1 | contig 34236 bp, 34 predicted proteins | sample 13C_PalmiticAcid_2_FD_192426 | JGI IMG/M metagenome (GOLD analysis project Ga0247823, IMG submission 192426) | Soil microbial communities from agricultural site in Penn Yan, New York, United States - 13C_PalmiticAcid_Day30 | ecosystem: Environmental > Terrestrial > Soil > Agricultural land...
GCACCTCGTCGCGGAAACTGCCGGCCTCGCTCGGCGGCTGGACGGTGGGCGTACTGGTGCAGAGCAACTTCGGCGGCGTGCTGCAGGTGCAGGGCGCGCCGGTGGGCCGCGAACTGGAGCGGTTCGCGTTCCAGGAAGCGGTCGCGTCCAATCGCGCCGGTTCCGGCCCGGCCGATGACCGCGGCGATGGTTCGATCATCATCGTCATCGCCACCGACGCGCCGCTGGGCGATCGCAACCTCGGGCGGGTGGCGGCGCGCGCGATGATGGGTCTCGGCAGGACCGGCAGCTCGGCCTCCAATGGCAGCGGCGACTACGCGCTGGCGTTCTCCACCGCCGAGTCGGTGCGTCGCCGGTTCGGCGAACCCCGGCGGACCACCACCGAACTCGCCAACGATGAAATGAGCGCGGTGTTCCAGGCCACCACCGAGGCGGTCGAGGAAGCGATCTACAACTCGTTGTTCATGGCCACCACCACGCACGGCAACGGCCAGACGGTCGAGGCGATTCCACTGGATCGCGTCCGCGCGATACTCGCGAAGTACGGCATCCGTCCGCGCTGAGCTGACCGCGCGGACTCAGTGCACCACGTTGCGGATGAAACGCAGCGGGGCGGCACCATCGTTGCGGTAGGCGTAATCGCGATCGCTGGGGAAGACGAAGAAATCGCCGGCGTCGATCCGCTGTTCGCCGTCCGGCAATTCCAGGGTCAGGCAGCCTTCGATGACATAGAACATCTCGTGCCAGCCCGCGGGATCGGCGAATGAGGTATAGCGTTCGCCCGGCATCAGGGTCCAGGACCAGAACTCGACTTCGCCGCGGGCCGGGACGCTGGCCAGCAGGACCGCCTGCGAGGCGGGGTCATGGCCGCTCCAGGCCAGCGCCTCGATGCGCTCGCGGCTGGCGCCGACGGGCGCCTGGACCAGATCCGCGAACTTGACCCCCAGCGCCTCGGCGATCCGGTCCAGCGTGTTGAGGCTGACGTTGGCGTCGCCCGACTCGATGCCCACCAGCATGCGCCGGCTGACGTCCGCGGCCTCGGCCAGTGCCTGCTGGCTCAGGCCGGCGGCCTGGCGGAGGCGGCGGATGTTTTCGGCGACGTGTTCCAGAACGCTCATGCGGATCCCATTGCGCAATATGTTGCACAGCGGTTAAGCTGCCTTTGCGCAATATAGTGCACCAATTCCTTCCCCTCAAGCGCTGGTCCCATCGGTCCGGCGATCGCAGGTCATGCCGTGAACACCGTCCGTACCTCTTCCCACCACTCGCTGTGGCTGCCGATTGGTCTGCTGCTGATTGCGATGGCCTCCATCCAGCTCGGCGCCTCGCTGGCCAAGAGTCTGTTCCCGGCCGTGGGCGCCGCGGGCGCGACCGCGTTGCGCCTGGGCGTGGCGACCGTGCTGCTGGCGGTGGCGTTCCGGCCATGGCGGGTACGGGTCGAGCGTGATCACTGGCCCGCGCTGCTGGTCTACGGCGCGTCGCTGGGTCTGATGAATCTGCTGTTCTACAAGGCGCTGGAAACCATCCCGCTGGGCATCGCGATCTCGCTGGAATTCACCGGCCCGCTGGCGGTCGCGCTGTTCGGATCGCGACGCCTGCGCGATGTCGCGTGGGTGGGACTCGCGGTCGCCGGCCTGTTGCTGCTGTTGCCGAAAGGTCAGGGCCAGACACTGGATCCGCTGGGCGTGGTGTACGCCTTGAGCGCGGGCCTGTGCTGGGCCCTGTACATCCTGTTCGGGCAGAAGGCGGGCGCCGAGCATGGACCACAGACGGTGGCGCTGGGCTCGATCATCGCCGCCGCCGTGGCGGTGCCGTTCGGTATCGCCCACGCGGGCGCCGACCTGTTGTCCCCGGCATTGCTGCCGGTGGCGCTGGCGGTGGCGCTGCTGTCGACCGCGATTCCCTACAGTCTGGAGATGGTCGCGCTGACCCGGTTGCCGACCCGGACGTTCGGCATGCTGATGAGTCTGGAACCCGCGTTCGGTGCCATGTCCGGCCTGTTGTTCCTGCACGAGCAGCTCAGTGGAACGCAGTGGCTGGCGATCGGCGCGATCATCCTGGCATCGGCCGGCACCGCGATGACCGCGCGCACGACCGCGCACGAACGCGGCGCGGGCGAAGGCTGAGCCCGAAGGCGGTTCCGTGTATCAGCGGGATCCCAGCATGCGCTGGTAGATCGCCAGATCGCCGGCGGAAAAGCAGCAGAAGAGGACGAGGTCGGGCATGCCGTCCCGCTCCTGTTCTCCCAGCACCGTGTCGACCGCGATGCGCGCCGCCGGTTCCGCGGGAAAGCCGAAGATGCCGGTGCTGATGCAGGGAAACGCGATGCTGCGCAGGCGATGCGTGCATGCCAGTTGCAGGCTGCGGCGGTAGCAGGAGGCCAGCAGGGCCGCCTCATCGTGACCGCCGCCGCGCCAGACCGGGCCGACCGCATGGATGACGTGGCGTGCGGGCAGGCGATGGCCACCGGTGATCTTCGCGTCGCCGGTCTCGCACCCCCCCAGCAGGCGGCATTCGGCGACCAGCGCCGGTCCCGCGATGCGATGGATCGCGCCGTCCACGCCACCGCCGCCCAGCAGCGAACTGTTCGCCGCATTGACGATCGCATCCACCGCCAGGGTAGTGATGTCGGCATGGCAGGCGTCGATGCGCGCGGGCATCAGAACAGTCCCGGAATCAACGCGCGGGTGCGGCGCTGGTAGGCGAGGTAGGGTTCGCCGAACCGCTCGCGCAGCCAGCGCTCCTCGTGGCGCAGCTTGTACCAGAACGAGGCGGTGACGATGGCGAGCGCCAGCAGCCCGCGCCAGTCTCCCACCTTGATGGCGGTGCCGAGAACGGCGAGCAGGAGCCCGCTGTAGATCGGATGGCGCACATGGCGGTAGGGGCCGGCCTGGATCAACTCGTGGTCGCGCTTGATCTGCACTTCGCTGCTCCAGTTGCGGCCGAGCAGGAACCGCGCCCAACAGGCCAAGCCAAGCCCGGCCAGCGTCAACAGCAGGCCGACGGTCTTGACCGAGGCATTTTTCGGAATGAACCGCTCCTGCAACAGGCTGTCTCCAAACCACTCGCCGGGTCCGAGCAGCACGATGGCGAGCGCCAGTGGCAACCAGTAGGCGCACAGGCGCAGCCACAGGGGTTCGGCGCGGACGACCGGCTTGGTGCCGCGCGCGCTGATGATCCAGTACAGCAGAAAGCCCAACCAGGCCAGGTGATGCAGCCACCCCAGGATTGCTTCGTACATCGCATGCTCCGGCTTGAAGGAAGTGCCGGGCGCATCGCGGGCAAGAAATCAGACCGGCGAAGGCCAGGCGTTGGCGATCTTGCAGAAAAGCCGCGCGGTCTGTTCGGCGTCGTATACCGCCGAATGCGCGTCCTCAGCGCTCCAGTCGAAACCGGCGGCCTGCACCGCGCGCGCCAACACGGTCTGCCCATAGGCCACGCCGGCCAGGGTCACCGTGTCGAATACGCTGAAGGGATGGAACGGATTGCGCTTGTGGCCCACCCGGGTGACCGCGGCATTGAGGAAATTGAGATCGAAGTGCGCGTTGTGGCCCACCAGGATCGCGCGCTGGCAACCATGCCGCTTGACTGCCGCACGCACCGGGGCGAACACGTGATCCAGCGCTTCGCGCTCGGGTTTGGCGAAACGGAACGGATGATCCAGCACGATGCCGGTGATTTCCAGCGACTTCGGATCGATGTCCAGTCCGGGAGCGGGATGCAGATGCGCGCTCGTGGTCTGGCCGGGAACGAAGAGCCCGTTCTCGTCGAGTTCGATGGGTACCGCCGCCAGTTCCAGCAGGGCGTGCCGGTTCCAGTCGAAACCGCCGGTCTCCACGTCGACCACCACCGGCAGATAGCCGCGGAAGCGGCGGGCCATGGGGGTGGTGGCGGGCAACTCGGCGGCATTCATGGGCGACAGGGTAGCAGAGCGCGGCGACGCTTTTGCTGCGCGCGGATGAACGCGGAGGGGCGTCACGCGCCGGAACGGGGATCGAAAAACGAGCGGCGCCGATGGCCGCCCGGCGAGGTGTCAGCCGGGCAGGGCGGTGCCCAGCAGGCTGCCTTCATGGCGCATCCGCGACAGCATCGCCCCGCCTTGGGCGATGAACCCGTCGTCGGCCGCCACGCCGGCTTCCGCCGCCAGTTGCTGCAGGGCCTGGCGCCCGCTCAGGCGGCGCTCGCCCAGCAGTTCGAACAGGCGATACACCAGCGGTGACAGATCCGCGAAACGGATCGCATGGTCCGCGTCGCGACGGACCAGCAACAGGGTCGGCGCGGTCGGTGGCGCGGAGGGCCGGTAGTCCGGTCCGATGCGCGGCACCGGCCACCGGTAGGCGAGCGCCCAGGCCTGCGGCGAGGTGATCGGTATCCCATCAAGCAGATCGCCGTCCGGATCATGGCGGGGGGCGGGCTCATCGCTGATCTGCAAGGCCAGCTCCACCCATTCGTAGTGCGCCAGCTCGGCCAGCCAGGGCGCATCCTCGCGGACCGGACAATCCCGCAGGAAGCGGATGAACTCGCGCGCCACTTCCGGGAACAGCGGCGTGTGGCTGCGATGCCGCGCATAGAACCCGCGCACCAGATCGCGCCAGTCCGCATCTCCCAGGGTCTGCCGGATCACCGGGAAATTCCCGGCCAGCAGCGCGTCGATGTTGTTGAAGAACAGATCCCGGTAGATCGCCATGCGGCGATCCTCGATGCCGGGCGGCGCCGGATGCCGTTGCGGATCGCGCAGGTGCCGCGCGAACGCGAACTGCTGTTCGCGCAGATGTTCAGCCATGCGCGCTCTCGCGCGGCGAAGCCTGCGCCTGCAGCGCGCGGACGCGCCCCAGTTCGGCCAGCAGGGTCGCCAGCGGCGGAAAATTGAAATCGCGCTCCAGCAGCGTCGGGCGCACGCCATGCAGGCGGTAGGCCTCGGCCAGCAGCGTCCAGACATCTTCCTTCACGTCGGCGCCGTGGGTATCGATCTTCAGATCGTCGGCCTCGTCGTAATGGCCGGCGACGTGGTACGAGGCGATGCGTCGCGAGGGCATCCGCGCAAGGAACGCGCGCGCATCGTAGCGGTGGTTGATCGCGTTGACGTAGATGTTGTTGACGTCCAGCAGCAGATCGCAATCGGCTTCGTCGAGTACCGCGTTGACGAAATCGACTTCATCCATCGCCTGGTAGGGCGCCGCGTAGTAGGACACGTTCTCCACCGCGATGCGCCGGCCCAGCGCATCCTGCACCTGGCGGATGCGGGCGGCGACGTGATGCACCGCTTCCTCCGTGAATGGAATCGGCATCAGGTCATAGAGATGACCGTCGTCGGCGCAATAGCTCAGGTGCTCGCTGTACAGCGCGACCTGGTGGCGATCCAGGAATCGGCGGGTGCGCGCGAGGAAGGTGTCGTCCAGTGGTTCGACGCCGCCCAGCGACAACGACAGGCCGTGACAGGTCAGCGGTACGCGCGCCGACAGCCGCTCGAGGGCTTCACCGAGACGGCCACCCACGCCGATCCAGTTGTCGGGCGCGCATTCGAGGAAATCGAAATCGCCGGGCGCTGCGGCCAGCAGTTGATCCAGCAGCGCGCGCCGCAGGCCAAGGCCGGCGGAAACGGGTGCGGGGGAGCGATTCAAGGACACCACGTGGGCAGCGGGAAAACGGTGGCCTGGCCATCACCCTCCCCCGGGCGGGGGAGGGCAGGAACGCAGGCCGGTTGCGTCAGGCCGCGCCGCCGCACTTGCCTTCGCCGCACTTGCCTTCGTGCGCGGCCTTGCCGTCGGCCTTGGCGCCATCCTTCTTGTCGCCGCCGCACTTGCCTTCGCCACACTTGCCCTCGTGGTGCGCCTTGGCCTCGGCGGCGTCGATGAAGCCGTCCTTGTTGGTGTCGATGGCGGTGAACTTGTCGCTCTTGCCGGGATGGGCGGTGTCGAACTCGGCCTTGGAGATCTTGCCGTCCTTGTCGGTGTCGGCTTTCTCGATGCCGCACTTGCCTTCACCGCACTTGCCTTCGGCCGCCTTGGCGTCGGTGGCCTTGGCATCCTGGGCGGCGAGCAGGTAGCCCTGCGAGAGCGGTTCCATCGCGAAAGCCGAACCTGCGAGGACGATGCCACCGGCCAGCGCGGTGCACATGGCGAGGGCGACGGGCTTCTGGTTGGACTTGGACATTGCAGTTTCTCCAGTTGAGGTGCGGGGGTTCCGCACGGCAGGGGGCGCCAGTGTAATCCGGCGTTGTTAGGGAAGTGTGGGGTCGTCGCGCAGGTATTCGCGGGCCAGCGCGCGGGCCCGGTGCAGCCGCGATTTGACGGCCTGCGGACTCAGTGCCAGGTGTGCGGCGAGCTCTTCGATGGTCATGCCTTCGAGATCCCGCAGCAGCAGGATCTGGCGATAGTGGGCTGGAAGCGTTTCCAGGACGCGCGCGACGTCGTGGCCCAGTTCCACGGGTTCGAAACGGATCGGAGGCAGCAGATCTTCCGAGATGGCCTCGCCAGCCAATCGTCGCAGGCCGCGCTTGAGCCGGTTGCATTCGCGCTTGACGATGCGGAACAGCCACGAGGCGAACGCCTCGACCGCGCGCAGATCGCCGATCCGCCGGGATACCAGCAGCAGGCTTTCCTGCACCGCGTCCTCGGCGTCGTTGATCACGCAGTGGTACTCGGCGTAACGGCGAAGATCCTGCCGCGAGAGGGCGAGCACGCGCTGCAACGCGGCCGCGTCGCCATCGCGCGCGGCGGTCAGGTCCTCGATGCTTGCGGTGGCTGCTCCACTCATCCGTCGTTCTCCGTCGGCCAGCATCGCGCGTCCGCGCCATGTCCGCCAGCCATCAAGAGAAAGGGGGCGGGCGAAAGGATTCGCCCGCCCCCGGAACGGGTCAGCCGTCGTTCATCCCTGGAGCGGGATCAGACCGCGCCGGTGGTACTGGTGTCGTCGCGCTTGTCGCGGGCCGGCAATGGCTGGTCGCCGTGGATCAGGAACCACACGTTCTCGGCGATGTTGGTGGCGTGGTCGCCGATGCGCTCAAGGTTCTTGGCCATGAACAGCAGGTGCGTGCACGGGGTGATGTTGCGCGGGTCTTCCATCATGTAGGTCAGCAGCTCGCGGAACAGCGCGGTGTACAGCGCATCCAGTTCGGCGTCGCGTTCGCGGACCTGCAGGGCGCGGGCATCATCGTTGTTCTGGTAGGCCACAAGCACTTCGCGGACCTGCTGCGCGGCCAGCTTGCCGAGCGTGCGCAGACCGGTGATCTGCGGCATCGGCGGGGACACGTTGAGGGCGATCGAGCGCTTGGCCACGTTGGCGGCGTAGTCGCCGATGCGCTCGATGTCGGCGGGGATGCGCAGGCCGGCGAGTATCTCGCGCAGGTCGCGGGCCATCGGTCCCCGCAGGGCCAGATGCATCACGTCATGGCTGATCTGCTGCTCCAGCGTGTCGATGGCCTCGTCGTTGGCGATGATGCGCTGGGCGGCGCGGTCGTCGCGGCGTTCGATGACGTCCAGGGCGGCTTCCAGCTGCGCCACGGCGATTTCGCCCATGCGCACGATTTCTGTCACCAGCCGGCGCTGTTCTTCGTCGTAACTTTTCACAATGTGCTCGTGCGGTTGGGTGTTCATGGTTGGGAGCCGGGATTGGGGATTGGGGAGTCGGGATTCGATGCAGCGGGCGGGAGCGAGGAGGGGCGGGAAATCGCGCTTGCGAATCCCCCATCCCGAATCTCCAATCCCGCGGGGCGTTTCATCCGAAACGTCCCGTAATGTAATCCTCGGTCTGCTGCTTGCTGGGTTTGGAGAAGATCGTCGCGGTGGCATCGTGCTCGATCAGCTCGCCCAGATACATGAAGGCCGTGTAGTCGGACACGCGCGCGGCCTGCTGCATGTTGTGGGTGACGATCGCGATGGTGTAGTCCTGTTTCAGTTCTTCGATCAGCTGCTCGATCTTGCTGGTCGAGATGGGGTCCAGCGCGGACGTCGGTTCATCCAGCAGGATCACGTCCGGGCGCAGGGCGACCGCGCGGGCGATGCACAGGCGCTGCTGCTGGCCGCCGGACAGTCCGAGCGCACTCTGCTTCAGCTTGTCCTTGGCCTCCTCCCACAGCGCCGCCTGGCGCAGGGCCTGCTCCACGCGCACGTCCATGTCGGCCTTGCCGATACGCTCGTGGTGGCGGATGCCGTAGGCGACGTTTTCGTAGATCGTCATCGGGAACGGCACCGGCTTCTGGAACACCATGCCGACCTTGCTGCGCAACCGGTTCATCGGGAACTTCGGATCGAGGATGTTCTGGCCGTCCAGCAGCACCTCGCCCTTGGCTTCCAGCTTCGGGTACAGCGAATAGATGCGGTTGAAGATCCGCAACAGGGTCGACTTGCCGCAGCCGGACGGGCCGATCAGCGCGGTGACCTTCTTTTCCGGGATTTCCAGGTTGATGCCCTTGAGGGCATGGAAACCGCCGTAGTAGAAATCGAGGTTCTTGGCCGCCAGCTTCACCCGCGCCGGGGTACCGGTGTCGAGTTCGCGATGCGGGGTCGCGACCGTGATACGGGCCACGTCATTCATGGGTCACCTTGTTTCGCAGGAGGATGGTCCGGGCCAACAGACTGAGCAGCAGGACGAGCGCGGTCACCAGGAACGCACCGGCCCAGGCCAGCGAGTTCCAGGAGTCGTACGGACTCATGGCGTACTGGTAGATGACCATGGGCAGGTTGGCCATCGGCTGCATCAGGTCGGTGCTCCAGAACTGGTTGTTGAAGGCGGTGAACAGCAGCGGCGCGGTTTCGCCGCTGATGCGCGCCAGCGCCAGCAGCACGCCGGTCACCACGCCGGGCAGGGCGGAGCGCAGCAGCACCTGGGTGGTCACCTTCCACTGCGGCACGCCCAGCGACAGCGCGGCTTCGCGCATCTGCTGGGGCACCAGCCGCAGCATCTCGTCGGTGGTGCGGACAATCACCGGCAGGGCGATGAAGGCCAGCGCGACCGCGCCCGCCAGCGCCGACCAATGGCCCATCTGCGCGACCATGACGGTGTAGATGAACAGGCCCAGCACGATGGACGGCGCCGACAGCAGGATGTCGTTGACGAAGCGGATGGTTTCGCCCAGCCAATGCTTGTTGGCGTACTCGGCCAGGTAGGTGCCGGCGGCGATGCCGATCGGCGTGCCGAGCACGATGGCCAACAGGCTGATCACCACGCTGCCGAAGATGGCGTTGAGCAGGCCGCCGGGTTCGTTCGGTGGCGGCGTCATCATGGTGAACAGGTCGAGGTTCAGACTGCCCAGGCCCTTGGTGATCGTGGTCCAGAGGATCCAGACCAGCCACATCAGGCCGAAGATGGCCGCGGCGATGGACAGCGTCAGCGCGACGACGTTCTTGACCTTGCGCCACGTATACAGGGAGGCGGACATGTCAGTTGCCCTCGCGCTTGGCGAGCTGGCGCAGCATCAGGCGGGCGGCGGCCAGCACGATGAAGGTCAGCAGGAACAGGGTGAAGCCCAGCAGCAGCAGCGAGCCGCGATGCAGCGGGTCGGTGGCTTCGGCGAACTCATTGGCGATGGTCGCCGCGATCGAGGTGCCCGGTTCCAGCAATGCCGCGCTGATGGCGTAAGCGTTGCCGATGACGAAGGTGACCGCCATGGTCTCGCCGAGTGCGCGACCCAGGCCCAGGAACACGCCGCCGATGACCGCCGAGCGGGTGTACGGGAGGACGATGTCCCACATCACTTCCCAGCGGGTCGAGCCGAGCGCGTAGGCCGATTCCTTGAGCCGGCCGGGCACCGTGAGGAACACTTCGCGCATCACGGAGGACACGAACGGGATGACCATGATCGCCAGCACCAGGCCGGCGGTCATCATGCCGATGCCCAGTGGCGGACCGGAAAACAGCACGCCGATGCCGGGAATCTGGCCCAGGTTCTCGTCGATCCACGGATAGACGTATTCGCTCAGCTGCGGCGCCAGCACGAACAGGCCCCACATGCCGTAGATGATCGACGGGATGCCCGCCAGCAGCTCGATCGCCATGCCGACCGGACCGCGCATCCAGGTGGGTGCGACCTCGGTCAGGAACAGCGCGATGCCGAAGCTGACCGGCACCGCGATCACCATCGCGATGGTGGCGCTGACCAGGGTGCCGTAGATGGGCACGAGCGCGCCGAACTCGCGCGTGCCCACGTTCCATTCGGTACTGAAGAAGAAGCCCAGGCCGAAGGTCTGCAGGGCTTCGCGGCCGCCCCACAGCATCGACAGGGCGGCGGCGATCAGCGAAACGAGGACGAACAGGCCCGCGGCGGTCAGCGTCCAGCGGAACAGGCGATCGGCGCGCGCATCGCGGGCGGTGCGCAGATCGACCAGTGAAGCGGGGAGGGTGGCGGTATTCATGCGGTCGGAGGGTCCGGGCCGGCGTTGCGTGGGCGGGGGACGTGGCCGCGTTCAGGCGGCCACGCGCAGGCGGCTCAGAGCTTGATTTCCGCGGCCCAGTAGGCCTCGACCTGCTTCACCAGGTCAGCCGGCAGCGGCACGTAGTCCAGCTGTTCGGCCTGCGGCTTGCCCTGCTCGTAGGCCCACTTGAAGAAGTCCAGAGTGTTCTTCGCACGCGCCGCGTCCTTGGGCTGCTTGTAGACCAGGATGAAGTTGGTCGCGGTGATCGGCCATGCCTCAGCGCCCGGCGCGTTGGTGATCACCAGGTTGAAGTCCTTGGCGCTGGCCCAGTCCGCGCTGGCCGCGGCGGCGGCGAAGCTCTGCGCGGTCGGTTGCACGAAATTGCCGGCCGCGTTCTGCAGCGAAGCGTAGGCCATCTTGTTCTGTTCGGCGTAGGCCAGCTCGACGTAGCCGATCGAGTTCTTCAGCTGGCGCACATAGGCGGCCACGCCTTCGTTGCCCTTGCCGCCGACGCCGCCGGCCCAGTTCACCGAGGTGCCTTCGCCGACTTTGCTCTTCCACTCCGGGCTGACCTTGGACAGGTAGTTGACGAAGTTGAAGGTGGTGCCCGATCCGTCGGAGCGGTGCACGCTGTTGATCTTCTCGGCCGGCAGCTTCAGGCCCGCGTTGAGCGCGGCGATCGCCGGGTCGTTCCAGGTGGTGATCTTGCCCAGGAAGATGTCGGCCAGCACGGGGCCGCTCAGCTTCAGCTGGCCGGATTCGATCCCGGCCAGGTTGATCACCGGCACCACGCCGCCGATGACCGAGGGGAACTGGCCGAGACCGGCCTGCGCCAGTTCTTCCGGCGACAGGGGCTTGTCCGAGGAACCGAAGTCGACCGTGGCCGCCTTGATCTGGGCGATGCCGCCGCCGGAGCCGATCGACTGGTAGTTGATCTTGGCGCCGGTGCTCTGGTTGTAGTCGCTGGACCAGCGGGCCATCAGCGGATAGATGAACGACGCGCCCGCGCCGGTGATTTCGGCGGTCACCTTGGCGGCGCCGGTACCGGCGCCGTCGGCGGCCGGGGTGGCGCCCGTCGTGGCCGGGGCATCGGAGGCGGGCTTGCAACCGGCGACGAACAGGGCGGCGGCGATGGCGAGGGCCGCGAGGCGGACCGGCGAAGCGAAGGACATGGCGGGCTCCATAACGTGGGCGGTTTGTGTCATGGCGGCTATGAAATGATGTTTTTGTTACAGCGTGATGACACTGTGGCCGGCGTCCGATTTCCGGCGTCCCGGAGAGGGGGCGTGGTGCCCGGCAAGGGGTCCTTCGCCATGGTTTTGCGAGGATGCGGCGGAGGGGCATCGCTCCAGGGCGAGGGGACTTCCCGGCGCAAAAAAAAAGCGGGCCGTGCGGCCCGCGTCAAGAAATGCCAGGAGGTTTGAGAAGGAGATCCCGACCGCGCGGGAGAGAGGGGTACGCGGCCGGGATCGGGGAGAGGATTACTTCAGGTTCTGCGACCAGTAGGTCTCGATCTGCTTGACCAGCGGATCCGGCAGCGGAACGTAGTCCAGCGCCTTGGCCTGGCCATCGCCGTTGGCGTAGACCCAGCTGAAGAATTCCTGGGTGGCCTTGGTGCCGGCCGGGTTCTTCGGCTGCTTGCTGACCAGGATGAAGTTGGTGGCGGTGATCGGCCAGGAATTCGCGCCCGGGGCGTTGGTCATCACCAGGTAGAAGTCCTTGGCGCTGCCCCATTCGGCGCTGGCGGCGGCGGCGGAGAAGGTCTCGTCGCTGGGCAGCACGTAGTTGCCGGCGGCGTTCTTCAGGCGCGAATAGGCCATCTTGTTCTGCAGCGCGTAGGACAGTTCGACATAGCCGATGCCGCCCTTGATCTGCTTCACGTAGGCGGCGACGCCCTCGTTGCCCTTGCCGCCGATGCCGGTCGGCCACTGCACCGAGGTGCCTTCGCCGACCTGGCTCTTCCACTCGCCACTGACCTTGGACAGGTAGTTGACGAAGTTGAAGGTGGTGCCCGAACCGTCGGAACGGTGGACCACGGTGATCTTCTGCGCCGGCAGCTGCACGCCGCCGTTGAGCGCGACGATGCGCGGGTCGTTCCACATCTTGACCTTGCCCAGGAAGATGTCGGCCAGCAGATCGCCGTCCAGCTTCAGCGCGCCCGAGGCCACGCCCGGCACGTTGATCACCGGCACCACGCCGCCGATCACGGACGGGAACTGGGCGAGGTTGAACTTGGCCAGCTCGTCCGGCTTCAGCGGGGCGTCGGACGAACCGAAATCGACCGTGCCGGCCTTGATCTGGGCGATACCGCCACCGGAACCGATGGACTGGTAGTTGACCTTCTTCTGGGTGGCCTTGGCATAGTCGGCCGACCACTTGGTCATGACCGGGTAGACGAACGACGCGCCGGCGCCGGTGACGTCGGCGGCGGCGGCCTGGGCCGAAAGCACGCCGGCGATGGCCAGCACGGCGACGCGGGTCTTGAACGAGTTGAACACGGATGGCTCCTGGGAGTGGTGTCACGGCGCGGTGTGCCGTCGGCGTGCATTTCACGACGTTTGCGTGACAGCGCCATGTCGTCTTAATGACAGCGGGATGACAGGCGACCGGGAGCGTGCAGGCGGGGCAGGCGGCCTTTGCGAACAGGGCGGGAACCCAGGAAAAAGCAAAGGGCGCGGCTTGCGCCGCGCCCTTTGCGAATGACTGGAAAGCGCTCGGCTTACCAGTAGAACTGCAGGCGGGCTTCGACCACGTTCGGGTCGTCCTTCAGCACGCCCTTCTCCTGCTTGACCGCGACGTAGTTCAGCATGAACTTGAAGTTCGAGCGCCAGTACCAGTTCACGCCGGCGGTCCAGCTGTCCATCTCGCCGCCGACCACGGCGCCGTCGGTCAGATCGATGGTGTCGTAGCGCAGGCCCACCTGCCACATGCCCTTGACCGGATCGGCCGGGAGGCCGGTGGTCGGCACGCCCGCCTTGTAGCCCCAGGTCTCGCCGGTGATGTTCCACAGGCCCGACACGTAGAAGCCGTCGCCGCTGAAGTCGTCGAAGCTGCCGTAGCGCTTCACGTCCGTCTTCATGTACTCGCCCTGCAGCTTGAACGGACCGTTGACCCACATGGCCTCGGCACCGAGCACGCTGTTGCGGTCGCTGGCGCGCAGGCCGCTGCTGCCGGTGTCGACGAAGCGGGTCGGGACCATGTCGGCCATCGGACGGGCGCGCAGGCGGATCACGTCGCCGTCGGTGTCCTTGTCGGTGTACGACAGACCCAGGTGCAGGATGTTGCCGGTCTCGTTGATCGGGGCCCAGTAGCCGCGGGCGGAGTAGCCGCCGCCGTGCTCGCGGTTGCGGGTCAGTTCACGACCGAAGAAGCTGGCGGTCACGCCCCAGTTGGCGTCGCCGATGTTGTACTGCAGGCCCACGCGGCGCGGGGTGCCCAGCGAGTTGGTGATCGACGACTTGGAGATGAAGTCGTTGTTCTTGGTGCTGGACAGCTCTTCCAGGGTGGCGCCCGGCTGCTTGAACTGGCCGATCTGCAGGAAGTGGTTGGCGTTGCCGCCGATCTTGTACTTGATGTTGGCGTCCAGGAACTTGTCGTCCTTGGCGTCGTAACCCAGCACCCATTCGATGTTGCCCGGGCCCTTGCCCTTGAGCACCAGCTCGGCGCGACGCAGCTCGTTCAGATAGTCCTTGCCATCCAGATCCGAGGCCGAATCGGCACCGTAATCGATGGTGTCGGTATCGAACTTGTAGAAGTCGGCCTGCACCAGGCCTTCGAACGAGACTTCGGAACCGCCAATCACGTCGATCGGAATCTCGGCCTGGGCGGCAGGCGCGGCGACGGCGGCCAGCAAAGCGAGCGTGAGGGTGCTGCGGGAGAGTTTCATTGGGTTAGCCCTTGGGGCAGGTGTGGAAGACGCTGCGCAGGCTAATTGGTGAAAGTTGCGTTATTGTTACAACGCTGTCTTATTTCGTCGGGATGACAGTTCGATGGCAATGGGGCCGGGACTGGGGATTCGGGAAGAGCTGGCTTTTGCCTGTCCCTTTTAAAGAGGGCGGCGGGGATTGCGTTTCGGGACCGCAGATCTCCCCCGGCTGGCCCCATCCCTAATCCCGAATCCCCAATCCCGGCTCAAATCGTCTTGTCGGGGTAGCGACAGAGATCGCGGATCACGCACTGCGGGCAATCCGGCTTGCGCGCCTTGCAGACATAGCGCCCGTGCAGGATCAGCCAGTGATGGGCGTCGTGCAGGAATTCGGCCGGCACCGTCTTCAACAGGCCATCCTCCACTTCGCGCACGTTCTTGCCGGGCGCCAGCCCGGTGCGGTTGGCGACACGGAAGATATGGGTGTCCACCGCCATGGTCGGTTCGCCGAAGGCGGTGTTCAACACCACATTGGCGGTCTTGCGGCCCACGCCCGGCAGCGCCTCCAGCGCCTCTCGCGAGCGCGGAACCTCACCGTCATATTGATCCACCAGAATCCGGCAGGTCGCGATCACGTTCTTCGCCTTGGCGTTGAACAGGCCAATCGTGGCGATGTACTTCTTGAGTCCCTCCTCGCCGAGGGCGAGGATCTTCTCCGGCGTGTTGGCGACCGGAAACAGCCGTCGGGTGGCCTTGTTGACGCCGACGTCGGTCGCCTGCGCCGACAGCGTCACCGCCACCAGCAGTTCGAACGGACTGCTGTATTCCAGTTCGGTGGTGGGTTTGGGATTGAGTTCGCGCAGGCGCGAGAACAGTTCCTGCACCTCGGCCTTGCTCAGGGTGCGGCTGCGGCGTTTGCGGCGTTCGGTCATGCGTTCTATTGGGCTTCGTGCGGTTCGGAACCGCTTTTTCCCGCCGCGCGTGCCTTTGCACGCGCCAGGATGGCGGCGGCGGAAGGGGGAAGTGAAGGGCGTGGCGCCTGCGGCGTCGCTGGCACCGGTGCGCGCCGGGCGTCGCGTTCGGCGGTGCGCCGGCGCAGTCGCGCCTGGCGCGCGAGATGGCGTTCGCGCGCCTCCCATGCGGCCTGCAATCTGCGCTGGGCATCCCAGACGGGCGCCAGTCCGGTGACGCACGTGCAGTCACCGGAACAGGGCGCGACGTCCATCAGCCCGGCATTGATGGCGGCATCCAGATCGTCCCGCGCCAGCAACGCCAGCAGCATGTCCCCGCGTGCTGCCTGCTGGCAGAAGGAGGAAGACGCCTCGCCCATGGCGGTTTCAGCGGCCCGCGAACTGCGGCTTGCGGCGTTCCAGGAACGCACGCGTGCCTTCGCGCATGTCCTCGGTCGAGAACATCAGTCCGAACTGCGCCGATTCGTACTGCAGCCCTTCCTCGATCGCGCACTCGCCACCGACATGGATGACGTCCAGGTTGCCGCGCAGCGCCAGCGGCGCCGCCTGCGCCAGTTGTTCGGCCCACTGCAGGGTCTCGGCTTCCAGCGCATCGGCGGCGACCACCTTGTTGACGATGCCCAACTGGTACGCGCGTTCGGCGGTGATGGGCGCGCCCAGCAGGCACAGCTCCAGCGCCGCCGCGCGCCCGGCCAGGCGCAGCAGCCGCTGGCTGCCGCCGAAACCCGGAATCAGGCCGAGATTGATTTCGGGTTGCCCGACCTTGGCGTTCTCCGAGGCGATGCGCAGGTGGCAGGCCATCGCCAGCTCCAGCCCGCCGCCCAGGGCGAATCCGTTGACCATCGCGATCACCGGCTTGGGCAGGGTTTCGATGCGCCGCATCAGGCGCTGGCCGCGCAGGGAGAAGTCGCGCCCCTCGACCGCGCTGAGGGCGGACATTTCGGCGATGTCCGCCCCCGCCACGAACGCCTTGGGGCCGGCCCCGGTCAGCACCACCACCCGCACCGCCGGGTCGCCGGCGGCGGCCTCGAAAGCCGCGAACAGGGTGTCCAGGGTGGCCGCGTCAAGGGCGTTCAGCTTGTCCGGCCGGTTGACGGTGATGCGCCGGATGGCGCCCTGGTCGGCGACGGAAACGGGGGTGTCGGACATGCGCGGAATCCCGGTAAATTCGTGAATTTTAAGTGAAATTGAACTATTGGGCCGCCCCTTCGGTCGTACCCGGCGGTTGTCAGTGGCGGTTAAGCGCACTGACCGTTATCCTAGCGCGTCCATTCGAGGCGGTACGTCCGCCCTGTACCACCACCCTGGAGAAATCGTTGATGAAGTTGCGTTCGTTAGTGGTCGCTGTCGCGGCATTCGCCATGGCCGGTAGCGCCCTGGCTCAGGACACCACGTCCGAGAAGGGCAAGTTGAGCTATTACTTCGGCTACGACTACGGCAACAACCTGGCGGAGCTGACCGGACGTGGCGAACAGTTGGACATCAACACCGTCATCAAGGGTCTCCAGGACGCGTATGCGAAGAAGCAGCCGGCGCTGACCGCCGACCAGCTCAAGCCCGCGCTGGAAGCTTTCCAGAAGCGCGAACAGCAGCGCGCGCAGACGGCCAAGGCCGAGTACGACAAGGTCGCCGCGGAAAACAAGACCAAGAGCGATCAGTTCCTCGCCCAGAACAAGGCCAAGTCGGGCGTGCAGTCGCTGCCCAGCGGCGTGCAGTACCGCGTGATCGAAGCCGGCGCCGGCGCCAAGCCGACCCAGGCCAGCACCGTCAGCCTGGAAGTCGCCGGTCCGTATCCGTTCGGTCAGAAGCCGGCGGAAGCCCGTCCGGCGCAGCAGATGCCGAACGTGAAGGTCAGCGAGATCGAAATGCAGGCCATGCGTGAAGTGCTGCTGCAGATGCCTTCCGGCGCCAAGTGGGAAGTCGCGCTGCCGCCGGACAAGGCCTATGGCGCCGACCCGCGCACGGGTTTCCCGCCGAACGTGGCGGTCGTGTTCGAGATCAAGCTGCTCAGCACCAAGTAATCCAGGTAGTTGGTTCTTCCCGCAGTCCCGCTACGCCGGCCACCAGGCCGGCGTAGTGCGTTTTGCGCGGCACGTGCGCGGTTTTCGCGCTAGGCTGCGCAGGTATGAAGGTTCATGAATTCCGCATTCCGCGCCGTGCTTAGCCCGTGCATCGGCGTCTGTACCCTGGGTGATGACGGGCTGTGCGAAGGCTGTCTGCGAACGACCGCCGAGATCGCCCGCTGGTCACGAATGAACGATGACGAACGCCTCCGTCTGATGGAATCGGTGCTGCCCGCGCGCGAGCAGGGCCGGCTGCCGTTCGAGCAGCGGCTGCCCGAGGCGGCGAGGTTGCGGCATGTGCTGCATCCGCTGGACCACATCCCCACCGCGCGTGGCTGGAACCATGAAGAGCTGCTGGACCTGCTGCCGCCGGGCGAACCGGCGGAAGCCGCGGTGCTGGCCGGACTGGTGCCGCGTCCGCAGGGCACGCAGGTCATCCTGACCAAGCGCACCGACGGCCTGCGCCACCACGCAGGGCAGGTGAGTTTCCCCGGGGGGCGCATCGAAATGGCCGATGCGGGCGTGGTCGCCGCCGCGCTGCGCGAAACCTGGGAGGAACTGGCCATCCCCGCCGGCCAGATCGCGCCGCTGGGTTTCCTGGATCCCTTCACCACCATCAGCGGCTTCCGGGTCGTGCCGGTGGTGGCGGTGATCGACCCCACCTACGTCGCCACGCCCGAACCGGGCGAAGTGGCGGACGTGTTCGAAGTGCCGCTCGACTACCTGATGGCGCCGGCCAACCTGCGCCGGGTGGAAGTGGACTATCGCGGCCGCCGGCGCGCCGTCCTGGAGTATGGCTGGCCCGGCCAGCGCATCTGGGGCGCCACCGCGGCGATCCTGTTCAATCTGAGGCAACGGCTGGAGGGCGCGTGATGCACTGGACGACGCTGGTGGATGTGGACGCACTGGCCGTGGCGCTGGGTGATCCCGGCCTGCGGCTCGTCGATGCGCGCTTTGCCCTGATGGATCCGGCCGCGGGCCGGCAGGCCTATCTTCAATCGCATCTGCCGGGTGCGGCGCATGCGGATCTCAACGAGGACCTGTCCGATCTTTCGCATCGGGATCTCGGTCGCCACCCGCTGCCCGACGATGCCGCCTTCGCGCGCAAGTTGGGCGAGTGGGGTATCGGACCGGAACATCAGGTCGTGGTGTACGACGCCGGTGATGGCAGCATGGCCGCCGCACGGCTGTGGTGGATGTTGAGGCTGCTGGGACACCGGCGGGTAGCGGTGCTGGATGGCGGGTTTGCCGCGTGGCGTGCGCGTGGCTTGCCGGAGACGGCGGAGCCCGGCGGGATCATTCCCCTGCCGGCGTATCCCGCGAGATTCGATGCGCGGCTCATCGCCGACGCCGACGAAGTGCGTCGGCGCCTCGACCAAGACAGCGGCTGGCTGTTCGATGCGCGTGCGCCCGAACGCTTCCGTGGTGATGTCGAACCCATCGATCCGGTGGCGGGCCATGTACCCGGCGCGATCAACCGGCCTTTCGGCGCAAACCTGCGTGAAGGCCGATTCAAGTCATCCTCCGAACTCCACGCCGAACTGGCGCCGATGCTGGCCGGACGCCGGCCGGACGATCTGGTGCTGATGTGCGGATCGGGCGTGACCGCATGCCATCTGCTGCTGGCGTTCGAACACGCCGGATTGCCGGGTGCGCGCGTCTATGCGGGCTCCTGGAGTGGCTGGATCACCGACCCCTCGCGGCCGGTCGAACGCACCGCATCCTGACGCGGGCCGGATCGTCATCGCCCTGTAACCGTCCGCGGTCACTCTCCCGCGCTTCACAGGGGGATGACCGATGTTGCACCGTTTGCCGCGCTTCGCACTGGCGATGTGCCTGTTGTTGCTGGCGTGTCCGCCAGCGTCCGCGCAGGATGATGGCTCCACCGAGCGTCTGCGCATCCATGGCTCCAATACGCTGGGCGACGCGCTGGTGCCGGCGATGGTCGAATCCTGGCTCCGCCATATCGGCTACACCGGCATCCGCCGGCAGGCGGCTTCACCGCTGCGCACCGACATCCGCGCGGTGCGCGACGGCGTGCCGCTGATTGTCGAAGTGGACAAGCGCGGTTCTGCGGCGGGATTCAACGATCTGATCGAGGGCAACGCGGAGATCGCGATGCTGGCGCGCGCACCGTTGGCGGCGGAACGCGAAGCGGCCTGGCAACTGGGTGATATCGAATCACCGGAACAGGAATTCGTGGTCGCCGTCGATGGATTGGCGGTGGTGGTCAATGAACGCAATCCCCTCCGCCGGCTGACGGTGGCGCAACTGCGCGAGGTGGTGAGCGGTCGCGTCCACGATTGGTCGATGATTGGGGGACGCAATGCGCCCATCCATCTGCACCTGGGGCGTGCGCCGGGCGGAAACCGGGATTTCCTGCGCGAACGGGTACTGGGAACCGCATCGGTGGCCAGCTCGGCGCGGGCGCATGCGACGCTTGCCCAGGCGGCGCGCGAAGTGGCCGCGGATCCGGATGCGATCGCGGTGGTGGGCGTGGCCAGTGCCATCCCGCCGGGCACTCGCACGCTCGCCATCGCCGATGGCGGCATCGCGGTTCTGCCCACCCGCATCAACGTGATGAGCGAGGACTATCCGCTGGTGCGGCGCTACCGTCTCTATGGCGGACCCCTGATGTCCGCGCTGGGCCGCAGCTTCGCCCAGTACGCGGTGGGCCGGGATGCGCAGCGGGCGGTGGAGCGTGCCGGCTTCCTGGCGGTGACCCTGCGTCCGGCGACGCAGCCGCGCGCACCGGATCCCGCACAGCCCTACGGGCAGGCGGTCACCGGTACCGCGCGACTGCCGGTGAGCCTGCGTTTCAATCCGGCCTCGCTGACGACATTCTTCGACAGTCGTGGCGCCAACGACATGGATCGCCTGACCGCCTATCTTCGGTTGCCACAGAATCGCGGGCGCCAGGTGACCGTGGTCGGCTTCTCGCATGACGACGGCAGCAACCGGTTGATTGCCACCGTGCGCAGCAACCAGCGTGCCGACGCGGTCGCCGATCATCTGGTCAAGCAGGGCATCGCGGTACAGCGATCCATCGGCATGGGCGCGAGTCGTCTGCTGATCGGGGGCGACGGCGCCGATGCGCGCTACCGCAACGAACGGGTGGAGGTTTGGGTGCGTTGACGAGGAATGCGGTGGCCTGGGGAGGCCACCGGCACGCGTCACTTCTTCAGCTTGTCCACCAGCGCTTTCAGCGCGGTCTGGGTGTCGGGGGCGTCCCACGCGTCGATGAAACGATCCAGCTGGATGAATTCCGGTGACATCGCTTCCACCACGTCGCGGCGGGCAATGGCGCGGGTCTGCAGCATCGGGTGGTGGGGCAGGCGCAGCAGGTTTTCCAGCCAGGCCAGCGCACGCGCGTCGACCTGATCCTGGTCGGCCAGTTCGTCCACCAGACCCAACTCCAGTGCCCGCTCGGCGGGCACCATCTCGCCGGCCACCAGCAGGCGTTCGGCCCGATGCGGACCGACCAGCCGGCGCATCAACCGCTGGATGCCTTCGGGAGCGACCAGTCCCACCTGGGTTTCATTGAGGCCGATGCCGAAGGGGCGCGCCGGATCCGCGCTGCGCGCCATCACCCGGTAGTCGCAGCACAGCGCCAGCACGCAACCACCCGCGGGCGCATGGCCGCCGATGGCCGCGACCACCGGAATGCGCGAATCGGCCAGCGCGCGTGCGGCGCCAAAGAACGCCTGCCAGGCGTCCATGAGCGCATGCCGGTTCTCGCCGAGCGACAGCAGGTACGGCACGTCCATGCCGGCGGAGAATATCTTCGGATTGCCGGCCAGCACGATGCCGTGCACGCCATCGCCCATGGCGGTGTCGACCGCATGGATCAGGGCGCGGCACAGTTCGGTGTTGAGGGCATTGACCGGCGGCCGGGCCAGCCGGATCTCGCGGATACTGCCATGGTCCCGGGTTTCGATCAGCGAAGACATTCATCTGCTCCAAGGGCGTGTGGGCCTATGATAGGCGCATGAATCGCCGCCATGTATCCGCCCTGCTGTCCGTCGCGCTGCTGCTGGTCGGCAGCGCCTCCGCCCATGCCGCTGAATGTCTGCCCACGGCCCGCCAGGCGTGGATACGGCTGCCGCCGTCGCCGGCCATGCCGATGATGGCCGGGTTCCTCCGCATCGATAACGCCTGTGCAAAGGCGGCGGAGATCACCGGTGCCGACAGCCTGGCGTTCAGCGAGGTCTCGTTGCACGAATCGCGTCAGGTCGACGGCGTCAACAAGATGCGCGAACTGGAAACCCTGCCGATCGCCGCCGGCAAGTCGGTCGAGTTCAAGCCGGGAGGCCTGCACCTGATGCTGTACAAGCCCTACGCGCCGGTAAAGGAAGGCGACAAGCCGGTGATCACGCTCAAGCTGAAGGACGGTCGCAGCCTGCCGGTGACCTTCGAGGTGCGCAAAGCGGCACCGTAAGCGGGCTCCCTTCGGAGTCAGCGCGTTTTGATGATGAGGACCGCTTGATTGTGGGAGCGACGTCAGTCGCGATGCCTTTCGAGCCTGCGAAGAGCATTCGCGACTGGCGTCGCTCCCACAGGGATGATCATGAGGCCGTCAAACGGATGCGTTGCGCACGGCGTCCGGTAGCGGCGCGCTCTTGCCGGTGTGGGTGTCCATCCACACCACCACCACGTTGCCGTCGCAGTACAGCACGCCGTTCTGGTCGACGATGCGGTGGCCGATGGTGACGCTGCTGGTGCCCAGCCGATCCACGTACAGTTCGACCAGGATGTCGTTCGGCCAGGTCAGCGGTCGCCGGTAGTTGATGTTGTTGGCGGCGACCACGGGTGCGATGCGATCGGTCATCGAGACACCCGGGATGTCGAGGATCCAGCGCACGCGCGCCTCTTCCAGGTAGGACACGTACTTGGCGTTGTTGACGTGGCCCATGCTGTCCATGTCGCGCCAGCGCACGCTGATCGGAATCGCCGCCAGCATCTTTCGTTCGGGGGAGTTCTCGGGCGTCGTGCTCATTTGGCTTTCGCGGCTTTCTTCTTGTCGGACTTGCGTGGCGGCAGCACGTCGGGCTTGGCGACCGCGGCCGGCTTGCTGGCCTTTGGCGCCTTGCTCGCTGGCAGCAGCTTGGCCAGGAACTGGCCGGTGTGCGAATCCGGATGGGCCGCGATGTCCTCCGGCGTGCCGCTGACCAGGATGCGTCCGCCACGGTGGCCGCCTTCCGGGCCCAGATCCACCACCCAGTCCGCGGTCTTGATCACGTCCAGGTTGTGCTCGATGACGACGATGGTGTTGCCTTCGTCGCGCAGCTTGTGCAGCACCGCCAGCAGGTGCTCGATATCGTGGAAGTGCAGGCCGGTGGTCGGCTCGTCCAGGATGTACAGCGTGCGCCCCGTGTCGCGGCGCGACAGTTCCTTGGACAGCTTGACGCGCTGCGCCTCGCCGCCGGACAGCGTGGTCGCGCTCTGGCCCAGCTTGATGTAGCTCAGGCCCACGTCCATCAGCGTCTCCAGCTTGCGGGCGATGGACGGCACCGGCTCGAACAGCTTCAGCGCGTCCTCGACGGTCATCTCCAGCACGTCGTTGATGTTGAAACCCTTGTAGAGGATCTCCAGCGTTTCGCGGTTGTAGCGCTTGCCGTGGCAGACATCGCAGGGCACGTACACGTCCGGCAGGAAATGCATCTCGACCTTGATCAGGCCATCGCCCTGGCAGGCCTCGCAGCGGCCGCCGCGCACGTTGAAGCTGAAGCGCCCGGGCGAATAGCCGCGCGCGCGCGCTTCCGGCACCTGCGCGTACAGCTCGCGCAGCGGAGTGAACAGGCCGGTGTAGGTGGCCGGGTTGGAGCGGGGGGTACGGCCGATTGGCGACTGGTCGATATCGACCACCTTGTCGAACAGATCCAGTCCGACGACCTCGCGGTACGGCGCGGGCTTGTGCGAGGCGCCGTTGATCTCGTTGGCGGCCAGCGCGTACAGGGTGTCGTTGATCAGGGTGGACTTGCCGGAACCGGATACGCCGGTGACGCAGGTGAACAGCCCCGAGGCGATGTCCAGATCCACGTTCTTCAGGTTGTTCCCGCTGGCGCCGCGCAGGTGCAGCATCATCTTCGGGTTGGCCTTGTGGCGGGCCTTGGGCACCTCGATGCTGCGCTTGCCGGACAGGTACTGGCCGGTCAGCGAACGCGGCGCCTTCAGGATGTCCTGCAGGCTGCCTTCGCCGACGATCTCGCCGCCGTGCACACCCGCGCCGGGACCGATGTCCAGCACATAGTCGGCGGCGCGGATGGCGTCCTCGTCATGCTCCACCACGATCACGGTGTTGCCGAGGTCGCGCAGGCGGGTGAGGGTGCCGAGCAGACGTTCGTTGTCGCGCTGGTGCAGGCCGATGCTGGGTTCGTCCAGCACGTACATCACGCCGACCAGGCCGGCGCCAATCTGCGAGGCCAGGCGGATGCGCTGCGCTTCGCCGCCCGAGAGGGTGTCGGCCTTGCGTTCCAGCGTCAGGTAGTCCAGGCCGACATCGACCAGGAAGCCCAGCCGTTCGCCGATTTCCTTGACGATCTTGGCGGCGATTTCGCCGCGCCAGCCGGGCAGGGCCAGGCCGCGGAAGAACGACAGAGCTTCGTCCACCGGCATCACCACCAGCGCGGGCAGCGGGCGATCGGCGACGAACACGTTGCGCGCGGCCTTGTTCAGACGCGCGCCGCCACAGTCGGGGCAGGGCTGCTCGCTGATGTACTTGGCCAGTTCCTCGCGCACCGCCGGCGATTCGGTCTCTCGGTAGCGGCGTTCCAGGTTCGGCACGATGCCTTCGAAGCGATGTTTGCGCTGGGTGCGGCCGCCGGATTCGGTGAGGTAGGTGAAGGTGATGACTTCCTCGCCGCTGCCGTACAGCACCGCCTGGCGGGCTTTCTCCGGCAGCGACTGCCAGGGCGCGTCCACGTCGAAGCGATAGTGCTTCGCGAGCGAGGCGATCAGCTGGAAGTAGTAAGCATTGCGGCGATCCCAGCCGCGTACCGCGCCGGCGGCCAGCGACAGCTCCGGATGCACCACCACCCGCGCGGGATCGAAGAACTGGGCCACGCCCAGACCGTCGCAGGTCGGGCACGCGCCCACCGGCGAGTTGAACGAGAACAGACGCGGTTCCAGTTCCGGCAGCGAATAGTCGCAGACCGGGCAGGAGTACTTGGACGAGAACAGCAGCGGGTCGCTTTCCGGCTTGTCCAGCGACATCACCGAAGCCATGCCGTCGCCCAGCTTCAGCGCGGTCTCGAAGCTCTCGGCCAGGCGCTGCTTGATGTCCTCGCGCGGACGGAAGCGGTCGATGACCGCCTCGATGGTGTGCTTCTGGCGCAGGGCCAGCGGCGGCACCGCGTCGATTTCATGCAACTGCCCGTCCACCCGCACGCGCACGAAACCCTGCGCGCGCAACTGGTCGAACACCTGGGCATGCTCGCCCTTGCGCTCGCGGATGACCGGCGCCAGCAGCATGTAGCGCTGCTCGCCGTCCAGGCCCAGCACCTGGTCGACCATCTGGCTGACCGTCTGCGCCTCCAGCGGGTAGCCGTGGTCCGGGCAGCGCGGGGTGCCGACGCGGGCGTACAGCAGGCGCAGGTAGTCGTAGATCTCGGTGATGGTGCCGACCGTCGAGCGCGGGTTGTGCGAGGTCGACTTCTGCTCGATGGAGATCGCCGGCGACAGACCCTCGATGTGGTCCACGTCCGGCTTTTCCATCACCGACAGGAACTGCCGGGCATAGGCCGACAGCGACTCGACGTAACGGCGCTGGCCTTCGGCGTAGATGGTGTCGAACGCCAGCGAGGACTTGCCCGAGCCGGACAGCCCGGTGATGACAATCAGCTTGTCCCGGGGCAGGTCGAGATCGATGTTCTTGAGATTGTGGGTGCGTGCGCCGCGGATGCGGATGCTGTCCATGCCGTGGGGTGGCCTGTTCAGAAAAGGGAGGGAAGGGGCTCCGGATCCGCCGGCGCGACCCGGTCGCGCCAGCGAATCGCCCAGCGTAGCGATTCCGTTATTTGGGGGCAAATCGCCACCAGGAAAGGCCCGCCGGGGACGGTCGGGAACGCTGCTCCGGTCCTGTTCACACCGTCGCCGGCTCCCGCGGCCATCCGCCCGCCAGTGGAGCCGGAGGGGGTCTCAGGACCTGCGACTGGCGGCGGGCATGGGCCGGAACCGGACCGCTTCGGTCCCGGAAGGGGGCGACTTGACCCTAAGCTGCTGAAAGCCCTACAATTCCGCTTCTGACCGCCCTCGATGGTGGTCGGGTCAAGAGAATAACTACAGAAGAGGATTCACCAATGTACGCAGTTCTGGTCACCGGCGGTAAGCAATACCGCGTGATGAAGGGCGAGACTCTGCGCGTCGAGAAGCTCGATGCGGAAGCCGGTAAGGAAGTCACGTTCGACAACATCCTGATGCTGGGCGACGGCGAAAGCGTCACCCTGGGCGACGCGCTGAAGAGCGCGAGCGTCTCGGCCAAGATCGTCGGCCACGGCCGCGCCGACAAGGTCCGCATCATCAAGTTCCGCCGCCGCAAGCACCACATGAAGCGTCAGGGTCACCGGCAGCATTACACCGAAATCGAAATCACCGGCATCAACAAGTAAGGAGAATCAGTCATGGCACATAAAAAGGGCGTAGGCTCCTCGCGCAACGGCCGCGACTCCAATCCGAAGATGCTGGGCGTGAAGGTCTATGGTGGCCAGGCGATCGACGCCGGCAACATCATCGTCCGTCAGCGTGGCACCCAGTTCCATCCGGGTTCGGGCGTCGGCCTGGGTCGCGATCACACGCTGTTCGCGCTGGTCGATGGCAAGGTCGAGTTCTCGATCAAGGGCCCGAAGAAGCGCCGCACCGTCAGCGTGGTCGCGGAAGCCTGAGGCGCCGCGCACACGTAGCGAAGGGCCCCGCCGCGTGCGGGGCTTTTCGTTTTGAAAGCCGGTAATGGGGAATCGAGAATCGGGAATGGGGGAAAGCAAAAGCACCCCGTGAGTTCCGCGGCCTGGCCGCGAGTCCGATAGACTCTCCAGCCTCCTATGCCGGCTTTCGATTCTCCATTCTCCATTCCCGATTCCCGGCAATTATGAAACTCGTAGACGAAGCGGAAATCCAGGTCATCGCCGGCAATGGCGGCAACGGTTGCATCGGCTTCCGGCGCGAGAAGTTCATCCCGCTGGGTGGACCGGACGGTGGCGATGGCGGCAGCGGTGGCAGCGTCTGGCTGATCGCCGACGAGAACCTCAACACGCTGGTCGATTTCCGCCACGAGAAGAACTTCCGCGCCCAGCGCGGCGAGAACGGCATGGGCCGGCAGATGTATGGCAAGGCCGGCGAGGATCTCACGATCACCGTGCCGGTCGGCACCGTCATCACCAATGTCGAGACCGACGAGATCATCGGCGACCTGACTCTCCACGGGGACCGCCTGCTGGTCGCCAAAGGCGGCAAGGGCGGCCTGGGCAACATGCATTTCAAGAGCTCGGTGACCCGCGCCCCGCGCAAGGCGACACCGGGCGAGGAAGGCGAGCAGCGCCTGCTCAAGCTGGAGCTGAAGCTGCTGGCCGACGTCGGCCTACTGGGCTTCCCCAACGCCGGCAAGAGCACCTTCATCCGCGCGGTCTCGGCGGCCACGCCGAAGGTCGCCGACTATCCGTTCACCACCCTCTATCCGAATCTGGGCGTCGTCAGCGTCGAGGCGCACCGCAGCTTCGTCATCGCCGACATCCCGGGCCTGATCGAGGGCGCCGCCGACGGCGCCGGCCTGGGCGCGCAGTTCCTGCGCCACCTGCAGCGCACCCGCCTGCTGCTGCACCTGGTGGACATGGCGCCGATGGAGGGCGGGGTGGAAGGCATCGCCCCGGCCGATCAGGTCCGCGCCATCGAGCAGGAACTGATGAAGCATGATCCGGATCTGCTGGAGAAGCCGCGCTGGCTGGTGCTCAACAAGGCCGACCTGATGTTCGAGGACGAGGCCCGCGAGCGCGCCGAGCAGATCGTGGCGGAGCTGGACTGGATGCATCCCTGGTATCAGATCTCCGCGATTTCCCGCGAAGGCACCTGGCCGATCATGCAGGACGTGATGGCGTTTTTCGATCGCCAGCGCGAAGAGGCCGAAGAGGCCCGGAATGCCGGCTGAGCCAGCCGCGGGCCCCCTCGCTTCGCTCCTTCCTCCGCGCGCGGGGGAAGGCCGGGATGGGGGCAAGCCGGAACCTGTGACAGGTGTTCAGTCGACAATGTTTCGAATGAGGCAGGCATCGGATGTTTACAGGCATCCGTCCGCTCAAGACCGCTCGGCTTCGCTCCGCCCCCACCCCAACCCTCCTCCGCAGGCGGGGGAGGGGGCTGGATCCGGGGCAACAAAAAACCCGGCCGGAGCCGGGTTTTTTTGCTTTCCCGTGGACGCCTGGTCAGGCGGCCTGGAGCGCCTTGATGCGGGCGGTCAGGCGGCTCTTGTGGCGGGCAGCCTTGTTCTTGTGGATCAGGCCGCGCGAGCTGTAGCGATCCAGGATCGGCTGGGCGACGGCGAAAGCGGCCTGCGCGCCGGTGGCGTCGTTGGCGTCAAGCGCCTTGAGCACTTTCTTGACGGCGGTGCGCAGCATGGAGCGCTGGGCAGAGTTGCGCGCATTGCGCACGACGGTCTGCTTGGCGCGCTTCTTGGCGGACTTGATATTGGCCACGATGGGTTCCTGAAAGCTGGGATAATGGGGTTACGGGAAAATAGACAAAAAAGTATGGACTATTCAGAGGCTTGCGTCAACCTGGGTCAACCGGCAGGGGAGGCCGCCCGATGAGCGGCAATCGGCTCCTGCGTTCCACCGCCGTTTTCAGCGCCATGACCTTCCTGTCCCGGCTGTCCGGACTGGTCCGGGACCAGGTCTATGCCGCCGTGTTCGGCGCCACGGCCGCGATGGATATCTTCTTCATCGCGTTCAGGATTCCCAATTTCATGCGCCGGCTTTCGGCCGAAGGCTCGTTCTCGATGGCCTTCGTGCCGGTCCTGGCCGAGTACAAGGAAAAGCACGGCCCGGAGGCGGTCAGGGAACTGATTGACCGGGTCGCCGGCACCCTCACCGCGGCGCTGGTGGTGGTGACCGCGCTGGTGTTCCTGTTCGCTCCGCAGCTGGCCTTCGTGATCGCATCCAAGTACACCGGCGCGCATCACGACATGCTGACCGAGATGCTGCGCATCACTTTCCCGTATGCGCTGTTCATCTCGCTGGCCTCGCTGGTGGGCAGTGTCCTCAACAGTTACCAGCGCTTCGCGATTCCGGCGCTGTCGCCGATCCTGCTGAACCTGTCGATGATCGCGGCGGCGTTCTGGCTGGCGCCGCTGATGGGCGGTTCAGTGATGGCGCTGGCCTGGGGCGTGTTCATCGCCGGCATCCTGCAACTGGTCTTCCAGTTGCCCGCGCTGGCGAAGCTGGGCCTGCTGCCGCGTCCGAAACTGGGCCTGGCCCATGCCGGCGTGCGCAGGATCATGACGCTGATGGTGCCGACCCTGTTCGGTTCCTCGGTGGTGCAGTTCAACCTGCTGTTCAACACCTGGGCGGCGGCGTTCCTGCTGAGCGGCAGCGTCAGCTGGCTGTATTACAGCGATCGCCTGCTGGAGTTCCCGCTGGGCATGTTCGGCGTGGCGATCGGCACGGTCATCCTGCCGCACCTGTCCAGCCGCCATGCCGCGACTGATCCGGAGGGTTTCTCCAAGGGCCTGGATTGGGGGTTCCGGCTGTGCCTGATGATCGGCGTACCGGCCTGCATCGGCCTGGTCCTGTGTGCCGGACCGCTGATGGCGACGCTGTTCCAGTACAACAAGTTCACCGCCTTCCACGCCCAGATGAGCAGTTGGAGCCTGATGGCCCAATCCACGGCGGTGCCGGCGTTCCTGCTGGTGAAAGTGCTGGCTCCGGCCTTCTACTCGCGCCAGGACACCCGCACGCCGGTGAAGGCCGCGGTGGTGTCGGTGCTGGTGAACGCCACCGCCACGATCCTGCTGTTTGCCGGCCTGCTTCTGCTCACCGACGTCGGCCAGGCCGCGCTGGTCAAAGCGGGAGGCGGCTACCTCGACGCATTGGCGCATATCCCGGGCGCGCATGCCCTGCTGGCATTGGCCATCGCCATCGCCGGCTGGACCAACGCGGTGCAACTGGCGTGGTACCTGCGCCGGGCCGGGGTCTACCGGCGCCAGCCCGGATGGGGCCGGTTCCTGCGCCAGATCGGCCTGGCCTCGGTGGCGATGACCGCGGTGCTGATCGCGCTGCGCTGGGTCTGGCCGGACTGGTCCGACTGGGCCTGGTGGGAGCGCGGCTGGCGGCTGGCGGCGCTGGTGGGCAGCGGCGGCGCGCTGTACGCGGCGCTGCTGTGGCTGCAGGGCATCCGCCCGCGCGATCTGCGGGGGCATTGAGACCGGACAGGACGGCTATACTTCGGGATTCGCGCGTTTCGCGCCGGCCTGCCCGCAATGGCGGGCCACCCCAACCAGGAATCTATGAGCAGGCTGTTTCGTGACGTCGACGGTGGACCGCTGAGTCCCCGGGGAAGCGTGGTCTGCATCGGCGCTTTCGACGGCCTGCATGGCGGTCACCGGGCGCTGGTGCGCCACACGGCCGCGCGCGCGCGCGCATTGGGTGTGGATGCGGTGGCGCTGACCTTCGAACCGCTGCCGCGCGAATTCTTCGCCCGCGAGAACCCGCCGCCCCGCCTGACCCTGGCCCGCGCCAAGGTCGAAGGCCTGCGCGAGCTGGGCGCCGATGTGGTCGGCCTGCTGCGCTTCGACGCTGCGATGGCGGCGATGAGCGCGGAGGACTTCGTCCGCAGGATGCTGGTGGAACGGCTGTCCGCGCGCGAAGTCTGGATCGGACCGGAGTTCCGCTTCGGCCACCGGCGCGGTGGCGACCTGGCGTTGTTGCAGGCGATGGGCGTCGAACTGGGGTTTGCCGCCAACGAAATCGAAGCGGTGCAGTCGCAGGGCGAGCGCATCTCCAGCACACGCATCCGCGAAGCGCTGAAGCAGGGCGACTTCGCCGATGCCGCGCGCCTGCTCGGCCGGCCGTATGCGATTGGCGGGCGGGTGGTGCGCGGGCAGCAGCTCGGCCGCACGCTCGGTTTTCCCACCGCCAACCTGCGTTTTCCGAAGACGCCGGCGCTGTCGGGCATCTATGCCACCTGGGTGCACGGCGTGGCGGAACAGCCGTGGGCTTCCGTCTCCAGTTTCGGCACCCGTCCCACCGTGGACGGCGTGGAGCCGCTGCTGGAAGCGCACCTGTTCGATTTCGCCGGCGACCTGTACGGGCGCCACATCGAAGTCGAGTTCGTCGCCAAGCTGCGCGATGAACTGAAATTCCCCGATCTGCCCAGCCTGACCGAGCAGATGCACCGCGACGCCGAACAGGCGCGCGCCCTTCTTTCAAACGACAACCAACGAGCAACGGCGTGAGCCAGGACTACAAAGCCACCCTCCACCTGCCGGCGACGGATTTCCCGATGCGTGGCGATCTGCCCAAGCGTGAGCCGGACACCCTGGCGCGCTGGGAAACCGACGGCCTGTACGCGCAGCTGCGCGCCAACGCCAAGGGCCGCCCGCTGTTCGTGCTGCACGACGGCCCGCCGTATGCCAACGGCGCGATCCACCTGGGCCACGCGGTCAACAAGATCCTCAAGGACATCATCGTCAAGTCGAAGTACCTGGCCGGCTTCGACGCGCCGTACATCCCGGGCTGGGACTGCCACGGCCTGCCGATCGAAATCGCGATCGAGAAGAAATACGGCAAGGTCGGCGTCAAGCTGGACGCGGTCGAGTTCCGTCAGAAGTGCCGTGAGTACGCCGAGTCGCAGATCGATCTGCAGCGCAAGGACTTCAAGCGCCTGGGCGTGATCGGCGATTGGGACAACCCGTACAAGACCCTGGATTTCCGCTTCGAAGCCAACGAGATCCGCGCGCTGGCCAAGATCGTCGCCAACGGTCACCTGACCCGCGGCGTGAAGCCGGTGCACTGGTGCTTCGATTGCGGTTCGGCACTGGCCGAGGCGGAAATCGAATACCAGGAGAAGGAGTCGCCGGCCATCGACGTCGCCTACACCGTGCGCGATCGCAAGGCGCTGGCGGCGGCGTTCGGTGTCGAGGTTCCCGACGACGTGGAAGTGGCGGTGCCGATCTGGACCACCACGCCGTGGACGCTGCCGGCCTCGCTGGCGGTCTCGCTGGGCCCGGATCTGGAATACGCGCTGGTCGAGGGACCGGCTCACAACGGCAAGCGCCGCTGGCTGGTGCTGGCCGACGCGCTGGCCGCGCGCGCGCTGCAACGCTACGGCGTGAATGAAGCGATGGTGCATGCACGTACCGACGGTTCGTCGCTGGAGGGCGTGGTGCTGTCGCATCCGTTCTATGCCGAGCGCGAGATTCCGGTGTTGCTGGGCGACCATGTGTCGGCCGAGGACGGCACCGGTGCCGTGCATACCGCGCCCGGCCATGGCCAGGAGGACTTCGTGGTTGGCCAGCGCTACGGCCTGATCGACAAGTACACCACCGGCCAGCTCAACCCGGTCGACGGCCGCGGCGTGTACCTGCCGTCCACGCCGCCGGCGGGCGAGACCGCGCTGGCCGGTCTGCACATCTGGAAGGCCAACGATGCGCTGGTCGAAGTGCTGCGCGACAGCGGCGCGTTGCTGGCGTTCGCCAGGCTGACCCACAGCTACCCGCATTGCTGGCGGCACAAGACGCCGATCGCGTTCCGCGCCACCCCGCAGTGGTTCATCTCGATGGAGCAGGCGCATCTGCGCCGCGACGCGCTGGCGGCGATCAAGCAGGTTGGTTGGTTCCCGCAGTGGGGCGAGGCGCGCATCGCCGGCATGGTCGACGGCCGTCCGGATTGGACCATCTCGCGCCAGCGCACCTGGGGCGTGCCGATCGCGCTGTTCGTGCACCGCGAAACCGGCGAGCCGCATCCGCGCAGCGTCGAACTGATGCGGGCCGTGGCCGATCGCGTGGAGCAGGGCGGCGTCGATGTCTGGTACACCCTGGACATGGCCGAGCTTCTCGGCGACGAGGCGGGCGACTACGAGAAGATCACCGACATCCTCGATGTCTGGTTCGATTCCGGCGTGACCCATGAAGGCGTGCTGCTGGAGCGTGGTCTGGGCAAGCCGGCGGATCTGTATCTGGAAGGCTCGGATCAGCATCGCGGCTGGTTCCAGTCCTCCCTGCTCACCGGGGTGGCCATCGACAAGCACGCGCCGTACCGGCAGTGCCTGACCCACGGTTTCACCGTCGACGAGCACGGTCGCAAGATGTCCAAGTCGCTCGGCAACGGCATCGAGCCGCAGGACATCATGAAGAATCTGGGCGCGGACATCCTGCGCCTGTGGATCGCCTCGGCCGACTACAGCAACGAGATGTCGCTGTCGCAGGAGATTCTCAAGCGCAACGCCGACGCCTACCGCCGCCTGCGCAACACCGCGCGCTTCCTGCTGGGCAACCTGCATGGCTTCGATCCGGCGCGCGATCTGCGTCCGCTGGAGGACATGGTCGCGCTGGATCGCTGGATCGTGCACCGGGCCTGGGAAGTGCAGGAGAAGATCAAGGCCGCCTACGATCGCTACGACTTCGCCGAGATCGTGCAGGCGCTGCTGAACTTCTGCAGCGTGGATCTGGGCTCGCTGTACCTGGACGTCACCAAGGACCGCCTGTACACGATGCGCGAAGACTCGCGCGGCCGCCGCTCGGCGCAGAGCGCGATGTACCGGATCGCCGAGGCGTTCGTGCGCTGGATCGCGCCGGTGCTCAGCTTCACCGCCGACGAGATGTGGGGCTACCTCCCAGGCGAGCGCACCGGCAACGTGCTGTTCGCCACCTGGTACGACGGCCTGTCGCCGCTGCCGACGGACGCTCCCCTGACGGCCGCCGACTTCGATCAGTTGCTGGCCCTGCGCGAGCAGGTCGCCAAGGTGCTGGAGCCGATGCGCGCCAACGGCCAGATCGGCGCGGCGCTGGAAGCGGAGATCGCGGTGTCGGTGAACGCCACGCTCGCCGCCAGATGGCAGCCGCTGGCCGAGGAACTGCGCTTCTTCTTCATCAGCGGCGACGTCAGCGTCAGCCCGGTGGAGGCGGACGAGGTGTTCGTGCTGGCCCAGCCGACCGACAAGGCCAAGTGCGTGCGCTGCTGGCACCACCGCGCCGACATCGGCGCCAACCCGGCCCACCCGGAACTGTGCGGCCGCTGCGCCAGCAACGTCGACGGCCCCGGCGAAGACCGTCGCTGGTTCTGACCGACTCCCTTCCCCCGCCCAGCGGAGGAAGGTGGCGCGCAGCGCCGGATGGGGGCAGCGCGATGATTCCGAAGTACCCATCCGGAACCCGGGGACTTGAACACCAAAGCCCACCAGTCAGCCCCCCTCCAGCCAGCCTTCCCCGGAATGCTTCCCGAGTCGGCATGGCCCGACGCCTTCGGTCCTTCTTCCACACACAGGTAGAAAGGACATCGGGAGCCCTAACCAGACCGCATTACCCGGCATACTCACCCCTCCAGAAACCACGACCCGACCCATGACCCAAACCGCCGTCAAACCCAACGCCCTGATCTGGCTGCTGCTTTCGGTCGTCATCATCGGCCTGGACCAGTGGACCAAGGCCTGGGTGCTGGCCTCGTTGCCCGAGTACACCGCCGTGCCGGTCATCGAAGGCTTCTGGAACTGGTTCCGCACCTACAACACCGGCGCGGCGTTCAGCTTCCTCAGCGGCGCGGGCGGCTGGCAGATCTGGTTCTTCACAGCCCTCGCCATCGGCATCTGCGGCCTGCTGACCTTCTGGCTGGGCCGCACCCCGCGCGGCGACTGGCGCCAGGCGCTGCCGTACTCGCTGGTCATCGGCGGTGCGCTGGGCAATGTGGTGGACCGCCTCATCCACGGCCATGTCATCGACTTCGTCCAGTGGTACTGGCGCGACCATTACTGGCCGGCGTTCAACCTGGCTGATTCGGCGATCGTCGCCGGCG
>Ga0247823_10000479_pt1 | contig 34229 bp, 31 predicted proteins | sample 13C_PalmiticAcid_2_FD_192426 | JGI IMG/M metagenome (GOLD analysis project Ga0247823, IMG submission 192426) | Soil microbial communities from agricultural site in Penn Yan, New York, United States - 13C_PalmiticAcid_Day30 | ecosystem: Environmental > Terrestrial > Soil > Agricultural land...
GCGGGCGGGTGTTGGGGGAGAGGATCGGGCGATGAAAGGCAGGGCGCCGCAACTCTTGGAGTTGCCAGGATAGCCGCACCACGCCGCCTGAACATGTCTCTCTCCTCCGGGCCACGAACGAGGAGGGGATTATGATCGACATCAACCGTCATGCGCGGTTCGCCCTGAGCAGCGGGATTTCCCGCGGAGCGCTGGCGATCGCGGTGGTTCTGGCCGCCGCGCCGGCACTCGCGCAGACATCGGCCGCACCGCCAGCCGAGGAGCCTGCCGGCGAAGGCGAAGAAGTGATCGTACAGGGCTATCGCGCGTCGCTGCGCAGTGCGATCAACGAGAAGCGCACCGCGACGGTCCAGATCGATGCGATCAATGCCGAAGATATCGCCGACTTCCCCGACACCAACCTGGCCGAATCGCTGCAGCGCCTGCCCGGCGTGTCGATCGACCGCGACAATGGCGAGGGCCGCTCGATCACCGTCCGCGGGCTCGGCGGCGACTTCAACCGCACGCGCCTGAACGGGCTCGAGGCACTGTCGACTGCGGGGTCGAACGATGCCGGCACCAGCCCCAACCGCAGCCGAAGCTTCGACTACAACACCTTCGCTTCCGAACTGTTCAGCTCATTGAAGGTGCAGAAGACCCCGTCGGCCGAGACCGACGAAGGCTCGCTCGGCGCGACCATCGATCTCCAGACCGGGCGTCCGTTCGACTATAAGGGCAACAAGTTCGCGCTGTCGGCTGAGGGCAGCTATCAGGAGAACAGCAAGAAGTGGAACCCGCGCCTCGCGGGCCTCGCCTCGACCCGCTTCCTCGACGATACGATGGGGCTGCTGCTGTCGGTGGCGTGGAGCAAATCCAGGAACGAGATCGATCAGTATCGCCGCTCGCCGGGAGCGTCCGACTATGTCTATCGCGGCACGCAATGGGCGGGGAACGAGAACCCGCAGCGCGCGGGTTTCGCCGCGCCGACCGGCACGAGTTTCGGCACGCAGGTGACCAATCCCGATGCGATCGCGGCGCTGACCGGATCGGACGCCGCCGCCTATGCCAAGCTCTATCCGGGCGGGGTGTTCAGCACGCCCGGCCGCTTCGACGATTCGCTGGTGCGCATTCCCGCGCTGGCGGCAGTCGAGCAGCAGGACGTGAAGAATGAGCGGATCGGCGTGACGCTGGCCTATCAATGGCAGATCGGCGAGCGCACGCGGCTCAGCCTCGACGGCGCCTATTCGAAGTTCGAGAATACGAGCACCTACAATCAGGTCTCGTCGGTCGGCCTCAACCGCAACAACACCAATGCGACGTACAACACGGCGACCAGCACGATCACCCCGGCGGCGGCGCGTGCGCTCTATCCGGGCCTGTGCGTTCCGGGCGGGCCGTCGGCACTGACGCCCGAACAGGATTGCGGCCAGGCGCTCTATGGCACCACGCCGGCCTTTGCGACTGCGGTCAACGCGTCGGGGGCGGTGGTGCCGTCGATTCTGGGCACAGCGGCTGTAGTGCCGGGCGGAACCAGCCCGGGAACGGCGAACATCTTCAGCGTCAACCCGTTCAACCTCGATCCCTATGACTATTACAACAACCCCAATTCGGTGGGGTATATTCCGAGCACCAATCGACTCGCTTTCCGTGGCGCGCTGATCGGCCGCCCCGCGGTCGAGGTGCTCGACGCCAATGTCACCAACGGGCTTGCCGACTATCTGGTGCTGCGCAACGTGGATTTCCGTTCGGCGGCGGACCAGAGCAGCTACACGACCCAGTTCAAGCAGGGATCGTTGGACCTCACCCACGAATTCTCGGACCGGTTCAAGGCGCAGGTGATCGCCGGCATGTCCGAATCGACCAACTTCACCCAGGGGCTGCTGGTAGAGTTCAACCGCATGGATAGCCCGGGCAGCTTCGTTTACGACGAGCGCGATGGCGTCAAGATGCCGAAGATCGACTTCGGCTTCGACGCGGCCAATCCGGCGAACTGGGAGGTGGTGAAGGGCTTCTCGGCGATCCGCCACTATCAACGCTCCGTCAAGAACACCTACAAACAGGCCAAGGCCGATTTCGATTGGCAGGTGAACGACGAGCTGAACCTCGGCTTTGGCGCCAATTATCGCAAGTTCGGGTTCGAGACCGAGCTGTGGGAACGCAACAACGACCTGCTCAACCCGACGCTCAAGGAAGCGGGTGCGAGCACGGCGAGCGTGTCGCGCGTGATCAATTTCGGCCAGGGGTTGAACGTGCCGGAAGGGACGATGACCAGCTTCATCGTGCCGAGCATTTCGGGCTTCCAGCAGCTGTTCGACTTCACCTGCAACTGCATCAACAAATGGGGCGACTGGCGCCTGACCAACAAGCGCAATGGCGGGCGCGAGAATTTCGGCGTGACCGAGGAGGATCTGGGCTTCTATTTCCAGTTCGACTGGAACACCGAGCTGTTCGGCCGTCCGTTCCGGGGCAATGCCGGCACCCGCGTCGCGATCACCGAAGTGACCTCCGACGGCACCACCCCGTCGGGCCGTCCGATCACCGGGACCAATCGCTACACCGATTATCTGCCGTCGATGAATCTGGTCTATGAGCCGATCGACAATCTGCTGATGCGTTTCGGCGCGTCGAAGGTGATGGCGCGTCCGCTGCTCGGCAATCTCTCGCCCTCGATCACCGCGATCTCGGTACCCAACACCGGCGCGACCAGCGGCGCAACGCTGACCATCGGCAACCCTGAATTGGCGCCGTTCCGCTCGACGAACCTCGACGCCAGCATCGAATGGTATTTCGCGCCGGGCGGGCTGCTGTCGATCGCCGCGTTCCAGAAGCAGATCGAGAGCTTCCCGCAGACCGTGCTCTACTCGGCGCCGCTGTCGCAATTCGCCGACGCGGAGACGATTGCCGCGATCCGCGCGCAGTTCACCAATGCCGCACAGCTCGCTTATCTCGACGGCGGCTACGACTTCGTCGCGCGCCAGTATCGCGATGCGCCGGGCGGGTGGCTGCGCGGGTTCGAGGTGAGCTTCCAGATGGACTTCACCTTCCTGCCGGGCTTCCTCAAGAATTTCGGCGCGCAGGTGAACTACACGCACATTGCGTCGGAGTTGAACTACATCCTCGACCCGGGCACGCGATCGGCATCGAACCCCACCGGCACGCCGCCGGTGACGGGCAAGGGGCCGTTCCTGGGCGTTTCTCCCGATGCGATCAACGCGACGCTCTATTACGAGACCAAGAAGTTCCGGGCACGAGTCTCGGTCGCACATCGCAAGGGCTATTCCACGACCTATCCGATCGCGGCGGGCGCATGCAGCCCGGGGCTCACCAACAGCCCGGCGACCCCGGCGGATGCGGGCACCGAGTGCAACGGCCCGCTGATCAACGACTTCGTCTACAGCCGGTCGACGACCAACGTCGATGCGTCGGCCAGCTACAAGATCACCCCATGGGCTTCGCTCACGGTGGAGGGGCTCAACCTCACCAACCAGCCGAGCGAGCGCTACGCCTATCAGGGGCAGGAGGCGGTGACGCAATATGCCAGCTCAGGACGCATCTATCGCGCGGGCGTGCGGTTCAGCTTCTAGGGCCGGACGGACCTGCCGCCGAACGGCCTCTCCAGAGGCGGCGCGCCGGCGTGGGCTTTTGCCCCGCCGGCGCCTTTTTATGTGCGGCGCGAAGCGGTATGGGCGGGCGCATGACGACCGATCCCTTTGCTCTGTTCGATCAATGGTACGCCGAAGCGCGCACGACCGAGCCGAATGATTCGAACGCGATGGCGCTGGCGACCGTCGATACGGTGGGCCAGCCTTCGGTACGGATGGTACTGCTGAAGGGCCATGGTCCCGACGGGTTCGTCTTCTACACCAACCGCGAGGGGCGCAAGGCGAGCGAACTGTCGGCGGTGCCGCGTGCGGCCTTGCTGTTCCACTGGAAGTCGTTGCGGCGGCAGATCCGGATCGAAGGAGCGGTCACCCTCGCCCGCGACGCCGAATCGGATGCCTATTTCGCCAGCCGCAGCCGCGACTCGCAGCTCGGCGCCTGGGCGAGCGATCAGTCACGTCCGCTTGCCGACCGTGAAACCTTCGAAGCACGCTACGAAGCGGCGCGCGAACGGTTCGAGGGGCAGGACGTGCCGCGCCCGCCGCATTGGGGCGGCTATCGCGTGACCCCGCAGCAGATCGAATTCTGGCAGGATCGGGAGCACCGGTTGCACGAACGCCGCGTCTTCACCCGTACCGCCGACGGATGGAGCGAGGGGCTATTGTACCCGTGAGCAATATCGCCCGCCGGGCGGCGATCGCCAGCGTCTGCGCCGCGATCCTGCTCGGCGCGCTCAAGGCGTGGGCGGCGTGGCGCACGGGGTCGGTGGCGATGCTCGCCAGCCTCGCCGACAGCCTGCTCGATTTCGTCGCCTCGCTGGTGACGCTGGCGGGCGTGCATATCGCCGCGCAGCCGGCGGATGCCGAGCATCGCTTCGGCCATGGCAAAGCGGAGGCGCTGGCGGCATTGTTCCAGGTCGCGCTGATCTCTGTCTCCGCCTGCCTGATCGCGGTGCGCGCGGTACAGCGGCTGAGCTCGGGCGATATCGCGGCGGACGCTGAATCGGGGATTGCGGTATCGGTCGCGGCGATCGTCGTGACCTTGCTGCTCACTGCCTATCAGCGGCGCGTGATCGCCGCGACCGGATCGGTCGCGATCAAGACCGACCGGCTGCATTATCAGTCGGATCTGCTGCTCAATGCCGCCGTGATCGTCGCGCTGGTTTCCGATCAGTACCTCGCCTTTACCGGCGCCGATCCGCTGTTCGGCATCGCCATCGCCGCGTGGCTGCTCTGGGGGGCGTGGCGTGGCGCGAGCGAGGCGATCGGGCAATTGATGGACCGCGAATGGCCCGGCGAGAAGCGTCGCGCCTTTGTTGAGGTCGCGGCGCGCGAGCCGGGGCTGGAGAGTCTGCACGATCTGCGCACCCGTACCAGCGGATCGCAGGACTTCGCGCAATTCCACATCACGCTTCCCGGTACGACGTCGGTCGCTGACGCTCATGCGCTGGTCGAAAAGCTTGAGGCCCGGCTTGAAGCCGAGTTTCCGGGCACCGAGATTCTGATCCATGTCGATCCCGCGGGGCATGTCGATCATCCCGGCAACGACCTGCGCGAGGCCGACGAGATCGAACAGCTCAAGGATCGATAATGTCCGATACCTCGCACCCGCTCGACCGGCCGGTCTGGACCGCGTTGACCGGCAGGCAGGCTGGGTTCGCGGCGGGCGATGTACGCGCGTTGCGCTATCGGCCGGAGATCAACGTTCTTGCCGCGGCGGCCGACGATTCGGCGGACGCGCTGGCTGCGCTTGCGGCGCTGGTTCCCCCGGGCGGCAGGATCGCGACGGTCGAAGGCGCCGAGACCGCGGTGCCGCCGGGCCTTGCCGTGGTGAAGCGGGCGATGCTCGTGCAGATGATTGCCGAGCGGCCTGCTCCAGCCGATCCGCTCGACTATCTCGACCTCGGCGATGCCGACGCGCCCGAGATGCTGGCGCTCGCGACGCTGACCGAGCCGGGGCCGTTTGTCGAAGCGACGCACAGGCTCGGCGAATTTATCGGGGTCCGCATCGACGGACGCCTCGCCGCGATGGCTGGCGAACGAATGCGCGCGCCGGGCCTGACCGAGGTTAGTGCGGTCTGCACCCATCCCGACTGGCGCGGCCGCGGGCTTGCCGGAAAGCTGATGCGGGTGGTGATGGCGCGGATCGTTGCGCGCGGCGAAACGCCGTTCCTGCACAGCTATGCGAGCAATGCGACGGCGATCACTCTCTACGAAAAACTCGGATTCCGCGTGCGGCGCGAGGTGACCGCGACGTTCCTAGAACGACCGGCCTGACACGAGAACACCGTTAAAGGGTCAGCGACCAGGTCTGGCCGACAAGATCCTTGCCGAAGGAATGGTGCGGCGCCTCATCGATCAACCTGAAGCCGGCGCGTTCATAGATGTGGCGCGCGGCGGTCAGGATGCTGTTGGTCCAGAGGTCGAGCCGGACATAACCAACCTCCCGCGCACGCGCGATGCACGCCGCGACCAACATCTTGCCGACCCCGGCCCCGCGTGCGGCCGGTTCGACATAGAGAAGACGCAGCTTGCCGATGTCGGGCGTTTCGCCACGGACAAGGAAGATCGAGCCCGCCATCCGTCCGTCGATGTCGACGATCCATGCCGCCTCGCGAGCGGGATCATAGGTCCGGTCGAAGTCGGCGAGGATGCGTGCGACCAGCGCCTCATATTCGCGGTTCCAGCCATATTCCGCGGTATAGAGGATCGCCTGGCGCGCGATCACCTGACCCAGATCCCCCGGTCGCAAGCCGCGAAGCACCGGACGGGGCGGGGCTTCATCGTCGAAGATACGGGTAATGGTCTCGGCGGCAACGAGCAGGCTCTCGCGCCGGAAGGGCGATAGTCCGTCGAGCAGAGCGCCGATCGCGCCCCTGGTGTTGGCTTCAACCGCGGCGAAGACTGCCCGGCCTTCAGCTGTGAGCGCCAGCAGCTGGTGGCGGCCATGCTCCGCATCCGCGCGCGCTGTGACCAGACCCCGCGCTGTGAAGCGCTTGAGCGTCCGGCTGATCTGAGCCGGGTCGAGTCCCAGCGCGCGTGCGAGCTCAGCGCCGGTCGGATCCGTGCGGTTCGCCAACTCGTAGAGGATGCGTGCCTCGCTGAGCGTGAACGGGCTCTTGTCGAGATGCGCTTCGAGCAAGCCGAGTCGGCGGGTGTAGGTGCGATTGAACGCGCGCAGAGCTGCGACATCTGCCCCATCGTCATTTGTCATAGCACTGCCACTCGATAATATTGACTCGATCAACATTATCGAGTGTTGACTGAGTCAACAAGTATGTACGCGACGTGTCAGGCCGCCGCCATCTCCGCTCGTTCGGTCTCGCGGATCCAGCCGCCGCCCAGCACGCGTTCGCCGGCATAGAGGACGGCGGCCTGCCCGGGGGCGACGCCATATTCGGGGGTGTCGAACACGACGCGGCCGCCTTCCATCCGGGCCGGCGCGGGCTTGGCCATCGAGCGGACCTTGGCGGTCATTGGACCTTCATAGCTGCCGCCTAGCCAGTTTACTCCTTCGATCCGCGCGGCGCGAACGGCAAGCGCGGCCTTGGGGCCGACCACGACCTCGCGGCGCTCAGGGTCGAGCCGGATGACGTAGAGCGGTTCGGGGCTGCCGCCGATCTCAAGCCCGCGACGCTGGCCGACGGTGAAGTGGATCAGACCCTTGTGCTCGCCAAGCCGGTTGCCGGCCTCATCGACGATCGTGCCAACGGTGTCCGCTTCGGGCCGCAGCTTCTTGACCAGACCCGCATAATCGCGGTCGGGAACGAAGCAGATGTCCTGGCTGTCGGGCTTGGTCGCGACGCCGAGGCCGATCTCGGTCGCGATCTCGCGCACGCGGGCCTTGGGCATCGCTCCCAGCGGGAAGCGCAGGAAATCGAGCTGGGCGCGCGTGGTCGCGAACAGGAAATAGCTCTGATCGCGCGCCGGGTCGGCGCCCTTGTGCAATTCCGGGCCTTCGGGACCGACCACGCGTTGTACATAATGGCCAGTGGCGAGGCAGTCGGCGCCCAGATCGCGGGCGAGTGCGAACAGGTCGGTGAACTTCGGCCCCATGTTGCACTTCACGCACGGGATCGGGGTGCGGCCGGCGAGATACTCGTCGGCGAAATCGTCGATCACCTGTTCGCGGAAGCTGCTTTCATGGTCGAAGACATAATGCGCGATGCCGAGCCGGTCGCAGACTGCGCGCGCGTCGCGGATATCGCGACCGGCGCAGCAACTGCCCGAACGCCCGGTCGCTTCGCCATGGTCGTAGAGCTGGAGCGTAACCCCGATCGTCTCGGCGCCGGTGCGCGCGGCGAGCGCAGCTACGACCGAGGAATCGACGCCGCCCGACATGGCGACAACGATTCGGCGCTTCTCCAGCGGTCCGCTCAACTGAAAATCGGGTCCGGTCATCGCGCCGCCACATAGGGATTTGCAGGCCCGGATGCAAAAAAGCGCCGGCGTTTACTCCCCCTTCAACCTTCGGGCTTATCCAAAATGGGTGGATTCGACCTCAAGGTGAGTAGCGTTTGTGGACCTGAGCTTCCGATTCGACCGGGACGTCGCGGTGATGACCGCAATCCCCACCGAACTCGCGGTGCTGATGGTTGGCATCGCCGCCCGTCAGGCGGCGAGTCCGACCGCGCAGCTTCAGGCGATGCTCGACCGGCCCATGCCGGCCGGCGCGCTGCTCGCTCCCGCGCACGGTGCGTTCAGCCGTGCAATGGAGGTCACGCTAACCGACTGGCAACAGCAATGAAGGCGGCGTTTACCGTGCCGCTTAGCCGATGCTCAAGCCGGAACGACTATGGTCGTTACAGAACAAAGACGGGGACCCCCCGCCCTGATCGAGGTAGGTAATGATTGAAAACCAGAAGATCCGCCCGGCAAAGGTGATCGGACCGCTTGGCGAGCCGCTGACGCTCGACACGCTGCCGCCGCCTGAAACGACCCGCTGGGTGGTCCGCCGCAAGGCGGAGGTGGTTGCAGCCGTCAATGGCGGTCTGCTCACAGTCGATGAAGTGTGCGACCGCTATGGTCTCACCGTCGAGGAATTTGCCGGCTGGCAGCGCGCGATCGACCGGTCGGGCATGCCGGGTCTGCGCGTGACGCGCATCCAGCATTATCGTTCGCTCTACGAACGGCAGCAGAAATACTGATCCCTTCTTCCTGAACTTCGGTTTCTCCCACCGCCCGCGCCTCAAAACGCGGGCGGAACCTTTTTGGAGCGCCGCGAGTCTCTTCCTCCACAAACCCCGCAGCGACGCGGGTGAGAAGATGGAGGAAAAACATGGACCTCGTCGGAATTATCGTGTGGCTGGCCATCGGCGGCGTTGTCGGCTGGCTCGCCAGCTTGGTGATGCGCACCGACGCGCAGCAGGGCATCCTGCTCAACGTCGTCGTCGGCATTGTCGGCGCATTCATCGGCGGCCTGATTTTCAGCGGCGGATCGATCAATCAGGGGCTGTCGGTATACAGCTTCATCGTATCGCTGGTCGGTGCGATCATCCTGCTCGCGATCGTCAATCTGGTGCGGCGGGGTTCAATGCGCTGAGCGCACTACCGCAAATCGAAGCAAAGGGCCGCCCGCGAAGGGCGGCCCTTCTTCGTCTTACTTGAGCAGGAAGCGGACGCGGAGCGTGACGCCGACGCGCTGCTCGCCGGGAACGACCTGAGTCGAATCCTTGGCTTCGGCGCGGACCATCATCATCGGCATCGGGCCGGGCATGCCGCCGTCATTCGCCTCGCTCAGCGACACCAGTCGGTCGACCCGCATCCCGAGTGCGCGGGCGTAGAGGTCGGCGCGGGCGCGGGCGCGCTTGACCGCGTCGATGCGCGCCTCGTCCTGCGCGGCTTCGATCTGGTCGATCGACAGGTTCGGCCCGTCGATCTGGTTGGCGCCCTGCTTGACCAGCGCGTCGAGGATGTTCCCGCTCTTTGCGATGTCGCGGAACTTGACCGAGACTGTGTTTGACGCCTGATAACCGGTGATCACTGGCGGCTGGTTCTCGGCATAGCGATATTGCGGATTGAGCGAGATCGTCGCGGTCTGCACGTCGCGCTCGGCGACGCCGGCCGCCTTGAGCGCGGCAAGTACGCTCTTCATTTGCGTAGCGTTGGCGGCGAGTGCGGCAGCAGCGGTCTGCGCCTGCGTTACCACACCGGCGCGGATCGTCGCGATATCGGGAACGCGGCTCGCCTCGCCCTCGGCAACCACGTCGAGCAGCGTACCTTCAGACACGGACATAGCCGGTGTCTGCACCTGAGCGGCGGCGGTCAGAGGGAGCGCGGCGGCGGCGGCCGCGAAGGTCAGCAATCGAACCATTAAATAGGGCCTTTCCAGCTAATTGTCCCGCCGCGCTACCGGGCGGCGGGACAACGGAAGCTGAACGGACCCAAAGAGGCGAATCCGTAATCAGGCTGCCCGGCGGGCGATGACGACCCGGTAGAGAGCCAGTAGCACGACAGCGCCGATTGTCGCGGCGATGTAGCTGGCGAACTTGCCGGTCAGGTTGATGCCGATGGCCGGCGCGATGAAAGCGGCGAGCAACGCGCCCGCGATACCGATCAGGATGGTAACGATGATGCCGCCCGGATCCTTGCCGGGCATAATCAGCTTGCCAAGAGCGCCTGCGACCAGGCCGATGAGGATCCAACCGATAATACCGTCGGGCATGCTTTCCTCCTGTTCTGCGGTTTCCGCCAAGGGAAACCGCGCGGGAACTTGCCTGAGGATGAAGGCGCTGCAAACCCCGATTCGATCATGCGCCGCAGCATGGGTTCACGGCCTGTCCCCTTGCGGAACAAGACGAAAACGGGCAGGCAGCGCGCCATGGTTTCCTCGGGGGTTGATGACAGCTCTTGAGGCCGGTGGTTTATTCAGATAATACAGCGCGACGGGATGGCCCGCAGCGGCCGCAAGGCCGGGGTAAAGGGGTCGCGCATGAACTATGAGGCACGGATGTTTGGCAGGGACGAGCAGCTGGCGATTGCCGGCGAAGGGGAGGTGCGGTCGCGCCGGCGCTGGCTGATTGTCATCGCGGCTATCGCGGTGGTCGCAGCAGCGATCGCATGGTTCGTGTTCGCATCGGGCAAGGGCGATGGCGATAAGGCCGCAGCTGCAGGCAAGGGCGCTGCCACCGCGGGCGGCGACCGCCAGCTTCCGGTGGTCAGTGTCGCGGTGCCTGGGCGCCAGTCGATCGATCGGCTGATCAACGGCACCGGATCGCTCGCCGCGCGGCGCGAGATGCCGGTGGGCGTCGCGGGTGAAGGCGGCGAAGTGACGCGTGTGCTCGTCGAGCCGGGCGATTGGGTTGCTGCTGGACAGGTTCTCGCGACCGTCGACCGTTCGGTCCAGTCGCAGACGGCGCAGTCGCAGGCCGCGAACATCCGCGTTGCGCAGGCCGATCTCAGCCTGGCGCAGGCCGAGCTCGACCGTGCTAAGCAGCTGGTTGGACGCGGCTTCATTTCCAAGGCGGATCTCGACCGCAAAACCGCGACCCGCGATGCGGCCGCCGCGCGCGTGCGTGTAGCGCAGGCGCAGCATTCCGAGACCGCAGCGCGCAACCGCCGGCTCGACATCCGTTCTCCCGCCGCAGGCCTTGTGTTGACCCGCACCGTCGAGCCGGGCCAGATCGTCAGCGCTGGCTCGGGCACCTTGTTCCGGGTGGCGCAGGGCGGCCAGTTCGAGATGCGCGTGCAGCTGAGCGAGGCAGACCTTCAGCGCATCCCTGTCGGCGCTCGCGTCGATGTCACGCCGGTTGGTACCGCCGAAAAGTTCGCGGGTCAGGTCTGGCAGGTTTCGCCGGTGATCGACCCCCAGACCCGTCAGGGCATTGCCCGTGTGGCGCTATCCTACAACAAGTCGCTGCGTCCCGGCGGTTTCGCCAGCGCCAACATCCATACCGGTGGCGAGGTTGCGCCGCTGTTGCCGCAGTCGGCGATCCAGAGCGACCCCAAGGGCAACTTCGTCTATATCTTGAATGCCAAGGACGAGACGGAACGTCGCCCGATCACCACCGGCGATGTGTCCGACATCGGCGTGGCGATCACCAGCGGGCTCAGCGGCGCCGAGCGCGTGGTGCTGACCGCAGGCGCGTTCCTCAATCCGGGGCAGAAGGTGAAACCGAACCTCATCAAGCAGCAGCGGTGACGCGGACTTAAGGACACAGCCATGGGTTTTCGCAACATCTCGGCCTGGTCGATCCGGAACCCGGTTCCGCCGATCGTGCTGTTCATCGCGCTCACCATCGCGGGCTTCGTCAGCTTTGCCCGGATGGACGTGAATCAGGATCCGGACATCGATTTCCCGGTGGCGATCGTCGTCATCAACCAGCCGGGCGCTGCGCCGACCGAGCTTGAGACGCAGATCACGCAGCGTGTCGAATCCGCGCTGCGTGCGCTGCAGGGCATCGACCAGCTCGAATCCAACGTGACCGAGGGCAGCTCGGTGACCGTCGTGCAGCTTGCGATCGGCACGCCGATCGATCGCGCGGTGCAGGACGTGCGCGAGGCGGTGAACCAGATCCGCAGCGACCTGCCTGACGGCATTCTCGAGCCGCAGGTCTATCGCGCGAACACGACCGACAACGACGTGGCCAGCTTCACCGCGATCGCCACCGACATGACCATGGAAGAGCTGTCCTGGTACGTGGACAATGCGGTCTCGAAGGAACTTCTGTCGGTCTCGGGCCTCACGGCTGTCGAGCGTGTCGGTGGTGTCAACCGTGAGATCCGCGTCATTCTCGATCCGGCGAAGGTCCAGTCCTATGGGTTGACGGCGAGCCAGGTGAACCAGCAGCTGCGCCAGGTGAACCTCAATGCCGCGGGCGGCCGCGCTGAGATTTCGGGCACCGAACAGTCGGTCCGCGTGCTGGGTAACGCTGCCAACGCCTATGCGCTCGGCCAGACCCAGATCGCGATCGGCGGCGGCCGCACCGTGCGGCTGTCCGACATTGCCGACGTCAAGGACCGCTACGCCGAGGTTCGCAGCTCGGCCGAATGGAACGGGCAGCAAGTGCTCGCCTTCGACATCAAGCGCGGCAAGGGCGCGTCGGACGTCGCGGTGTTCCACGAAGCTGAAAAGCAGCTTAAGGAAATGCAGAAGCGCAATCCCAAGGTGCGCTTCGAGGTGCTGTTCAACAACACCGAATATGCCGAATCGCAGTACAAGTCGGCGCTGCACGCGCTGATCGAAGGGTCGCTGCTCGCGGTTGTCGTCGTCTTCCTGTTCCTGCGGGACTGGCGCGCGACGCTGATCTCGGCGCTCGCGATCCCGCTATCGGCGATCCCGACCTTCTTCTTCATGGAACTGCTCGGCTTCAACCTGAACCAGATGACGCTGCTTGCGCTCAGCCTGGTGGCGGGCGTGCTCGTCGATGACGCGATCGTGGAGATCGAGAACATCGTTCGCCACATGCGCATGGGCAAGACGGCCTATCAGGCATCGATCGACGCCGCGGACGAGATCGGCGTGGCGGTGGTCGCGACCACCATGTCGATCGTCGCGGTGTTCCTGCCCGTCGGCCTGATGCCGGGCATCTCGGGTCAGTTCTTCAAGAATTTCGGTCTGACGGTGGTCGCAGCGGTGCTGATGAGCCTTGCCGTGGCGCGTATGCTGACACCGATGATCGCGGCCTATTTCCTCAAGGCCAAGGGTCACGCCACCCATGGCGAGGGTTGGGTGATGGATCAGTATATGAAGATCCTGAACTGGACGCTGCGCCATCGTTGGTCTGCGGTGGTCGGCTTCTTGGCCTCGCTCGGTCTCACCATCTATCTGTTCGCGACGATGCCGCAGACCTTCCAGCCGCAGCTCGATCAGGACGCGGTGACTGCCAGCATCGAGATGGTGCCCGGCACCACGCTCGAACAGACCAAGGTCGTGGTCGATCATGTTCGCGACCTGCTCGCCAGCCAGGAAGGCGTCGAGAATACCTATTCGCGCGCCTTTGTCGGCAATGGCCGCGTCACGGCGATGTTCGCCGACAAGCGGGACTTCAAGAGCGACGAGTTCGAGCGGCGTCTGACGCCCGCTTTGTCCAAGATCCCCGATGCGCGCGTGTCGTTCCGGAACCAGCAGGGCTGGGGCGGCTCGGGCCGTGCACTGACGATCACGCTGGGCGGTGAGGATCCCGCGCTGCTTCAGCAGACCGCGCAGAAGATCGTCGAGGAGATGGAAGGGCTCAAATCGCTGGTCGCGCCGCGCATCAGCGGCGACCTCAAGCGTCCCGAGATCGTGATCCGGCCGCGCATGGATCTTGCCGCCAACCTCGGTGTCACCACTGCCGGGCTTTCCAGCGCGATCCGCATTGCGACGCTGGGCGACATCGATCAGAACAGTGCGCGCTTCTCGCTTTCGGATCGCCAGATTCCGATCCGCGTCGCGCTCAACGAGGATGCGCGTGCGCGCCTGTCGACGATCCAGAACCTGCCGGTTCAGACCCAGTCGGGCGGGTCGGTTCCGTTGAGCCTGGTCGCCGATATCGGCTTTGGCGCAGGCCCGACGCGTATCGACCGCATCAACAAGCAGCGCCGCATCATGATCGGCGCCGATCTCGGCACGGATTCCAAGACCGGCAAGCCGATCGTCAGCGGCGAGGCGATGAAGCACATCCGCGAGCTTCCGACGATGAAGAACCTGCCGCTCGGCGTGTCCGAGATGCAGGTCGGCCAGTCGAAGTTCCAGGCCGAGATGATGATGAACTTCGCCATCGCGGTGATCTCGGCGCTCCTCCTGGTGTTCGCGGTGCTGGTGCTGCTCTACCGCCGCTTCGTCTCGCCGATCGTCAACATGAGCTCGCTGTTCCTGGCGCCGCTCGGCGGGCTGCTCGCACTGTGGGTGTCCGGGTATCCGATCTCGATGCCGGTCTATATCGGGCTGCTGATGCTGCTCGGTATCGTCGCGAAGAACTCGATCCTGCTGATCGACTTCGCGCTCGAGGAGATGGAGAAGGGCGTCGACAAGATCACCGCCATCGCCGACGCCGGGCACAAGCGTGCCCAGCCGATCGTGATGACGACGGTGGCGATGGTCGCCGGCATGATCCCGACGGCGCTGGCATTGTCCGGCGACTCGTCTTGGCGCGCGCCGATGGGCATCACCGTGATCGGCGGCCTGACCGTATCGACGGTATTGACGCTGCTGATCGTCCCGGCGCTGTTCAGCCTGGCGATCGGGGTCGAGAAGTGGATGGGGCCACGCCTGCGCCGCCGCCTGCTGACCTACACGCCCGGCGACGAGCATGGTTCGCAGGGCTCGGTGATTGAGCATCAGGGCCGCCTTGGTCATCAGGGCGGGGAGGGCACTCAGCCTGCCGAGTGAACCAATCGCGCGCGGGGGGATTGTCACGGGCATGAACCCGTCTCCCCGCACGCGTTCTGGCCGAACCCGCACGGGCGGTGTGTTCACCGCCCGCGTTCGCCGCGAACCCGCACCGCCGGGTCTGCGGCGCATGCGTTTCATCGCCACCGGTCTGCTGGTCGCGATGGCGGCGGTCTATCTCGCCGCGCGCCACTACGAACCCGGCTATCCGGCGGCTGGGTTCGTGCGCGCCTTTGCCGAAGCGGCGATGGTCGGCGGCCTTGCGGACTGGTTCGCGGTGACGGCGTTGTTCCGCCATCCGCTCGGCCTTCCGATTCCGCACACTGCGATCATCCCGCGCAACAAGGATCGCATCGCCACCGCGCTTGCCAACTTCTTGCGCGACAACTTCCTGGTCCCTTCCGTGGTCGCCCGCCGCATGCACCGCGTCGACGTCGCGACGGCTGCGGGTAAATGGCTTGCCCAGCCACCGGAAAGTTCGGGCCGCCTGCGCCGCGGTGCCTCACGCATGGCCGCCAGCCTGCTGGAGTCGCTGGATCAGGAGCAGCTTGGCGGCATGATCAAGGGCGCGGTCGCCAACCGCCTGCGCCAAACCGATATCGCCCCTCTCATTGGGCAGGCGCTGGGCGCAGCGATGGCCGAGGGGCGTCATACGCCCCTGATGGACGGGATGCTGCGCTGGCTCGCTAAGATCATCGACCAAAACGAAGCGCTGATCCGCAAGATGGTGCATGAGCGTGCCGGATCGATCATGCGCTGGACCGGGCTCGACGAGACGCTCGCCAACGCGATCATCGACGGCCTCTACAAGCTCGTCGCCGATGTCGCCGAGGATCCGGCTCACCCGCTGCGCGCGAAGGTCGAGGAAGGGCTGGAGAAGCTCGCCTTCGACCTGCAGTTCGATATCCCGACGCGGATGAAGGTCGAGGAGTTCAAGGCCGACCTGCTCGACAATCCCGCGCTCGCCCGCTGGATCGAGGGGATGTGGGAACAGGCGCGCGCAGCCTTGCTCCGCGTCGCGCGCGATCCCGATGCGGCGCTCGCGGGCAAGCTGGGCGATGCGCTGCGCCAGCTTGGGCAAACGCTCCAGAGCGACCCGCGCCTCAGCCATATGATCAATCGGTTCGTCCGACGCGCCGCGGTCGGTACCGCCGCCGATTATGGCGATGGCATCGTCCGGCTGGTATCGGACACGGTGCGCGGCTGGGACGCGCAGACGATCACTGGGCGGCTCGAGAATGCCGTTGGGCAGGATTTGCAGTATATCCGCATCAACGGGACGTTGGTCGGCGGGCTCGTTGGCTTGACGATCCACACCCTGCACGTCTGGCTTTAAGGTCGGCTCAGGCGCGCATTACCACTTCGAACCGTTCGCAGGCGATCTGCAGATCGTCGTCGATGCGATAGGCACTCTCTGCCAGCACGCGCTCGTAATAGGCGCGATGGGCCGATCGCCACCATTCGAGCGTCAGGTCGCCTTCCCCTTCCTCGCGGGCGAACGCTTCGTCGACATCGCCGAATTTCCGGATCTCGACGGACGTCGTCCGGATTACCGCTCTTGCCTCGCCGCTCCAGTCGGTGATCACCGCGTAGTCGCCGGTAATCGGAGCAGGAAGTCCTGCGAGCTCCAGTTCGGCGAGGGAGGACGCGGTTGCGCGCTTCCGCTCCGCGACCACAAGTTCCGCGCAGGTGTCCGCGTCCTTCTCATTGTCGCAGAAGTGAAAGACGATCGGCATTTCCGTCGGTGCGGACGGCTCGGTCAAGCGATAGCGCTGCCAGAGCGCGGATGCAGAAGGGTTCATGCCCCTTCGCTATCAATCGAACCGGTCCCGTTCAACCGGGCGCGGGACGGTCGCCTTCATTGCTCCCAGTCCAGCACCGGCCATCCCCGCGCCGCCGCCAGCCGTCGCAGCGGCCCGTGCGCGTTGACCGCGAATGGCTCGTCCGCCCATTCTAGCACCGGTGCGTCGGAGACATGGTCACTATAGAAACGCACCCGGATGTCTTGCCGTGCGATCCCCTCGCGCGCCATCCACGCCTCGATCAGCCGCAGCTTGGCCGGACCGTAGCAATTCTCACCCTCGAGACCCGCAAGCACATTGCCATTCCCGTCGCGCCGTGCCTCGGTTGCAATCACCTGCGCGATTCCGAGCCGTGCAGCGACAGCGCGGGCGTAGTAACCGTGACTCGCGGTTGCCAGAACCGGCTCCCAGCTCGCCGCGCGATCCGCCTCGACCCGCGCGCGCGCATCGGCGAACATGTTGCTGGCCGCGACACTGTCGGCGAACGCCTCCGCGACCGCGTTCAGATCCTCCGGCGGGATCGTGCGGCCGAGCATCAACCGGTGCGTCACCTCCTTGAGCTTCGCTCTGTCGATCGCTTTGGCGAGGTAGGCGAGACTGGCGATCGCCGTTGCCGGCAGTAGCGCCAGCCGCCACGGCGCGCGCGCCATCGCGGCATGGATCAGGAACGGTGTCCAGGTCGCCTTTCGCGTGATCGTCTTGTCCATGTCGTAGATTGCAAAGCGGCGCATCGGAACCTTCGTGGCGTTTCCGGGATTGGGCTGGAACCGAAACATCTGTAAACGCAGACGCTTGCCGTTCCAGTGCCAATCAACCATGGATGAAGGGATGAGCGCGCCAGCCGACTTCCAGCACGACGCGGCCAATGGCGGCACGCTCCGCTTCACCGGCAATCTGTCGCTGCGTTCGATCGGCGATCTGCCCGAGCGGCTGACGGCGGTGAGCGGCCCGGTCTCCGCTCTCGACATGTCCGGTATCGACCGGATCGATACGGTCGGCGCCTGGCTGGTCCATCGCTTCGCCCGCGATCACGGGGCCATAGTTTCCGGCCTTAACGCCGACTCGCAGCATCTGTTCGATCAAGTCGCGGGCGCCGACGAGCCGATCGAGATGCCGCAGGCGCCCTATGGCACCTTCAAACGACTGCTGGCCGAGGTCGGCGAAGCCGTCATCCAGGCGTTCAAGACGCTGCACGGTCTGCTCGGCTTCATGGGCGCGACCGCGATGGCGTTCGGCGCGGTGATCCTGAACCCGCGCCGGTTCCGCTTCCATGCCACCGTCCACCGGTTCGAGGTGGTCGGCGTCTCCGCGCTCGGCATCATCGGCCTGATGAGCTTCCTGATCGGCATCGTCATCGCGCAGCAGGGCGCGGTACAGCTGCGCCAGTTCGGTGCGGAGGTGTTCACGATCAACCTCGTTGGACGCATCACCCTGCGCGAACTCGGCATCCTGATGACTGCGATCATGGTGGCGGGCCGTTCCGGATCGGCGTTCGCAGCGCAGCTCGGCACGATGAAGCTGACCGAGGAGATCGACGCGATGCGGACCATCGGGGTCAACCCGATGGAGGCGCTGGTGCTACCGCGCGTGATCGCGGCCGTGCTGATGCTGCCGCTGCTCGGCTTCTATGCCTCGGTCGTCGCGATCATCGGCGGCGGGCTGCTCTGCTGGATCTCGCTCGATATTCCGCCGATCACCTTCGTTCAGCGCATCCGCGAAGTCGTGCCGATCACCGACCTCTATGTCGGTCTGGTCAAGGCGCCGGTATTCGGCGCGATCATCGCCATCGCGGGTTGCTATCAGGGGATGCAGGTCGAGGGCGACGCCGAGCAGGTCGGCACCCGTACCACCACGGCGGTGGTTCAGGCGATCTTCCTCGTTATCGTGCTCGATGCCTTCTTCGCGGTGTTCTTCACCGAAGTCGGGTGGAACTGATGGGCGCGGATCCGACCGGACCCACCTTCGACGGGGATGCGATCATCCGCGTCCGTGGCCTACGCAACAGCTTCGGCGATCAGGTGGTGCACGACGGCCTCGACCTCGATGTGCGGCAGGGCGAGATTTTGGGCGTGGTCGGCGGATCGGGCACCGGCAAGTCGGTGCTGATGCGCTCGATCATCGGCCTGCAGGAAGTCGATACCGGCACGGTCGAGGTGTTCGGCGAGGATGCGCTCGACGTCGATGAGGCCGAAGCGATCGAAATGCGCAAGCGCTGGGGCGTGCTGTTCCAGGGCGGCGCGCTGTTCTCGACGCTGACGGTGGCCGAGAATGTCCAGGTGCCATTGAAGGAGTTCTATCCCGCGCTCGACCAAGCGCTGCTCGACGAGATCGCGGCGTACAAGGTGGTGATGACCGGGCTGCAGCCCAGCGCTGGCCCCAAATACCCCGCCGAGCTGTCGGGCGGCATGAAGAAGCGGGCCGGGCTTGCCCGCAGCCTGGCGCTCGATCCCGAACTGTTGTTTCTAGACGAGCCGACCGCAGGCCTCGACCCGATCGGCGCGGCCGCGTTCGACGAACTGACCCTGTCGCTCCAGCGTACGCTGGGGCTGACGGTGTTCCTGATTACGCATGATCTCGATACGCTCTACGCGATCTGCGATCGGGTCGCGGTGCTGGCCGACAAGCGTGTGATTGCGGTTGGCACCATCGATGAGCTTCTCGCGCTGGATCATCCGTGGATTCAGGAATATTTCAATGGCCCGCGCGGTCGCGCTGCTGTGAACAGCGCAGACCGGGCCGCGGCGACGGCGACATGAGGCACTAGATGGAAACGCGGTCAAATCATGTGCTGGTCGGTGCGGTCGTGCTGATCCTGCTCGCCGTGCTGGCGCTGTTCACTGTGTGGCTCGCGCGCCTCAACACTGCAGCGGAGAAGGAGTATGACATCTTCTTCAAGCAGGCGGTCGACGGCATCGCCAAGGGGTCGTCGGTCGCCTTCTCCGGCGTGCCCGCGGGACAGGTGAAGGAAATCGCGCTGTTCCCGCCCGATCCCAGCCTGGTGCGGGTGCGGATCAGCGTGAACAAGGAAGTCCCGGTGCTTCAGGGCACCACCGCGACGATCCAGGGCGTGGGCTTCACCGGGGTGAGCCAGATCCAGCTCGACGGTGCGGTCAAGGGGGCGTCGCCAATCGTTTGCCCCGAGGTCGATCCGCGCAGCGTCTGCCCGCTGGGCGTGCCGGTGATCCCGACCAAGCAGGGCGGCCTCGGCGCGTTGCTCAATACCGCGCCGCGGCTGCTGGAGCGCCTGTCGACACTGACCGAGCGGCTGACCGAGCTGCTTTCCGACCGCAATCAGGCATCGATCGCCGGCATTCTCGAAAATACCGACAAGATGACGGCGGAGCTGGCCAAGGGTGCGCCCGATCTGCGCGCCGCGATCGGCGAGCTGCGCAACACGGTCAAGCAGGCCGGGTTCGCTGCCGAGCAGATCGGCAAGCTTTCGGGCACGACCGATCAGGTGCTGGCGAACGAAGTCGGTCCGGCGATGAAGGATCTGCGCAAGGCGATCGCTTCGGCCGACGGCAGCATGAAGGCGCTGGAACGCACGCTGGGCAAGGCCGACGCGGGGCTCGATCAGGTCTCGGGGCGTACGATCCCCGAGGTGAACCAGCTCATTCAGGACCTGCGCGAGATGGCTATCGCGCTGCAATCGGTCGCGGAAAAGGTCGATCGCGGCGGTGCCGGATCGCTGATCGGCGGACCGAAACTGCCCGAATATGAACCCCGGAAGAAGTGAGTCCGATGATGAAGACGCTTCCCCTTGCGCTGGCGCTCCCGTTGATCCTCGGCGGTTGCATCCGCTTCGGTGCTGAAGCCCCGCCCTCGCTGCTCACGCTCACGTCCGAGGCGCCGATCGCGGTCGGCGAGACGGCGAGCTCGGCGACCGCGAAGTCGATCAGCATCGGTGCGATCAACGTGCCGCAGGAGCTGGCGGTGGCGCGGGTGCCGGTGCGGTCGAACGAGACGAACATCGCCTATCTCAAGGACGCCCATTGGGTCGAAGCGCCAAGCCGGCTGTTCGGACGGTTGCTGTCCGACACCGTCTCCGCGCGTACCGGCCGGGTGGTCCTCGGCCTGCGTCAGTCGCTCTCGGATCCGGGCGCTCGGCTGGGTGGTGACCTGCGAGCGTTCGGGATCGATGCACAGACCAATGAGGCTGTCGTGACCTTCGACGCGACGCTGGTCCGTGATCGCGCCGCGGACGCGTCGGGTGCGCGTGCGCCGCAGACCTTCGAGAAACGGCGCTTTGAGGTGCGCGTGCCGGTTGCCGCAATCGATGCGGCCTCGGCGGGCATAGCGCTCAACCGCGCGGCGAACCAGGTTGCGGTTCAGGTGTCTGACTGGGTCGGGCGCTGACCCCCCAACCGGGTCGCTCGGACATAACCGGCAAAGCCGTAGCCCGTTGCAAGCAAGGCCAGCCCGATTAACGGCAGCGTCAGTTCGCGCAGCGGCGCGCCCATTTCGTTGAGGCGCACGAAAACCTGCGCGCCTAACGTCGCTGGAGACACGTGCGCCAGCGCAGCGACCCAGCCGGGCATCGCGCTGAGCGGCCAGGCCGCGCCCGCCAGGAAGAAGAGAATGATCGAAGTGGGAATCAGAACCTGAAGCGGGCGGTCGGGGCGATCGAATAGAGTACCGAGTAGCATCCCCAGCGCGGCGACGGCGGCGGCGAACAGGGGGACCGCGACGAACAGGCCGGACATGTTGCCGGCGCGCGGGACATCCTGAAACCAGTAGATCCAGCCGAAATAGAGCATCGCACCGAAACAGCCGATCAGCGTCAGGCCGCTCCAGGTGCCGAAGAATTCCGCCGTGCGCATCGGCGGCAGCCGCTCCTCGCGCCGTCCGGCGACCAGCATTGCCGACCCGAACAGCAACGTCTGCTGAAGGATGACCGCCGCGACGGCGGGAAAGACATAGTCGGCATAGCCTTCGCGCGTGTTGAACAGCGGGCGCTCGATCACTTCGATTGGCGGATGCAGATGAAGACCTTCGGCCACCGGCCCCAATCGCTGCATGCCGACCGCGACCGCCGCCGCCTGGATCGCGCCGCCGATGTCGCGTGCGCGGATGAGGTAGGTGCCGTTGAGCCATAGTCCCATCCCGCCGCCGCGCGCGCCGGTGAGCAGGCTGCGCGTCAGCCCGCGCGGCAACAGCAGGATGCCATCGGCTTCGCGCGCGCGCACCATCTGCTCGGCGGCGGCGACCGACGGCGCCTCGGCCGCGATGCGTACCTCGCGCGCGTCGGACAGGTTGCGGATCAGCTGGCGGGTGAGCGGTGTCCGCTCCTCATCCACCACCACCACGGGCAATTGCCGCGCGGTCTGATGCGCATAGGGGGCGGGATAGTAGAAGCCGTAGAGGATCACCGCGAGCACGATGATCGAGGCCAAGGCGAAGTTGGACGCGATGGCGCGGAACACCTGCGCGAAGGCGGCGGAGAAGCTCATGCGGGTGCCTCCGCGCTGGTCTCGGGGCGCTGGAGCAGCAGCAAGGCCAGCGCCAGCGGCACGACCAGATAGAGGCCGAGCGCCAGCAGTTCCGGCACCGCGGCGGCGATCGGCGTGCCGAGGAACTGGTCCATCTGCAGCCGCAGATAATGGGTGAAGGGCAGCGCCTGGCTCCAGCCGCGCGCGAACAGCGACCCGCCCTCGAGCGGGAGCGTGCCCCCCGAATAGGCGAGCGCGGACCCGGCATAGAGCGCGCTGGCCGAGAAGGCGAAGCTCGGCTTGCGCACGCCGATAACGAGCAGGACCGAGATCGCCATCGTCCCGGCGAACAACAGGATCTGCGCGGCGAGCGTCAGCATCAGGCTGCCGCCCATCGTCCAGCCGCGCACGCCGAGCAGCCAGATCATCCACACCGCCGCCCAGATGCCGAGCAGCAGGAGATAGGGTGCGAACTTGCCGAGCAGCGCGGCGAGGCCGCCGCCGGTCTCCCGTTTCCAGCGCGCGAGCGAACGCCCCTCCAGCTCGCGGCCCAGTGCCATCACCGCGACGCAGGCGGTGAGAAGGTGCAGCACGGCGGGGTGGATCAGCGCCTGAAGATACCATTCGAAGCTGGTCTGCGGGTTGAACAGGATCGTCACCTGCACCGGCGGCGGATGAATCCGCATCGCCGGCAGGCCGCGGGCGTGCAGTGCCTCAAGCCCTCGCTCGGCGATCACTTCCTGCACCGCGCCGGAAAGGCCGCTCGCCGCGCTCGCCCCGATGGTGAGGAAGGAGGCGTTGTAGAAGATATGGATCGCGGGGGTCTTGTTGCGCGCGAGGCCGTCGGACGCGCCCCTGGGGATGTGCAGGACCGCCCACACGGTGCCGGACCGCGCCAGCGCCTCGGCAGCGTGCATGTCGACCGGACGCTCGGCGAGCGTCACCGACGGAGCGGCGGCCACCGCGCGCACCACTGCGCGGCTGAAGTCACTCTGGTCCTGATCGACGATCGCCACCGGCAGTTCGCGCGGCACGCCCTGGATCAGCATCGCCGCGACGATCAGGATCGCCAGCGCGGGGAACAGGGTCACCATCGCCAAGTCCCAGCGGCTGCGCGCGAGATGCGTCCATTCGCGCCGGAAAGCGGCGGTGAAGCCGCTCATTGCGGCCAGTCGAACAACACGCTCATGCCGGGGCGCAGACCCTGGACCGGCCGTTCGGGCTTCAGCTTGACCTCGAAGCTGCGGACGTCGAACCCGGCGGACTGCCGCGTCGCGCGCCAGGTCGCGAAATCGCCTTGCGGGCTGATGTAATAGACGCGGAAGGACACGCCGGTGAGGCCGAGCGCGGGGATGCTGGCCTTGAGGACACGGCCTTTTCCGAAGCCCTTGTAGCTGTCCTCGCGCACGTTGAGCGAGACCCAGGGATTGGCGGTGTCGACGATCTGATAGACCGGCACGGCGGGGCCGACGATCTCCCCCGGCTCAGCGAGGCGTTTGACGATCTCGCCACCGATCGGCGCGACGAGACGCTTTTCGGCCTGCAGCGCGTTCGCGGTCGAAACCCCGGCGGCGGCGACCTGAACCTGCGCGCGTGCCGCTTCCTTCTCCTCGGCCCGCGCGCCGGCGAGCGCCTTGAGATATTGCTGGCGCGAGGCCTCGGCATTGCGGGCGCTGGCGTCGCGCGCGGCGCGCGCCTCGTCGCGGCGCTGCGCGGCGATGACGCCTTCGGCATAGAGATTGTCCGAACGCCGCGCGGTGACCGCGGCGAGATTGGCGGCGGCCTGCGCCGCCTGCCAGATCGAATGGAGGGAGGCGATATCCTCCCGCCGTGCGCCGGCCTGCGCCATGGCCTCCATCGCACGCGCGCCGGCGAGCAATCCTTCGGCCTGCTGCTTGCCCCCGTCGAGCTCGGGACTCGACAATGTCGCGAGCAGGGCGCCCGCCTGGACCGTCTCGCCCGGCTTGGCGATCAGCTGCTCGATCCGCGCGAGCGCCTTGGTCGCGACATTGACCTGCTCGGCATCGACCATGCCCTGAAGCTGGTCCGGTCCGGGCCGCGCCGCGACCCACAGACCGAGCGCCAGCAGCACCGCAATTCCCAGCAGCGCGGCGACGAGGAGCCGCGTGCGGTTGCTGCTCTTCGGGGATTCCGGAGCGGCGGGCGGTTCGGCGGTCTCGGGTTGATCGGTCATGGCGCTGCGATCCGGTCGGCACGGGCGAGATAGTCGGGAAAGCTGTCGCCGCGGTTGCTCGCGGCGAGCAGCGCGGCGAGCGTCACCACATATTCATAGGCGGCGGCGATGCGCTGGGTCTGCGCCAGCGTGAGCGCATTGCGCGCGTCGATCAACTGGCTGGCGGTGCCCTCACCCTCGCGAAAGGCGATGTCCTGTACCCGCAGATTCTCCTTCGCCGCGACGATGTTGGTGTCGAGCAGCAGGAAGGAACGCCGGGCGGCCTCGGTCAGGTTATAGGCCTGAATCGTCTCCAGCTCGATCGTCTTGCGCGCCTCGCGGCCCGCTTCGGCAGCGGCCGCCTCGCGCGCCTGCGCCGCATTGAGCGCGTGGCGGCGGCCGACATTGGAGAAGAGCGTGTAGCGGACCCCGACACCGACGATCCAGTCGGGATCGACCGGGATGCTGTCGTCGCGGTTGAGATTGTACGAGCCGAAGGCGAAGGCCTGCGGCCGCAGCCGCGACTTGGCGAGATCGGTCCCTGCGCCCGCCATTTCGCGCGCGGCGTCGGCCGCCAGCAACTGCGGATGCCCCGCGCCGGTCGCGCTGGCGAGGAAATCCGGGAGCGGCGCAGGTGAGCCGGTGTTGACGAACAGCGGGGTGGTCGGCCGCACGCCGCCATCCGCGTCGAGCAACCGCGCCAGCGTGTCGGACGCGGTCTTCGCCTGCATCTCTGCCCGCTCGACCGCGCGTTGCGCGGTGTCGCGCGCGACCTGGACTTCGAGCACGCGCGAGCGCGGAATCACGCCCTCGCGAAACAGGCTCTGCGCATTGGCGAGATGCCGGTCGAGGCTGTCGCGGGTCTCGACCGAAGAGGCGAGCAGCGCGGCGGCGAGCTGCTGACCGAAATAGGTCTGGACCAGCCGGATCTGGGCGAGGTCGCGCACGCCCGCCTGTTTTGCGCGGGCCAGTGCCGACGCCGCGGCCGCGCCGCGCTGCGCCGCGGGGATCGCCCCGCCCGAATAGAGCGGCATGACCGCGGTCAGATTGGGACGCAGCACGGTATCGCGCGTCCGGAAATCGAGCTGATCGGGGATCAGTCCGAGCAGGCCGGGCAGCGCTTGTTCGATGCGCCCGGTAACCTGCTGGACCACTCCCTCGAACCCGGGGAACTGCGCGGGCAGCCCGTCGAGAAAGCTGTTGGCGGCGGAATCGAAGCTGTTCTTCTGCCCGGTGAGGTCGAGCGACAGCGATTTCTGATAGGTGATGACCGATGCAGAGGCGCTGACCAGCGGACGGTTGAGGGTCCGCAGCGATGCTTCCTGCTCCTCGCTCGCCCGGACGTCGAGTGCGGCGCCCTTGAGCGTAGGAGAGACGCTGTCGAGGCGAGCGCGCGCGGCGTCGAAGGAAAGCGCGACCGGTTCGGTCCGGGCGGCGGCGGGTGGACTGGCAGGGGTTTGGGCAAGGGCCGCGACCGGCATGCAGAGCACCGCGATCGCGATTCGCCTCAGCATGTTTGCTGCCCGGCGGTCCGGCCTGTTGGCATTCGCTCCACGAACATCCTGCAAAGCATAGGGTGAATTTCGGCTAACAATCGCCGGGCGGCAAGGAAAATCCTGCTATGCCGCGGAACAGAAGGGCCGCGGGTTATTTGGTGCGGCGATGACGGGAGTTTGATCATGGACTGGCGTGCGATGACCGAGCGCGATCTTGCGCGCATGGACGCGCTTACACGGACCGCCCATGAGGAATATTGGGAAGATACCGCGATCTTTGCCGCCTGTTTCCGCCTCTATCCGGCGGGTTGCCATGTCGTCGAGATCGGCGGCTCAGAGCTTGGCGGCTATCTGATCGCGCATCCGGGGCGGTTCGATACCCCGTCGGTGCTGCATGTGCCGCTGGAGCGCCTGCCCGAGCCGGCCGATTGCTATTATCTCCACGACCTTGCGCTCGCGCCGGTGACGCGTGGGCATGGGCTGGCAGGCAAGGCGGTGGAGATCGTCGTCGCCGATGCCCGCCGCGCCGGGCTCGACACGATCGCGCTGATCGCGGTGGGCGACGCGCATGATTTCTGGCGGCATCAGGGCTTTGCGCTGCTCGGCGACGGGCGGGTCGACCCGGCCAAGGGCTATGGCGACGAAGCGCGCGCGATGATCCGGAACATCTGATCCGCGTCAGGGCGCGCGGCGGACCGGCGGCATTGCATTGCAGATGTCGGCCCCGCCCGAGGGCAGGTTGAAGAAGGGCGGCTCGCGATTCTCGCGCGCCTTGACCCATGCGGCGAAGCGCACATTGTCGGCAGCGCGATACTGGAAATGCGGGCGTTCGGCGGCGGGCAGGTCGCTGGCGAGGCGCACGCTGACGATCGGGAGATACTGGCTGGCTTCCTTGTAGAGGCCGAGGCCGCCCTCGGTCCCGCGCGGAAGCGAGGAGAGGTGCTCGATCCCCTCGAGCACGCGGCCCACGATCGCGATGTTGCGGTCGAGATGGCGCGGGGCGTGGCCGATCACCGCGTAGAGATCGCCGCCGCTCCCGGTACTCGGCGCCATATCGCGCGCGACGCCGACCATCCCGTAGCAATGCGGAAGCCAGGCGACCTTGCCGTTGGTGGCGAGCGGCCAGCCATCGGCGCTGTGCCCCGCGGCGGTCGAATAGGGATCGGTTCGGGTGAGCTTCGTCACCGCATCGTAGCGCGGCCAGTCATATTCGGCGGGCGGCTGCGCGATCACGCCTGCCGGCAGCGCCTTCTTCTCGGTCGGGTCGCCCCATTGCACGACATAATTGTCGTGGACGCGATAGACGCTCTCGCCATCCCACCAGCGCACGGCGGCGAGCTTGCGGATATTGGCGACATGCACCGGCGTGTAGCGCGGGGCGAGGCGGATATAGACACGCCGCTCGCCCGCCAGCGTCATGACCAGCAGCTCGTCGTCGGGCACGGCGCGCCAGTCGGCGGGCAGCGGGTCGGAGGGCTTGGGCGCAGGCGGCGGCGCTGGTGCGGCGCTCGCCTGAAGCATGGCGGCTAGAAGGGCGGTCAGCATGGCCGCAGGCTGGCACGGCGGCGGGCAGCGCGCAACGCTTGCGGTGGACCGCGCAAATCACTAGGGCAGCGCCTTCCTGGCAAATGCGGAGCGGTGGCCGAGTGGTCGAAGGCGCTCGCCTGGAAAGTGAGTATACGCCAAAAGCGTATCGAGGGTTCGAATCCCTCCCGCTCCGCCACCCTGTTTCAGCAACGGCGAACAGGCGCGAGGTCCGGGCAAGCTGCCATTGACCGCGGCACATCTTTTCTAGGCTTCAAATCCCACTTTTGAAGTATGATTTACAGCCCCTCATCGAAAAGGGGTGTCCCATGCGTAATCTGCCGTTCAAATTCCGCCTCGCCGCGACCGTTGCGCTGGTCGTGGGAACCCCCGGCTATGCCGCTGCCCAGGAAGCCGAAGACGCGGCCGCTGCGCCGGCGGGGGGCGGCGACGAGATCGTCGTGACCGGCACGCGCGCCACCGGCCGCTCGCGGCTCGACACCGCGTCGCCGGTCGATGTGCTCGGCGGCAATACGCTGCGTAACCAGGGCACGACCGAGCTGGGTGCGGCGCTGGCCGCGGTTGCGCCGTCGATCGATTTCCCGCGGCCCTCGGCGGTCGATGGCACCGATGCGATCCGTCCGGCGACACTGCGCGGGCTTCAGCCCGACCAGACGCTGGTGCTGGTCAACGGCGTGCGCGCCAACAGCTCGGCGCTGCTCAACACCAACGGTTCCGTGGGCCGCGGCTCCTCGGCGGTCGATCTCAACACCATTCCGACGGCAGCACTCGACCGGATCGAAGTGCTCCGTGACGGCGCGTCGGCGCAATATGGATCGGACGCGATCGCGGGCGTCATCAACCTGCGCCTGCGTGAGGCGCGGTCGGGCGGCGGCGCGACGCTGACCTATGGCTTCTACAATACCGATATCGAGACGGCGCGCGGATCGCGCAGCACCACCGGCGAGCCGTCGATCACTGCCAGCGCCTGGCAGGGGTTCGGTTTCGGTACGGACGGGTTCGTCACCGTTTCGGGCGAGTATCTGAAGCGCGAGGCGACCAATCGTGCCGACTATGATCCGCGCGTGACGCCGACCCGCATCACCGGCCGCTTCGGCGATCCGCGGGTCGAGCAGTTCACCGGCTTCATCAACGCAGGCACGAGCATCTCCGACAACTGGAACCTCTATGGCTGGGCCGGTTATCAGGATCGCGACACCCGCAGCGTCGCATTCCCGCGCCTGCCCGCCGCCGCCGGTGCGGTGTCGGGCATCTGGCCCGACGGCTTCCTGCCGGTGATCAACACCAAGTCGCGCAATCTCAACACCGCGCTCGGCCTCAAGGGCGAGCTGGCGGGGTGGAATGTCGATCTCAACGTCAGCTACGGTCGCAACGACATCGATTTCTACACGCGCGATTCGGCGAACTATGCCTATGGCAACGCATCGCCCAAGAACTTCTACGACGGCGCGATCACCTATGATCAGTGGGTCGCGGGCCTTGATGTCGCGCGCAGCTTCGATGTGCTGGGCTCGCTCAACGTCGCCTTCGGCGTGGAAGGGCGCCGCGAGGGTTACAAGATCGAGGCGGGCGAGCTTGCCTCCTATGGCTATCCCACCAGCGGCGCGATTCCGGGGCAGGCGCCGGGCGCGCAGGGCTTTGGCGGTTTCTCTCCGCTCAACGAGATTCAGCGCAGCCGCCGTGCGGCCAGCGCCTATCTCGATCTTGAGGCACAGCTGACCGACGCGTTCCTGATCGGTCTCGCCGGCCGCGTCGAACATTATTCGGACTTTGGCGAGACCGCGAACGGCAAGGTCTCGCTGCGTTACGACGTCACCCCGTGGCTGGCGCTGCGCGGCACCGCATCGACCGGTTTCCGTGCGCCGAGCCTGCAGCAGCAATATTTCACCTCGGTCGCGTCGGTGATCCAGAACGGATCGCCGATCCTGACCGGTACTTTCCCGTCGGTCAGTCCGGTTGCGACGGCGCTGGGCGGCAAGCCGCTCGAGCCGGAAAAGTCGACCAACTTCTCGGTCGGCACCGTGATCCGCAGCGGCGGGTTCGACCTGACCGTCGACGCCTATCAGATCCGGTTGCGCGACCAGCTCGGCCTGTCGGAGAATATCCAGGCGAGCTTCAGCCCGCAGGTTGCGGCGATCCTGGCGCCGTTCAACGTCCAGGCTGCGCGCTTCTTCATCAACGGGCTGCGTTCGCGCGTCCGCGGCGTCGACGTGGTCGCGCATTATCGCCTCACCACCGACAGCGCGGGCAAGTTCGACCTGACTCTGGCAGGCAACGTCAACCAGACCAAGGTGACGCGCGTCCCGACCTCGACCGCGACGATCAACCCGGCGCCGGTGCTGTTCGCACGTAGCCGTATCCTGACGCTGGAAGAAGGTACGCCGGGCGAGAAGGTCAGCGGATCGTTCGACTGGTCGCTCGACGGCATCGGCGTGACCGCGCGCGCGACCTATTATGGTAACGTCAACCAGCCGGGCACGACGCCGACCGCCGACATCAACACCGGCCGCCACGTCGTCACCGACCTCGAGCTGCGCTACCAGCCGGTCAAGGGCGGGCAGTTCGCGATTGGCGTCAACAATCTGTTCGACGTCTATCCCGACGCCGCGCTGGCGAGCCAGAACACCACGGGCGTGGTCGCCTTCCCCTATTACTCTCCCTTCGGCTTTGGCGGCCGTTACCTCTACGCGCGTGTCGGACTGAGCTGGTGAGCAATGTGACGGCAGCCGGTGCCCGGCGGCGGCTGCCGTCGTTCGGGATTCAAGTGCTTGCGGGCATGGCGCTCGGACTGTTGCTTGGGCTTGCCGCGCGGGCGCTGGGTCCCGATCAGGTCGCGGGTGCGGCGCTGGGGGAGGGGCTGCGCACGATCGGGCAGATCTTCGTCCAGCTGTTGAAGGCATTGGTCCCGCCGCTGGTCTTCACCGCGATCGTCGCGTCGATCGCGGTGCTGCGCGATCTCGACAATGCCGCGCGGCTGGCGTGGCGGACCTTGTTCTGGTTCGCGGTCACCGCATTGATCGCGGTCACCATCGGTATCGTGCTGGGTCTCGTCATCCAGCCGGGGCTTCACGCCGGGATCGATCCGGCGGCGGCCAAGGCGCCTGCCACCAGCGGGTCGTGGCTCGATTTCCTCAAGGGGCTGGTGCCCGCCAATTTCCTGGGCATCACCGCTGCGACCAGTGTGAGCGATGGCCGCGCGACCACTGCGCTGTCGTTCAACATCCTCCAGATCATCGTCGCGGCGGTCGCGGTCGGCGCGGCGGCGGTGCGGATCGGCGAGAAGGGCGAAGCCTTCCTTGCCTTCAACGCCTCGGCGCTCGCGCTCTTCCGCCGCCTGCTGCTGTGGGTGATCGCACTGACCCCGATCGGCAGCGCCGCGCTGATCGGGGATGCTGTCGCGCGCTATGGCTGGGACGCGCTGTCGGCGCTCGGCGCATTTGCGGGTGCGGTCTATCTTGGCCTGCTGCTGGTGATCGCCCTGGTCTATCCGACTTTGCTCGCCGCGAACGGGCTCAACCCGTTGCGTTTCTTCGCGGGCGCGTGGCCGGCGATCCAGCTCGGCTTCGTCTCGCGCTCGTCGATCGGTACGCTACCGGTGACCGAGGAAGCGGCCGAGCGGCTCGGCGTGCCGCGTGCCTATGCTGCCTTCGCCGTGCCGCTGGGCGCGACGACCAAGATGGACGGCTGCGCGGCGATCTATCCGGCCATCGCCGCGATCTTCGTCGCGCAATTCTACGGGATCGCACTGACGCCCGCGAGCTATGCATTGATCGCTTTCGTCTCGGTGATCGGATCGGCGGCGACCGCCGGGCTGACCGGCGCGACGGTGATGCTGACGCTGACCCTCTCGACGCTCGGCCTTCCGCTCGAAGGTGTCGGGCTGCTGCTCGCGATCGATCCGATCCTCGACATGGGACGGACCGCGGTGAACGTCGCGGGACAGATCCTCGTGCCGGCGATCGTCGCCAAGCGTGAGGGTGTGCTGGACGAAGCCCGTTTCGACAGCGCCGGGCCGTTGCCCCAGCCTGCATAGCTTGTCGGGCCGCCCCGCCGGGCGGCCCGTCCGGCACTATCTGGCCCGCGCGGCTTGCGCTGCGCGCCAGACGCGCAGGAAGTTGCCGCCCCAGATCGCGTTGATCTGGTCGGCGGAATAGCCGCGCTTGAGCAGCTCCGCAGTGACGTTGGGCGCCTCTGCCTCGCTGTCGAAGCCGGTCACGCCTGCGCCATGGTCGAAATCGGTACCGATGCCGACATGCTGCCAGCCGATCCGCTTCGCGACATAGTCGATATGGTCGGCATATTCGGCCAGCGTCGCGCGCGGCGCCGCGGCGCTGGCCGCATCGAGATAGGTCTCGCGCTGCGCAGGCGCGAGCGTGTCGCTGTCGTCATAGGCAGTCTTGTACGCCGCGGGCAGCCCGAACCTTACGCGGACCTGCGAGACCCTGGCGCGCTCCGCCTCCGTCGCGACATGCAGATAGCTGGCGAAGGGGGTGAGCTGGACGATTCCGCCATTCGCCTTGATCGCGTCGAGCTCCGCGTCGCTCAGGTTGCGCGTGTTGTCGAACAGTGCGCGGGCGTTGGAATGGGTCGCCGCCACCGGCGCCCGGCTGAGCGCAAGGGTCTGGAGCAGCGCGTCGGTCGAGAGCTGCGACACGTCGATCAGCGCACCCAGATCATTGAGCCGCTTCACCGCTTCGCGCCCGAGCGGCGAGAGACCATTATGCTCGGCCACTGGCTCCTTGTCGGGGCGCGAGCTGTCGGAGAAGGCGTTGTGCCCGGCATGGTTGAGCGCGAAGACGCGCACGCCGTCGCGATAGAAGGCATCGAGCTGCGCGACGTCGCTGCCGATCGAGCGGGCGTTCTGGAAACCGATGATCAGCGCGACCTTGCCCTGCGCGTGCAGCGCCTCGACCTCGGCAGGTGAACGGGCGATGCCGACGGCCGCCGGATTGTCGGCGGCGAGCTTCCGGATCAGACCGAGCTTGGCATCGGCTTCCCTGCGCGCCGCGGCAACCCCCGCCGCGTCGCGCGGGCCGGGGCCGACCGCGACCGACAGCACCACCGCGTCGACTCCGCCGGCCTTGAGGTGCGGAAGATCGACGCGCGATCCGCCGCCGGGCAGATAATAGCGCCTGGGCGTTTCGGGCAGCAGCACATCGGCATGGCCGTCCAGCACCAGCGCCTTCGCATGAACCCCGGCCGGGGCGGGGGCATCCTTGGCGCTTGCCGCGGGTACCAGCGCCAGCGCGGTCGTACCGATCAATCCCTTGAGTAGAAGCCTGCGCATCGAATCGTTCCTCCGATAGGTTCAGGCTCCGCGTCAAATCTATAGTCACTCAATAGGAGTTGCGCAGAAATTCGGCTTTCAGCGGGTGAAGTCAGGCCATTGGCTGGAACTGTTACGGTCCGCGACCGCAGTTGTATTATAGGTCGCGGTGATTTATATACCGTCCGATATGGAAAGCGTTCTGACCCTGCCCGCCAAGGGCCGCCCGCGTGAATTCTGCGTCGATGCGGCGCTCGCCGCGGCGCTGCGTGTATTCTGGAGCAAGGGCTATGAAGGCGCCTCGCTCAACGATCTGACCGAGGCGATGGGGATCACCCGTCCCAGCCTCTACGCCGCCTTCGGCAACAAGGAAGCGCTGTTCCGCAAGACGCTCGATCTCTACGAGCAGGAGAAGCTCTGCTATATCGGCGCCTCGCTCGAGCAGCCGACGGCGCGTGAAGTCGCGCGGCACCTGCTCAACGGCAGCATGCACAACCAGACCAGCAAGAGCGAGCCCCATGGCTGCCTTGGCGTGATCAGCTCGGTGGCGTGCGGCGCGGAGGCGGAATGCATCCGCCAGGAAGTGCTCGAGCGCGGCAAGGTCGCGCGACGCGCGCTGGTCGAGCGGCTCGAACGCGCCAAGGCCGAGGGCGATTTGCCCGGCACGGCGGATGTCGAGGGGCTGACCAGCTTCATCTATGCGATCATGCAGGGAATGGCGGTTCAGGCCGGCGCCGGCGCGACGCGCGCCGACCTTGAGCGGCTGATCGACACCAGCATGGCGATGTGGCCGTCGAAATAAGGACTTTCAGCCGCTATCGATAAAAATATATCGAGCGGTACGAAAAGCCATTGACGCAACGCAGCACGATTTCTATACCGTGTGGTATAGAAGATGGGCGAACCTCCCCGGAGCGCCCCCTGGCATCGAAAGGGAAACGATGCGGCGATGTACTTTTTTCTAGTGGCTGACACCGGGCGCTGACGCCCGGTCCATCCGACATCCAGTTCCGGCCGCAGCCCGGCGAGCATGTGCTTTGCCGCGTGAGGGCACGCGTTCCGCCGGATCACAAATCTGAAAACACCGCGTGCCGGTGAGCGAAGGCGCTCGCCCGGCGCGCAGAGAGGAGACACGACCATGGCCTATCTCGCCTTTGCCGAAGCCGGTGCCGGCCTTCCCGCTGCCATCGCCCCTGCGGCCCCGCCCCCCAAGACCGCCAACCTCGCTGCACGGACGCAGTTCACTGCGCTCGAATGGTCGGTGGTCGCCCTTGCCGAGCGCGATCCGCTCTCCACCTTGCGGAACCCCAGCCGCATGGCGGTCGCGCTCGGCAACCTTTTCGGGGACACCCGCAATCCCAAGCTCGCCGACCCGAAGCTGGAGGCGCTTCGCCGCCTCGCGGTGCTGACCTGGCACCATGGCTATCGCGTCGCCGAATCCGCCGTGCGTGCGTTCGTCGCCGCCGGTTTCACCCTGCAACATTACGAGCTGCTCGCGGGCAGCATCGTCAGCGCGCGCGTCAAGCGCCGGAGCAATTCGCGATGAACATGATCACCCGCATCGAACCCATCGAAGACCTTCCCAAGCGCCGTTTCCGTGACCTGCCTTTGTGGCAGCGCGCGTCGGCG
>Ga0247823_10000480_pt1 | contig 34197 bp, 47 predicted proteins | sample 13C_PalmiticAcid_2_FD_192426 | JGI IMG/M metagenome (GOLD analysis project Ga0247823, IMG submission 192426) | Soil microbial communities from agricultural site in Penn Yan, New York, United States - 13C_PalmiticAcid_Day30 | ecosystem: Environmental > Terrestrial > Soil > Agricultural land...
CAGCTTTCTCGATTTCCTGGGCGAATACGTGCCCGTGTGCGGCAAGCTGCAGCGCCGCGAGGGGGCGTCCCGGCTGCAGCCCGCCCCGTACAATGCGGGCTCCTTTTCGCCGCCATAGTTCAATGGACACTACTGCGGCATAAAAAACTAATTAAAAATCAAGTAGATAGCACAACTTTTTTGCCAATGCGTAAAATTTGTACGGCATGCGGCATTTAATCGCCGCGTTGCAACTTGCCACGCACACCGCAGTCTTTGGAACTCTTTTGCGGTTACTTGTTAGCGTCGGGGCAGTAGTCGAAGCAACGCTTTTGAGGTCCGCTCAATCTCCGGCTCGTTCAAGTAGTGAAGCTCGCCTGTGCGGTCTTGTTCGACTGCCGCATTCAACGTGGCATGGTGACTGTCGATTGCACGGTGCAACTGCCGGTGTTTCCAGAAACTCATAAGCGGCTTCAGTCTGTCCACATCAAGTGCGCTTAGCGAGTTATGCGTAGACGTCAGCATTTGTTTGCGTAGCCTATCGACGATCTCGTTGTACTCCTTGCGCTTGTCTCGATGTAGTGCGACCCAATGTCCAAACAACACGCCTAAGAGGAACGTGAGGACACTCCAGACAGCTGGATTCACTGTTGAAAGGTACTCAGTAAACGCGGGCATAGAGATCTGTCTACTCAAACGACCACCAGTATGTGGAACCGTAGATTTCTCGATCGTCGAACGTGTTCCACTTGTATTTCACCCACATGTCTGTGCCAGATGAGTACTTTGCTTCATCGGCCATCATGTTGTAGACCTCTGCGGTGATGTAGGTGGGGCGAGCGTGACTGAGCGCACTTAGCTTCGCTGCATAGTTTGCTGCTCGTCCCACCCACACAAGGTCGTTACTGCCACGAATGCCAGTTCTGGCAACGAGCACTTTGCTGGTATCGATCCCACAAACGTGATTGACGACGAAGGTGGAGTTTGGATACTGCGCACTCATCTTCACCCGCACAATGTTTTTCACAGCCCAGTTGAGTTGAAGGGCTGTCTTCACTGCTCTTGTGCACTTCTTATCTCCAACGTACACCGCCATTACACGATCCCCGTCGTACGAGGTAATCTCGCCACCGTTGGCACGGATGATTCTTGCCGCACAGTACAAGAAGGCTTTGTAAATCTCGGCAGCAAACGAAGCAAGTTTTGTATCCACCATCACAGTTGAATCGGCCAGGTCTGCATACAAGACAGCAACGTCTAGGTTACGCCCTGAGTTGCCGAGCGCGATGTCGGCTGTGTCTGGAACAACTGTGCCGTCAGTTATGTTCCATGCAGTTTTGAAGGTTGCTGCACATGCTGCTTCGAGATCAGTCTTAAGAGTCATTGTCTACTCAGCTCTTTACAAGCAATGCAATGGAAGGAACCCAAAAGGCTCCCGCTGCGAAAGACCACATCACAGCGCTGCGCACCCACCCGTGTTTCTCGCAAGCAATCTCTGCGTTTCGATGTATCTGATCTGTTAAATCGCTTAGAAACCCTGAAGCAGATACCTTCGCAAAGTCGTCAGTGAAGATCACACGATCTCTCTTCACCACTTTGCCAAAGAAGATGAATGAACTATCCGGCCCACCAATCCGAGGCTTCACGACCATGAAGGAGCACACGAAAGCGCCTAAGAACACAAGCCCACAAAGGACTGATAAGGCAATTGTCTCGACTGTTTTTGAGGCAGCACTCGTGTAGGCTGCTGCCAGGGCAGTAAGCATCGCAGCGTCAAGAGAGATGATGACCGCAACCTTCACCTCTGCTTGAGCGATCCACCCGATGTTGCGTTCGAGAATCCACCGCGCATGCTCAATGCGATCCGTGTCGTTCATGTCGCCCCCCTTGTTACGTTGTGCAACACTTTAGCCGATGAGTGCTTAGGGCAGGACGATGCGCAGATGGCTCCGTTGTCAGCGGGTAAACTGCTGCCCCTAGTGCGGCCATAGTTCAACGGATCGAACGGGCCCCTCCTAAGGGTCAGATGGGGGTTCGATTCCCTCTGGCCGCACCACCCTGACCTTGAGCCCAGAAGACCACTAGTTGCGTGAAACAGCTTGGTCTGACGCTTGCCTCTGATCGAGAACCCAAAGCGGTCGCAACCGACCCGTAGTTATCCATCGCACCACGAAGAACAAGAGCAGGATCGCGATTGGAGAGCCCAGCGCCCATGGGAAGAGAGTGCGGGCTTGTTGACGATAGCCAGCCGCCTCCTGCATGCCTTGTAGTTGACCCAACACATACTCTTCATCACTGATGCACCCAGGGAAGGTCGGGGATGCTCTGCACTGCTTCTCCATCGTCCGCTGATACGTTTGACGGCTTTCACGGTAGCTCTCAACGTCTGCGGCTTCTCTTAGGTGCCATCCCCATGCGCCCCAGGTGCCAAGCGCAACCAGCAATGCCACCACTAGAGTGAGGCGAAACCAAGCTTGCTCATTCATGGGATTGCTCAGGGGTTAGCTGTGATCTCTTCATGATATCGGGCAGCACGTCATCAAGTCTTGTAGTGACAAACCCACGAATAGAAACCCGACAGTTTGGACGGGCTCAAGACACAGGTAGACCATTTCACAATATGAAAATGTAATTGAGGTACGGCAACAACGCCGTGTCACTCAAGGACTCAATCATGGCTACCCAACAAATGTCTTTCTTCGCTTCCGTGCAGTCGTTCGCCAAGCCGTTCGTCAAAGCAGATGCTGCCAAGCAAGACCCTGTCATCGTTGCTCGCACGCGCTTCGCTGCTGCTGCGGATGAAGCGGTGAAAGAGATTTCCGCAGGAAAGGACAAAGGCTTCTGGTTCAAGAAGTTGGACAGCGGCTACACAGTGCAGCTGAAAAACGGGGCGAAGGTGCTGGAGAACTGCTCCTTCGCAGTGGGCAATCAGAAGGACGCACTGAAGCTGCTTGAAGCTGCCAAAGCTTCATGTGCAAAGGGGGAGTTTGATGAGCAGTTCAAAGCCACTGCACGTCCTCCACGCGCTCCTAAAGTGGATGCTGTTGCTCCAACTGCTGCGGATGCAAGTGCCGCTCCTGCCGCCCCAGCTGTGCCCCCTGCTCCTGCAAGCAAACGCAAGTAAGCCGCTCACGCGCCAAACACAAGCGCCCTTCGGGGCGCTTTCTCTTTGTCCAAAAGCTCTGCAAATTGCCGCCCGTACAGCGCGCGCACATTGTTCCAGCTACCCTGCCCTTCGGGCATTGCTTTGAACGTGCTGTAGCGCCTTGTGCCAGCGAGCTAGTGCATCCCTTTCGCGGACTGCAGCGCTTGAAGTCCTTCTGGTGTGATGCAGACGAACTCCAAGACCTCGTTGTCATGCTCGTCCAACGACATGCTGCATTCGACCAAGCCCTTCATCGCTAGGCTGTTGTAGACGTTTAGCTGAGCATGCCTATCTGCAAACGGGTTCACCGCATCAACCGATACGTCATGAAACACCGGGTCGCCATCATCCTCTTCTTTGCTCTTAACGACGGCGACGTCCAAGATGGACTCAAGCGCTTGCACTTCACTGTTGGTAAGGGTATGCACGTTGAGTCCTTTCCTTCTATGCAACTGGTGAAGTCTGGATGATGGCAAGAAGATCGTGCTTCAATGCAGGACAGTTCGTGGCCTGAGCTACTTCGCGAAGCTCTGGAGTTACCGCCCCTCGAAGCCAATGCTGGGCTATGTCTTCAACTGATACATCGGTTGCCTTTGGCACCTGAAAAGTTTCCACTATCCCTCTCGCCTCGCAATACTCGTATTCGATGCTGAAGACCTTCGCCATTCCCAGTCGGTCAAGCTCACTCAAGGTCTTCTGCATATCAAACCCAGCACCTGTATCGGCGCGACCTTGGAATAGCTTGCTGTCCATCTTTGGATAGATCACGAACCACTCACCACGATACCCACCGGAACTCAACGACCACGCAGCCGATATCAACACCGGAGGCATCACAGTTCTATGAACCTCAAGTAGCGCAATCCGGTATTCACCATTCAACATAGCGACTCTCAAAAAAGTACGGCCAAAGACAATATCAGCGCGTGGAGGCTATGTGTATGATGGTTTGTCCCCTCTTGAAAATCAGGAAATCGCCCCTTGAAACACACGTCTTCAATGACTGCTGCGCAACTTTTTGCTGAAGCTCAGAAGCTGATCAAAGAGGCTGAAGCACTCTCACAGAAGGAGCTTGACAGCACCATCAACTTCCTGAACGACAAGCTTCGTGTAATGGGTAAGACGAAGAAGGATGCTGTGCTTGCTCTTTGTATGTTGATGAAGCCTGCTGAGCTTGTAGACACAGTCGAAGCCATCACTGGCACACGTCCTCAGAAGTCTTCAAAGGGTGCTACTGCTGCTGACTCTCAAGGCGATCGCCCTGTTCCTGGCGTCACATACAGACTGCCTGACGGTCGCACTTGGACAAAGAAGCCGACTGGTGCAGCAAACAAGGACTTCGTTGCTCACGCTCAGACCACGACTTGGGAGTCAATGAAGGTGTGATGAATTTGAGGCGTTGAATCGCCCTCAAGTGATAAATAAAAGTGCCGGTGTTGTGACCGGCACTTGATTGATTCAAGTAGCTCCTAGATAGTTAAATTTCTAAAAACGCCATTAGCCCCGGGCCTCAAAACTCGGGGCTTTTTTGTGCGCGCGGATTTTGGCCGGATTTTGCGGCGCAGATGATAAATACTTTTGACCGCTGTAAGTGCGATGAGCGCAATGCCCATCCCAAGCCTGCAACGTAGCATCAACCCAATCCTCATTGACCAGTTGATGGCTTACAGCTTCGTCACTTCATTGGTCATATGAGGGCTAACACACCCCTGAATCGTGTCTGAATGAAGCTACAGAGAAGTAGCCGCTCATCAAGAAGCTGCAAAGCTTTCATCCCGTGAGCCAACGCGGGGCATAACGCAAACACTCACCTAGAGTGAAGGGCCGTGAATCACGGCTTTTGAGGACGACTAGATCTATATCTCACTTATGCGTTAGAGAAGCAGTTGATGAACTGCATGCAAGAAAAAATGTGTTGGGGGTATGTAAAAGTAAGGTATTGGCCCCCAAGCTACGCAGCGAGTGATTGAAGACGAGCTGCACACGTAGTGTCCGCACCAGCGTCTATTCAAGTCCTGTTTAGATGCGCGGCCCATCCAAGGACGGCTTCCAAGTCATGTTGCGCCAGGAGTAGATATAAGCAAACCACGCTCCGAGATAGTTCTGTTTCAATCTCATCAGACCACACTGTCGTCGTGAGCAAGGGTATCGTGAATCAAGCAATTTTTTGTTTGTGGTTCCACGATACCCTTTCTATCTCCCTCCTGTCAGCCATAAAACATTCAAGACAATCTGTTCTCTACATGTGAACAGCAAAATCAAAGACGAAGTCGATCACATAGCGAATGAGTGAGCGGAGCATGCGAAGCGAAGGGAATGAGCGTGTGTGTATGTGGCAGAGCGAAGCGATGACGCATAGCTAAGGGTGCCGCAACACAAATGGACAGCCACGACTTGAGCACTCCATTTGAGCCGGATTCTCCAGTCAAAGAGATAAGTAGTTAGTCACGATAAATTGACTAACCACTTCAGGAGACATAAATATGGCGACAACAACAGAACTGTTCGACTGGCAGCTACAAGTGCTTCAGCCAAAACAGCTACCCAGCTTGACCGACAAAGACCAACTCACCCCCATCACTTTTACCCTGTACCCCATCGAGGTCCTGACAGCAGCACAGCAGGCACTTGGGTCCAAAACACTCACGCCCTACGCAGTTGAACTCTACGAGTTCGCCGTGCAATGCAAAGACAAGGGCAGTCTCATCAAAGCGTCACAGCTCTCAGGCGTCCTCTACACGCAAGCCAAGCTAGACAAATGGCTTGCATCGGTGAGCCACAAGACACTACTCAGCACTGGAGTATCAGAAGCAGTGTTCATGGCCTATGCGCAGTTCCACAAAGCACGCGTCGACGAGAGCGAAGCAGTGCTACAGAAGCTTCGCAAGCTCGCCGGCGTGCAGTAGGGAGGACTCGGTATGCAACAAGGAACTCAACACACTGAAGAGACGAAGGCAAAGATGCGTGCCGCACATGCACAGCGTCGCCCCATGTCCGAAGACACCAAGCGCAGGATCAGTGCCGCGAGGACCGGCACGAAGCACAGTGAAGAAACCAAGCGCAAGATAAGCGCGCGGTTCAAGGAGTCAACATGAACCCACTCGTCACAGCCGCAGTCGTGGCCACAGCGGTCTTGGTACTGCCTTCAGTTGTTCTTCAAGTCATCTTGTGCAGCGCGATGCTTGGTCTACTGGCAGTCGCAAGCGCTAAGCTTTTCGGCAAACTCTGAGTTACACAGGATCACGCGGCTTGCATTTGCTCGCGAGACGCTGAAGCTTTTCAATCGAATGATCAGGAGCATATTCTCGAAGATGCTCAAGCTGCACCGCACCTAGAGAACCGGCGATTGCACGCAGCGATCGAGCAGCAGCAAACGCCCCACCTGGCAACTCGCGCACCAGCTGCAGCGCTTCTGCATATGCATCGGGAGCCACCGACATCGGCTCGCACCCGTATTGTCTAAGTGCAAGAAGAGAAAATTCGACTGCGATCCCTTCTTCTAGAAAGTTTGTGTGATCCGGCATCGGATTGAGCATGTGGACAGTTTCATGAGCCAACTCATACACGGTGCTCGGCCAATGATCGCGCGCGATATCGCTCAACCTTGCGACAATGCACTTGCCACCTGGAAGAGTCACCATCATAGGTATGTCACCACCAAAGAATGGCTTAAGCAGCTCTTTGCTCATATCGCGCTCCCCAACCAATTCAGCCAAAAATCCGAGCAATTCGTTTTGCAAATTACAGACTGAATCAAGATCATCAGAGGGGCGCGTGGTAGGAAGATTCATGCGGTTTTGCTCATGTTTTAGCCATAACTGTCGCCGTCAATTGTAGGTCACTGACATCCATCAAGAATCCACCCGATTCCGATAAATATCTGCATAACAGTAGGAATCGGAATGAGCATTGAAAAGATAGACAACGAGCAGCTACGAGGTTGGGCAGCATTCATCAACAACCTCACACTGAGAAAAGTTCTTCTCACCTTCGTGTTCGTTGTCGGCCTTGTGTTCGCTTACAGCATGTACGAGAACAAGCACAGCATTCCTGACCTAGTGAAAGAAAACCCAGCACTGCTATACGGGTTCTTAGGCGTCGTTGCACTCCTTGCTGTCGGGAACATGATTGGCAACATCCACAACAGAGTGGACGAGAGCAGAGCGGCACTGCTATCTGAAGTCCGGGATCGCATGAAAGATCAATCGGACTCACACAAGGACTCAATGAACAGCTTGCAGCTGCAGATTCAAGACCTAAGGCAGCGTGAGAAGGACTGCGATGACAGATACAACGCGCTCGTCTTGGACCTTGCTAAACGCGGCGTCTACAAGGACTAGCCCCCACCCTCAGTCTCCTTTCCCAGCTCTTGGTTGCAGACTGGCAACCAAGAAATGTACCGCTCGTCGGAAAGTTCAAGTCAGCCAATTTCACGGATTTTCTTGTGGAGTAACGGAAACGCACGCGGAGTCACGCTGGATCACTTTTATCCACAGGCATGTTCAGTGACACAGCGTTCCAAGCATCGGACAATTTAGCCTGTTAGGACAGATCAGCAGCTCTACATATAAAGCCGCTAGCTGCACTGAGTACCGAAACAACAAGTCTCACGGACTCGCATCATGGCTACAAACGACAAATCTCAACGCTACGACTGGCACAAAGACCGCCCAGCAGTGAAACTGACGGCCTTGTTCATCGACCGCGCATTCACTACTGTCGAGCGCGTGCTTGTGGCCATTGCAGCCGCTGGCACTGTTGGGTATGTGGTTGTGAAGCACATCCTTTGAGCACTCACGGACGGTCCACCTTGTCAGCCCTTTTCTTCCTTGCCCGTTTTGCACGCACCTTGCGCAGTGCAGCCTTCTCGTCTGGAGTCTTGTGCAACGGGTGCAGCAGGCCCGTTTGATTCACGCTGTGCGTGTCCACGTAGCTTGCGGCAGCACGTAGAAAGTCACCTAGCTCGTCACGCTGCACCTGGTGCCTTGCAGCGTTGTTCTCGATGCGGCCCAAGTACGCATTGCACTGACGGTGCAGCACAGCTCGTATAGCACCTGTCTTATGGCAGTGGTCCAGCACAGGGTCAGCACTGCAATCCTCCTTGCATATAGCGCACAGCATGCCTTGCCGTTGTAGCAAGTCCGCCCTGATAGTCGCAATGTCCTTTGTCCTAATCCGCATCTGATATTTAGCTCAGATACAGCGGGTACTTCTTTCTATTTGACAGCCATTTGGCACCGGCTTCGATAAATAACTGCATCCATAAGGAGAGCAGAACAATGAAAAACGAACCCATTAGGGCCAACTTTGAAAAAGCAGTAGTTGAGCCTATCGAGAACGGCTATCTAGCAACAATCAGCACAGAAGATGAAGACCGTGTGGCCTTCTTCCGTAGCTTCCCACGCGCCTTGCAGTACCTGAAGACTGCAAACTCTGAACTCGAAGCCAACAGGGCGGAGCAATGACCCCCCCCGATGAGTTCAGAGACTGGTGAACTCATCCGACGGCTTGCTGAGTTGAACTTGCTGTACCTGCGTCTCCCCACGCTCAAGCAAGAGTTCAGCAAGCGCAAAGCAGATCTGAACGAAGCCGAAGAGAGCATTGCAAAGCTACGCGAAGAGATTCCAGCGGAAGTGCTCAGCAGCTTCGACCAGCTGCGCGTCATCGACAAGCTAAAGGGCATCGAGTAACACCCTCGACGACCTCCTGGCTACATCAGGATGATCATGGCCGCTACAACCAGAACCTGCGCGAAGAACATGGTGGACCTCATCTTCACCAACAACTTCACCGCGACTACACGGAGCAGCTACAAGATCAAGGTCACTCACGCGGTCAGTTCTAGACCCCACCTACGGCTCAAGGGGCGTAGTGCACGGTTTCACCATAGAGAACGTGCAGGACAAGGATGGCTAGCACCGGAATTTTTCCGATGCTTCTTTAGACTCACTGTAGTTTTCCCGCTTGTAGCACCTGATTTGACAGGGTTATCCACAGACTCCACGCCTGCTTCCGACCCTCCACGTTCTAAGGTGGGTTCACAATTTGGGCATGCGATGGAGAAACCCTATGCCAAAGTTCGATTGGTACAAAGACCCGCCAAAGTGGAAGCTTGCGGCGTGGGCAATCATGCTCTTGCCTACGACACTGTTTGCGATAGCAGAAATCTTGAAGGCCTTGAAGTGATCGATCCCACGTGCGGTACAGGCGGATTCAAGGACCAGCGCTACGCTTCTGAAGTGCAGCCATCTCGACAATGTTCTCAAGCGGGTCGTCGCCGTCATAGAAGTCGATCGCCTGTTGAGTCCACACGAAGACCCACCAGCACTGCGGACACTCTCGCACGTTCGACTTTGACCCTCCACGTACAAGAACCTCTGTTCCGTGGATCACCATGCCATGGTCACTGATCACGCTCACACGCGCCTTGATCAACTCAGGCAGCCTATCTAGCTTCCCATCGGTCAACTTCGCTGTAAGCCACTTCTGATCCCCTCTGCCTCCCTTCACGAGCAGCAGGTTGCCATGGATCTTTTCCTTAGGTCTTGGAAGCTTCACCCCGCCTTCCATGGTGCGATAAACCGATGCCATCATGATACTGTACAAGCATACAGCTACTGCCGCGCAAACCATGTAGGACGGGCCTCGCAGAAGTGACCGCTCATCGGCTACATGCTGCGGGACGCGCTGGGATCACGCGAATTTCGTGGAAAGAAAGCAGGTGGGTCGTGGCGGGCGAACTATTTGCGGTCGATTGCCGTTTTTGCACGAAATTCGCATCAACTGCAAGGCCCCGAAATTTGACGAATGCATAGTCAGAATGGCACAGTAGCTCACCCCGCACGTAAGCCCCTATGCGTATGTCTGATTAGCAGCTACGCAGAATGGAGCGTGCGCGGACGGAGAAATAAATGAGCTACAACACAAAAATCACTATTCAGTCTTGCCACGAGATTGAAGATCACGAGATCGCAGAGTCATTAGAACTATTGCAGTGCGGGATGTATGTTGTCCAACAACACGGCTACATCGTGGACGAAGCAGACGGCTGCGGCACTTGCATCTGCGTTGCTTACGCAAACTTGCAAGACAAGCTGTCGCTACATGTGACGCAAGCTAGCGTCATTACCGTGGAGCAAGGTACCTTTGAAGCTTTCTGCAACTGCGGCACCGTAGGGTGCAGCGACAACAACGCGTAGTCGTAGAAAAAGCCCCGGCGTGTAAACGCAGGGGCTTTGCGGCAAGCATTGAACTCAACTCACAAACATCAATACTCTTGGACAAGCATGATGCAAGTACTGGATCGATCCGCTTCAGTGATGACGTACAAGTGCTCCTTACCCACCTTGTACTTGCTCAGGATTCGATCCCCATAAGCAACAGCATCCTCATTGGACTTAACGTCATCAGAACTCAAGATTCCATAGTCTCCATACGCATGCTTTGCCAGCAAAGACAGCGGATTCACTTCGGCTAACTCGCAAACTCTTATTGCAGCTGGCGTAGCTACAACTTGACCAACTTTAAACAACGGCATAGCACTACTTCCTGCGTAATTGAACAGAAAGTAATGCTATGGAAATCGCCCGTTTTGGACGACCTGTTTTAAGTCGATAGCAAGAGAGTGCGCATTACACGCACCCCTTGCATCAATGCTTACTGCTTGTTCCGGCGACGCGTTTCAGCAGCGTCTTGATTGCTTTCGCGGAGCTTTTGCAGCGCATGGTCAGCGTGCCCAGCTGCGATAAGTGTTTTAAGGGCTTCGAGCTTATCGAGCACAGCAGCTGGTGCGCATGTGATGAACTTGCCGTAGCCGCCGGCAGTCTTTGGCATGCACACGACCCACGCGTTGCCGTACTTAACGCCGATAGAGGTACTTTGGTCGTTGACACGCTTGTACAGCAGCTTTGAAGCTGCGACAGCAGGGCCGCCGTTGACAGCAGCGATATTGGCTTCGATGTTTGCGATGCACTTTGCGCGTGCTTCTTCGAGCGTGTCGCCCTGTGCAGCACGTGCAGCGGTGTTGCGGTCAGTGACGGTGAATTCGCCTGCGCCGAGCAGTGCATTGAATGCGTCGAGTGCGGAGGTAGCGGCTTGGCTATTGATTGCTTGAGACATGTGTGTTTCCTTTCAGTTTGTTTGCACCGCAGAAGCCGAATTGCTTGCTGCGATGGAGTGAACTTTAGGGACGCACACCGCACCGGGTAAGGGAGAAACTTGCGCTGAAGTCTCTCCTACTGCATCTCGAAGTGGTCGATCACAGCGCTCGTGTCAACTAGACTCAAGTCAGGGAACCGCCCGTGCATCGCGTTCGCAGAGAGTAGTTTGAAGTCACTCCTGGCTTGGTTGATCAATCGGCGGAAGGTCACGAACTCAGCTTCGTGCATCGTCCCTTGCTCGTTGAGTTCCTTCCAGACTGCGTTCGGCATGTTCCAGTTGAGCGCGATGAACTCCTGCTTCAAGAACTCAAGCATCATCGCCTTCGTTGTATCCCGCAGCTCGAAGTCCTCATCTAGCCCGTGATAGCGATACGAAGTCATCAAAGCTGTCTTGACCTGCTTGTAGCCCACGGCAACGACTTTGCCAGCACCTTTACCCGCCGCCTTGCTGTGCAGCTTGTACTTAGGGGCAGCAGCGTATTCATCGACTCCAGCTGCATACGCATCAACTAGGAACAGTTCAACGAGCTTGCGTGTGTCCTCATAGGACTCAAGCAGAGGAACAACAACCCGCACATGTCCTGGCTGCACATCACGACTAGACAGTTCCTGAACGTCTTGAATGAACAAGTGTCTGCGAGGAAGAAACCACTCTCTCCAGCTTTCATGTTGTATGCCGCTATCTGGCCATCCGAACAACGTCCCTAAGTCGTTGTAAAGATCCGCGACATGCGGGTACTTGCTTTCAAGAAGCTTTGACTGCTTTGTGTTGCCCGTCTCCCTAGCAGTGCAATAAGTGCTGTAGTCGAGATTCTCAGACAAGCATTGATAGAAGAAACTAACCCACTCTTCATCAAACAAGTTGTCATTCTTTTGTGCCATAGCGTGTATGTTGATGAGTCAATGTGTAGAAAGAAAGGGAAGAAACTGATCAGCGGTGTATCACGGTTTATGAGCTGTGTGCAGTAGGTTTTCAGTCAAAAACGTCGTGAAAGTGCGGGTTTTGAGTGCAAAGAGCACGGTGATTGCATATGAATACAAGGTGAATGCACGCTGAACAGCATTGAGTGGGGCCACTAGTTCCATTGAATCACCACATCCAACATAGACAATCTCTATTGTCACCGACATTCACCATAGACAAATCCTGATAGACCTGCATCACCAACATAGGTCAACCAACACGAATACTCTACAACAGTACTCTGGGTAAAACTGTGGCCGTTTAGAGCATTGATCTATATAGAGATTTCGCACCCTACCGGATGTTGCGCAACATTTGCCACAGCCGAACGCATGCTGCTGCACAGTCTGCCAAGGTGAAGCACAGATCGAATCGGCCTGTCAACGGCTAGAAGGCGGTAGGCGCATTCAGATTCAAGGTCTCTCTTTGTATTGCTGCGAAGCACTGATTTGAAAAATGTTGAGCACATGCGAAGCACTGATTAAAAAACACATGGTGTAGCAAGTAGGAAGTGAAGCTGAGAATATATATACACGCTCGCTACCGCATCGGTTTTTAAATCACCCCTGAACTCTGCGCAACGTATCAGCACCACACCACCCCGATTCTTATAAATAGTGCGAAGGCACTGTGCCTATAAGAATTCAAACAATAAGGGGATCGGATATGTGCGGAGGCGGACCAAAAGGACCATCAAGCGAAGAACTCATTGCTCAAGAACAAGCTGCTCAAGCAAGAGCCAAGGCTGAAATTGACAAGATGAATGCGGAGCGTGAGCTTGAGAAAGAGGCAGAGAACGCGAAGATGGTTGCTGAGCAAGCAGCCCAGGCGAACACTGATGCGGCAAGACGTGCGAGCAACAGGACGCTGTTAGCGGGACTGGCGGCGGAGGAAGGGGAAGACGAACTAGAGCTTGAAGACCCTAAGTCCCAGAGCACAGCTAAGCGCAAGCGCGCAACGCTCATCAGTACCGGCGGCGAATAAATGGCCGGCAACAACGAAAAAGGAAAGGCGGTACTCGCTCAGTTCGCAAAGCTCAAGGAAATCCGCACTCCCCTTGATCAAGAGTACAAGGAGTGCTACGACTACACGAAGCCCAGCCTAGGCGTCGGCTTCCAAGACACAGAAGTTGGCATCACGGGGGCGCAGAACAGCAAGGCCAAGCAAGCTCAGCTGTTCACCACCACTGCGACAGAAGCAGTGCGCATGCTCTCAAGCTCGGTGTTGTCTTCGATGACACCTTCCAACAACCGTTGGTTTGACCTGGCTGCGCCGCTCTTCGACGGCGAAGAACTTCCGCAAGACGCCAAGGAGTGGTTGGAGAACGCAGCGGCGTACATCCACACAATGATTCACGCTTCCAACTACGACAGTGAAGCGATTGAGTTCATGAACCACTTGATGATCGCTGGCATGGCGGGCATCTACGTGGAGATCAAGAACGGTAAATACCACTTCCAGACTTGGCCGCTCAATCACCTCTACTGCCAGGAGACGCTGAATCAGGGCTACATCGATACGGTGTACAGACAGTTCCAGTTCACGGCGCAGCAAGCGGTGGTGGAGTTCGGCTTGGACAAGCTCCCGCAGAACATTCAGGACTGCTACAGGAACAATGAGAACGATCCAAAAAAGTTCGTCTTCGTCGTAGCCATCCGCCCTCGCATCGTCAAAGGCAAGCAGGCTGCTGGCAGCACGCAGAAGAACCTACCTTGGGAATCTCTGTGGGTGGCGCAGTGCGGCAGCATCGTGCGGGAGTCAGGCTTCAATGAAATGCCTGTCATCGTGCCACGCTGGGAGAAGATTCCAGACACGGACTACGCGCGCGGCCCGGTAAGTGCGGTGCTGCCTGATATCAAGTCACTGAACAAGATCAACGAGAACGTCTTGCTCAACATGGACATGCACATCACTGGCATGTTCAAGATCAAAGACGATGGAACGATCAACCCGAACACCATCAAGTTCGGGGCACGCCGTGTCTTCCCTGTAAACAACATGGAGGACATTCAGCCGTTGAAGGCTGGGGGCGATATCAACTTCGCCACTGAGCAGATTTCAAGACTAGAAGCCAGCATTCGTAGTGGACTACTTGCGGATCAGCTTGGGCCTACCGAGAAGGCGATCAGCACAGCAACTGAAGTTCACACGCGCAATGCCAGCGTGAGACAGATTCTTGGCCCGATCTTCGCCCGCTTGCAGTCTGAACTCACTACGCACCTCGTCACTCGCTGCTTTGGCTTGGCGGCAAGAGCGAACCTGCTTGCACCTATGCCGGACTCCTTGATTGACGCACTGCGTTCTGGCACCCAAGAGCTTGAGATTGGCTACAGCAGCCCGCTCGCACGCGCACAGAAGGCTCAGGAACTACAAGCTGTTGAGGACGTGACTAAGAGGGTTCTAGAGCTTTCGACTGTAAAGCCCGAAGTGCTGGACTTCTTGAACCTCGACAAGGTGGCACAGAAGTTCGGGGACCTAGTGGGCATCGACCCTGGTTTGATGAACGACGAATCGGCTGTCAAAAAGATCCGTCTGCAGCGCCAAAAGCAGCAGGAAGCAGGGGCGGCCGCGCAGGCTCAACTAGCCATCCAGCAAGCACAAGCTGCGCAGCCAGTGCCCGAAGCAACGATGTAGCCTCGGATGCGTCGCATCTCCCGGTGATTTCGATAAATAGAAGTCAACAACAAAGGAGATGCCCGCATGCCGGACAACATCGAAAGACAAAAACTCCCCTACCTCTACCACGACGTGTTCAACAAGAACGCTGCAGGCATTGCCGTGCTTGATCACCTGTGGTCGCAGTTCATGGATCAACCCGCAAGACACCCACTTGATGCGCTCAATCTAGCGTACCGAGAGGGACAGCGATCGGTCATCACCTTCATACAACTGCAACGCGATCGCCTAGAACGCGAAGCACAACAACAAGAAGGAAATGAAGAATGAGCGATCAAGCAACCACACCAGAAACCAGTGCCCCAGCAGAGGACACGAGCGTTGACACCACCTCAGCGCCTGCGCAAGAGAACGCAGCCAAGGACGCCGCTGCACCAGAAGCTCCGAAGACTGAAGCGAAGCCTGACAAGGACTCCATGGCCAAGTTCCGAAACGCGGATGGGTCACTCAACGCAGAACGGTTAGCGAAGAGCTACGAGAACCTAGAGAAGCGGTTTGGCAGCAAGCCCAACATTCCAGCAGCATCGGCAGAAGAGTACGAGTGGCAGGCTCCTGAAAACGGCGTTGAACTCGACGATGAAGGCCTAGCAGCATTCAAGACCGAAGCCCTTGAGCAGGGATTCACCACAAAGCAATACCAGTTCCTCATGAATCGCTACAACGACGTTGTTGTAGGCATCAGAGACGCTGGGCCGACCGCTGACAAGGCTGAAAAGGTGCTCAAAGCTGAATGGGGTAACGCCTACGCGCAGCAGCTCAAGAACGCTTCGACGGGCTTTGACGTGTTCGCGCCGTCAGATGCCAACCGCGACGATCCGGTATGGAATCACCCAGCAGTGCTGAAGCTCCTTGCACGCATAGGTTCAGAGGTCACTGAAGACAGCATCGAACCCAAGGGCAACGCAGCAGGAGGGGGAGGCGAAAGCGTGCAGGCTCAAATCGATGCACTTCGTGGCAGCGCCGACTACTGGAAGCCAGAGAACCAGGCCAAGGTACTCAAACTCTACGAGAAGCTGTCTAAATGAAAGCTCCTCAAGATACTTCCAAGTCCGACATTGAGCTAGCAGTAGACGAAGGCGAGCGACGCTACGTAGAGCGCGTCATGAATGCCTACAGTGAGATCGGCTCCATCACCCGCACTGCTCAGCTCATGCGATTGAGCGCAGAGGATGTGAAAGCCGTTGTGGAGGCGCATTCATGAGCAAGCGCACTCCAATTCGCAACGTGCACACAGGTGACTGGCTCAAGTCCAAAGCACCTACCGACGACTACCGAGAAGGATGGGACCGCATCTTCGGGCAGAAGCCACTCCAAGAGAGACAGCGGCCATCACCCGGACCAAACATACCCACCAAACCGACGTAACCAACAAAGCGCCTTTTCAGGCGCTTTTTTTGTGCCTTTGATAAATATTTTCTGAAGTTCAGGCAGACCCCGGACAAGTCGTCAGACCCCACTCAGTTTGCACCTGATATCAGGCCCTCCGTTCGAGAGACAAGCACCAAGAAAGGATTTCAAAACAACAAAAAGACCCGGGGAGGGAACAAAAAAATGTCCGCATCACTAACAGCAGCATTTAACAAGAAGTATTCAGACGATGTAACTCACCTAGCATCACAAAAGCAGTCCAAGTTCATGGACAACGTCCGCGTTCATCGCGGCGTCGAAGGAAGCACATATGACTTCCACAAGATGGCAGGCCTAGCGGCTGCCACACGCGCGTCCGGTTCATCCGCAGAAGTTACAGGACTCGACGCAACATCTACAGTGGCAACAGCAACGCTAGCCGACTTCGAAGTGCCGATCTACGCACAGAAGTTCGACATGCTCAAGACCAACATTGATGCCATCAAGGAGTATCAGGTCGAGACAGTAGCAGCCATGAACCGCAAGCTCGATGACGTGATCATCGCAGCCATGGCGGCTGGCGCAACAACAACTCTCGCGACTACAGCTGGTGGTCTCACATACGCCAAGCTCCTTGAAGCAGCCACATTCTTCAATACAAACGACGTTGACGAAGAAGACCGCATCTTCGCGGTGTCGGCCAAGGGCTTGTCTGAGGCACTGAACATTACACAGCTGACTTCGAGCGACTACGTTCAGATTCAGTCAATCATGTCTGGCAAGGTTGGTTCTGCCCTTGGCATGAAGTGGGTGCTCAGTACACGTCTTCCATTGGCAACATTGGCGCGTACCTGCTTCGCTTACAACAAGAAGGCAGTGGGCTTAGCTGTCGGAAAGGACCTCTCAACAGAGATCAACTACGTCCCGACTCGCGTGAGCACATTGATCAACACAATCGCGTCCGCTGGCGCAGTTGTTATTGATCCCTTGCAAATCGCCAAGATGACAACAAACGAGTAAGCACAGCTACTCAAGAAAAGGCTCCTTCGGGAGCCTTTTTTGTTTGTGCAGCGATACGCCTCTCCCCCTGGTTCTCGATAAATACAAAAACGAAACAGGAGGGACGAGAAATCGCATCACAAGTCCAAATCATAAATTTAGCCCTTGGAAGACTGGGAGCGAATGAAATCACGTCGCTCGTTGAGAACACCGCGGAGCAGCGCTTAGCAGTCAACGCATGGGACATTGCGCGCCGCGCTTGCCTACGCGATCACACATGGAACTTCGCCACAACGGATGTAGAGCTGAACAAGATTGAGAGCTACACGTCATTCGAATACTCCTACGCCTACCAGCTCCCATCAAACAACATTCGGCTCCTCCAGGTCTACGGAAACCCCGTCTACAAGGTCCAAGGGCGCAAGGTTTTAACAAACCAGCCGACTTGCAAGATCAAGTACATCGCGGACGCAACGGACACGTCTGAGTGGGACGCCTCGTTCACAGACCTTGTCGCGCAACGCCTCGCAGCAGACATGGCGTTCGCACTGACCAAGTCGCAGTCAACTGCTGACTCAAATTACTCGATCTATACGCAGAAGCTGAGAACAGCAAAGCACGTTGACTCCACTGAGGACGTGCAAGACATGCTGGGCGGAAGCGAGTCCATCTACATCGGCGCTAGGGGCTGAGCATGCCCAAGTTAACGCGCTTTCAAACCTCATTTGAGTTCGGCGAAATCTCCCCTCGCCTACAAGCCCGCGTAGACCTAGCCGCCTACGGCAAGGCTACAAAGACGATGGACAACTGCTACGCCTTCATCCACGGCGGAGCCACCAAGCGAAGAGGAACGCTGTTCATAGGTCCCTTGTTCAACGAAGCCCAAGCAGGCCGCTTCATCCCCTTCGTGTACAGCAACACCAGAACTTTCATGCTGGTGTTCAACGGTGGCAAGTTGGAATTTCTAAGGCAACAGCAGTTCGTTGAGGCATCACCAGGGATTCGCTACCAGCTGACCGTGCCTTACACAGAGGCTGAGCTGCCATATGTGCAGTACGCGCAGTCCGGCAACACGATGTACCTCGTTCACCCGAACCACAAACCCAAGCTGCTACAACGCATCACAGACGCGAACTGGACGCTAACCGACATTCCGTTCACCTACAACGCTGTTAGCGATGTGACATTCTCGAATGCGTTCATCACGTTCAAGGTGATCAACGGAAGCAACAAGTTCAACGTCGGCGACAAGTTCGTCATCACCACCACAGCGGGCGCAATCACTTCCATTGTTGGTCCGACTTTAGGTGGTGGAACGCCAGCGGCAAACGGCCAAATATCGGGCGTGGCCTCAATGCCTGGATCAACAACTACTGAGACTTGGACGATCACATGTACGCAGCGCACTGACGCTCGTCAAGAATGGTCTGTCGTTGGCTCAGTGTCGGGGTCACCAGCCGCCTACTGGAAGACTGGCAACTACCCACAGACAGTCTCGTTCTTTGAACAGCGCTTGTTCTTCGGTGGCTCAACACAGTTCCCGCAACACATATGGGGTTCGGGCGCAGGCGACTACCTGAATTTCACTGTGGGCAATCGTGACAACGACGGCGTCATAGTGCAGATCGCGGGCAACGACTACAACGCGCTCACTCACCTCGTTTCTGCGCGAAGCTTGATGCCGCTGACGAGTTCGACCGAGTTCAGCATGTCCGGTCCATCGAACTACGCGATCTCGGGTATCAGCTCCAACATCATCAAAGACCACACACGCAACGGCTCCAACCACGTCAAGCCACTTCGCATCGGAAAAGAGGTTGTGTTCCTACAGCGTGACGCCAAGAAGGTGCGCGCGATCAGCTACTCCGTAACCGAAGACGCGAACATCGCTCCCGACATCACGCTATTTGCAGAGCACCTCACGCGCAAGGCCAAGTTCACGGACATGGCGTTTGCGGCTGATCCTGACTACATAGCGTGGTTTGTGCGTGCAGACGGCGCACTCTGCTCTCTGACTTTGTCACGCGAGCAGGACAGCTTGACCGCCTGGGCACAGCACCATACAGACGGAGGATTTGAGTCAGTTGGCACAGTGCCTGATGACACCGCAGACAGCGTCTACTTCATCGTCAGACGCACAATTGACGGTGTTCAACGTCGTTACGTCGAATACTTCGACTACATCGACAACGGCACCACCACTGATACCTGCTTCTCTGACAGCGCAGTCATCTACGACGGCACAGCAACAACGAGCATCACTGGTTTAGATCACCTCGAAGGCAAGACTGTCACAGCAATCGCAGACGGCGTAGTCGTCCCGGACATGGTTGTCCTCGGCGGCAGCGTTGAACTGGAGTACGAGGCCTCCTACGTCACTTTGGGGCTCCCATACACAGCCACTATTGAGCTACTCGATCCCGAGTTCGGGGACTCTTCTCAATCCACAGCAGCCAGCGCCAAGGCCGTCGAGGACATTGTTGTTGAGTTTCAAGACACAGTAGGCGCAAACGTCAACGGTGTCGTGATTCCATTCCGGAGACTAGGCGATCCGCTAGACACAAACATCGCGCCCTACTCCGGCAAGAAGAGCATCAAGGGACTTGGCTGGAGGTCGCCAAACAACATCCTGATCACGTCCACCACACCAACGCCGTTCACGGTTCTCGGTGTAGTCATTAAGGCGCTAGTGAACTGATGGTGCGCAACGCTGTTTTGGAGGATGTACCTGCCATGGTGGCTCTTGGCGCGAGGATGCATGGAGAAAGCATCTATGCACCTTTTGACTACTGCGTCGACAAGACGACCAAGCTGTTTGAAACGCTCATTGCCTGCCCGAGCGTTGGGATTGCACTCGTCTATGAAGTGAAGGGAATTGTTGTCGGCGGCTTCATCGGTACTGTTTCTGAGCACTACTTTGGCTGCGACCTTCAAGCGTCTGACCTCGCTCTGTTCATTGAACCCGAGCAGCGCAAAGGCAGCGCAGCGGTTCGACTGCTCAAGGCATACATCGAAGAAGCAAAGCTGAGAGGCGCTGCACAGATCATGCTCGGCAACAGCACTGGCGTCGAGTTTGAGCGTGTTTCCGCACTATTTGAGTCGGTTGGATTCGTGAAGAGGGGCTACGTTTTCGAGCTTGCGAATGGTGTTTGATCTCACGCTCTTCCAACCAACAAGCAACTTAGCACTCACGGGACCAAGAAGACTGACGCTTGAGCAGTTCCATGCCCTTCCAGTTCCCTATGAAGTTTCACGCGCACGGTCATTGATCTACGGGCTTGAAGCTTTCATCAACAGCACGATTGACGAAGGTCGAATCAATGAGCACTCCATAACCCCTGTGCACCGCTTCGCCAACGGCGTCTACACGCGCGAGCTGACGATGCCAGCGGGAACAATCATCGTAGGGAAGAGGCACGCACAGGAGCACCTTGTGACCATGATCAAGGGCTTTTGCACCTGCTACACGGAACGCGGCCAAGAAGACCTGTACGGCTTCAACTCCTTCCACTCTCCTGCCGGAGAAAAGCGCGTTCTCTTCATCCACGAAGAGACAACATGGATCACAACCCACAGAACTAACGCGACAGACCTCGAAGCAGTCGAGAACGATTTGATATTGAAGGAGCAATCCCTGATTCCACATAAATACACAAAACAAATTGTGGAGTAAGGGATGACATGGATCGCAACAGGAATAACAGTCGCTGGGACGTTGTATGGAGCAGCCTCGGCAAATTCTTCTGCTAAGGCAGGCGCTGCGCAGTCACGCGTCTCTGGCTTTGCAGCGCAAAAAGAATCCGCGTTAAACGACGCCACAGCGCAGCAGGAAGCGCTAGACATAAGGCAAGCCGCGCGCGATCAAGCAGACCAGATCAAGCGTTCCGCCATGCAGCGACGCGGTCAAATTCTCGTCGCTCAGTCTGCCTCCGGTACGGTCCTTGGGGAAGGGTCTGCACAAGCGGCTATGGATCAACTGGAAACGCTCTCTAGCGCAGACGCACTCGTTGCGCTCTACAGCGGGGTAAACGCGGCTGCATCAAGACGCCACCAAGGCCGTCTCGGTCTACAAGCAGGGAGCGAAAAAGCCTCGGCATTCGGTATGGAAGCGGCTTCTCAGGAAGCCGCTGGCCAGCGCGCACTTGTCGGCGGGCTCCTTACAGCTGGTGCTCAAGTTGCTGGCGGCTATGTCAAGAGCAAGAAATAAGAAGGAGCCAACATGGCAATCAAGATAACCGACAACCTACTGAGCAAGCCTTTGTACCCTGGTGGACAGGGCGACGGCACAGAAGGCGTCACGCGCCAGTTTGGCAATCAAACCGAACAGTATTCCAAGCTCCCCGGAGCGCCTGACGGCTGGGGTGGTCAAGCGAACCGCTACGCTGGCGCGGAAGACAGGGCAACTGCCCAAGCATTCCAGGCGATTTCAGCGAGCGTGCAGGACACCGTGCAGTACATGGACAACCTACGCACGGCAGAAGAGGACAGCCGATCGAAGCGCATGTTCCTAGAAATCGACAAGAAGGACGCCGAAGTTCGCTCAAGGCTAGAAGCAGACCCCGAGTACGTCAAGCGCACCACGACAGAGCAACAGTCCATCTACGAAACAGAGCGCGACCTTGAAATTGACAAGATTCACCAAGGGTACGGCTTCACACAACCGAAAGTGGCCCGCAACGTCGATGACAGCCTGGCGGTCTTCAGAGCGCGCTCCAGCGAACACTACCGCGATCAAGTCGTAAAGCCGCGTGTCATTGCGCAAAGCAAGCTCGACGACGCCGCATCTGATGGACTTGTCATTGATAAAGTCATAGTGGAGCCAACCGCCGAGAACGTAACTAGCGCGGCTCGGAACATCACGGAGCGCTATGAGGCTCCAACCGCATCAGCCCTTTACGGTGCAGCTGCGGCAAACGCTCTCAAGCTACAGGCGATTGCCAAGCTTCAAAACGCGGTCGTAAACGGCTTTCAAGAAACACTCGACACGTCACCGCTCGCAACACTCTCGGGCTCTGCAATCGACATGGAGAACCTGACTTCGGGTCCGGTCTCTCTCTTGGTTGCTGATCAGAAGCTACGCGCCGCCGCAATGATCGGCCAACTTCCAGTCCCTGAGAGCGAGCGCTTAGTCCTAAAGAACAAGGTTGAGAAGTACATCGACCAGTTTGCCAAGGCGTCTGTCGCGGACCACAACAAGATTCTCAAAGAGACAGAACTTGCAGAGAAGGAGCGTCGCCAAGACACGCTCAACACGTGGCAAGTGTCGCTCTCGATGCAAGCGCGCAACGGCTCACTCAACAGCAAACAGCTTCATTCTGCGTACTCGAAGCTCATTGAATCTCCAGGCTTCAAGGACAACCCTACCGCGCTCAAGCAAGCGTACATCGCTATGGACCGTGTTGACGCAGAGCGCATCAGCCACGAACGCGAACAGCGCCGCCTTGCCTCAGACCGAAAGACTCGCGAGACCATTGCGGAGATGCGAATGGACAACGGTATCGCTATATCCGGTGCCAGTACTGATGCAGTGTGGAAGAAGACAGGCGTCATGAAGTCGTTCTTTGCAGCTGGCAACATCGTTGGCGTTACCCACTTGCAAGAGATCGACAAGGCTGGTGCAGTCCCGACAACCGTTATGGCATCCATACAGACTGACTTGCGCTCGTCGAATCCTGCAAATCAGCAGCGTGGCGTCAACAACTTGCGCGCCATTAAAGGCTTCTCGTCTAAGACACAAAACGCGTTGCTCCGCGATCTGCCCGACGAGTACTCGGGCGTGATCAACCGCCTTGAATCGGGGTGGACGCCACAGGAGGCTCTTGGTTTCCTAACACGTCAACGCCCTACCCCGGATGTTGAAAGGAAGCTCAAAACAGAGGCCGGCAAGAAAGAGTCCATCGCCACTGCGGACGCAGTTCTGAAGGACAAGCAGTGGGAGCCAAAGAACATGAGCTTAGCAATGCGTGAACGGTTCCACGCGCAATGGGAGGACGCCTATGCGCGTGCAAACGGAGATGTGAAGCTCGCAGGCGACCTCTTCCGCCAGGACCTCGCCAAGAACCGTACTGTGGGCAAGTCTGCTTTCAACGGGAAGGTCGAGCAGTACCCGGCAACGAACTTTGCCAGCAAGGATGTTGTTACGTCGATCATCAACCGTGACTTGCCAGAGACGAAGGGAAAGGAAGTTCTACCGGTATTCAACGGCTTGATCATTGTCAACGGCAAAGAAGTTCCCACGTACCGCGTCTTCACAAACGATGACGGGTTGTTGACTGAGGTCACATCTGACGCAAAGCCTTTCTACATGACGCATGAGGACACAGCAGCGCATGTTGAGAAGGAGCAGTCCGCACGACTTGATGCGAGCGTCAAGGAAGCGGAGAAACGCAAGCAAAAGGATCGAGATGCGGAGCTGAGAGGAAAGCAAAACGCAGACGCCCTCAAGAGTCGCCCACTCGTAGACAAACTAGGAGGTAGCTAATGCCCATTCTTGACACCACACAGTGGGGGGTGGAAGCAACAGCAGACGCTCCTGATTTGAACAAACCCACGCCCAAAACAGGCTTCGTTGATGGCGTCAAAGCAACGTGGCAGCAGGAAAGCATCTGGGTACCCAGCAAGGTTCGCTCAGTCACCGAGTATCCCAACGACTCGTCATTTGACTTCAAGTCCTACGAAAAGAAGTATTGGCCGCTTGTTGCCGAGGCCCGCAACAAGGAGCATGCCGAGGACATGGTTGCTCAGTTCGAGAAGGAGCAAGAGAACAAGAACATCATGGACAACCAAAGCTTCGCGCTAGGGTTGACCACCAACATCACCGTGGGCCTCACAAACCCGCTGAACTACATCGGGTTGGGAAAGGCAGCAACGATCGCTGGCGCGGCAGCTAAAGGCGCTGCCGGCGCAGTAGCTGGTACGGCAGCTACCGAAGTCGTGCTTCAAGGACGCCAAGTAGACCGTAGCACGTCAGACAGTCTGTACAACATCGCAGGAGCAGCCGTCTTGGGCGCGCCTCTAGGCGCCGGCTCAAAGCTGATCGGCAACAAGCTCGGGCGTGGTTCTTTCCTTTCGAACGAAGTTGCTGCCGCAGAGCCAAACCCAATTGCCAAGGAACTTGCCTTCGGTGGTCGTGATTCCATTGGTGCAGCTCGCGCCACGGAAAGAACAATGACGGACTCCAAGCTGGTCTCGATTCCATTCCTTCCGAAAAGCTGGGCTGAGCCTGTTGCGCGTATGGCATTGCCATTCGCCCGTTCGGCGAACCAACGTCTTCAAACCTCTACGCTCTCAAGCGTTCGGAACGCACAGAACATCCTTCTAAGAACAAGCCTAGCGACAGAGGAAAACGCACTCGGTGTGGCGAATCAAGTACCTATCGAGGTGGCTGTGGGCCAGCGTTCGGGAACGATGCTCACCGCACTCAAGGAAACCGATTTCAATCTGCGTGAAGCGTGGTGGAAGAAGGTCGAAGGCGGCACCTACGACAAGCAGGAGCTTCTAGATGCGCTGCGCGCACAAGACCCGACTCTAGGCGACAACTACCAGCTCAACCGTACTTCGTTCGACAAGGTTCTCAAGCTCTACATGGCCGACGACACCAGTGTCGATTCTCGCATGCACGAGGTAGTTGAGCGCGTGAAGCGTGCCGCAGAGCAGCGTGCAGCGCTGGACGCCGACAAGATCGACTTCGGTCTAGCCAGGAAGGAAGACCTCATCGACATTGCAACTGGCGAGAGACTAGGCAATCCAGATGACAGCATCCATGTTGTTCTTCTCCGTGAGCTTCGGGAACAACGCGCTGCATTGGTAGCAGAACGCGAGACTCTGAAGGCGACACGGACAAGGAAAGGGCCTCTCACAGCAGACGAGAAGGCAGCCCGCAAGACCTTGGATGACAAGATTGCTGGCCACGATGAGGCCGTGAGGGCCAAGAGCGCAGAGGTAGACAAGCTCCGAGCCGAATTTGATTCGATCATTCCAAGCTCAAAGACTCACAAGTTCGCCTATGAGGATGGTGCGCACTACCTGCATCGCGTCTTTGACAAGGGTCGAATCATGGGCAATCGCAAAGGCTTCATCGACGCGCTAGTTCAAGGCTGGGCAGCGAGAAACCCCGAGCTGAACATATCCGATATGGACGTGGTCTACGACCTCCGGCACGCAGCCGAAACCGCCACAAACAAGCTGATGAATGAAGAGGACTTGGTGAGCCTGGGCGACCTAGTGAAGAACCTCGACTTACCCGGCAAGTACACAAAGGGAAGAACGCTGAATGTGGATGACAGGTACCTCACAAACTGGACGCATGACGACGTAACAGCAACCGAGGCATTCCACATCACGCAGGCCACTGTTGATGTTGAGCTAGCCCGACAAGGCGTGAAGTTCAACGAACTCTTGAACAACATCAAGACGGAAAAGAGTGCCCGAGTCGAGGCCATCAATGAGGAACACGGCGTAGGAACGAAGAAGGCCGCAAACCTGATCGCGAAAGTCAACAGCGAAGCCGAGAAGGACATTGCTGAACTTGAGTACGCCATGCGCCGTTTGAAGAGGCAGAGCCCTCTAGGTCAAACAGCGACTATGAGGTCCGCCAACAGCTGGCTTGATCGTGCAAACCGCCTTGCCGGCATGGCGCAGCTCGGGTCGTCCGCGCTTCCGAACTCCTTGGGTGATGTGGCTTCCGTAGCTAGGACGATGGGGTCAGGGCCAACGTACAGGCTGATTGCCAAGATGTTCACAAGCGAAGCACGCGCCGACATGACGGCAAACGCCAAGCAGCTTGGTGTTCTCTCCAGCTTGGTTGACAAGACAGTACGCGAAGCACACTTAGGCGACCAACTTGCTGAGTCAATGAATCCCAACAAAGGATTCAAGAGCACGTCCCTGCAGACACTCGACCGAGGACTAGATCACGTCGGAAACGCCTACGCAAAGTACTCGCTCATCGATGGGTGGTCACGAGTTGGCCGCACTGTTGCGTCCGCCGCGAGCGTGCAGCACATCCTTGAAGCAGGTGAAAAGGGCTGGGGAAAGCTGTCCGGCACCACTCGCACAGACCTTGCCAAGTTCTACATTGACGAGCACATGCTGAACCGAATCGCAGTTCAGGCCAAAAAGCATGGCGATGACAAGAGCGGCGTCAAGTTTGCCGGCGTCGAAAAGTGGGACGACGCAGAAGCCGCGCGTGTTTTCCAAGCGTCTGTATACGCACACACGGAGCATGCGCTGAACATTCCTTCAATCGGTACCGGCTCGCAGTTCATGACTGAGACATTCTTCGGGCGCATGTTGACCCGATTCAAGACCTTCAACAACGCGTCGCATGAAAGCTCGCTGCTGTCATCGATGCAGAACAGGGAGTACTCACGAATCATCACCGGCACGCTCAACTACGCGTTCTGGGGGTTCGCTGGCACCTATGCGTATGACGTTGTCTCCGGGAGACCACATGAGTTTGACACGTACTTCGGCAGCAAGGACGCGATGATCATGACTGCCTGGAAGACGCTTGCCAAGGGCGGATACGTGGCTGCAGCATCCGACGCTTTCGTCACTGTCTCCAAGCTAGCAGGGCACAAGAGCCTAGGTCCTATCAGCGAAGCGTGGCGCGCAGTTATTCCGGAAGCCATTGAAGAAGAGATCTTTCCAAAGTTCGACAGGCTCAGCGCGCCAGAGAAGGCGCTGGGTCCGACCTACGGCTATGCGTCCCAAGCGTTTAAGACCATCACAGGGTTTATGGATGGCGACATAAGCGAGAAGGACATTCACGGCGTCCGCACGATGCTGCCAGGTCAAAACATTGGCTGGCTACGCCGTGGCATCGACTACGTTGAAGAGTACCTTGGAGGATATGCGGCAGATCGCAAGCTAGTTGATAAATAGAAGGGACAACAAAAGGCCCTTAATGGATAACCAAGAACAAAAACAAGAAAAGAGACTTCAAGGAAGACCAACAAAGCCAGATGAAGAACTGGTATGGAGTCGCAAGAGCACACCACCCGTGAGCCACTTGCTCGGCAGGAAGCAGATACCAAAGAGATTTCAAGCCATCCTGTGCTTGATGCAGGACGACAGAAGCGCGACAGGCAGGGTGCTCACCCGAGAGCACTTGGATGAATTGCCCTCCACGAAGGCGCTCCCAAAGCAGGAGAAGGACTTGCTGTACGGCTACTGGCCGCACTGGCAAACGGACGTAGCTCAGATGACTGCGATTGCTCTTCTACGAAAGGAGCAAGCAGACCTAGCAGCCAAATCGCAGAAGGTCGCCGAAATCATCGAGCGACGTGAAGGGTTTGACAACCTGTCTCTCCCCGAGCAAATGAAGATCACTGCGAAGGTTCTGGACAAGCAGTTCCAGCACGCAGCGCTGATCGCCGCTTCAACCTCCATAGAAGACCTATCTGAAGAGAACGCGAAGCTGGCAAGTGACCTCTTCAAGACACGAATCTCGTACCTCAAAGACGTGGCTTGGGTGCGCGAGAAGGTGTGGGATTTGAGCGAGCGACTTGAGCAGAAGGCCCGCGAGGACTTTCTGAATGGACAGGACGATGACGAACTGCAAGCAATTTTGCTTTCCGCAGATGAAGTCATCCAGAGAAAGGCTCCTCGATAAGTGTCTTCTGTAAGCGGCACCAAGTCGTATCAGAAGCGTGCAGACGGCAATTCACTACCTCCACTAAACGGCAAAGCATCACCCAAGGCAAAGCGCGTCGATTGCACCTTTCACCAGTTCTTCGGTGTGTGGTGCGTACAGCCATTCAACAACTGGCAGGTACCAGAGTTTCACCACCAGCTGCTGGACTTCCTGTCCGACTACAAGAGCTGGGAGAACAACACTGGGCTGGTCCAGATTTTCCGCGGTGCCGGCAAGTCCACGATGCTAGGCCTGTGGATCACTTGGATGCTTACGCAAGACCCGACCTTGCGCTTTCTGATCATTTCGGCGGACCACAGCCTTGCGCAGAAGATCACAACTGACATTCAAAGCATCATCCGAAGCCATCCGCTCGCAAAGCACCTGCACGGAGCAGAAGGCACATGGCGGACTGACTCCCTCGTCGTCGCAGGAAGCACTGACGGTCGAAACCTAAGCGTCAGCTCTCGAAGCATTGAATCGAACATCACCGGTGCGCGTGCTGACGTAATCGTCTACGACGACGTTGAAGTCCGAGAGAACAGCGCAACGGACTACAAGCGAGATCAGCTGCGTATCAAGCTTGACGAACCAACGCACATCTTGGTTCCTGGCGGCTATGAACTCTTCGTAGGAACGCCGCATAGCTTTGACTCGATCTACACGGAGCTAGAAGGAACCAGCGGCAAGGAAGACCCATTCCGCACAGGATGCTCGTCTCTGAAGATTCCTGTGATGACAGAGGTTCAGGGGGAGTTTCCGAACTTCACCGGAACGCCTACATGGCCTGAGCGCTTCACAGCTGCTGATATCAAGAAGAGGCAAGACGGTTCAAAGACCAAAGGGCATTTCCTATCTCAGTACTTGCTCCAGCCGTACAACCCGAGCGAGACAGTTCTTGATCCGACGCTGATTTCAACCTACAGCTTTGAGCTGGAGGTTCACACGGCCAATGGCAGCACGCTGGCCCGTCTCAAGGACTACAGGGTTATGGGAGTCTCTGCGTACTGGGACCCCTCATCGGCAACGCTGCAGACCGATGACAGCGTGCTGGCCATCGTCTTCACAACCGAGGACGGGAACTACTTCATTCATCGAGCGATAAAACTGGATGGTGGTGCTGAGGAACAGTGCCACCAAGTCATTCAGACCATGCTTGACAACCACGTCTCCCATGTCTTCATCGAAACCAACGGCATCGGCAACTTCCTGCCTGCGATCTTCAAGAAGATCGCAGAGGGTAAAGGGGTCACATGCGAAGGCAAGCACACCAGCCAAAACAAGCTGGAGAAGATCATGCACGCCTACGAGACCCGACTTTCAGCTGGGTTCCTGCATGCGCACAAGTCTGTAATGGAGACTCCATTTCGAACTCAGCTAAGGGACTTCAACCATCGCAGTGTCGGAAGAGGAAAGGACGACTTCATCGACGCTGTAGCAATGGCGATCCTGGCGCAGCCCATTCGCATCAAGGCTGGTCACTACGGCGTGCGATCAAGCACGTGGCAAGCGGCAGCAGGCGGTGGCTCCATTGAGTGTGAATCGGATGGAGTTTGCTTCTAGAGAGATAAATATTTCTAAAGAGGCAAGCATCAATGACAGTAAGCGCACAGTCACCAGTTATCACCTACACCGCAAATGGATCAGCAACGGATTTCGCATATCCGTTCCTCGTCATTCTTCCAACTGACCTGAAGGTCTACTTCAACAACATCGAAGTGACAACGGGCTTCGTTGTCTCGGGGACAGGCGTTGAAGCTGGTGGCACCGTCACATTTACATCACCGCCAGCGAACGGGACTTTGATCAAGCTCCTGCGTTCACTTTCATTAGACCGAACAACGGACTATGTAGAGGGCGGCGCGCTACGAGCAGCAGTGCTAGATGCCGACATTGATCGTGTCGTGATGATGCTCCAAGACGTTCGCGCTGACTCGGCCTCGCTTGTTGAATTCGCTGCACTGCTAGACGAGACACGCGAGAACATCGACAACATCGAAGCCAATGCCGCAGCGGCAGCGGCATCCGCAGCAGCAGCGCTTGTCTCGGAGAACAATGCTGCCGCTTCTGAAGCGGGCGCAGCAGAGGCAAGTGCCATTGCTGCTGAAGGACGTGTGCCAAGGACCAGCAACACTGGATCAGCGGTGATGCCCGTTGGAACAACCGCTCAACGCGATGCAGTTCCAGTCAGCGGCTACACGCGCTTCAACACAACTCTGCAATCCCTTGAGGTCTACAACGACGCAGCACTTGCGTGGGTTCCTGCTGGACAAGGAGCTACTGGCGCTGTCGGCAATCCAGTGTTCTACGAGAACGACAAGACCGTCACAGGCGACTACACCATCGCATCCGGCAAGAACGCCGGTTCCTTTGGACCAATAACAATCAACACCGGAGTGACTGTGACTGTCTCGAATGGTGCGACCTGGAGCATCGTATGACGACAGTTCTTCGAGGATCAGACAACTTTGACACGTCGCCATCGCAGCGCAGCATGATTCAAGTGCGCTTTGGTAATGGCTTTGGATCGACAAACACCACTGTTCGCCGTTGGTCCATTGGGGTTCGCGCTCTAGGCACGGACATTTACTCCACCGATAGCGCCACGCTAGGCGGCTCGTTCACCATCGTCAATGACGGTGTTTACGCAATCTCCTACAGCGATCAGTTCAACACAGCCGGTTCAGTCGTAATCACAAACACGAACACGAATCTCGCTGGTGCGGCTGCATACACGGACGTCCTGGCTATTCAGACTACCGGTGGTGCAAACGAAGCTGCCACTGCGTCATGGACGGGGTTTCTACCAGCTGGCACGGTGATAAGAGCGCGGGTATTCAACGTCGTGGCGGCGGGGACGCTCACCGCAGCAGAACAGTTCACCATCGTGAGGGTCGGTTAATGAGTACCGCCAAATTCAACACATGGCTGAACACCGATGGCACCGAGAACTTCAAGGTGCGTGCATGGGTGAACTTCAACGGCACAGGCAGTGTTGCCATTCGTGCCGCAGGGAACGTGTCTTCCATCACCGACAACGGCACGGGCGACTACAGCGTGAACTTCACCAACGCACTGCCCGATGCGAACTACTCCGTGCATGTGACTGGTGACAACAGCGGCGCATCTGCATTTATACCGTTCCTCCGCACGAACGCTTCAGTTCCAGCCTTGGGCTCAATTCGTGTCGGATTCACAAACTCGTCGTTCTCATCCACTGATGTGACGTACGCAAACGTCACCGTCATTCGATAAGGATCAGCATGAGCACTATACGAACAAACACATTGTCAAACGTCGCAGGTACCAAGACAGTTCCAACCGACACGGTCGTCGATGGGTCTGCAAAGGCTTGGGTGAACTTCAATGGCACCGGGACAGTTTCCATTCGGGGCGCGTTCAACGTGTCGAGCGTCACTGACCTTGGCCCTGGTGAGTACGTCATCAATTTCACCAACAACATGGCTGATGGGAACTACGTGATTGCGTCCGGTATGGATGTCATATCCGGTGGGGGTTGGTCCCTCCCCGCTATACATCACACGATCAAGCCTACGGCAACCGGCTTCAGGACTTACATCGCAGCACTCCTGGGTGGAACGAACACCCTCACAGACTTCCCTTACATCATGTACGCGGTATTCAGATAACAACAATAAGAAGCGGAGAAAGAAATGAGCGATCAAAGAATCGTATTCACAAACCCAGATGGCACTGTAGGTGTCATCATCCCTGCCCCTGGCATCAGCCTAGCGCGTGCAGTTCAAGACGTGCCAGCAACGGCAACAGCGGAGGTCATCGTTGATGCAGAAGCTCTGCCTGCTGACAGACTGTTTAGAGCAGCTTGGACACTTCAAGACGAAGCGCTTGTTGAATGTCCTGTGAAGAGCAAAGTGGTGGCGCATGAGCTACGCCGTGCCAAGCGCGCTGCTGAGTTCGCGCCGTTCGATGAAGTCATCGCCAAGAGGCTTCCAGGCGAAGAGGAAGCCGAAGCAGAGCGTGTGCTGATCCGCGCTAAGTACGCGACTATGCAAGAGGAGATCGATTCAAGCGAGTCCGTCACTGACATTCGCACGGTGTTGGGCGCTTGAGCGTGATCACCGGAACGCACGGCCCATCAAGCACAAGAACATGGAGCCGACTGAGTTCGACTAACGCCTGTCGAGTCTGTGAAGGGCGGCGTAGTTCCGCCCGTCTTGCTTAAACGAAACAGTGTTGCCGCTCGCATAAGCGCCGGAAGTAGCCACGAAGAACTTTGATCGAAGGCTGCCAAGTGCGCGGTCAAATCGAAAGTCAGAAAGGTTTACTGCCCTTCGCAACTTGCTTTCTTCTGCATGCGGCGAAAATTTGGTAAGGGCGGCCAGTATCGCCTCTTCATCTTCGTCGAGCTCAGCTGCTTCTACTTTTTGCGGTGGCATCGTGTCGTGTCCACCGACCTTTACCTTCCTAATCATCGTTGGTGGCGTGTAGTCCGCAGTGCGGCGAGCGGTGGCTTCCTGCTTCTTTCTAGCTCGGTAGGTAAACCAGAAGTCGAAGAGCAGGAATCCGAACAGCAGTGCAATGATCCAAGTCGTCACTCGTGGAAAAGCCACCGGTGCCCACAAATAGTCGAAGAACGATTCGGCCCACTTAGGGAATAGCTCTTTGTAAGGCTCAAGCATCCACAGAATCACACCGCCACCCACAGTGCCGATTAGTCCGGTCACGATCTCTTTGCGCATGCCTCGTCTCCTTGTTGAAACGAATGGTAGCAACTCCCAGCAAGCAGAAGCCAACAGAAAGCCCGCACGCAGCGGGCTCTGCAAAGGGTCAAAACAGCCCTACAGCAGCTTAAACAACAAGCCGCAAGGGTGTGGGCGCTGGGACAGGCGTTGCAGGCTGCGCGGGCGCCTGCTCCCCATCCGTCAGCCGCACCGCTTTCCGCATCACATCTTCTTCAATGACGTGTGCGTAGACCATCGTGCTTTGAATGGTCTTATGTCCCAAGAACTTCTGCAGTTCCAGCAAGTTCAAGCCTGCTTGGAGCAGATGCACAGCCCGCGTATGCCGCAGTGTGTGAAGCGTGACCCCGCCATCAGTCTCGTCCAGATTGGCACGTTTGACAGCACCTTTCACCCAGCGACCTTCGTTCAGCCGGCCCTCTTTGGAGCCGAAGACGAAATCACCCTTGTCGAGTTCACGACGGCGGTTGAAGATTTCCTTCATGGTGTCCGTCATGAAAAGGGTTCCATCCACGCTGCCCTTTAAGCGCTTGATGAAGACAGTGCCCTTCTTGAGATCCACTTGCGTCCAACGCATCGTCGATATCTCCTTGTAGCGGCACCCTGTCTCGTACAGCAGCTTTACAAGGTCGAAGTTCTCCTGCTTCTGCGCTTTCACCCACTTGTCAGCAACGTCCACGGGATCAAGCACGGACAGCAAGGATGCGTATTCACCCTTTGTGAGCCAACGAAGACGACCGCTGTCATGTTTGATGCGCTTCATCTTCTTGCGCACCGTGTACCCCATTTCACCCACATGCGAGATCATCGCGTTGAAGTACGACACACTGACTTTGAGTGTGCTTTCCGCATAACCCTCATCGCGCTTGTCTTGAAGCACCTTCTGCAGATCAGCGTCAGTGATCCTGTCGAGGTAGTGATCTGGAGCAGCGCGGAAGTACCGCAAGTGGATTTCACAGCTCTGATGACTGGGGAGGTGCGAACGGCTCGCAATGAAGGTATCAAGAGCAGCATGGAGCCTGATCGGCTTCTTGCCAGCTAAGACTACCTCTTGCACAAGCTCGGACTTGCGCTTGGCCATGATGCGCTCTGCTTCACGTCGGACGCTTGTGTGCGTGCTCTCGGCAACCTTTTGCCCCTTCACACTAAAGCGCATGTGCCACGTCTGCCCGCGCAGCAAAAGCCCCCCGTAGTTCGTCGTAGATTTGCCCGCCATTTTTTTCCTTTGTAGCTGCCGCAGCAACGCTTCCACGACTGTGCAGATTTTGTCACTGCGGCTACATTTAATGCTATGGGGCAGTTCTACTTTTTACGACCTATTTTTGGCACGAAAAAAGGCGAATTTTGTGCATCAAAAATGCGCGGAGGGGTAACATAGGTGTTTGAAGGCAGTCAACGATTTTTGCGCTGTTTTAAAACCTAGCAAATACGCCGCATACAACGCAAGTAACAACTAACTTTTGTACCACTTTCCTACAATGGATAGAACGAGCGCCTCCTAAGCGCTAGATACAGGTTCGATTCCTGTTGGTGGTACCACCTCGAGCCACCATGTCCGAACCGCTGCCCGG
>Ga0247823_10000481_pt1 | contig 34134 bp, 32 predicted proteins | sample 13C_PalmiticAcid_2_FD_192426 | JGI IMG/M metagenome (GOLD analysis project Ga0247823, IMG submission 192426) | Soil microbial communities from agricultural site in Penn Yan, New York, United States - 13C_PalmiticAcid_Day30 | ecosystem: Environmental > Terrestrial > Soil > Agricultural land...
AACTCGCGCGCGGGATTGTACCGGAAGCGGGCTGTGTCTCCTGCGCCGGCGAGCGGACCGTCTACCGTCAGCAGATTGCCGAGACCGTCATAGGTCATGGTGCTGCCCGCGGTCAGCGTTCCGGTGCCGTTGCCCTTCGAGGTGCTGACGACATTGCCGTTCGCGTCATAGGCGATGGTCGTCTTCACCTCATCTGGGGCGCCGGCGCACGAAGCGGTGGTCTGGCAGGTCGAGGTCCCGGTCAGCTTATACTCGCCATTGGTCAGCGAGTAACTGTACCGGGTCTCCGGCCGCGTCGCGCCGCTGGTCGCCGCGGGTAGCTTCACCGCTGTCACGCCACCATGGGTCGCGTCGTAGAAATAGTTTGTCACGTTCAGCCGGGCATCGGTTGTGGTGTTCGGCTGGTTGCACGTCAGCGGATTGGCGCAGCTGGCGTCATAGGTCGCACTGGTCGTTATGGTTTGCGCGCCGGACTTCGAGACGGACTGCGTCAGGGTGACGTTGCCGCGCGCATCGTATGTACGCTCGGTATAATTCCCTTCGTGCTGCGTCACCCGCTTCAGCCGGCGATTGCTGTCATATTCATAACCCGTGGACTTGCCGAGCGCATTGGTTATCGTCGTGGGCTGGCCAATGGTCAGGTCGCTCACGATCGTCGTCGACTGGCTGAGTGCGTTGGTGACGGTCATGGTGGCAGTAGTGCCGCTCACGACGCGCGAATAGTTTGTGGTGACACCCTCGTTGGTGACCGAGGTGACCTTGCCGGCGTTGAGCGTCGCGCTCGTGGTGTCCGAGGTCACACCAGGACGACGGATGGCGTTGACGGTGCCGGTCTTGGTGACGCGCCACGTCCGCCCGCCGGTGTCTGTGACGTCGGTCACGCCGGTCGAGGGGTAGCTGTAAGTCACGCTCGCGAGCGGTGCGGTTCCGGCTTGCGAGTTGTGAAAGGTCGCTCCAGTCCGCCGATAGAAGGTCACCGGGGGGTTGGTGCTGCCCCCGCCTGCGGCACTGGCGTAGGAAAAGCCGATCCCGTAGCCGTAACTGTTAGAAACTCCGGCGAGTCTAGGCGTGTAGGTGCAGACAGGCTCCTCGTCGATTTCTTGCGGCTGGGTGCATTGCTCCCAGAATTCGTAGTCGAGTGAGACTGTCTTGCCGTCAGGCGAGGTGATCTGCGTCGGCACCAGAATGCAGTTCGTCTGGCTGCCGTCGCAATACATGCCGCCAACGCCGGTCGGGTCGCCGAACTGGATCGCGGTGCCGTCCGGCGAACGATAGAGGTAAGAGCTGCCGCTCCCGGTCAGCGTATGGCCACGTGCCTGCGCGCCCGGGAATTTGGTAAGCTGCGGACCAAAATCGATATACGTGCCCGTGGGCGTGACATTGAGGAGCATGAAGTCCCACTGGCTCGCGCCCGTCGTGCCGTTGGTGCCCGTGTTGCCGAGCATGCGCAGCAGCTCGAGTTTCGCCTCGCCGGATCCGATCGAACCCTCGACGAAGCTGGTGACGAAATCGCCTTCGACCAGATCGACGCCATTCGCGTCGAGATGTCGGAACTCAGGCCGCTGCGCCATGGCGGGCGTGCAGAGGAAGGTCGAGGTCAGCAGCGCACAAACGGCGGCCGCCCGCAAACGCGAGACATGCATGTCCGGATTCTCCAGCTATTTGATTAGTCGGCGGCTTAGGTTAGGGAGCGGGGTTCGGAGAACCGGTGACCTTGACGTTCCTCCGGTTGTCGGCCTTATCGTGCGTATACTCGGCCTTGACGCCGTTGTTCACGGTGCCTGAGCGCTCGACTTTCACTAAGCGGCCCTTGGCATCGTATGTATAGGTGACGGTTTCGGAGGCAGTTGCCGGTGAAGCGACCACACATGAAGCGCAGATCGCGGCCGTTGCAAGAATACGCATATACCCCTCCCAAGTATCGCTCGACGAGATGTCGCGCGATATGCCGTGTTCTCGATCCCCATCGAATCACAGTTGCATAAAATCGCATTTGCTGTGACGACGCAACAAGTTTACGTGATGTTGGGCAATAAGCTTCTGCCGTCGAGGACCAAGGTGCTTATTGAATGGGAGGACGATGTAAGCGGTGGTTCTAGAGAGCTGGCCCTTGATGTGTTCTGAAGACTGGTTCTCACGATCTCATTCGGAAGTCGGCCGTTTTCGTAATCATTGGTCATAGGCGCGCGAGCGCCATCGCCCCCGCCGTCCTTTGGCCACAAGGCTGTGGCCGCCTCGCGGCTCTTACAACTCTCCTATCTCTCGAAAGCTGGTGAAGCCATTTCCGCCGATTACGATGTGATCGACAAGGCGAACGTCAATATCTCTGCAGGCCCTTGCTATGTGACGGGTCATCGACTTGTCGGCCACGCTTGGGCGAGGATCCTCTGAGGGATGGTTGTGGGCTAGCAGCAGTATCGGTGAGCGAGATTGCATCGCCGCGAGCAAAATGCGGCGCACCGGGGCTGGGCACGATGACTCGCTACCCGGAATGCGAACGCAGCGGCGCACCCGGAGATCGCGCCCGAGATAAAGAGCGACGAGCAACTCACGATCGCGGCCAGTGAACAGTGGTCTCAGGAAATTGAGCGCGTCGTTAATCCCGTTGATATGCGGGCGGGCGGGTACAACGCGATCACGAAGGCCAAAGCGACACGCAATTTCGACGCCACCGCCCTTCATGGAAGCAGGTCTTTGAGCGACGACCACACAATCCATAGTGTCCATGCACAGGAGGCGGTTGCTAGCAGTGCGTCGCCGAGTCGGCTGCCCAAGCTCTCTGGGGGAAAGCCGTACGACCGCGCGCGCTGCGCATCGCGCTCTTCCCTTGATAGGCCACGTCTCTCTGCATAGTCCTTCCATGCGCGCTGTAGCGGCACGATTTCCAGAAGCTCCAATTCGAACAGATAGGCTCGCTCGTCATGCACTGCCCGGCTAAACCAGCATTCTTGGTCGCCAGAGGAAGCGCGATCAGGGCCGCACGTATCAATCATTCAAGAAGGCTATGGCAGTAAGCATTCTTCAGCAAGGCTTCTATCGATTTGTGAAAATCCGTATATAGGGTGCAGCATCGCAAACTGATTTATAAGAAACTTCCGTGAAAGAATGATCAGCCATCAGGCAAATGGCTGCTTTCTAATGCGTCGAAATGTAGTCTCCGCGAGAATGTGGTGGAGCATGCCCATCTCGATCCTTCTCAGTCTGATCTCCGCAACCCGGTCGACTGCAGCGATGCACCACCGTGGCGGTGATTTGGCAGCGAGTGTGTGATTTGTGGCGCCGTCTGAAGATGGATCAGCAGTCGGTGCGCTCACCGCGGTTGCCGGCTCCTTCATCCTACACTCATGAGTCGCGCACTCACTTACCCCGTTTTCGAAACGAAAACTTCTTTTAGGTCTCGGGAATGGCCGCAGGTTCTTTGAGGGAAGGGACTCTTATTGCCCTGCTTGGCCTAGGTCCTTCAGTAGCGAGCCGGGCTCGACCTTGAGGATTCGGCACAGCTGCACGAATTCCCATACGTCGATTTTCCTCTGCCTGCGCTCCAGTCGGCTAATGAATGGCTGATCCTCGCCGAATGCAGCGCCAAGGTCTGCTTGGCTCATGCCCATCTCCCGCCGTCGCGCAACGAGGCGTTCGATGATCTCGATGTACGGCTCCTCGAAGGCTGATTTGCGTGCACTCGGCATACCGAAGCCGCACTGGCAGGGAGTTTCGAAATAGTGCAAAACGCCCTATGGCAATTCGCCCTATATCTGGTATCTCTGAGGCTCGCCGCTGGGGGACAAACTATGCGCTGGATACTCCTTTGGTCCGCGTTCTCGCTCTTGACGCCCACTGAAGCTGGCGCACAAGACTACAAGCGTTCGGTCAAACTTTCCAAAGGCAAGGTACGGGTCGAATTCACTGTTCGGCAGCCAGAAGGTCGTCCGAGTGGTCCTGCACACCACCCACGCGTGGGCGTCGCGCCGTCTCTCAACCCAGGTCTGACTGCATTCCTCACCAAGGCATTTGACGAAGGTAGCAAGGTAGAGGCGGTTCCCGCGTCCGAGCTGTCAGCGAACGCCGTTATGGCCACTCAAATAGGGTCGATGCTTAGGTCTGAGGTGCGGAACCTCGTTGATGCCATCTGCCGCAAAGGCAAGCTCGACTACGCCTTCTTCTTGGATCAGGGGACGCCGGCTTTAAAAGCTGGTTTCGGAGCCTCATTCGGCCTTGGACGAATGCACTGGAGATCGGAGCAGGATGCGCGACTGTTTGACTGCCGAACTAAGCAAAGCGTTTGGCATCAGTCGGTGCTGCTCGACACGTCGCAGAGCGTGTTCAAGATGAACAACTCAGGCACAACCGCTGGTCTTACCGGTAGTCCCGAGGCGGATAAGGCGATGGCGAATGTCATTGCCGAAAAACTCACGGGCGACATGGCATGGTGAGCGTCCATTCGCTCGCGGCACTGGCGGGCGCAACGCTCCTGCTCGCGGCCTGCGGTGAAGGTCAGGGACGGGACAATTCCGCCGCGAAGGCTCTTAACCCGCCGACAAATAATGTGCCCTTCGCATCGGAAGAGAGCCTGCCGGAGCCAGACAAGGTGGCGGGTCTATCGGCGCCGGAGGGGGAGAGTATCAAGCAAAGTGTGCGCCTACGCCTCTTGTCCCGTCGATACGGTATGTACAATCCCCGCCTCTGCACTGACGTGTTCAGTCTGGGCGAGCCTGTGCTTTCCGACGCGCTTCTTACCGATCAGACAGGTAAGGTGAAGATCGTCGTTCCAATCTCCGTCCATACCCTTCCAAACCCCAATAGTACCGGCAGGTCGTGGGTGCCCGCCGACAGCTGCTACGGGGTTAATGTCAATTTTGATGGCGTGACTCCCGTACCGATCGGTTTCGAGTTCGATCTTGAGCGGTGGCAATCGGGGTGGCGTCTCGCACAGCCGCGAGCCGGAGGCTTCTAAAGCGAAATTGCGTCCGGATGCGGGTAAATAATTGGCGATTATATAGTTTGCAAACACACCCTTGTTAGGGCGCGGTTCACCGCCTGACGGTATAAGCTCGGTCATGACGGACGAAGAGCAGCGCGTCTTGTTGGTAGCGGTTCAAGCCCGGATTGATCGGCTACAGGAACGCATAGAGCGCAGCAGGCGGACGATAGAGCGCACCAAGAAGAGGGCGGCCAATACCGATCCTTCTCAATCCTGATCCGACGCGATGTTCTTCGCGGACCGTGCTAAGGCCGCATTGGCCCGTTCGATGGTCTGATCGGCGGAGTCGATTCGTTCCTCTGCCTTGGCGACGATCTTGCGAGATTGCGCGATCAGCTTGTCTGCCCGATCGATTAGCGCTCGAAATTCCCTAGCTCCGGGTGTTTTGCCGGTCACTCCGGTTCCGGCTCTGGTGCGGGCTTGTGCCTCGCCACCTTCGTTAGCCGCTCATCCCCGCGCGCTTCGTCCTCATCGGCTTCCACCTCGCGGGCGATTTCCTTGAACCTGTCGGACTGGGTTTTGGGTTCGTCGGTCATTCACCCACCTTACACAAAAAGCCCGGAGGGTTAGGCCGGGCTCTGGTTCAGTTAGGTTTGTCGGCCGGGTGTAAAACTGCGATTGCAAGTTTGGATCAAAAGCTTGAGCGCGGGGCGCGGTCGAAGCGCCCCCTTGGAAGGATCGGCCCGCGTCGTAGCGTAGCTAGATGATTCCTCCAATGCCCACGCTGATGTATCTCGGGCGAACAAATTGTCGCCGCCAATTCAAACTCTTCGGGATCACGCAGCTCGACCGCCTGTCGCATCTCTATATGGTGGGACAAACCGGCGTCGGAAAATCGACGCTGATGCGGCAGCTTGCGCTTCAGGACTTCGCTGCGGGACAAGGTTTTGCGGTGATCGATCCACACGGCGATTTGGTCCAAGAAATTCACGCGACACTTTCGGATGAGGATCGTGCTCGCGTAATCTATTTCGACGCGACTGATCCGACGCAACCCTACGGATACAATCCGCTCCGCCGGGTCCGCACGGATAAGATTCCGCTCGCAGCATCCGGATTGATCGAGGCGTTCAAGAAGCTCTGGCCGGAGGCGTGGGGCGTTCGGATGGAGCACGTGCTGCGCAACAGCCTCTATGCGCTCTTAGAACGCGACGGATCGACGTTGCCCGACATCCTTCGGATGTACAGCGACAAGGCATTTCGGCGAGGTGTGGTGGCACGGGTCAGTAATCCGGTTGTCCGAGCGTTCTGGAAGAGCGAGTTTGCGAACTATCCGCCGCGTTACGCGGCGGAGGCGCTTGCGCCGATCCAAAACAAGCTAGGCGCGCTTCTCTCGGACCCCATGCTCTATCGCGTCCTCGTGGCGCCAAAGGTCGATTTGCACTTTCGGCAGATTATGGACGACGGCGGGGCGCTCTTGGTCAACCTCTCCAAGGGAAAGATCGGCTCAGACAGCGCGCTGACGCTTGGAAGCCTGCTTGTCTCCACATTCGGCTTGGCTGGGTTCAGTCGTGCGGAGATGGAGCCGGACGAGCGGCGACCCTTCTTTCTGTACGTAGACGAGTTTCAGAACTTCACGACCCTATCGTTCGCGAACATGATGTCCGAGCTGCGAAAGTTTGGTGTGGGGCTCACCCTCGGGCATCAGCATCTCCATCAGCTTGAGCCGGACGTGCGCCACGCGGTCTTGGGTAACGCCGCGACGTTGATCGCCTTTCGCGTCGGGGTCGAAGATGCCGCGCTATTGGCGCGAGAGTTTGCGCCCACGTTCGAGGTGCATGACCTCATGAACCTGCCGAACCGCTCGTTCTATATCCGCCTAATGATCGACGGCACGCCGAGTGTGCCCTTTAGCGCTGACCTGATCTCGCTTTCAGGGGAGCGCGACGATCCCTGAGGCCAGCGCTAGCATCGTGAAAACGAGCAGCAGCGTTGCTTCGATGTTTAATGCCAACGAGCTGCCTTCGGTGTCCTTCCTCACGCTATTCCTCACGGCTAAGCGAGCGGGCGACGAGCTTTGTCAAACGATCGCGACGCTCTCGCGCTTCGTCAGGTGAGACCGCCGTGTGCGATAGCTTCACCCGGTATCCTTTGACCACCGATTCCGTGGGCGCAGGAGCCGGCGCAAGCGAGGCAATGAAGTCGGGAACATCCTCGGGAGCGAGTAGCGAAATGCGATCCCGCTCTTCGGCGGAGAGTGCTTCGAGAAGCGTGGCGCGATACCTGCCCGCTGTCGCTCGCGATTTTGCCAGTACGACCGCGACCCGATCATACCCAGCACTCAGGCACTTGCGGACGTTCTCCTGTTCTAAGGCGACAGGTGTCGAGACTGACACCTCGATTGCGACCGCTACGCCCTCGCGTTCCAGAAGTACGTCAACCTGTCCGACGCCGCGCGCGAGCGGGGCCTCCACCGTGGCGCGAAATCCTTGGGCTTCCGCCAGCTCCTTGACGAGCGACTGGAGGTAGCGGTGCTTGGGTCCGCCCTTTCCAAGCTCGCGCTCCTCCACCCGCGGACGTGGTCGCGGAACTGGCCGCACCATTTGCTCATCGGAAGGGCGGGCTTGAGCTGCTTCAGGCAAAGCACTGGGTGATGGAGGATCGTTCACCGGTGTTGGCGAAGGTTGCCCTAGGGCCGCTTTCAGCGGGGGTTCAAACGACAGCACGTCAGCTACCGTTCCGCAGTACCGGCCTCGGTTTCGCTCAAGCAGTCTGTCGTATTGCTCTTCGGCGAGCGTTTCTTGACGCTCGAGATAACCAAGCGCGACATCAAGCTGGAGCGCCTCGGGCGTCCTTCCTTTGAGCCAGACCGCGAACTCGGTGCGATTCCGTCGCTTCCGCATGCTTTCGATGAAATCGGCGGAGGTGTGCAGCTCGCTCGAAAGCGCGCGGGCATCGCGCGCCGATACGCCGCCAACGCATTTAAAACTCGTATTCGAGAGGAACGCGGCGCGTAGTCTCGGCGAAAGCTGGTCGAGCGTCTGATGCGCAGCCGTAATGCCCACGCGGTACTTGCGGGCCTGCGAAAGGATCGTCTCTATGGTGTCGTCAAAATACTCCTGCGCCTCGTCCACGTAGAGGAATGTGGGCGTCCGCCGCCATTCAGGGATAACTGAGCGCTCAAGCGTGGCCTGCGCGAGCATCGCAATGAAGAAGCGGCCGAAGAGCGCGCTGCCCTCAGTCTTCAGGAGATCCTTGGCGGTGTTGATGAGGATGATTTTGCCGGCGTTCGTGGCCTCGAAGAGATCGAGCTTGTTTTCCCGCTGCGCGAACATGCGTTCGAAGGCTGGGGTCGAGAGCACGCCCCACAGGCGCTTCAGTATCTGCTTCTTGGTGGCGGCGAACGAGGGGTGGAAGAACTCAGTTTCGAAGAAGTAGCGCGCAGAGCCGTCGAGGCGCTCCATGTGCTCCCTGAACGGCCTGCCGTCCTCCATGAGCTGCATAAGGGTGTGAATGGTTGCGCCGGGGATGGCGAGCATGAGGCGAGCGAGATATCGGAAGATCACCCCCTGCTTCTGGGTCAGTTCTGCCCCGAGCAGGGCGCCGAAGAAGGTCTCGTACAGCTCTATGAGACCGTTGAGCGCCCGTTCCCGATCGGCGGCACTGTACTCCAGAAGCCGATCGGCATGCGCGTCAAAGAGATTGAGGGCGGGCGGATATTCTACGTCCGCAGGATCGATGATAATGAGCCGGTCAGCGAGGCTGCCGGGAGCGTCCGGCGAAAACAGCTCAAGCCGCACGAGCTTCTGGATGAGGTCGCCCTGGCTGTCGATCACCACGACCGACCGACCATCCTCTCGCGCAGCCGTAAGATCGGCGTGGATCATCCGTTGGAGAAGCTGGGTTTTCCCGTGCCCCGTCCCGCCGACGACGTGGCAGTGCTCGAAACGCATATCTTCGGGCACACGGAACGGCACCGGCACATTAAGCACGTCCGCGAACGGCGTGCCGCTGAGATACAGGTCAGCAAGCTCGGTCGCGCTTGCGCTTTTGTGCCGGGTAGGCATCACCAGCCGATCGGACAAGTCGTGCGCGTTTGTAGTTGCCGGGAGGCCCGAGGCGATGAGAATGTTGGTGCCAAACCGGCCCCTTAGCTTTTTGAACAGGTCGTATCTGAATACGTCATTGTCATATGCCGATAGCAGGAGCCGCTCGACCGCTTCGGACGGGTTTTCCAAGAGTGATGAGAGCGGGACGGTGAACGGGGCGCCCTCGCGTGAGCCCTCGTCAAAGCACCCATCCGGAAGCGCAGCGAGCAATTCGCGGTATCCGCGAGTTAGCTGCCGGCGAAAGATACCCATCAACCGGTTGGAGTCGAGCGCCCAGCGCCGCCGACGCACCAGCATCTCCCGGACCTCGACGGCCGCCGCGATATCGCTTTCTATGAGCGGCCAATCAGCGACGAGTCCCGTGACGTCCTCGGCGCGCAGAAGCGCGTCGGTAGCAAGCGCCAGCTCGACCACAAATGCGGTTGAGGGGCGGGAGCCGACGATCGCCTCATTCACGAGATCGAGGCAGGTGGGGACTAGTTCAAGGCTTGCGAGCGGGGACGCTGCCCATACCCGCTCTGTGTCGGCCCATAATCGGCGCGTCTCATCACGCTCGCGGTCGCGCGCACTCCCGCCGAGCCAGTTGCTTAGGTTTGTATTCCCAAAGAGGCCTATATCTCAATGGCCTCCTCGCCGCCGAAGTGCGAGGCGGCTTCAAGCACCGCCTTGAAGGTTTTGGCAGCTTCCTTGATCTGATCTTCTATGGCGAGCATCTCAACGATGTCTTTAATCTCGATGCGCTTGCCATTTTGTAGGTCGCTGACGCTGACATTGATTGTCATGGCTTTGTGCGCAAACCGGGAGGCCATGCCGAGTAAACCGCTGCCCCGGTCAATCATCTCGTGGGAAGCGTATAGCTCGGTCTCACCGAGCTTGTACTTCTTGATGTTCGCGCGCTCCTCGTTTGATAGGTCAGCGCGGACCTCCAAGATGAAAATAACCTTCCCCAAAAGCCCAGAGCGTTGGTCGCGACGTAATAGAAGACGCATTTGCCTGTCTCCCAATGTTGCACAAAGCATAATGGGAGTAATGTCTCTTATCAACGTTATTGCAAATATTTTGCTAGGCTAAGAAGCTAACAATGCGTCCCTTCACCTCACGCAAGTCGCGGCCATCCGGACCATTGCCAGCCGTGGCTGGAGAACCCGTAATCATACCTGCTATAGTGCGGGTATGCGCTCTATCGACCGAACGACCGTTGCACTCATTCTCTTGGGATTAGCTAGCGTGTTGCTGCTCTGGTGGTTTGCTGCTGATCGAGCTGTGAGTCCCTCGGGAGAGGTTGTTGTCTCTCAGGAGGACTACTGGGAACAGGCTGCAGCTCCCACACCCGCGACATCGGCGCAGATGATGCAGCCGAATCAACTTCAGATGGCGATTTCAATCCTAGAAGGGGAAGAAGCTCTGGGTGAGGAGGCCCGAGCGGGGTCATCGATCCGCAGGTCTGGTGAACGATATGTGCTTTTGTCGCAACCCAGCGCGAGTGGAGTTGCTGACGCAGTAGTCGATCTTCGAGATGGTCGATCCACTTCCATTATTCCGGCGGGCTCATACAGCTTTGAAACGGGACGAGGCACGATCGTCTACGTCGAGCCTCAGCGCGTCTTGGTATACCGTCAGGACTGGCCAGCCGTTGAGGTCCTTCGGGGGTCCGAACTTGGCCCGGACAAGAGCTATGTGAGTGAGGAGGGGGCCAGCTTCACACCCGCCGAGGTGCACACGGACAATTCCGTCACCCTGTCGATTTTCTGGGACCTCAGCGCAGAGCCATATGGCGAGCCTGTGACCAATCCCGCGACGGGCAAGCCGCGGCAACTCGGAGCGATTACATTGCCGCTGCCCTGACCTTCATTTCCACAGCTTGGCTGGGGTCACCTTGCCTGCGCTGTAGAGCGGGTCACTGCCTGAGCCCACCCAGCCATAAGGATCAACAATGAGGTACTCGCTACCGACTTTCTTCAACACCTCAAAGTGAAGGTGATAACCGGCGGCGCCCTCCTTGCCCACGAGCCCGACCAAATCGCCAGCGTCGACGGATGAGCCTGCCGTGAGCTTTTTCGGAATGTTGGTCATGTGCACATATTGCGTGATGTAGCCGTTCCCATGATCGAGGCCGATCGCGCCCCAGTAAGCGCACGTCCTGCCCATAAAGGCCGAATAGCAACGATTACCACTAATATTCACTACTCTTCCAGACGCAGACGCGCGCACCTCCACGCCCTGTTTCGCGTAATAGTCATAGCCAGGATGCTCGTCGTACTGCGCGTAGTCAGACCCGCAGTCGTTCACGCGCGTCATAGCGGCGCTTACCCGGTCTTTTGGACTAGGGCGGAGTAGAATTCTCGGCTTCACGCAGGTGTCATCGCCCTTTAGCCGAGCCCCGCTTGAACGCTCTCCGTTGAACGCGACGACTATTCCGTCCCCGCTTCGGTCGGAGTACTTTCCATACTCATGGAAGGCGGCACCCTTCTTTTTCATCATGGAATGGTCGAGAACGGAATTTATCGAACCGGTAGTGTAAGGATCTTTGTACTTGAATGTACACGCTTTGTCGGCGCACTTGAGCGGGAAGGTTAAAAAGCGCGAGGCCGCTGGTGCTGTAGCTGATCCTGCGAGGAGGGCCAGTGGTACGAGGAGTGCGTATTTCATGCCTTCTCTCCTTGACGCGCTGCGGCGGCGTAAAGGAGCTATACTCCAATCATCGTCTTGCAGAAAGCGGTGTTTGATTAGCGCTACCCCCTCCTTGACTGTCACGCCGGCTGAAGGGTACTGTCTGCGTGCGAGGTGATGGGTGAGCATGCCCACCGGGGTCGAACCGCCTGTTGCTACAGCTCTGTTTCCTCCGGGTCCTCAAGCACGGCCGCAAACTCGCAAACTGCCTCACGCGCACGTTCCGCACCGCCCTTCAGAAAGCGTGTCCCGAAGCGAAATATGCTTCAGGACGCGCAGTTGGTCGTCGATGCCAGCCCCGATGCCCTTAGGGTCTGGGGTAGAGTGAAAGACGCATTGCGCCACCGCATGGTCGGCCGGCACATTTGAATCTCAAATGTGCCGATCTGATCCCGGAGGGTGATCAGTCTTCCGAGCGCTGCGCGATCGCCGGTACGCCATCGCCGCCTGCTTCAGCTCGGGTGCAGTGCAACTCTCGAAAGAGACTCTCAACGTTGGCGGCCAAGCTCGAAAGAGTAGCGGAAATCCCCGCCTTAGCTTTTTCCAATCATCAAGAGAATAGTAAGCGTTAGACGGAGGATTCTGACCGCCAACTTCTTCCTAGATTCTCGATCTCGACGATGATGGGTATTCTGGCGCAATATTTCGAAACGAACTTGGTTGCAGCTCAGGCCGCTTAGGCGCGCAATCTTCCTTCTTCGGCGGTTTAAGATTATTATACCGCGGGATGATTCTTTTTAAGCGTTCTAAACGACCGTCAGGAGCAATGCCATAATGTGGAAAAGACCTGCCGGCGTGGCAGGTCTTTCTCTACTTAGCGCAAGACGAAAATACCTGCTGTCGAATCTGGGCATTCTCTCGCATGAGGTAAAGGCTGAAAGTGATGGAAAGAACAGCGGCAACGCATACGGCGACAAATGGACCTCTCATCAGAGCCTCCTGGTCAGTAAGAGCTCCCGACTATCGGGAACTCCATTCCAACAGGGATGGGTTATTTACTATATCATAGTATAATATTGCGTCAAATCGCTAATTTCTTTCAGACGATACATTAACAGAACAAATCTCTTCAGTTTCCGTGAGGCCACGTTGTACTTCTATCGATGCATATTTTCCTCTCATCTGAGTTATATTCTGCGGACGCACAGCCCACCCGGCGTATCCTCGCAAATCAGGTTTATAATGTATCATTCTGTACGGTCCCGACCGATTGTCCGATATGCTATAGGTCACGCTCCCGGTTGTTCCGGCTACGCGCAGTGATCTAGAGATGGCTTCGTCACCGTTGCACAAGTCTATGGATAATTTCATTACGGGCATCCCTTCGAGAGAAATGCATGTCTTATCGTCATTATCGACCAAAAGACTGTGTCTATATTTATAATCGCTGTTCTCTAATACACGCGCGATGCATGGCGCGGTGTTAGTACGGAAGACGGGCTCCACCCCTACCGGGACGGTAACCTTGCCAACGGCCGTCGCTCTATCGGACGGTCGAACAGCCGGCGGTGTTTTCGCCGAACGGTTCGTGCTTGAGGCTCGAGGAGATGGGGACCACTTCGTCACCTTGTCGTCTGGTAACCGAGGGTGATCGGTCTTTTGGGGGACAGTGAGACACCACGCGAGGATAACTCCGCCGACTACGCCCGCGATCAAACCGGCAACGACCCCGGAGGTGACGTTATCGAACCAAGCGATCAGGCGGCTATATTTACTAGGCTCGCTCATTGACTCCCCCATCAGCAAGCTCTGGCTCTTTGGTATATACTCCCCCGCATGTGTGACCAGTGTCCAAACGAGCGGGATATCCTTACGGCACCTTACCGCTACCGTCCGGGTTGAGCGGAAGGTGGATTTCCGGGCTTGGAGAGGTGCGCAAGCGTTAGAGCGGGAGCGGTAGGGTGTGATCCGGGTGGGTATACAAAGAAGGACGGCTCAACTGAGCCGTCCTTCTTCGCGATACGATCGGCAATATAGTGACGCCCTTGCGGGGCATCGAACCGCTTTCGTCCCGCGCGGATTGAGCTGGGCCGCGACAGATTTCGTTGCCCAAGACAGAGCTCGGCCTAGGCGCTATATTTAGGGATATGCAGGTTCAACATTTATTCTTTTCAAACGATGTGGAGCGTCAAACGCTGCACCGTCGTATCACTCCTACCGCTGAGCAGCGAGCGGAGCAGAAGGACCGTTGGAACGATTTGCGAGATTACTTGATCGGTGATCTTTCGGAAAAGACAGGGCTCACGATTTCGTCCTGGCTCCAAGGATCCTACAAATTCGGTACGCAGATTCGTCCCGTGGCTGGAGAGGAGTTCGACATTGACCTCGGTGTCTACTTTAACTGGGCTGGGAGCGCACATGACGGCCCCCACTCCGTCACCGAGGTCAAGGACCTAGTCCAAGCATCATTGACTGAGTATGCGGCTGAGGCTGGGGATGAGGTTCTCGGTGTCATCGATCCACCAAAGGAGCGGTGTGCGCGAATCCGGTTCACCGGCAAATTTCACATCGACGTGCCGGGATACCATCTCGATCCTGCTGCCGACGTCCGCTCGCTCGCGACCGAAACAAAGGGTTGGGAGGATAGCGATCCAAAGGCATTCTACCTTTGGTTTAGCGAGCAATTTGAGGACGATGATCACGCGCTTGTCCGGCGTCTAATTCGCTATTTTAAAATGTGGGGCGCTCTCAATCTAAAACAGTGCTTCCCGTCAGTTGTGATGACGGTCCTTGTCGTTGACGCGTTCAATGCCCTCTCAAGCGAGGAAGTTGAAGGTGATGACCTCGCCATCAAGAATGTGGCGACCTCGATCGCTGATCGTCTGCGCGAGGATCCGGAAGTCCGAAACCCGGTCAATCGCGAAGAGAACTTAAACCGTTTGAACCAAACGGACATTGACCAGATTGTCACGGCGCTTCAGGGGTTAGTCGTCACGGCCGAACTTGCGCTCTCAGGTGCCACGGAGGCTGACGCAGCGGTTCAGTGGACGACCGTATTTCATCACTTCTTCCCTGCGCCAGCGCAGACAGCAAATGCAGTGAATCAGAACGCGCCGGTCCCAATCGCTTTCGACCCAAGGGTACGGGTCGAAGCGATGCCCGCAAGCGGACTTCACACGTTTACCAACACCAACCGTATCGGCCCGATTCCGAAGGGTTGCTCAATCACCTTTTCGCTCGAGAACGCGATTGACCTCCCGGCGGGTGCACAGGTGCGCTGGATCGTACGCAATGAAGGGGAGGAGGCCGAACTCACCAACGATCTCGGCCATCGCGCCGAAGATGGATATCAGGCTACCGAAAATTCTGCGTATCGCGGCACTCACTACATGGACGTAATCGTCACCTCGATGTTTGGTGCGGTATTGGGTTTCAGGAGAATTCCAGTCGAGATTTCCGGGGTTCCAATGCCGCCTCGAAATCCAAAGCGTCCTGGGTGGACGCGCTTCCGGGGGCGTAGATAACCGATATGACCGACCATGCGCTGAAATCTGAGATCCTGCTTGCCGCTCTGTCCGAACGGTATGAGGCGTTACGTGTCATCCGGGAACGCGTGCAGACCACCGGTTTAACCGTAATCGGGCTTTTGCTGGGTGCGGGCGGATGGCTCATTCAATCGGATAAACTATTCTCCTGCGCTGAGAAGATTGTTGCGACGGCGGGGGTGCTCGCTGCGATCGCCGTTCTCCGCTGGGTATATTTCTCGGATTTGTATAAGGGGTTTAGTTCTCAGCAGCGGGTAGCTGCGACAATCGAAAATGAGCTGGGACTGTTTACGCCGGGCGCACTCGGCGGCACAGAAGCCATCTACCCTGAGACATGGTCAAGGGCCGGACAAGAGAATGGACCGGGTGGGTTCTTTAGCGCCACCTATTGGATGCTTCTCGTAGGAACTGCATTCCTTATTGTGACAATCTGGGTGTCCTCATAGCATTTTGGCCTAATGCCTCTGCGACAGGTCAGGCTCACTGGGCCTGTCTCGCCGTTCTTGCTCAAGCCGCGCGGCGATCCGGATCAGCGTCCTGAGATAGTCCTTCAGGTTCGTTAGTGCCGCCTCCTGTTCTTCGGGAGTCACGTTTGGCATGTACCGCTCGATTAGAGCCTCGCCCTGCCGGTGATTGGGAGCCATTCCGGCCAACCTGCACCTCGGGATTCATCTGCGCAAACGTAGCCATGAGTGACTCGATCGCGGGTGCGCTTCTCGCTTTCGGAGTGTCATCGTTTCGAGGGTGAGGACGATCGGGGTCACATGACAGTCAGGGTGTCGAACTGACGCCTATACGAAGAAAGACGGCTCATCTGAGCCGTCTTTCTCGTTACTTCCTTTCAAGAGAGCCACCGCACCCTTGCGGGACATCGAACTTTCACTCTTTGTTGTAGCTGCGGTCGTCGGAATTCTCGCCACCGGAATACTCACTATGATCACCGCTCGTGGTGTCGTGATTGTACCCTTCATGCGTGTGACCGCCGTCTTCCGTGCTCGTATAGCGATCGGCGCGCTGTACGGAATTGTCCTCGTCGCTCTGGCGAACCTTGGTGTGAGGGTCGCTGTCGCGGCCAGAATCTGACTGCTTAGACCAAGTCGAATCTTTGGAAGGCATCGCTCGTCTCCAAATATCCCCTTCGCGAGATAAACGCTTCACCCACCCTCAGGTTGCCTGATGGTATGATGCATCCGTATGGACGCTCAGGCAGCATTAGAGCTTGCGAAGCAGGTCGTGGAAGCGATCGGCGCGAAGGAAGAGGAACGGGCACGCACCATCTTCAACGCGCAGTATCCGGGTTTTCGACCGGAAATGAGGCAGGGTAAGCCGCTTCACTGGATGGCGTCATTTTTCTATGAGCTCGACGAATTTCTGAACGACTCGGAGGCTCGCCGCAGAGCGAACCTTACCCCCGGCCTTATCCTCTCCTCCTATCAGGATCTTCAACGTGATGCTGAGGATCAGGCAAGTGTTTCGTAACTTCGTGAAGTGAGAGAGCTTTGCGCTCGCTCTCACGCCGCGAGGCGATGCGGATCATCGTCCTCAAATAGTCCTTTAGGTTGGTAAGTGCCGCTTCCCGTTCTTCGGTGGTAGCGTTCGGCATGTATCGTTTAATGAGAGCTTCGCCCGGCCGGCGGTTTGGAGTCATTCCCGCCATCCTGCACCTTGGGATTCATCTGTGCAAATGTGTTGACCAGTGATTGGATCGTCGATGCTACTGCGACTACCCGAGTGCCACCCTTTCGAGGGTGGGGACGATCGGGGTCACATGACAGTAAGGCTATCGAACGGACACCTAGACGAAGAAGGGCGGCTCAACTGAGCCGCCCTTCTCCGTCTAGGTGATTGGGAAATCCGCGACACCCTTGCGGGGCATCGAACTGCTATCCACAGGAATCACAAAGTCCGGGACTGAAAATGACCTGACCACGTATCTATATCGGGTGGGTCGCGGTCCGACATGCTATTATGACCGCATAACAGCCTAGCGAGAACCCGAAATTATGGCAAAGAAATCTTGGGAATACATGATCGAGAACGTGCCTCACAAATCGGAGGTGCAGATCGTCACGGGAGCGGACGTGCGGGCCGTACCGCCGGGCATTCCGGACACGATGGACCTCTATGTGAAGATCCGCGGTAATCCGGGCAAGCTCGTCAAAAATGACGACAAGGTCGATCTCGACGAGCCCGGTATCGAAAAGTTCTACGCGCAGGACGCCAGCTCGGAGGCCGGTCACTCTTAAATGGCGCTGCTGTTCGACGCTGACTACGAATATCTTGGGACGAACAACCTTCGCTACGAAGAGGATGAATCCGCGCGGTTTCTAATACTGCGCGATTTTCCGCTCCCGGAGGGAGTGTACGTGTCCGGTGGTCAATCGCGAACAGCGGTTGATGTGCTCTACATCATCCCTCCCAACTACAACACCGAGGGTGGGGATATGATGTGGCTCTACCCTGCACTTTCGCGTGCAGACGGACAGGAGATCCCTGCGGCCAACGGGCCGGGTGTGGACTCTCGGATGCACAACGGGGTCGAGTATCTTCGTTGGTCGCGACACTGGAATAACCGCCCTTGGAAACCGAAGCAGGACGGGATCGAAAAGATTGTGGACCGGCTGACCTGGGCCTTCGCTCATCCGACTCCGCTAGAACGATGACGGGTCATCGAGTCACGTTTTATGGGGCGCTTGAAGAGCGTCTTCGGACGTGGCTCACAGGGAGCCCAGAGGGCCACGAGCGCGGCGCTTTAGTCCTATTTCGCCGTCACCGCGCACACGTCGAAGGCTTGCCCGATTCAATGCGGTTCGTCGCTGTCGATATTATCGAACTTACCGGCGACTGGGTTCTCGAAAGCTCTCCGACACGATTGCGGATCAACCTTCGCAATCTGCCGCCGATCTACCTTCGATGCGAGGTGGATGGGTTGGAGCTTGGATTTGCGCATAGCCACCCGGATGGTGCATTGTTTTTCTCTGCGACGGACGACCGTAACGAGCAAAACATTCTGCGCGGATACGCCGGCTGCAATGGCGTGGATGTGCACCTCGTCTCATTAGTGATTTCCGATGGCCAGTGGATTGCGCGTGCGCGCTCCGGAAAGGCGCCGGGTATTACCGAGCCTATTCGTCATATGAACGTCGTTGGCGATGCGATCAAAATGTATTTGGCCGACACACCTATCGACCCGTCCGAAGTACTTGCGCGCCAAGAAGCTGCCTTCGGGAAGCCGTTCAACCGGAAACTGCAATCGATGCGCGTAGCGGTGGTTGGCGTCGGGGGAACCGGCTCGCCGCTGGCGACGCTCCTCGCGCGATCGGGGGTTGGAGAGCTCATACTAATCGATGGCGACACGCTCGAGGAAACAAACCTCAATCGTGTCAGGGGCTATCGTAAGGATGACGTTGGTCAGCCCAAGGCGGAAACGCTGGCCGCCTACATTCGAAGTCTCGGCGTGGGGTGCGTGGTGGCCCACATTTCAGAATTCGTCGACCGATCGCCCGCCGCTGTCGATGCCATCGCGACTGCTGATGTCATATTTGGTTGCTCGGATGACGTAGCGGGTCGGGACGTGCTGACGCAGGCAGCCTACTATTACTGCCTTCCCTACATTGATGTTGGCCTCACCGGTGCCATTCGGGAGGACGAGGAGGGCGCACCCTACCTATACGATCATCGGGGTCGGGTGAGCACAATCCTTCCCGAAGTAGGTGCGTGTTTGCGATGCCAGGGTGTCGTGACCGATGCAAAGCTCGCCTATGAACGGGCGCTCAGGGATCGTCCCGAACTTGCGGAGCTTGATCCTGAGACCTTGCGGAAGGAATACTATCTCACGGGCGGCAATGAGAGCGCGCCCGGCGTGGGGGCGTTCACCAGCTCAGTTGCCGACCTCGCAATGGCGACGTTCATGGACCTGATCCGGCCCTACCGTCGGCTTTCGACCGACTTCCGCCGCGACAACACCTGGTATGATTTTGTGCATCTGACGCTCTACAGCAACATGCCAACCATCGACCCAGATTGCTTCTGTTGTGGCTCCGCCGGGCTGTTGTGTGCTTCCGAGCGCGGCTACCGCTTAGGCATGCCCTCTTTAGGCAGGACTCCGAACTGATATGGGATTGCGAGCCCTCTTCGGATGTTTGTGGGAAATGCTCAGCGGCCTGTGGGTCACCCGGGCAGGGCCCGCGCCGACCCCGCCGCGCCAGCCAGAATATCCGATGGTTCAAGTGGTGCCGACGACCCCTTCAAGCGCTGCAGTCGGGGTCAGTGACTTCTACCGGGTTGTTCACCAAGGCATCGACTATTGGGCCCTATTTCGGTGCCCGTGCACCTGCGGTGAGGTAATATCTTTGCCGCTTCAGTCGTCGCATCGCCCGCATTGGCAGATCAAACGAACGGCTTCGGGACGCCCGACCCTCTATCCATCTGTCTGGCGGAACAAAGGGTGCAAGAGCCACTTCTGGATCGAGGAAGGTTTCGTCGTGTGGTGCGGCGACAGCGGGGTATCGCCGCATGTTGCCCGTCCTGATCTCTATTCCAACCGGTCGTGATGCCAGCTTCAGTCGCTCGCTCCGCGTCATGCCGCGCGGCGATGCGGATCATCACTCTGAGATAGTCCTTCAGGTTCGCAAGTGCTGCTTCCTGTTCTTTGGGGGTGGCGTTTGGCATGTACCGCTCGATTAGAGCCGCGCCCGGGCGGCAATTGGGATTCATTCCCGTTATCGTGCACCTTGGGATTCATCTGCGCAAACGTAGCCATCAGTGACTTGATCGCGGGTGCGCGTGCCGCTTTCGGAGTGTCATCGTTTCGAGGGTGGGGACGATCAGGGTCACACTCGTTCAAAATTGCCCATTGTCGTACCTCCGCGAACGGAGAACGCATTGGAAATACAAGCTCCTTTTCGCGCGCGACGAGGTTCGAGGTCAGGGACTTGAGAATTTCGCGCTTCTCATCCGGATCCGCCATTTGGAATAGGTTTGACGCCGCATTTGCCCGTTCGATGTCCGCCCGGATGCCAGACCAAAACGATAGGTGGCTGTCGCGCGATCTGATCTCTTCCAACTCTCGCTTTCTCCACAATAGCGCCTTCTTGCGCTCCTGATATGTGTCCCGGTCTATGGTTCCGTCGAGCAGGAGGTCGGTGAGACGGTGCATGCGTTCGTCGATCAGCGCCAAGTCGCGGGCAACGCGCTCAACCCGCTGCGCCTCATCCGACCGCTCTTCGTCGATGAGCTTGTCCACCAAGTCCCTTATCTCCCCCAAGTCGCTCTCTGCGAAGCGAAGTCGGTCGAGGTTCTCGGTCACGCACTCATCGATCGCATCGCCCCGCATCGAAGTGCCCCGACACGATCGAGAGTGGCAACGATAGTAGACATGCCCTTTCTGCCGCTCGCCGATGAGCGACAGGCCGCACACGGCGCACCTGACGAGGCGGCGGAATAGGAAGGGGTCGCTCGGTTGGCGTGCAAAAACCCGCCCGGCTAGGACCGCATGCACCTTGTCGAAGAGTTCGGTCGTGATGAGCGGAGTGTGGTTGCCCTCAAACACCTCCTCGGTCTTTCTGAGGCGGATGATGCCGACGTAAAACGTGTTGTGCAGGATGTTCGCCATACCGCGGCGCGACAGCATCGCTCCGCGTCGAGTTCGTAGTCCCCGCCGCTGCATTTCCAAGCGGAGCGTATCGAGGCCATAGTCGCCGGTTGCGTAGAGCCCGAACGCTTCGCGAATGAGCGGCGCTTCAATCGGATCGATCGCCTTAGCTTTGCCTCTGCCGCAGTCGAGATATCCGCGAGGTGCGGCGAGCGGGTAAAAACCCTGCTTGAGGCGTCCGTAGAAGCCCTTGCGGGTTTCCTCGCGCAGATTGCGAATGAAGTCCGCGGCCACCACCGCTTGGATATCGGCCGCGAGTCGCCCCCCGCGCGTCGCGAGGTCGAGACTTTCATGCGCGAAGTGGATTTCCAAGCCCCGGTCGATCAGCTCGCCAAGCCGAGCCCAGTCCTTCAAGTTGCGGGCGCTGCGGTCGATCTTGTGGATGATGACGCCGGCAGAATGTTTCCGTGCAACCTCCGTGAGCATACGATTGAAGAGCTGGCGTCCTTGCTTGGCGGCGGTTTCAATCTCTTCGTACCACTCGGCGATCGAGAGGTTATGCCGCGCCGCATACGCCTCGATTGCAGCGCGTTGCTCTTGTAGCGACGAGCCGTGCTCGCCTTGCTTGACGGTGGAAACCCGGATGTACGCAACGTAGGATTTCATGGGTCGGGAGTCGGCGGAATCCTACACCCAGGATCGGATTCGCGCGAATCGTACGACTGGCCTTCGGCGGCATGTCGAGCCGCGACACGCAGTAGCGCGCGGAGGAATCCCCGCAGGTTATCGCGAGCCTCTTCGCGTTCCTTGCCGGTGGCATCGGGCATGAGCCGATCGAACAGAGCATCGGCAGATTTTGAGACGAATTTGTCCATTCTCTAAGCGTCGCGTGCGATGGCTTCGAAGCAGAGGAGGCATTCCGCAACAGATTGTCGAAGTGCCCCCTGCGCCTGCGCGACCGCGCGTCGCATCATTGGGACATGACCAACCCCGCAGGCGACACGACGCCCATCATTTCTCGCGTGCTTCCCGATGGCACGTTGCTTGAGGCGATCTACCAACCCGCCGAATTCAAGACGGCACTTGCGATCGGTTTCGCCTCTGGCGATGCGGCTATCGAAGCAAGTTTCACGCTTCCCTCGGGCGAAACGCTCGTACCATATTCCCCGCGCAACAATCTGCTCGTCACCGAGTGCGTTCTGCTACCGTCAGACATCGGGGAGTTCGGGGACAAGAGGGACTTGGTGGACGGCATTCGCCGCTACCTGCGTCGATACGTCGATCTTTCGTCGGTCTTTGAGGAGGTCGCCGCGCACTACGTGTTGCTGACGTGGGTGTACGATGCGTTCAACGAGCTGCCCTATCTGCGCTTCCGCGGCGACTTCGGCACCGGCAAGACCCGCGCCCTGCTCACTGTCGGGTCCGTCTGCTACAAGCCCTTCTTCGCCTCGGGCGCGTCCACGGTCTCGCCGATCTTCCACGTCCTCGATGCCTTCGGTGGCACGCTCATTCTGGACGAAGCCGACCTCCGCTTTTCGGATGCTACCGCCGAGCTGACCAAGATTCTCAACAACGGCAATATCCGAGGGCTGCCGGTGCTGCGCACCATGACGAACCGCCACAAGGAGTTGAATCCGACTGCCTTTCGCGTCTTCGGCCCCAAAATAGTCGGGATGCGCCAGAGCTTCTCCGATCGGGCGCTCGAAAGCCGCTTCCTCACCGAGGAAACGGGCGGCAGACCGCTGCGTGCCGACATTCCTATACACCTGCCCGACAGTCTCGCTGTCGAAGCACGCGAGCTACGCAATCGACTGCTCGCGTGGCGCTTCCACGCGAGGAGGGCAATCAAGGTTGACCCTGAGCGGTTAATCGACGGCGTTTCCCCACGGCTCAATCAGACGGCGCTCGCGCTCTTGGCATTGGTCGATGATCCCAATCTTCGGGGCGAGATCGCCGCACACCTCATCAACGTGGAAGGGCCGGTACCAACGGAGCGCTCTCCCGGAGATGACGCAAGCGTTGCCCAAGCGATGTGCGCAGCGTTTGAGGACGCAACCGCGCCATTCATTTCGCTCGCCGACGTGACCCAACGCTTCAACAATTCCTTAGAAGATTTTCATCTTCCTCTCAGCAACAAAGCGGTTGGCGCGATCGTGCGGCGGCTGGGTGTCGCAACCACAAAATCGCGTGGCATCTACATTATTTCGCAAAGCGAACGATCCCGATGCTCGGGTATCGCGAAGCGATTCGGCATCAATTCTGTCGCGAGTGAGGCTGTCGTGTCAGACACGGCAGCGTAGTGCACAGAGTGCCGCCTACTCCCGCGCATGCGGTGATGAAAAAATGAACACAACGGCTTTGCGCCGCCAACTAACCATCATGTCCATGCACCACAACAAAATCGCTTCGCTGCGAAAGAGCTGGGCGCTCACCCAGGACGAGCTTGCTCACCTTCTTGGGATGACCCGCAGCAACCTTAGCCGACTCGAACTCGCAGCAAAATCGCACACGCTTGAAACCGCCCTCACCCTGAAGGCGCTCTTCGGCGTGGGCGTCAGTACCATATTTCCCAATCATGACCGCGCCGCCCTTGAGACGCTCATCCCGCGGTTGGCGGATTTCAGCCTGACCATACAGGACGATGAAGGCGCTGTTGCCGAGCGAAAGCGCCAACTCCTTGGAGAATTTGCCAGCCGGGCGCCGGATATCGACCTTGCGGCATGACCGGGCACCGACGTTTCGGCTTCGTACTCGGCATTCATCCGACCTCGCGCGGTCTCGGATGGATCGTATTTGAAGGGCCGTTCTCGCCGCACGATTGGGGGAATGCGCTTGCACGTAGAGGCGACAAGAACGCTAAATGCATTGTGCATGTCGAGAAGCTGCTTGCACGCTTCGAACCCGATACCATTGTTTTCGAAGCATTCGAGAAGCGGCGTTCGGCACGCGCCGATCGCATTGCCCTCCTTGGCCGAGCCATCACAGCCTTGGCCGCAGATCGCGGCATCGAGGTAGCGATCTTCACACGAGGCGAAGTGAAGGCGTGCTTCGCAAGCGTTGGGGCCGTTTCGCGCCAGCAGATCGCGGAGGCGGTATCGCGTCACCTGCCAGCTCTCGCCCATAGGGTGCCGAAACCGCGGCGTCCTTGGGAAAGCGATCATCCGAGAATGGCGCTTTTCAGCGCCGCCGCACTCGTCCTGACTCAGTACCAGTACCAAGCGTCACAGTTCCTCGATGATCTCCACAAGAATTCGACCGATAAGGGCGAAGATTGATTCACATTCTGTTCTCACTACGATATTCTTACGGACGAAGGAGAACGGCGGTGCAACTTCAATCCGGACAGGTCAAAGAGGTTGGGATCTGGGTGCGGGTTTCGACCGAGGATCAAGTTCGCGGCGAAAGTCCGGAGCATCACGAGAAACGCGCACGCGCTTACGCCGAGGCGAAAGGCTGGAAGGTGGTCGAGCTGTACCGGCTTGAAGCGGTAAGCGGCAAAGCTGTGATCGCACATCCCGAAGCGCAGCGGATGCTCGCGGACGTGAAGGCCGGCCGGATAACGGCGCTCGTGTTCTCCAAGCTGGCGCGTCTTGCGCGCAATACGAAAGAACTCCTCGAATTCGCGGAGTTCTTTCGTACGTCGGGGGCGGACCTCGTGTCGCTCCAAGAGGCGATCGACACGAGTTCGCCGGCCGGCCGGCTGTTCTTCACGATGATCGCGGCGATGGCGCAATGGGAGCGCGAGGAGATAGCCGAGCGCGTGCAGGCGTCGGTGCCCATCCGGGCGAAGCTCGGCAAGCCGCTCGGAGGCGCAGCTCCCTTCGGCTATCGCTGGCGCGACCGTAAGCTTGAGCCTGATCCCGTCGAGGCTCCCGTGCGCGTCCTCCTCTACGAACTGTTCGCTGAGCATCAGCGCAAGAAGACGGTGGCACGCATCCTCAACGAGCGCGGTCACCGGACCCGCAACGGGTCTCCGTTCTCCGACACCACAGTGGATCGCCTCATCCGCGACCCGACCGCCAAGGGCCTCCATCGCGCGAATTACACCCGAACCGACGACCGCTCGAAGAACTGGTCCCTCAAGCCGGAGGAGGAATGGGTCTATACGCCGGTGGAGCCGATCGTCTCCGACGAACTGTGGGAGCGATGCAACCGCATCCTCGCGACGCGTCGGGAGAGCATGAAGCGCACCACGCGCAAGGCAGTCCACCTCTTCGCCGGCTACGCCTTCTGCCAGTGCGGCGAGAAGATGTATGTCTGGACCAACTCCCCCAAGTACGTGTGCTCGGCCTGCCGTAACAAGATCCCGGTGAATGATCTTGAAGCGGTATACCGCGAGCAACTCCACGGCTTTGTGCTCTCGTCCGAGCAACTCGCCGCCCACTACGAAGCCGCCGACCAGTCCGCAATCGAGCGCGAGAAGCTCATCGAGAGCATGCAGGCGGAGCTGAAGAAGATCGAGGTGGAGGATGAGCGCCTTTATCAGCTCTATCTCGCGGACGGGCTTTCCAAAGAGGATTTCGGGCGGCGGCATCGTCCGCTGTCCGAGCGCCGAAATCAGATTGAGGAGGAACTGCCGCGCGCTCAGGCACAGCTCGATGTGCTGCGCGTCGGGATAGCGTCGAAAGGCGCGGCGCTCCATGAGGCGAAAGACCTCTGGGCCAACTGGGACGGGCTAGAGCGCGAGGACAAGCGCTCCGTTATCGAAGCTATCACGGACCGCATCGTCATCGGCAAGGAGGACGTAGAGATACACCTGCTGCATCTGCCCTCGGGCGACGGGCCTTCCGGCCCTTCGGGAAGTGATGCTGACAAGGCAACACGAGCATGCCGTTGCGGGCATCTCGGCGATCCGGCGCTCGCCTGCGCGCGCGCGCCGCGATGCGCGGCGGACTATCAGGCCAAGGTATCGGGTCCGCTGCTCGACCGCATCGACCTGCATGTCGAGGTGCAGCCGGTGAGTGCCGCGGACCTGGTGCTGCCGCCGCCCGCCGAGGGCTCGGCTGAAGTCGGGGCGCGCGTCGCTGCGGCGCGCGGGGTTCAGACGGCGCGCTATCGCGACGTGGCGGCGCGGACGAACGCCGAGGCGGACGGCGAAATACTCGCCGAATTCGCCACGCCCGACGAGGCCGGCCGCAAATTGCTCGCCCAGGCCGCCGAAGCGATGCGGCTCTCGGCACGCGGGTATAGCCGCGTGCTGCGTGTTGCGCGAACGATCGCCGATCTCGCCGGCGTCGACGGGGTGGGGCGCATCCATGTCGCCGAGGCGCTGAGCTACCGGCGGCGTTCGCCGACGAACTGACATTTGCGAGCGCAGCCCGATGGCGGCCCCACGTGGTCGCTTGCCTAACGCCGCGCCTCCCCGTTATATATGATAAATAAGCTAAGATAGGGTGAGGATCATGCGCGAGACACTTAATCGTGGAGCGAAGCCCCGATTGCTCCGTGGAGGGATCGCACATGGACTGTTCGCTGTGGCGCTCGCGCTCGGCACCTCGGCGCCCGGCCTCACTCAAAACGTGCCCCCCGGCGCGCCCGAGACGCCGGCAGTCGATCCTGAACGCGCCTATCTGTTCGCGCACATGACCAGGGAGCGCTACGGCGTGCTCTATTATTCGGTCAGCCTGGACGGCCTCCACTGGCGGCGAGTCAATCGCGGCAATCCGGTGTCGAGCGATTATCATGGCCACGCGTCGATCGCCCGCGGCGGCGATGGCCGCTATTTTCTGGTCGGCAACAGGAGCGATGAAGATCCGCTGATCCGCTTCTGGGTCTCGAACGATCTGATCCGCTGGACCCCCTATGCGACCTATCAGCCCGACCTCGCCGACATTGCGGGTCACGCCAACGCGCTGCAGCGGATCGGTGCGCCGAAGCTGCTTTTCGATCCGGCTTCGCAGTCCTTCCTGCTCACATGGCACACGCCCAATGTGCCGGGAGCGAAGGAAGATCCCGAACGCTATTGGGCGAGCCAGCGCACGCTCTATGTGACGGGCAAGGACCTCGCAAAGCTGCCGGCGAAACCGACGCGGCTCTTCGCGTGGGACATGGCGACGATCGATACGATCGTGCAGCCCAATCCCGCGGGCGGCTATTGCGCGGTGATCAAGGACGAGCGCTACCCTTCGTATGACTGGATCACCGGCAAGACGATCCGGATCAGCTGCGCGGCAAAGCTGCTCGGTCCCTATCCGGAACCGGGGCCGCCGCTGAGCCCCAATTTCCGCGAGGCGCCGACCTTGGTTCGGGCGCCGGTCAGCGGCGATTGGCTGCTTTATTACGAGCAATATGCCGGAACGAGCTATGGTCTGTCGCGCGCGCAGCGGCTCGAAGGGCCGTGGTATCAGGTCTCGGGTAATAGCGGGGTTCCCGAATGGAACCGCTACGAGATGCCGGCCGGCACCCGCCACGGCTCGATGATCGCAATCAGCCGCAAGCAATACGACGCGATCGTCGCGGCGTTTCCGGGAGAGATGAAGTGAAGCGGATCAAGATGTTCCGGTGCGCGCTGGCGCTGGCGCCGTTGGCGATCCTGCTCGGCGGTTCGGCCGACGGGCAGCGCTTCACCAATCCACTGCTGCCTTCCGGCCCCGATCCGTGGATCACGCGCGACGGGCAGGATTATTATTATCTGAACACGCTCGGCAACCGGATCGCGATCCGCAAGACGCGCGATCTCGGCAAGCTCGCCGAGGCCGAGGAAGTGACGGTATGGCGCGCACCACCGACCGGCCCCAACGCCCAGGCGATCTGGGCGCCCGAGCTGCATCGCATCGACGGGAAATGGTATCTCTATTACACCGCCGCCGCCGCGGGGCATAATGACGACGCACATCGCGGCATCTTCGTGCTCGAGAATATCGGCAAGGATCCGCTGACCGGCACCTGGACCGATCGCGGTCGGCTCGAGACCCGGCATACCGGGATCGACGGCACCACCTTCGTTCATGCCGGCAAACGCTATTTCGTCTATTCGCCCTATGTCGGCCCCGACAGCGATCTCGCCATCGTCGAGATGGCCAATCCGTGGACGCTCAAGGGGCCCGAGAGCATCATCGCGCGGCCCGATCAGACATGGGAGCGGCAGGGCGGTCGGCAGATCCTCGAAGGTCCCGAATTCCTGCCGGGGCCCAAGGGCGAGCTGTTCCTCAGCTATTCGGGCAGCGCCTGCTGGTCCGACGATTATGCGATCGGGCTGCTGAGCGCCCCCGCCGGCGCTGATCCGCTCGATCCGAAGGCGTGGACCAAGGCGCCGCGCCCGGTGATCGCCAAATCGCCGGCGCACGGCGTCTATGCGCCAGGCCATAATGGCTTCTTCACGACGCCTCAGGGCGCACACTGGATCGTCTATCACGCCAACCCGGGCCCGGAGATGAAGTGCACGCAGAAACGCGCGCCGCGGATCCGGCGCGTCACTTTTGGCCGCGACGGGCGCCCGGTGTTCGGCGAGCCGATCGGCGACGGCGTATTGCGTTGATCGGGCGTCTGTCCATGTGGCTCTTCTGACGTTCCAGAGGCCTGAAGGCTATTCGTACCTGTTGGAAATGCCGATCCTGGAGATGGAGGGCGCGCTTTTCATCCGCAGACCTTCGAGGGCCATGGAACGCTACCGGGCGACAGGAGACAAATTAACGAGTCCTTCTGCTCGTTTCGGATAGAATTGTGGTACGTTACACGAGTATCGCCGAATTCGATTCTGCGAAGGATGGACGATGACCGCGCGGGTGATCCAGGGATGTTTTGTCGGCCGCGGTCCGGTTCGCGATCTCGGCGCGGTCGCGCCGCGCCCGGACCGGCCGGGCCTGCAGGTCCAGGCCAAGGCGGCGCCGGGGAGGCCGGCGCTCGCGCATGCGTCGGCAGGCGCCGGTGCCCGGCCCCGGGGCGACGGCAGTTTCGAGGTCGATCCGACCAGGCTCGGGCTCGCGCGCGGTGGCGGTACGGCGCTGCCACAGGCATTGCTCGCCAAGATGGAGGGGGCGTTCGGGGCCGACTTCTCGCAAGTGCGCGTGCATGTCGGCCCGCAGGCGTCGCGTATCGGGGCGATCGCCTTCACCACCGGGAACGACATCTACTTCGCGCCGGGGCGCTATCAGCCGGAATCGACGATCGGGCAGCAATTGCTCGGGCACGAGCTCGCCCATGTCATCCAGCAGCGGCAGGGGCGCGTGCGTGCTTCCTCGTCCGGCGTGTCGATCGTGCAGGACCGCGCACTGGAAGCCGAGGCAGATCGGCTCGGCGCGCGCGCGGCGGCGCATCGGACGCTCCAGGCCAAGGGGCTGCACGGGGCCGGAAGCCCGGTGCGCGTTTCCGCGCCGATCCGCGACCGCGACGGCAGCTATCGGGTCAATGCCGAAGTAGCTGGGCGCAGCGTGGGATCGCTGCGCGTGCATGTCGATGCCGGATGCAGCGCGCTGGTGACCGACCTGGGCGTCGACCCCGGGCATCGCAGCCAAGGGATCGGCAAGATGCTGCTCGCCTCGGCGGCGCGCGCGGGTCAGCGCTTCGGCAAGTCCTCGGTGACACTGACCGCCGACGACAATGGCAGCGGCAAGCTCAACCGCTGGTATGGCGGGCTCGGCTTTGCGCGCGCGGGCAGCGACGCGCGCGGCCGGCCGCGGTTCGAGGCGCAGATGGGGCGGGTGCTGGCGGGCGCAGCCCAACCGAAGCGGGCGCCCGGCGCGCTCCGCGCTCCAGCGCCGGCCGCGCCGCGTCCCGGGCCGCCCGGCCTCGTGGTCCAGCGCTCGGTCGCCGCGAAGCCGAAGCAGAAGGCCGCCGTCGTGTCTCTTTCGATCGGCGGACAGACCTATACCGGCAAGTCCAGCGGCCAATATGGCCATGCCGAAATGGAGGCGCTGCGGAAGTTCCTCGTGGCGCAACCCTCACTCGGAGCCGCCGCAACGATCATCAACGCGGGGGGCAGCACGGTATCGTGCCTGAACCAGCCGGTCTGCGGATCGTGCAAGCGCGTGCTCGAAGCGCTGAACTTCACTGCCGCCGCCGACGGCACGGTGCTCAGCACCGACAAGAGCGGCGGCGTCGGCTGGAATGGCAACCTCAAGGTCGGGGAGTTCATGGAACATATGGGCCTCTCGGCGGAGTACGAACAGGCCAAGCTGGACGGCGCTAAATAGCGTTCCGCCTCGGAGATGAAGCATGCGCGGCCGAGTGATTCAGGGCTTCTTCGTGGGCGGCCAGATGCGGGCGGCGGCGGGAGTGCTGCGTCCGGCGGCCGGATCGCTTCAGCGGGCTGCGATGCCTGGCCCGCCGCCCCGCGCCCCGGCAATGCCAGTCGCCGCAGCGCAGGCGCGGATGGCGCCCGGCCGACCTGCGCTCGCCCATCAGCCAGCCCGGGTGGCGCAACCCTATGGCGGCAGCGACAGCTTCGATGTGGATCCGGTCCGGCTTGGTCTCGCACGCGGCGGTGGATCATCGCTGCCGGAGGCATTGCGCGCGAAGATGGAAGCCGCGTTCGGCGCGGACTTCTCGGCGGTGCGCATCCATGTCGGGCCGCAAGCCTCGCGGATCGGCGCAGTGGCGTTCACTACCGGCAACGATCTCTATTTCGCCCCGGGCCAGTTCCAGCCGGAATCGGTGAAGGGCCAGCAATTGATCGGCCACGAGCTCGCGCATGTCATCCAGCAGCGCCAGGGCCGCGTCCGCGCGGCCGGGAGCGGCGTGGCGGTGGTGCAGGACCATGCGCTCGAGGCCGAGGCGGACCGGCTCGGGATGCGCGCGGCGAATTTTCGAGCGCATGTTCGACGTGAGCCCGCGACGGGCGTCCGGACCGATTGGGCCGCGAACCGATCACTGCAGCGCTCGCGACCGTCGCGAGCTCCGGCCAAACCGAAGCTCACTGCCGGCTACACCAAGAAGACCAAGGGATATTGCGGCTTCCTCAATTGCGAGCGCCAATGGGGAGTCACGCAAATCGGCCTCGCACCCAGCGGCGGCTTGATCATCCAGAAAGTCACGCGGTCGCTGAACGTCGCGCTGGTAACTTCGAGCACCGACATGTCCGAATCGCAACTCGATACCTATGTCTCGGGCAACGCCGCATCGACGGCAAATGCCAAGGAGAATCTATATTGGGAGGTGTTCACGGTCGATTCCTCGTCGGCGGTGAAACCCGCAGTCGATTCGTTCGGTTTCTGCGCAATGACCGATGACGGAGCAGTGCTCGACAAGACCAAAGGCACGATTACCATCACTGGAACGGCGGCCTTCTATCAATGCAGCGATTCGGTGGCTTCGACGATAAAGAGCACCTATTTCACCGACACCGTAAAATGCGCGAACGGGCTGCCCTCGTCGACCACAGACAATATCGCGGCCATCATCGGGCTGGTCGGCGCAGCAAATATCAGCGCCGATATTACCGGAACCGTAACGATTTCCTGGAATTCCACGCATCAGTCCTCGGCTCCGGCCAAAGCGACCGACGACGGCACCTATACTTTCGCTTGAGCTATTGGTTGGGCTCCGGGACGTGCTATTCGCGAACGATCGGAGTTGTGCAGGAGGGTCGACCGTGGCTGGTCAGGTGATCCAGGGCTTTTTTCCTGGCGGCAGGATGCTCGCCGCTCGCGCCGTACGACCGGCGGTCGTGCAGCCGGCAGTGGCTGGCATGCCGCGCCCCGGCCCGCCGCGATCGGCCTTCACGCCTGCAAGCGCAACGGTACAGCAAAGGCCGGCACCGGGCCAGCCGCTGCAAATGAGTCAGCCGGGGCAAGCCGCGCAGTGCTTCGGCGGCAATGAAAACATCGGCATCGACCCGGTCGCGATCGGCCTGGTTCGCAGCGGTGGCCAATCTTTGCCGCAGACGTTGCTCGCCAAGATGGAGGCGGCATTCGGAGCCGACTTTTCGGCAGTACGGGTGCATGTCGGCCCCCAGGCGGCGCGGATCGGCGCGGTCGCGTTCACCACGGGCAATGACCTTTATTTCGCACCGGGACGGTATCAACCCGACACTGCGCAGGGTCAGCAACTGATCGGGCACGAACTGGCGCACGTGATCCAGCAGCGGCAGGGCCGGGTGCGGGCGCCGGGACCCGGCGTGACGGTGGTGCAGGATCGAGCCCTCGAGTCCGAGGCCGACCGGCTCGGCGCGCGCGCCGCGGCGCACCGCGTTATGCAACCGGAACCGCGGCCGGGCACGTCGGCGCCTCACCCGACATCAGCCGCCGTGCAGCGCCGATTGGCGCCGCCGGGCCATGGGCACGGCGCGATCCAGAGGATGGAGATGGATCTCGAGCAGCCCAAACCGGCTCCTCGCGTGCTCGGCATCAATCTGCACCTTTCGCATGGCGAGGCACTCGGAAATACCGGCGATGTGCAGACGACGACGCTCGAGGCCAAGATCAACGGGGTATTCATCGGCAAATTCGACAACCGCGCCAGCTTCATGAAAAAAGGGGTTGTGGTTACCGATACTACGTTGGCCAGTCAGTTCCCCAGACACATCTGCAAGGAATATTGGAAATCGGGAACCGGGGCGCATGCTAATTGCAAGCCGCATTCGGAAGATTTCTTACTTGCTGCGCTCAATGAGGAATTCAAGCGCTTGCGCGGTGACTGGAGCAGCGCCTATCCGCGGGATAACGGCCAGAATTTCGATTTGCTCTCGGTGAAGATGGACAAGACATGCTGCCCCAACTGCGCGCGCAACATGATGAAGGCATGCACTGCCTTCGGCTTGAGATTCCGGGAGAAAGCATCGACGCTCAACACCGCCACGAACAAGAAGGGCCTGACTGGCGTGCAGATGCTGGCCAGTGGGAAGGTAAAGAAGAAGCTCAACAGTGACGATTATTTGTACAATGTGGCTTCGATACCGGTACGACATTGGACGCCCACTCAGATAGCAAAATACATAAATGCCAATAACAAAAAACTATTTCCCATTTCTGGTGGATTTCTGAAATTCAAGAATATCAGCGATAGTGCGATCGGCAAGTTTCCAGGAACCGACAATGCGGAACTCGGCTGGAGCAATTGGGGATATGGCCGGAAATCCGGACGCGACAAATGGTGATCATCGCGTCGAACGGCCGGTAATACCCCTCAGTTCAGCTTCACCATTCCGCCCTTCAGCTCGAGCATCCCGCCGCCGTCGAACTTGCCGCTCGCGCTCGCAGTCACTTCCACCGTCAGTCCCTTGAGCGTCAGCGCGGTGCCCGCCTCGATCGCGACACTGGTGCCGCCCTTCACGGTCATGCCCGTGCCAGACTCGATCGCGACACTGCCGCTCGCCTTGATCGTGACGTTGCCGGTGACTTCGATCGTCAGATTGCCCGAGACGGTCTGCGCGGCATTGCCCTTCACGGTCTCGTCGGCATTGCCTTCGATCGTGACGGTGGAATTGCCCTTCACGCCGTGGGTCGCGTTGCCGGTGGCGATCGACGTGGTCCAGTTGCCCTTGCTGACGGTGAAGGCGTCATTGCCCTCCTCGACGGTGACGCTGCGGTCCTTCTTGACCGTTTCGGTGCTGTTGTTGAGCACGGTGACCTTCAGGTCCTTCTGCGCCTGGAGGAACACCTCCTCGTCGCCGGCCTTGTCCTCGAAGCGCAGCTCGTTGAACCCTTCGGCGCTCGGCGTCGACTGGCTCTTGAGCGTCGTGCGGCTCTGATTGTCGGGAAGCGCATAAGGCACCGGATTGTCGCCGTTATAGACGCAGCCGGTGACCAAAGGGCGATCGGGATCGCCTTCGAGGAAGCTGATCACCACTTCCTGGCCGATCCGCGGCAGCGCGAACGCGCCCCAGCTCTTGCCCGCCCAGCTCTGCGAGACGCGCACCCAGCACGAGCTGTCGGCATCCTTCTTGCCGAGCTGGTCCCAGTGGAACTGGACCTTGATCCGACCATATTCATCGGTCCAGATCTCCTTGCCCGAGGGACCGACGACGATCGCGGTCTGCGAGCCGGCGATGCGCGGGCGCGGCGTGACGCGCACCGGGCGGAACGGCACGTCGGCGGGGAAGGCAGTGAAGCGATTGGCATAGCCGCGGCGCTGGGCATCGTGATGGATGCTGAGCAATGCGTATTTCTTGTTGAACGCGTCGGCGGGGTGGCCGGTCAGCGTGAAATTGGTGCCGCTGGCGAGATGACGGAGCGGCGAGCTTCCGTGGAGCTGGCTAGCGAGGGCCGCCAGCTCCTCGCCACGCCGCTTGGCGACCGCTTCGGAATCGGTCTTGAGCGCCGCGCCGGCGGGATATTCGTAGACCTTGCCTTCGCCAGCGCTCGCCAGCAACGCGGTCGCGGGGGTAGTGAAATTATAGTCGGTGGTCTTGAAGCCGGCGGCGACTGCAACTTGCTCGAGCTCGACGCTTTCGATCCGCAGGTCCGACAGCCATTCGCTGGCGGT
>Ga0247823_10000482_pt1 | contig 34032 bp, 34 predicted proteins | sample 13C_PalmiticAcid_2_FD_192426 | JGI IMG/M metagenome (GOLD analysis project Ga0247823, IMG submission 192426) | Soil microbial communities from agricultural site in Penn Yan, New York, United States - 13C_PalmiticAcid_Day30 | ecosystem: Environmental > Terrestrial > Soil > Agricultural land...
GAACCTGAGAGCTTTCTCCCGGAAAAGATCCGGAATTACCCCTTCGGTGGTCCGAACAACCGTTCGAACGCTTTCCAGAGTGTCGTGGCCCCGCGCGGTCCTGGGTGCCTGAGAGATTCCGGGGCGGTTGCTCCTTCGGCGGAGGTGTTTGTTGCCCAAATCGGACCGCTGGCAAGCCAGCTACGATTTGGGTGCGCCCACCTCAACTCTCCCGCGCGTGCCTTCAACGGTTGCCCGCTGCTGACGGCTTCCGTCTGCTGCGCCGGACCAACCGAGTCAATCGCGAAGTTGTTTGTTTTCGCAGTTCTGGCCCGCTCCCCCACCCGGCCACCCATAGGGTAGCTTCGCTGGGTGGCCGGGTGGGGAGTGTTGGGTCGGCCATGCCCCCGGCATGGCCTGAACAGCGCGGGGCGCTGTTCACCCGAACACTGGCCGGAACCGCATTCGCGTTAGCGGATCAAATCAGCGCGTCGCGTTGTACTTGAGCTGCTCGTCGGTCAGCTGGAAGCCGACCAGCGCCTCGAACGTCGCGCGCAGCACTGCCTGGCGCACTTCGGGGCGTGCCAGCGGGTCGACCGCCGCGGTCTCGTCGCCGGCCTTGCGCTTGGCCAGGATCTGGCGGCGGATATCCTCGGGCAGCGTCGCCGCCGAGCGCGAGACGATGGCATAGCTGGTGCCCGTCGCCGACGCGCGGCTCTGGCCCTCCGCGAAGTTCAGCGTCACCTGCCCCAGCCGCTTCGACACGACCGAGCTGCCGCCCTGCACCACCGCGACATAATAGGGCAACGTCACCTGACGCGCCTCGCTGCCGAAACGGCGGCTGCCCAGCACTTCGAAATTGATCGTGGTCTGGATGTTCTCGGCGGCGTCGTCGCAGATCGAGGTGACGTTGGTCAGCACCGCGGTGACATCGATCGCATTGGCGTCGCGGCTCGTCGGCGAGTTGAACAGGGTGACGTCGCCCGTATGCGCCGCCACGCCGACGCGCGGACAGGCCGACCGGACGGCGGTGATGCCGCCCTCGGCGATATCGCCCGTTTTCGCGCAACCCGCGAGCAACCCGAATCCGAGCATCGTCGTCGCGGCAAGACCAAGTTTGCGGATACGCAAGGGGGACACCTTTCCTGAAACCTTCACGCCCTGAACTCATCGGGGCGCGGCCCGTCATAGGAACCGCCTTTCGCCCGCGCAAGCAATCGCGTAGAGCCGCGCCTAACATGAGCGCTGCAATCAACTCCGGCGAAAAGCCCGTCCTCGAGCTCCTGATCGCCGCACCGCGCGGCTTCTGCGCCGGCGTGGACCGCGCGATCCAGATCGTCGAGCGTGCGATCGAGAAGCACGGCGCCCCGGTCTATGTCCGGCACGAAATCGTCCATAACAAGTTCGTGGTGGATTCGCTCAAGGCCAAGGGCGCGGTGTTCGTCGACGAGCTGGATGAGGTGCCCGACGGCGTTCCCGTGGTCTTCTCGGCGCACGGCGTGCCCAAATCGGTGCCGGCGGAGGCGCAGGATCGCGGCCTCTCCTATCTCGACGCCACCTGCCCGCTGGTGTCCAAGGTCCATCGCCAGGCCGAACGGCTGGTCGCGGCCAATCGCCACATCCTGTTCATCGGCCATGCCCGCCACCCCGAGGTGGTCGGCACCTTCGGTCAGGTGCCCGAAGGCAGCATGACCCTGATCGAGACCGAGGCCGATGCGGAAGCGGTCGCGGTCGACGATCCCGACAACCTCGCCTTTCTGACCCAGACCACGCTCTCGGTCGACGATACCGCGGCGATCCTCAATATCCTCCAGCGCCGCTTCCCCGGCATCGTCGCGCCCAAGGCGGACGACATCTGCTACGCGACATCCAACCGCCAGGCGGCGGTGCGCGCGATCGCCCAGTCGTGCGATCTGGTGCTGGTGATCGGCGCGCCCAACTCCTCCAACTCGGTCCGGCTGGTCGAGGTGGCAGAGCGCGAAGGCACGACCGCCAAGCTGATCCAGCGCGCCGACGAACTCGATTTCGACTGGCTGTGGGGCGTCGGTACGCTCGGCATCACCGCCGGCGCCTCGGCCCCCGAAGTGCTGGTGCGCGAAGTCGTCGACAAGCTCGCCACCCGCTTCGACGTGACCGAGCGTCAGGTCGAAACGGCGCAGGAAACCATCGCCTTCAAGCTGCCGCGCGGTCTCGAAGCGGCCTGAACGCATATCGGAGCGCCGCTCGGCCCCGACCCGGATCCGGGGTTGTCGAAGCCCGGTCCTTTCTTCTACCGGCATCCAGATACAGCAGCGCTTCGACAGGCTCAGCGCGAACGGAGTGAACGTGGCAGTCTACACCCAGGTATCCGCCGAGGCGCTCTCCGACTTCCTTGCCCGCTATGACGTGGGCGAGCTGGTTTCGGCCAAGGGCATCGCCGAGGGGGTGGAGAACAGCAACTACCTCGTCGAAACGACGCGCGACCGCTTCATCCTGACGCTGTACGAAAAGCGCGTCGAGGCAGCCGACCTGCCCTATTTCATGGGGCTGCTCGACCATCTCGCCGCCAAGGGGTTGTCGGTCCCCCCGGCGATCAAGGATCGCGACGGCGTCGAGATTCAGGAACTGAACGGCCGCCCTGCCTGCCTGATCAAGTTCCTCTCGGGCATCTCGCTCTCGCACCCCACGCCGGCGCAGGCGCGTGCCGCCGGCGAAGCGATGGCGCAGATGCACCGCGCCGTCGCCGATTTCACGCTCGACCGGCCCAATTCGATGGGCGTCGACACCTGGCGCCCGCTGTTCGAACGGTGCGGCGACAGTCTCGACCGGATCGTACCCGGCCTCCATGCCGATCTCGGCTTCGCGCTCGACGCGACGCTGGCGAGCTGGCCGGGCGCAGAGCTCGACCGCTGTGCCATCCATGCCGACCTGTTCCCCGACAACGTCCTGATGCTGGGCGACTCCGTGTCGGGGTTGATCGACTTCTACTTCGCCTGCACCGACATCCGTATCTACGACCTCGCCGTCATGCACAGCGCGTGGAGCTTCGACGCGCACGGCCGCAATTATGACGCAGCGGTCGGCGACGCGCTGATCGCCGGCTACGAGGCGAGCTTCCCGCTGACCGATACCGAGCGCGCGGCGTTTGCGACGCTGGCGGCGGGCGCCTGCATCCGCTTCACCCTGTCGCGCGCCTGGGACTGGCTCAACACCCCGCCCGATGCGCTGGTGATGCGCAAGGATCCGCTCGCCTATGTCCGGCGGCTCGAACATTATGCTCCGGATCTGGTGAAGCACGTCGCATGACCGAAGAGATGCCGCTGGTCGAGATCGCCACCGATGGCGCGTGCAAGGGCAATCCCGGCCGTGGCGGCTGGGGCGTGCTGCTGCGCATGGGTACGACCGAGAAGGAGCTTTCGGGCGGCGAGGCGCACACCACCAACAACCGCATGGAGCTGATGGCGGCGATTCAGGGGCTCAACGCGCTCAAGAAGCCGTGCCGGGTCAAGCTGTCGACCGACAGCCGCTATGTCATGGACGGCCTGACCAAGTGGATCAAAGGCTGGCAGAAGAACGGCTGGAAGACCGCCGATAAAAAGCCGGTCAAGAACGCCGACCTGTGGCAGCAGCTGCTCGACGCGGCCAAGCCGCACCGCATCGAATGGCTATGGGTCAAGGGCCATGCCGGCCACCCCGACAACGAGCGCGCCGACACGCTCGCCAGCGACGCCGCACTCCGCGCCTGAGCGGCGGCGGCCATTGGCGTTCCGCCGGTTCGACGCCAGCAGGCCCGAATGGCACTCTTCTCTCCACCGCCCCAACGGGAAACGCTGGCGCTTAGTTTCGAGCAGACCGAGCACGGCTTCCTCTATTACCATTATGCCTGGTCGCGCGGCATTCCGGTCACGCCGGAGGAGAGAGAAGCGTACCTCGACATTCCGGTCTTCGGTTTAAGGCACACATGGCGCAGGTCGCTGGCGGGACGCGAGACCGCTCCGCCGCGTGCCTATTGGCCGACATTGTGGAAGCTGTTGCGGACGATGCCGTTGAGCATGGCCTTCATCGTCCTGAACGTCGGCGCGGTGGGGGTGCTGTTCGGGTTGTACGAACCCAATATCGCGCTCGCCGTCGTCTACACCGCGTTCGGCTGCGCGATGCTGCTCTTTAGCGGAGCGATCGTCGCCTCGCGGTTTCGAAGGATCCCGCGCTAGCGCCGGAAACCGCGCCCCGCGACCGGCCGGTTCAACTTTCCGACGCAACAGGATCGTCGGCGCCGCCCCGGCGCCGTCATGTCCACAGCGCCGACAGCGGATAGAGCGCGATCAGCCATATCAGACAGGCGACGGTCACGCGCCGCCTCGGCAGCGCGATCGCCAGCAGCGCGACCGGGAAGAACGACCAGGTCACCACGATCGTGCGCAGGTCGAGCGGCAGCGAGCCGCGCAGCGTCACGGCGGTGGCCAGCAGCACGACGTTGCACAGCAAGATGCCGCCCAGCACCTTGCGGCCATGCTTGTCGAAATGGCTGTCGAGATCGCCCCATTCCTCGGGGTCGTCCGGGAAGATCAGCGACGCCGAGACATAATAGAGACCGGCGACCACGAAGCCGCCGAACAGCACCGGCCAGGTGAGCGGCAGTGCGTCGCGCATCGCCCAGCCATACATCCAGAAGGTGACGACATCGCACGACACGAACAGGCCGAGCAGCGCCGTGGGCAGGCCGATATGGACCTTGTGGCTCGCCTTGATCGAGCGGGCGAGGCCGCCCAGCCCCTCGGCCAGCGCCAGGCCGAGCAGCAGCCCGAACAAGGAGAAGATGAATTCGAAACCGCTCATGCCTTGATCGCCCCGCCAGCCTGATTCACAGAAAAGCGCGGAGAATCTCCCCGCGCTTTTCGATACGAACCTGTTCGGTCACGATCGCATCGCACCGGCAAGGGCGCGACGCGACGTGGAATCGATCAGCCTTCCTCGACCGGCGCACCCGGGCCGTTCTTCAGGATCGACTCGATCGCGTTCTTCGCCGAGGCCTTGCTGGTATAGCCTTCGGTCCAGAAGATGATTTCGCTGTTGTATTTGAACTTGGCGACATACTCGCCAGCCTTGTTCTGCTCGATCACGAACTTGTGCGCCATACCGGCCTCCATCGTTGCGGCACACCAACGATAGCCGTTCCGCGCACGGCGTCTAGTCGCGGAATCGCCGGATCGAATAGGTCGCGGGGTCGATATGCGCGATCGCCGGATCGGGGGCGGTGCCGAGCAGCATCGACGCGGCCAGCGCGGATGCCGCGGGCGAGGTCTGGATACCGAACCCGCCCTGCCCCGCGCACCAGAACAGGCCGGGCGCCAGCGGGTCGAAGCCATAGACCGGCTTGCGGTCGGGGGCGAAGCTGCGCAGCCCCGCCCATTTGCGCTCGACCGCCTCGATCCGCCAGTCGACCGCGGTCTGCAACTTGTCGATCGCCTGCGCGACGTCGAGCTCCTCGGGCGCGGCGTCGCACGGGTCGCTCGGCACCTCGTCGTGCGGCGACAGCCATAGCCGCCCCGATTCGGGCTTGAAGTAGAACCGGTCGCGCGCATCGGTCACCAGCGGCAGCGTCGCCTGCGCGGGCGGATCGACGCGCAGCTGGACCATCGTGCGGCGCAGCGGGGTCACGCCGATCGCCGCCGCCCCGGCCAGTTCCGCCACCGGATCGGCCCAGGCGCCGGCGGCGTTGACCAGCACATCGCCCTCGAACACCCCCGCGCGGGTCTCGATCCGCCAATGCCCGTTGCGCCGCGCCGCGATCACCCCGGCGGCGCAGACCAGCTCGGCCCCGGCCCGGCGCGCGGCGGCCAGCCAGGCCGCATGCAGCCGCGCGACGTCGATGTCGGAACAGGTCGGATCCCACAGCCCTTCGGTCCATTCGGGACGCAGACCGGGACAGCGCGCCGCCGGATCGGTTTCGGCAAGCGCGACCCCGGCCTTCGCGAAATCCTCCGCGAACCGGTCGAGCACATGCCGGTCGGCACGCGTCGCGATGAACAGCTGGCCGCGCGGGCCCAGAAAGCCTTCGCCCCCCATCGCCTCGGGCGGCGCGCGCAAAAACGGTTCGGACGCGATCGACAGCGGCTGGATGTCCGGCCCGCCATAGGTCTCGGACCAGAAGGCCGCCGAGCGCCCGGTCGCGTGATAGCCGGGCTGATCCTCCGCCTCGAGCATCAGCACGCGCGCATGCGGCGCAACCCGCGCGGCAAGGCTGGCCCCGGCGATCCCGGCGCCGATGATCACGACGTCGTAACGGCTCATTTCTTCGGCGTCTGCGCCTCCAGAAACCGGTCGATCTCACCGATCGCGCGATCCCGCACCGCGTCCGCCTCGCGCAGGATCTCGTGTGCGCTTTCCGGTCCGAAACGCACGATGCGCGCATCGGGGAGTTTTGCCAGCGTGGCAAGCCCCGCCTTGGCATCGACCAGCCCGTCCGCCTCCGCGACCAGCGCGAGCAGCGGCACTTCCATCGCGGTGAGCGCCGGGCTGTCACGCAGCTCGCGGGTCGAGCGGAACGCCTCGATCAGCCATTTCCAGCTCGGCGGGCCGGTGACGTTGGCGGGGTTGGCCTTCTGCCACCACAGCTCGTCCTGATAGCGGTCGCGGTCGTGCGTCAGCAGCGACTGGCGCGACTCGATCGTATAGGGCCGCTCATTGTCCTTCCACGCCGCCCGCGCCGGGTTGCCAAGGCCGCCCATGAACCTCGCGAAACGCTCGCCCACCGCCGCCAGGCCCAGCGGCGATTTGAGGCCCAGCATCGGCGCGACCAGCACCGCCGCATCGGGCCGGATCGCCCGCTCGACCAGCGCACGCAGCACCAGATGTCCGCCCATCGAATGCCCCATCACGACATGCGGGCCCGGCGTCGATGCCTGCCATTCGCGCGCGAAGGAGCGGTAATCGGCGATATAGTCGGCGAAATCCTCGATATGGCCGCTGGTCGCGCCGTTCACCCGGCCCGAACCGCTCTGTCCGCGCCAGTCGAACCAGGCGATGTTCCAGCCCTGACCGTGCCAGTGCGCCAGCGTTTCCAGATACTTCTCGACCATGTCGCCGCGGCCGCCCTGGAACAGGATCGATCCGCGCGCCGTGCCCTGGGCCGGCCAGTCGAACCGGCGCAGCGGCCAGCCGTCCTCGGCTTGCCAAAACCCGATTTCCGCGCCTGCGGGAATCGCCCTGCGGTCGAATGGTGAAGACGCCATTTGGGCTGGTTACGTTTTGGAAAGCCCCCTCGTCTAGGCATTACTCGAAATGGGGGCGATAGCATCTGTGATTCTGCTGGTCGTGCTCGGCCTGATCCTGGTCTCTGCCGGGATCGAGGATGCGCATAAGCGTGAGATCGCCAACTGGAAGAACGCCGCCATCGCGTTGCTCGCGGTGCCGTGGTGGATCGCCAGCGGCGTCCCGCTCTGGCCCGATGTCGCAATCCAGATCGCCCTCGCACTCGGCGTGTTCGCGCTGTTCGCCGCGGCGTTCCACTTCGGCATGATGGGCGGCGGCGACGTCAAGATGATCGGCGCGCTCGCGCTCTGGTTCCCGTTCCAGCCGTTGGTGTCGATGCTCGTCATCATGTCGCTGGCGGGCGGCGCCATCACGCTGCTGATGCTGATCGACAAATGGGTGCGGCGCCAAAGCGCCCAGCCGGAGGTGCCCTACGGCATCGCGATCGCCATCGCCGGACTGCTCACACTTCGCGAACCGATTCTTAACCACTTCTCGTGAATGATTAACGCCGGTGAAACCCGGTCCTGAAGACTGAAAGGCCTGAAACGTCATGGATGGACGGAAGATCATTCTGCTGGTGGGCGCGCTAGTGATAGCCGCGATCACGGCATTCATGGCCCGGACCCTGATGGTCGGGACCCCCGCTCCTGTCGCCGATGCGGCGCCCACCGCGAACGGCCCCGCGCCGATCCGCGGGGTCGAAGTGCTCGTCGCGACCAAGGCGCTGCCGGTCGGCACGATCCTGGGGCCGGAATCGATCAAGTTCGTTCCCTGGCCCGAAGAGCTGGTCGAGGGCGCCTATTATCGCAAGGCCGATACCGACCTCAAATCGCTGCAGGGCACGGTCGTGCGTTTCGCGGTGCCCGCGGGTCAGCCGATCACGCAGGGCGGGCTGGTCAAGCCCGGCGACCGCGGCTTCCTCGCCGCCGCGCTCGGCGCCGGCATGCGCGCGGTGACGGTTCCCGTCTCGGCCCAGAGCGCGGTCGCAGGCTTCGTGTTCCCGGGCGACCGGGTCGATCTGCTGCTGACCCAGACCGTGGCCGGCGGCGGCGACGGCCCGCCGCTCAAGGCGTCGGAAACGGTGCTGCGCAACCTGCGCGTGCTCGCCACCGACCAGAAGACCGACAAGCAGACCGACGAGAGCGGCAACACCGTCGTCACCACCTATTCGACCGTGACGGTCGAGGCGACGCCGCGCATCGCCGAGAAGATCGCGGTCGCGCAGACATTGGGTTCGCTCTCGCTGTCGCTGCGCTCGATCGCCGACAATAATGGCGAGCTCGAGGAAGCGATCGCCGCGGGCGAGGTTTCGGTGCCCGAGGGCAACGATCCCAAGGCCGAGAAGGCGATGCTCGCACGCGTGGCAGCGCGTCCGGTGGAGGGCCGTTCGACCTTCTCGACCGGCGCCGACGTGTCGCGTTTCCAGCGCAGCACCGTGCCGGGCAAGGCATCGGATCGCAGCATGGCCGTGTCCGGGGGGACATATCCGGGTGCCGCGCCGAAGGGCGAAGGACCGGTGGTCAAGGTTTCACGGGGCAATGCCGTTACGGTTGTCCCGGTTGGAGGGAAGAACTGACATGCGTTTGAGGGGGAAGCTTGGGGCGCCGCTTGCGTTGGCCGCCGTGGCGGGAATGACCGCCGCCGTGCCGATGCCCGCGACCGGCCAGACCGTTCACGCCGCACCGCGCGAGCTGGTCCAGATCGCAACCGGACGCGGCCGCATGGTCACGCTCAACGCGCCGATGTCGGATATCTTCGTCGCGAACTCGGAAATCGCCGACGTCCAGGTCCGCTCGCCCACCCAGCTCTGGGTGTTCGGCAAGAAGGCCGGCGAGACCACCGTCTACGCCACGACCAAGGCCGGCAAGGTGGTCTATTCGGCCACGGTCCGCATCGGCAATAATTTCGACACCGTCGATTCGATGCTGTCGTTGGCGATGCCGGAAGCCAGCATCGTCGCGACGCCGATGAACGGCTTCGTGCTGCTCACCGGCACGGTCGCCACGCCGAACGACGTCGCCGAAGCCGAGCGCCTGACCCAGGCCTTTGTCGGGGACGAGACCAAGGTCATCTCCCGCCTGCGCACCGCGACACCGCTTCAGGTCAACCTCCAGGTGCGTTTCGCCGAGGTCAGCCGCAGCTTCGTCAAGAATATCGGCGTCAACTTCACCACCCGCGATTCGACCGGCGGCTTCAAATTCGGTCTCGGCCAGGGCCGCAGCCCGGGATCGTTCACCGAATCCGACCTCAGCAAGTTCCCGGTCCGGCGCCAGATCCTGCCCGACGGCGGCTGGATCGAGGGTGCGGTCGATCCGATCACCGGCCAGTTCATCAACCCGCGCGCCAGCGGTATCACCGACATCACGCGCGGGGCCGAGAACGCGACCATGGGTCTCGCCGGCCGCCTGCTCGGCCTCGACGTGCTCGCCGCGATCGATCTGGGTGAGACGATCGGCCAGGTGACGACGCTCGCCACGCCCAACCTCACCGCGCTTTCGGGCGAAACCGCCAGCTTCCTCGCCGGCGGCGAAATCCCGATCCCGGTGGCGCAGGGTCTCGGCACCACCACGGTCGAGTTCAAGCAATATGGCGTCAGCCTCGCCTTCACGCCCACGGTGCTGGCCGATGGCCGCATCTCGCTGCGCGTGCGGCCCGAGGTCTCCCAGCTTTCGTCCGCGGGCGCGGTTCAGCTCAACGGCGTCACCATCCCCGCGCTGACCACGCGCCGCAGCGAGACCACGGTCGAGCTCGGCTCGGGCCAGAGCATGGTGATCGGCGGCCTGTTGCAGAACGCGCACAACAACAGCATTTCGAAGACGCCTGGCCTTGGCGACGTGCCGATCCTGGGCACGCTGTTCCGCTCGAACGGCTTCCAGCGCAACGAAACCGAGCTGATGATCGTCATCACCCCGTATCTGGTGAAGCCGGTCAACGCGAACGAGATCGCCCTGCCCACCGACGGCTACAAGTCGCCGAGCGACATCGAGCGCGTCCTGCTCGGCCAGCTGTCCGGCAGCAACAAGACCGGCGAGCGGCCCAAGCCGGTCATGGCACCGCCTGCGGGCGCCCCGCCAATGCCGTCGCTCGGCGCGATGTCGCCGGACGCGCCCGCCGCGCCGCCGCCATCGCAGGAGCAGCCACCCAAGGCAGTGCCGAACGCGCGCGACTCGAAGAAGAAAGACCGTGACGCCGCCCCGGGCTTCGGTTTCTGACGCCCGGCTGAGGAGACAGTGATGTACAAGCATATCGCCCTTCCCCTGCTCCTGGCCCCGGCAATGTTGCTGAGCGGCTGCGGCACCTACAATGGCGGGCTCGAATCCCTCCATCAGCCGGTGGTCCAGCGCACCGACTATGCGCTCGATCTCGCGACATCCGGCGCCGCGCTCGCGCCGGGCGAGAGCGAACGCCTCGGCGGCTGGCTGCGCGCCATGCGGCCGGGTTACGGCGACCGCATCTCGGTCGACGACGGCGAGAACGGCTCCACCGCCCGCGAACAGGTCGCGGCCGAGGCCAACCGCTTCGGCCTGATGCTTTCGGAGAATGCGCCGGTCACCGCCGGCACGATCACCCCCGGCACCGTCCGTGTGGTGGTGACGCGGATGAGCGCGAATGTGCCGAGCTGCCCGGATTTCTCGCGCATCTCCCAGCCCGATTATCAGGCGAGCACCACCTCGAACTTCGGCTGCGCGACCAACAAGAATCTTGCAGCGATGATCGCCAATCCGGCCGATCTCGTGCGTGGCGAACCGGGGCTCGGCACATCCGATCCGGTCCAGATCACCAAGTCGATCAAGGCACTCCGCGAAGCCGCGCCCAGCGGCGGCGGCGGCACGGCCGTGAAGAGCGAAAGCACAGGGGGAGGCAAGAAGTGAACGCACCCTTTAGTCCCGGCCGCGCCGCGCATCGCGAACCGTTCGTCGCCTTTGTCTGCGACGAGGCGACCGCCGAATCGCTGCGCCCGATCGCGATCGAGCAAGGCTGGAACCCGGAAAAGGTCAACAAGGGCGGGCTGCGCAACGCCGTGCAGACGCTCTCGGTCTCGGCCAGCCCCAACATCCTGTTCGTCGACCTGTCCGAAAGCGGCGATCCGCTCAACGACATCAACGCGCTGGCCGAGGTCTGCGAGCCCGGCACCGTGGTGATCGCGGCGGGTCAGGTGAACGACGTTCGCCTGTACCGCGACCTCGTCGCCTCGGGCATCCAGGACTATCTGCTCAAGCCGCTCAACCCGGACATGCTGCGCGAGACCTTCGTCCAGGCGCAGACCGCGCTGAGCGCGCCCAAACAGGCCGACGCCTCGGTGGACCGGCCGCATTGCGCGGTGGCGGTGATCGGCACGCGCGGCGGCGTCGGCGCCTCGACGCTGGCGACCTCGATCTCGTGGCTGCTGAGCGAGAAAGGCGGCCGCACCACGGCATTGCTCGACCTCGACGTCCATTTCGGCACCGGCGCGCTGGCGCTGGACCTCGAACCGGGCCGCGGCCTCACCGACGCGATCGAGAACCCCAGCCGTATCGACGGGCTGTTCATCGAACGCGCGATGGTCAAGGCGTCGGACAAGCTCGCCGTGCTCTCCGCCGAAGCGCCGATCAACTCGCCGGTGATGACCGACGGCGCGGCCTTCTTCCAGTTGCAGGAAGAGATCCGCAGCGCGTTCGAATGCACGGTGGTCGATCTGCCGCGCACGATGCTGGTCAATTATCCGCACCTGATCACCGACATGCAGGTCGCGGTGCTGGTGACCGAGCTGACGCTGGCGGCGGCGCGCGACGCGATCCGCATCCTGTCGTGGTTCAAGTCCAACGCCCCGCATACGCAGATGATCGTGGTCGCCAACCGCGTTCCCACGGGCGGCCAGCTCGAGATCAGCCGCAAGGACTTCGAGGGGTCGATCGAGCGCAAGATCGACTATCTGATCCCCTACGACCCCAAAACCGCGGTGCAGGCCGCCAAGCTCGGCAAGCCGCTGGCCGAAGCGGGCAAGAGCGTGAAGGCGCTCGCCCCGCTCGCCGAGATCGCCGAGCGCGTCGTCGCCTATACCGACGCGGGCGAGGACGGGTCGAAGGACAAGAAAGGCAAGGGCGACGGGGGCAAGGGCGGCTCGCTGCTGGGCAAGCTGTCCAACCTGTCGATCAAGCTGCCGAGCAAGAAGAAGTAAGGCCGGCCTCGGGCCGGTCCGCCATGGGTTTGGAGTCGTCGTAGGGCATGGACATGCTGCCGATCATGCTGCTCGCAGGGGGCGCCTTCACGGTGCTGCTGCTGCTCGTCCTCGCCTTCTCGGGGCCGTCGGCGCAGAAGGCAGGCTCGCGCCGGCTGACCTCGCTGCGCGACCGCCATGCCGGCGTCGTCGGCACCGGCGCGGTCGAGGCGCAGATGCGCAAGATCTCGACCGCGCGCGCCAGCAATATGGACAAGGCGGCAGCGCGCTTCCTGCCCAACCCGGCGCTGCTCGGCAAACGGCTCGAGATGACCGGCAAGGGCTGGACCGTCGGCCAGTACGGCCTCACCACGCTCTGCCTGACGCTGGTGATCACCGCCGGGATGGCGATTCAGGGACTGCCGTTCCTGCTTGCCTTGCTGGTCGGTCTGGTCGTCGGCGTCGGTCTGCCGCACTTCATGGTCGGCTTCTTCATCAACAAGCGCGTCGACAAGTTCACCAGCAAATTCCCCGACGCGATCGAGCTGCTCGTGCGCGGCCTGCGTTCGGGCCTTCCGATCACGGAGACGATGGGCGTCGTCGGCGCCGAAGTCGAGGGACCGGTGGGCGAGGAATTCCGCTCGATCTCCGACAAGATGAAGATCGGTCGCACGCTCGATCAGGCGCTGCAGGAAACCGCCGACCGGCTCGGCACGCCCGAATTCCAGTTCTTCTGCATCACCATCGCGATCCAGCGCGAGACCGGCGGCAACCTCGCCGAAACGCTCGCCAACCTCGCCGATGTGCTGCGCAAGCGCGCGCAGATGAAGCTCAAGATCCGCGCCATGTCGTCGGAATCGAAGGCCTCGGCCTACATCATCGGCTCGCTGCCGTTCATCGTGTTCGGGCTGATCTGGTACATCAGCGGCGAATATATGCAGAAGTTCTTCGTCGACGAGCGGCTGATCATGGCCGGCGGCGGCGGGCTCGTCTGGATGGCCATCGGCGCCTTCATCATGAAGCAAATGATCAGTTTCGAGATTTGATGCGATGATCAGCAGCCCAGACGGACCCACACTCCTCGGCGTCGACGTCATCTACGTCGCGACGTTGCTTGCCGGCGTGGCGGCGTTCTGCGTCCTCCTCGCCATCTATGCCGCGACCACGGTGCGCGATCCGATGGCGAAGCGCGTCAAGGCGCTCAACGAACGCCGCGAGCAGCTGAAGGCGGGCATCTCCGCATCGACCAGCAAGCGCCGCGCCAAGCTGGTCCGCCAGAACGACACCACCGACCGCATCCGCTCGTTCCTGTCCTCGCTCAAGGTGCTGCAGGACGAGCAGGTCAAGGTCGCGCAGATCAAGCTGCTTCAGGCCGGCATCCGTTCCAAGGACTATGCCTATGCCGTGATCTTCGGCCGCATGGTGCTGCCGATCGTGATCGGCGGGATCATGCTGTTCGTGGTCTACGGCACCGATCTCTTCTCCGACTGGACCCCGCTCAAATCCTACGGCCTGGTCGCGGGCAGCTTCATCCTCGCCTACAAAGGGCCGGACATCTACCTCAAGAACAAGATCCAGAAGCGCAGCGCCGCGATCCGCAAGGGCATCCCGGACGCGCTCGACCTGCTGGTGATCTGCGCCGAGGCGGGCCTGACCGTCGACGCCGCCTTCGGTCGCGTCGCCAAGGAACTGGGCAAGGCCTATCCCGAACTGGGCGAGGAATTCTCGCTCACCGCGATCGAGCTGGGCTTCCTCACCGACCGGCGTCAGGCGTTCGAGAATATGGCGACCCGCATCGATCTCGATTCGGTGCGCGGCGTGGTCACCACGATGATCCAGACCGAGAAATACGGCACCCCCCTCGCCTCCGCGCTGCGTGTGCTGTCGGGCGAGTTCCGTAACGAGCGTATGATGCGCGCCGAGGAAAAGGCCGCGCGCCTGCCCGCGATCATGACCGTACCGCTGATCCTGTTCATCCTGCCGGTGCTGTTCATCGTGATCCTTGGCCCTGCGGCGTGCTCGATCAACGACGCGCTGATGAGCGGCTAGCTGGCGGCGGGCCGCAAGGCCCGCTAAGCTGCTGAGCTAGCAGCAGGAAGGGTTCCGGATGCCGTTTACCTCCCCCTTCGGATGGGTCTTGCTCGCTGCGGCGCTGGCGGCCGGCTGGCTGCTCGGCGCGGCAACCAGCCCCGCCGGGCGGAAATGGCAGAAGCGCTTTCGCGAGCGCGAGGTGATCATCGCCAAATACCGGCGCGAGATGGAAAAGGCGCTGGTCAAGGCGCGCGACCGCGTGCGCAAGCTCGAACAGGAACGCGACCCCGGCGGCGAGCCCCCGGCCGAGGACTAGGTCGTGAACCCACAAACCACCGCTTTCGGCAAAAGGGCTGAACGTCCGGGATTGGGTGGGAAGCGGTCATTGCTGCAATTCATCCTGCGATACCAAGAACCACCAAAATGAGCGCAATCGTTACGACGGTGACGATCAGAAGTGCGCCTTGGAGGCGCTGAATGGAAGACGTAAAGATGAGCAGGGCGGAGACGAAGAACAGTGCGCCTGCCTCCAATGCGACGGCCATAGCCCAAGCTCGCTCAGTCAGGCTAACGAACGCATGCGTACCAAACATGGACAATGCGAACGTCGGCAGGCTCACCAGAATTCCGACGATGGCCGCAATGAAGCGCATCTGATTTACCCCTCCCGACGCAATTCATAGCTCGTGACACGTTTACAACAATGGGCTCGATTGCTGCCTGTCGGCTCTCGGCGAAGGCTGACACGCGGCGTTAAGGCCGGAATTGGGTGGTTAGCTGCCATTCTGCTTTGGAAACCGAAGCGCTAAGAAGTGGTCGTTCATCCAGTCTTGGTAGCCGAGCAGTTCGCCCTCTCTACGCTCCTGCTCGATCCCCCAGACCGGCGACTTCATAAGTTGGATCATCTCTTCAAACCTCCATTCTTCCCCTGGAAGTGCGAAGAGGATGCGATGGACCGAATAAGTGCGCCATTGGTTAGGCGGATCAATGTAGTCCTGCCGCACGATCCGACGGGCATTTACCTCACGGGCAAAGCAACGGAGATACCGCTTCACACACTCAGGAAAGTGGCCCTCACGATCCGCGAAATGCGCTAGCGGCTTCCGATTGGATAGCATTAAACCTAGTTCACGGTTCGTGTGCAAAACATACGGTAGTTCAGCAGCGAACGGGATAGGCATCGCGTCCATATACCCAGCACCATGCCGGTCGCCAATGGCAGGTATGCGACACTAGTTCAAAACAGCTAAAAGTCCGCAATGGGGTCGTTTCCCGACCGTCTGCTCCTGACGTGGCCTCCGCACTGGCGAAGGGCTCAAATGGGGTGGGAAGCCGCCGTTGGCGGGCAGAGACCCTATCCGTATTTGCGACCGAAACGGCTTACGAGCCAGCCCAGCGCGCAGCCGCTTAGCGGATAAGCAAAGGCCATAAAGTAACCAACGCCTTCGAGCGCATCACCACGCGCCGGATCGGCACCGAGCCAAAGATGATACGCTATCGCCATTCCAAAGCCGCCAACCGTGGCAATCGCAATCGCGTGGATCGGCCGCTGAAAATTAAATCCAGCTATGCAGCCCAGGGCGAAAACGGCGAGCATCGCATAATCCATCATGATCACCTGTGATTCACGGTCACGATGCGGTCATCAACAAGCGTCCGCAATGGGGTCGTGAGCTGACGTTCGATGTGCCGTTCACCGGTTCGGCGGCAACGCGCCCTCATTTCGGTCGTTCAAGCGGATAGCTCTCGGACCCAAAAGCGGCCATTCGTTCAGGCGATCAGAGAACGGCAGGTATTGTGTGTAGGCGGCATTCTAGGGGTAATCACTCAGAACATTCGCCAGAACACTACGCAAGCAGGATGATACGGTTCGGCGACCTAGTCGGACGCGATCGGTGGTCTGAGATGCGCCCTCGTAGTGGTCATTCCGGTTGCTCCAGGATGATCCCAAACCTGCCATCCGGGATCTTCGGCAGCAGCTATGGGATCATTGAACTGCGTGCGGGGGCCTGCCCTAACTAAGGCGTCTGTCGTCAATGTCCTGGCGATGTTTGCGACAATCGATGGGAACGACTTACTCGCCTGCTCGCTGTGCCCCGAAAGTGAGAGGAATCAATGGGTTCATTCAAACGTCAGGCGGCGCCGCCTTCTGCAGAAGGGCACCCCGAATGTAAGTTTGAAATGGCGAATGACAAATCCGGGTTGCTTGCTCGGCGGCGGGACCAGTGTCTGGCTGCTGCTCAAACCGCAGAACACCCTGAAACGGCAAAACGCCTTCGGGAGCTGGCAGAGCTCTATAATCGGGCGATGCGCTCCACACCGGCGGAAGATCGCGGTGCCCGCGAGTCATGAGAAGCCACTCCCCTTACTCTGATCCGCCGCCCCTGCCACAAGGTTACCCTCGTCAGATCCTTGAAAACACGCATCATCGCTCACTATTCTTTCGGCGAGCGGGGACGTCTAACGGAGGGAGAAAATGCCCCGGCAAGATGCCGAATACTATGCAGACCGCGCCCGACAGGAGCGGGCCATGGCAGAAGCGACGAAGGATCTATGCGCGCGGCGAACGCACCAGATGCTCGCCGAGCACTACCAGCGCATAGCTGACGGCGTCCTGCGAGAAATAGGTCCGCACGAGCGGGCGTAATCAAAGGGGCGGCCACCAAAGGTCGCCCCTTCTTCCTTCACGACATGACGACGTGATCCAGGCGGGAATGTCCACGATAGGGTCGTGAGCAGCCATTCGACCTCGAGGTCGAATGGCTGCTGCAAGGTGCCCTATTCCAGACGTTCGGCAGCTCTACTAAACATTCTAAAGACTGCCGCCTGGCGCGGTGTCGAGTCACAGCTGCTGCTTAATCATCCGGGTCGGTGTGATAAGCTGTGCGATTTCGAGACATGCGAATTGACGAAAGTGGAGATACGATATCTTTGGTTATACAGTTAAAACTAATGGGGAATTTACCACCCCATTATGGACTGATCTAGTTTCATCTCACTGCTTTCGAGTCGCCTGACGATTTGCCCGCCGGCTCGCAAGGTTTGGTGGGAGATGAAAACATGAAAGCTCGCATGACCAGTGCGGCGTTGATTTGCGCCGCCTTCGTTGCTTTTCCCAGCGCAGCCTTTGCGCAATCGGAATATCCCGAACTCGACGCCAAATGTGCAGAACTGCTGAAGCCCGGCACCAGTTCGGACTTCACCGCCATGGCGATCAACGTCCAGTCCAGCTCGACCACCACGACCGAGGATCTCGGTCTGATCTCGACCGTCGGAATCGGCCCGGCCACCTCGACCTATTCGGGCTTCACCAGCCCGCGGGTCAACGGACAGAGCGTCAATATCCATGCGCTCGCCAACCTTACCGTCACCTATGCCGCCGGCGCGCTCGCGACCTATCAGACCAAGATCACGACCACGACAACGCTGACCGGCCAATGCCATGTCCACAAACCGACGCCGGGAAATGTGCAGGACGATGACCCGTTGCACCCCGGTTATTCGATCGCACCTCCGGGCCTTCAGATCGACGAGCCGGTGACCTCGACATCGACCAGCGTCACCTATGGGACGCGGACCGAGACGATCCCAGGTCCCTGGACCGATCCGAACGCCAGCCAGACCGGCGCGCAGGTCGTGATCTGCATCTCGCCCGGAAAGGTGCCGGGCAACTGGCGTCCCCAGAACGGGTATGACGGCAGCCTCGGCACCTGCAGCCGTGCCTGGTACGACACGCTCGGATCGACACCGTCGGTGTCGCTTCCCGCGACCTGAGCCGAACGGCTGAAGCAACGAAGGGGCCGGACCGCATGCCGGCCCCTTTGGTTTCCCACGAGCCAATGTCCGGCAACCCGACGGGAGGCGTGTGACGAGAACAGGCATCATCGGCTGGCTGATCGGAACATCGGCCCTTGTCGCACCATTTGCAGCGGCGTGCGCGCAACAGGCCGGCGAGACACACGAGGAAGCGCCCGAGATCGTCATCTATGGCATCCTCGACAACGGGACGTTCTCGGGCGTGCGTCCTCAGGACGAGCTCGGCGAAGCCGATATCGCTGCGTTCGGGGTCAACAATGTCGGCGAACTGATCGAGGAAGTGAGCACGGCCGTTTCGGACGACGAGCCGGTGGTGCTGGTCAACGGACGGCCTGTGACCAGCCTGGCCGATGTCAGCGACCTGCCCGCCGAGGCGGTCTCGCGGATCCAGATCCTGCCGCGTCAGGCAGCCGCCGCGCTGGGGCAGCCACCGGGGCGACGCGTGCTGAACGTCGTCATCAAGAACAACCTGCAACAGGCCACGGTCAATGCGGCGGCGACGCTGGCCACCGCCGGCAAGGGCACCGCTTGGCAGGGTGAGGCCAGCCTGCTGAGACAGCGCAACGGCAACCGCACCAGCATCGTGGTCCGCGGCAAGCGCACCGACCCGCTGCTCGAATCCGATCGCGCGATTCCGGTGACCGATGCCGCAAGCCTGTTCGGGCGGACCGGAAACATCCTGCCCTATCCGGCCGGATCGCTCGAGATCGATCCCATGCTCAGCGCGCAGGCGGGCACACCGGTCCATATCGCCGCGGTTCCGGCGGGCCGGGAACGGCCGGCGCTCGCCGATTTCGCCGCCAACGCCAACATCGCCGACGTCAGCGACGCGCCCCGGCTGCGGACACTGATCGACGAGCGGGAAGGCATCGAGGTCAACGCCAACGTCACCCGCAAGCTGGGGGCCGACACCGTCCTGTCGGTCAACATGAAGTTCGATATCGAGCGCAGCGACGGCCTGAATGGCCCCGCCAGTGTCAGCCTTCGCATCCCCGCGGGTTCACCCTATTCTCCCTTCTCGCGCGATGTGCTGCTGAGCCGCGCGCTCCCCGCGCTCGCGTTGGCCAGCGACACCAGCAACGTCAATTTCGGCACCAGCCTGACGACGCGGATCGGCAAATGGTGGCTGTCCGCGCTGGGCAGCTTCATCCACGCCAACAGCCGGCGCACGATCGAGACGGGGATCGATGCCCGCGCGGTGCAGGATGCGATCGTTGCCGGCGCGCGCAACCCGTTCGCGCCCATCGCGCAGGACGCCGCGCCCCTGCTCGTGACCCGCTCACGCGCGGTCAGTGACCTTGCCCAGATTCAGGCGATCGCGACCGGACCGCTTGCGCAGCTGCCCGCCGGACCGGTCACCGCAACCGTCCGCACGGGCGCCCGGTTCGACCGCTTCAGCGCGCGGACGACTGACGCGTTCGCCACGCGCAGATCCCGTTTTTCCCGCGACGAGTGGAGCCTGTTCGGGAACATCGTCCTTCCCCTGCTGGCGGATCGCAAGCTGGGTGCGATCGACGTCCAGGCCAATGGCGCGATCCGCGACATCAGCGCGGTCGGCACCGTCAGCGAATATGGCGCGAGTGCGAACTGGCGGCCCGGCGCCTCGACCGAGCTGAGCCTTGCCTACAATGTCCAGCGCGTCGCGCCTTCGGCGGGTCTGTTGAGCGAGCCCGTCGTCGTCACGCCCAACTACCGCGTATTCGACTTCATCCGCGGTGAATCGGTGCTGGTCGATTTCGTCACGGGCGGCAATCCGGACCTGCGCACCGGACAGCGCGATGTGCTGACCGCCAGCGCGAGGTTCAGCCCCTTCGCCAAGCTGGCGCTTACCTTGTCGGGCGAGCTCAACCATGTCCGTAGCCGCGATCTGGTAGGCATACTCCCCCCGGTGAGCGCCGCGGTTCAGGCAGCCTATCCCGACCGTTTTCAGCGCGATCCCGATGGGCGCCTGCGCCGGGTGGACAGCCGCGCGGTCAATTTCGCGCGCGAGACACGCGACGAACTGCGCTGGGGGTTCGATTTCAGGCATGCCTTTGCGAACGGCGCGCCCGGCCGACCCGCGGCAGCGGCGGGCGACGACGGCGAAGCACCATCGCTGCAGGGCGCCGCGAGGGGTGTTCGCGTCAATGCCCGGCTGTTCCACAGCTGGACGCTGCGCAGCGACCGCACGGCGCGCGCCGGTCTGCCGGTGGTCGACCTGCTCGATGGCGGCGCGATCGGCTACGGCGGCGGTATTCCCGCGCATGTCGTGGACGGCGCCGCGGGGCTGTCCATGAACGGCATGGGAATCCAGCTCACCGGCACTTGGCGCAGCGCCAGCACGATCCGGGGCGGCACCACTGCGGCCCCCGCCAATCTGTACTTCGCCAGCCATGGCACGCTGGACCTACGGCTGTTCAGCAATCTTGCCGCGTCGTTCCCCAAGGCGAGCTGGGCAAAGGGCGCACGGATCACGCTGGACGTCACCAACCTGCTGGACAGCAAGCAGCGCGTCCGCGACGACAGCGGACTGACCCCATCACGCTACCATTCCTACCTGCTCGATCCGTGGGGCCGAACCGTCCGGCTGACCCTGCGCAAGATCTTCTAGGGTTCTGCCAGGTCATTCAGCGAGGAGCTCGGATGCGATCGGCTAAGCCGTTCGTTCCATCAGCAGCGCAAGCTCAACACGGTTTGTGACCTGAAGCTTTGCGAAGATGCGGTGGATCATCAGCTTGATGGTCCCTTCCGTCACACATAGCTCTCCGGCGATGTCACGGTTCTTGAGTCCTCGAGCGACCAGCTGGGCGATGGCACGTTCCCGCTTGGTAAGGCTGGACCACGGATCGTCTGCTCCTACCCTTGCGATGGACAAGGCGCGTTGAAGGATCGACCGTTCGATCCACTGTCCGCCCGTGACCACATCGTTCAGGCACGCAACCAGAAGCGCTTCGGCTCCCTCTTTGGGCACAATTCCCTGAACCTTGAGATCGATTGCTTCCACAAGGTCGCTATCGCTGATCCAAGCCGTCAATAGCACGACGGCACGCATGTCATTTCGAGCGCGCAGGCTTCGCAGAACTTCCATTCCTCCACGCCTCGGCATTGCCAGATCGAGAATGATCACGTCGGGATTGAGGACATGAACGAGATTGAGCGCGTCCTGGCCGTCCAAGGCTGTCCCCACAACCTCGAACGCCGCGGATGAAAGCAGTGCCTGGACGCCAGCAAGGATCAGCGGATGGTCATCCGCGATCAAAATTGTGGGCGTTCGGGCAGCCTGGAAACCGTCTCGTGACATGACAGCCTTCAGTACTACGTCCCCGCCGGAAAACACAGCTTCAGCCACCAAGCCAAAGCAGTTCGGTGAATTGGATTAAATGAATTTAGCCCAGTTTTGTGGATCAACCATATGGCGGGTACCAGCGTGAATGGCGAAGAACGCCGGTCACTATGGGCAACTAGAGCACATGGGCAGACACCGTCCATGACGTAGCTCCGCTTATTGAAAAGGTCTTGGAAGCAATTTATTCTGCAGTTCATAGCCAGAGCACGACGAGCTTTGGAGATCGGCAAATGCAAACGAATGATTTCTTCTATTATCAGAGACGAGCGCAACAGGAACGCTCGCAAGCCGCGAGCTGTAAAGACAATACAGCTGCCCTTGCACATTTGAGAATGGCGGAAGAGTACGAACAGCGTGCGCGAGAGGCGGACGTTAACGTGAAAGTTTCCCGAGGCGACTAGGCCCCATTGATCCGAAGCGGCTCCCGCTTTCGAAAATCGCTAGTCGAAACAGCAGCAACCATGCTTCTTGATTAACGCGATCGCCTCGCGCTCATCCGATGTGTCGTGTGACAGGGTCACTGACTGACGCTTCGTCCACGGCCCTAGACCAGGCGGGAGGTTTGCACCGTCTTCATCTCCGGTGAGCGCGTGGGGGCCGTTCCCCCTTTATATAGCCCCAGACATCCATATCGGCTCATGCGCTGATATATGAACGACCTCAACCGGGTCGTGAGCAGACACGCGAAAACGAATTGGCCGCGCCGACCGCTAAGCGCCCCAATTCCGGTCTTTCAGCTGATCCGCTGGCATTACTGAAAGCGGTCATTCGCTGCCCGCCAACGTGCAAGCGCACCCAAAGCCGGTCTCAATCCAATGGCGAGCTTGGTCAGCATGTAGACGTGGCTGGCGTGCGGCGACGGTAGATAGTCTCGTTCGACGAGGCCTGCGCATTCCAGCGTGCGGAGCCGGTCAGTGAGGATATTCGCGCTGATACGCGGAATTGCAGCCCGCAGGTCCGCGAAGCGGTGCTCACGGGTCGCGAGACAGAGCAGGATCTGCAAGGTCCAGCGCCCCTCGATCCTCTCGAGCGGATCCTCGTTCGGGATGGCGCGATCACCGCAAACGGTCGGAACATCCGAAGGAGAGGACGCGGCCCAGGTGCCCTTCTTGTTGCAGGACGTGCGCACGCGCCCGGCGGATTTGCTTGCGGTCATGCCGCGGCCGCCGGGGGCGGGTTTTGCTCGCCGGGCTTGATCCGGTACCACAGCGCATAGAGCGCGGGCAGGAAGACCAGCGTCAGGATCGTTCCGACCAGCGTGCCGCCGATCAGCGTGAAGGCCATCGCCCCCCAGAACACCGAATGGGTAAGGGGCACGAAGGCGAGGACCGCGGCGAGCGCCGTCAGGATCACCGGCCGCGAGCGCTGCACGGTCGCCTCGACCACGGCATCGAACGGTGTCCGGCCATGCTCCTCGTTCTCGTGGATCTGGCCGATCAGGATCAGCGTGTTGCGCATCAGGATGCCCGCGAGCGAGATCAATCCCAGGATGGCGTTGAAGCCGAAGGGCTGGCCGGTCAGCAGCAGCGTCGGCACCACGCCGATCAGCCCCAGCGGCGCGGTCAGCAACACAATCGTCATCGCCGAGAAGCTTCGGACCTGCAGCATGATGACGATCATCATCAGCAGGATCATGATCGGGAAGATCGGGGCCAGCGCCGCGTTCGCTTTGCCCGCCTCCTCGATCGAGCCGGCCATGACGATATCGTACCCGGTGGGCAGTGTGCTGATCACCGGCTCAAGCTTCTTGAGCATGGCGGTCGAGACGTCGGGCGGCTGCAGGCCATTGGCGATATCGCCGCGCACGGTGATGGTCGGCACGCGATCGCGGCGGAGCAGGATCGGATCCTCCATGCGCAGCTCCAGCTTGCCGATCTGGCTGATCGGGACGCGCTGGCCATTCGCCGCAGTCAGCGTGAAATCGCCGATACGCGCCGGATCGAGCCGCGTCTCGCCGGCGGAACGCGCGACCACCTCGACGGTGCGGATGTCCTCACGCGCCTGCGAGACCGTCACGCCCGAAAGCAGGAACTGTAGCTGCTCGCCGACATCGCCCGAGGTCAGACCCATGGCGCGCAGCCGGTCCTGATCGAGCACGAAGTGCAGCGTCGGCACGCGCTCGCCCCAATCGGTGTTGACCGTGCGCATCATCGGATCGTTGGTCATGATCGTGCGGACCTGATCTGCGATGGCGCGCAGCTTCTCGACATCGGGGCCGCTGACGCGGAACGCCACCGGGTAGGGGGAAGGGGGGCCGAAGACGAGCTGCGTCACCCGCACGCGTGCGGCGGGAGCGAGACCGTTGGCCACGGCCCGCCGCAAGCGTTCCTTCAACGCGTCGCGCGCCTCCTCGTCCGGCGTGCGCACGATGACTTTGGCGAAGGAGGGGTCGGGCAGTTCGGGGGAGAGCGACATGAAGAAGCGCGGCGCGCCCTGCCCGACATAGGCGGTGACGACCTTCGCCTCGGTCTGCTTGCGCAGCCAGGCTTCGACCTGTTCGGTCGCGGCGCTGGTCTGCTCGATCGAGGTGCCCTTGGGCATCTGGACTTCGACCAGGACCTCGGGCCGGTCGGAGGTGGGAAAGAACTGCTTTTTCACCAGCACCATCCCGGCGCCGGCGACGAGAAATGCGACCAGCGTCGCGATCGTCACCAACCGGTTGCGCGTCGCTGCCCAGCGGATCAGCCCGCGAAGCTTCTGGTAGCGAGGCGTCTGGTAGATGGCGTCGTGGCCGCCCTCGACCGGCTTGATCGCGGGCAGCAGCTTGACGCCCATATAGGGGGTGAAGATCACGGCCACGACCCAGGAAGCGAGCAGCGCGAAGCCGACCACCCAGAAGATGTTGCCGGCATATTCGCCTGCCGTGGACTTCGCGAAGCCAACCGGCATCAGACCGATCACCGTCACCAGCGTGCCCGCCAGCATCGGCGCCGCGGTGTGGCTCCAGGCATAGGCCGAGGCCCTGATGCGGTCGAAGCCCTCTTCCATCTTCACGACCATCATCTCGATCGCGATGATCGCGTCGTCGACGAGCAGCCCGAGCGCGAGAACCAGCGAGCCCAGCGTGATGCGGTCCAGCACCCTGTCGGTCGCCCACATGATGACCAGGACGATCGCGAGCGTCAGCGGCACCGCGCCCGCCACGACGATGCCGACCCGCCAGCCGAGCGCGATGAGGCTGACGACCATCACAATCGCCAGCGCCTCCAGGAATGTCCGCATGAACTGATCGACGGCGGCCGAGATGTTCACCGACTGGTCGGTCACGGGATCGAGCATCATTCCCAACGGCAGCTCCGAGGAGATCGCCTGGATTTCCGCCTTCAGCGACTTGCCGAGATCGAGCCCGTTCCAGCCCTCGCGCATGACCACGCCCAGCAGCAGCGTTGGTTCGCCCTGGTTGCGGATCAGGAAGGTGGCCGGATCCTCATATCCACGCCGGACCTCGGCGATGTCCGCGAGGCGCAGGGTTTTCCCATTGGCGACGATCGGCAGGTCGCGGATCTTTTCGAGATCGTCGAAGGCGCCGTCGAGCCGCACCAGCACCTGCGGCCCGTTCGCCTCGATCGCGCCCGCCGGGGTGATCAGATTCTGCTGCGCCAGTGCAGAGAATATGGCCCGCGGTGCGATGCCCAGCGTCGTCAGCCGATCCTGCGCGAACTCGACATAGATGCGTTCGGGCCGCTCGCCGACGATGTTGACCTTCTTGACGCCCGGCACATGCAGCAACCGCTGGCGCAGCGTCTCCGCTTGCCGGGCCAGCTCCCGCTGGGGTTCGCCCTTCGCCTTCAGCGCATAGAGCGCGAAGGTGACGTCGCCATATTCGTCGTTGACGAACGGACCGGCGACGCCGCGGGGCAGCCTTGGCGTTTCGTCCTGAAGCTTTTTGCGCGCCTGGTAGAATTGTTCCTGCACTTCCGATGGGGGTGTCCGATCGCGCAAAAGCAGGGTGGTGAAGGCAAGGCCGGGGCGCGTGAACGTCTCCGCGCGATCGTACCAGCGCAGCTCCTGCAGCCGCTTCTCGAGCGGCTCGGCGACCTGGTCCTGCATTTCCTGCGCGTTGGCGCCGGGCCACGCCGTCACCACGGTCATCTGCTTGATGGTGAAGCTCGGATCCTCGGCGCGGCCGAGGTTGAGAAAGGCGACAATTCCCGCGACGGAGATCGCGATGATGAAGAACAAAGTGACCGCTCGTTCGCGCACCGCGAGGGCGGACAGGTTGAATCTGCCTTTGGATTCGGACGTCTCGCTCACCGGACCGCTCCCGCTGCGATGCGAACCGGCTGGCCCTGGTGGAGCATGTGTGCGCCCAGCGCGACGAAGCGCTCGCCCGCGCGCAATCCCGCCGATACCGTCGCCCTATCCTCGCCGATCGCGGCGAGCCGTACCGGGCGCCAGCTGACCTTCGGACTATTTCCGCCGGCCACGACCCAGACTCCCGGTCCCTGCCCGCGGTCGTAGATCGCGCCGAGCGGAACCGCGATCATCGCCTGCTGGCCGGGAGCGGCGAGCCGGACGGTTATCGTCGATCCCAGAGGAGCAGTCGCGGGAGCGCCGGAGAGAACGAAGCGCGCCTCGAAAGTCCGCGTCGCCGGATCGGCGGCGTCGCTCAGTTGCCGCAATCGCGCTTGCCCATCGAGCCCGCTGTAAGTCCGTGCCACGGCTTCCGTGCCGAGTGCAGGGCGAAGCGTCTCGGGCAGTGCAACGATGGCTTCGCGTGGACCGGAGCGGGCAAGGCGGACGACGGTCTGGCCGGCCGCGACCACTTGTCCCGGCTCGGCCAGCGTCTCGGCGACCACGCCGTCAGCGTCGGCAACCAGCAACGTATAGCTGCTATCGTTGCGGCTGACCCGTGCCTGGGCCTCGGCGGCGGAGAGCTGCGCGCGCGCCGAAAGCGCCGCGGCCTTGGCCTGGTCGTAGGCTGAGGCGGAGACCGCACCCGCAGACACCAGATCGCGGTAGCGCTGTTCATCGGCGCTGGCCTGAACCGCACGGGCGCGGGCGGCCGCGACCGTGCCGGCCGCCGCTTGTGCTGCAAGCGCATAGTTGGCCGCATCGATGCGCATGAGAGGCTCGCCGCGGCGGACGGTCTGACCGGCATCGACCAGCCGCGCCACCACCTTGCCGCCGACGCGGAAGCCGAGATCGCTCTGGACGCGGGCGCCGACGATGCCGGTGAATTCACGGGCGCCTCCTTCAGCGGCACGGGCAGAGGCGATTCGCACGAGCGGCGGCACGGTGCGCGGGTCGACGTCCGATTGCCCGCATCCGGCCAGCGCGCCGGCTGTCAGCCCAAGAATTCCGATCGCTCGGGCGCAAGACGATGTCGACACGCAGGTTCCTCCTGTTCAGTCGGAACCAGATGTCATCGAGTGACTATTTTGTCAAATAGTCACATGCGAGCATTCGACTTCAAGGTGCAAGGCTACGCAGCACCAGCCCGGTCACCTCGGTCTGCGCTTCGGGAAGGAGGTCGAGGCTGCGCTCGAGGAAAACGGGGTCGATGAAGGGCCTGAGGGCATAGAAGATCGACCGGCGGGTTTCGTCGAGCGGGGTCTTGCGCTCGAACTCGCCATTCTCACGACCTTCCTTGAGGATCTCTTCGAGCAGGCCCTGCAGACGCTCGGTATAGGCCCGCACGACCTCCCAGTTTTCGGACGACGCATGGACCGCGATCTCATAGAGCTTGCGATCACTGAAGAGCAGCTCCACGGTGGCGGTAGTCGTGGTTCTCGCAAATCTGCGCAGCTTGTCGGTGGCGTCTTGGCCCTCGTCCACCGCCTCCCGGACCTGGTCGAATAGCCCGCCTACACACTCGGCGCAGATCGCCTCGCCGATCGCCTGCTTCGATCCGAAAAAGCGGTAGATATAGGCTTTGGAGAAGCCGATCTCGCGCGCGAGGTCCGACACCGTCGTCTTGCCGTAGCCGTAGTGGGCGAAGCATTCGCGTGCGGCCTTGACGATCTGATCCCGCACCGAATGTTCCGCCGGCCCCCGCGTGGCGGCCTTGCTTGCGCTCTGATTTTTCATGGCCGCATCCATAGCGCCAAAAGCCTCAATTGACAAATTGTGACCAAACACGTTATCAGTCACATGCCATGAAATGGTTCATGGAGCTGCTGGCGAACGGACGCATGCGCATTTCATCTTCGATCCTGACGGTGGCCGGGACGGCTGCGCTACTCGGTGGCTGTGCCGTCGGCCCGGCCTATGTCGCGCCGCAAACGGCGTCCCCGCCTGCCTTCATGGGCGGTCCCGCTGTCGAGGCTGCCACGGGGCAGGCGGCGAAGGTCGATCTGGTAAACTGGTGGCGATCGTTCGACGATCCGCTGCTGACGAGCCTGGTCGAACGCGCGCTGGCCCAGAATCTCGACCTGCAGCAGGCGAGCGCCCGGGTCGTGCAGGCGCGTGCTGCCCTGCGCCATGCCAAAGCCGACCTTCTTCCGTCCGGACAGGTCAGCGGAGGGGCGAGCGAAAATTATCAGTCGCTCGAGTCGCCCCAGAGCCGCATCGGCGGCGCCCTGCCCGGATTCGAACGCGAGGCGCAGAGCTATGAGCTGAACCTCGGCGCGAGCTGGGAGCTCGACCTCTTCGGCGGCAAGGACGCCGCCCGCGACGCCGCACGGGCTGATTGGCAGGCATCCGCGGCCGGCGCCACCGCCGCAAGGCTCGCTGTCGCGGCGCAGACGGCCGACACCTATGTTGCGATCCGCAGCCTGCAAGCGCGGCTCGATGTCGCCCGGGGGCAGCTACGGGTCCAGCAGCAGCTGGTCGACCTGGTCGCGCTCCAATATCGCAAAGGCGTGGCGGCTGAATTGCAGCTGCGTCAGGTCGAGGGGGCCCTGGCGCAAGTGAAAGCCGGCGTTCCGGAACTCGAGCAGAATCTTGAAACCGCGATGAACGCGCTGGACGTGCTGCTCGGTCTTCAGCCCGGCGCAACCCGGCTTGAGTTCTTGGCAGTCGCGCCGATCCCCAACCTCCCCGCCGTCTCGGACGCAGGGGGCCCCGCCGCCTTGCTGCGCCGGCGCCCCGACATCATCGCGGCCGAACGCGCGCTCGCCGCCTCGAATGCGCGGATCGGAGTCGCGATCTCCGAATATTATCCGAAATTCTCGCTCAGCGGACTGCTCGGCACCGCGACCATGGGCGTCGGCGGATTGTTCGGCGGCAATGCCACCCAGGCCAGCGGCGTTCTCGGATTGCGCTGGCGGCTGTTCGACTTCGGCCGCATCGATGCCGAGATCGCCGCCGCGCGCGGCCGCAACGCCGAGGCGCTGGCTGCCTACCGCCTGACGGTCCTCCGCGCCTCGGAGGATGTGGAGAACGCCTTTACTGCGCTCGTGAAGCAACAGGCCCGCACACAGATCCTCGAGCAGGGCGTCTCCTCGCTCACCAGGGCGCGAGCATCCTCGTTCGCTGCCTATAAGGGGGGCGTGTCCAGCCTCCTCGATGTGCTCGACGCCGATCAGCGCCTTCTCGTCAGCCGCGATGCCGAAATCCAGTCGAAGGCAGCTGCCGCCCGCGCCGCCATCGCTTCCTTCCGGGCGCTCGGCGGTGGGTGGGATGCCGAAGCACCGCTCGCTGCCCGTGTCGAGCGTCTATCGCCGGACGATGTTGCGCGCCAGCGTCAGCGCCAGCCCAATCACCTCCATTCACGACACGGAGCCCAACACCATGGATGACGTCATCATCATCGGCGGCAGCTTTGCCGGTCTCGCCGCCGCGCTGCAGCTCGGCCGGGCCCGCCGCAAGGTCACCGTTCTCGACACCGGGCTGCCGCGCAACCGCTTCGCCGGCCGCTCGCACGGCGTGCTCGGCCACGATCACAAGCCACCGTCCGACATCCTGGCCGAGGCACGACAGCAACTGGCGCGCTATCCTGCGATCAGGATGGTCAATGCCCGCGCCGACAGCATCTCCGGTACCATCGACAATTTTTCGGTCCTCACTGACGATGGTGAAAGCCTCAGCGCGCGCCGCCTGATCCTGAGCTATGGCGTTGTCGACCAGATGCCTGATGTTCCAGGCTTCGCCGAAGGCTGGGGCACATCCGTCATCCCATGCCCCTATTGCGACGGCTTTGAAGTTGCCGACCAGCATTGGGGTCTTGTTTGGTCGGGCCCGCAGTCGATGAATCAGGTCAGGCTGTTTCACGATTGGACCGACCGGCTGACGGTCTTCGCCGATGGCCACGACATCACGCCCGAAATCCGGGCCGATCTGGCGGCCCGCGAGGTACCTCTCGTTGATGGCCGGATCACCGGGATCGCCCGTCACGGGAACCATGGTGCCACCATCAAGATCGATGCCGGCTCCGATATCGAGGTCGACATCCTGTTCGCGCATCCGCGCAACAAGCCGTCCGCAAGCCTGCATGACGCACTGGGACTCGCCACGGTCAATACGCCAACCGGCATCGCCCTCAAGACCGACGAGCGCCGCGAAACCAGCATGCCCGGCATCTACGCCGCCGGTGACCTTGCCAACGCCGGCATCCCCTCGGTCACGACGGCAACATGGCAAGGCGCGATGGCGGGTATCTTCGCCCAGCAGTCCATGCTGGTTTGAGAGCGGCCGCCGCGGCCTCCCCCCGCTCGTGGTGCCGGCAGCTACGCGCCCTCATTGTGGTCATATCAGTCCGCCCACAAACGATCCCGAAAGCTGACATCCGTTCAGGAAGCTCCCAAGCGTCAGCTATTGGGTGGAAAGCGGACGTTAGCTCTTGATGCGGAACGGGTGTTCGGCGTTGCGGCGAACAAAGTCTTCAACCTCGCGAAGTCGCTCCGGGAAAGGGTCGTATGTTCCCTTGGCGCTTGGTGAGTTGACGAACCGGAAACCGGCGAACCACAATGCACGCACCTTTTCCCACTGCTCGGTGTCGCCCTTCTTCGGAACCTTGAAGGCTCTGCCCATCCAGTGACGGTCGCCACCGCATTCCGGACATTTAGCCGAGGCCCCCTCGGCCAGCTTCCAAGACTTGCGACACTTGAAGCAGGCGTGAGGCCAGAGACAATCGGCCCCTCGGTGATAAGGCGGCATATAAGGCGGTGAGACCTGACGATTGCCGAGGCTACGCCGAAGCTCCATTCGCTCTGCCTTGGAGGGGCTGCTCATAGTTGAGTTATGAGGAACAGCGTCAATGTCCGCAATGGGGTCGCTTCGGGACAGTCCGGTTTTACAAGTCTGCGGCCCAGGCGCCGCTCACCAGCACGGCGCGGTAATTCTCGATCACCTCGGCCAGCGGACGGCCCTGCCCGTCCACCACCAGCGCGCGATGGCGCAGGATCGTCGTGGGAGCCGCGCCCTCGCCGTCCCACAGGATTCGCGTCGACACCGTGCGGCGGCTGGGCCCAAGCGGCAGGATCACCCGGCCGAACGGCACGTCGCTCGTCTCGAGCGCCTCGTTCATCGCCGGGGTCAGCCGGCTGGCGACGTACCAGTTGACCGCCTCCGACAGGATCTCCTCTCCGCACATCAGATGGACGCGGCGATAGCCGAGCCGCTCGCCCGCCGCGTCGAGACGGCGGCGCGCGGCGGCCTCGCCCGCGACCAGCCGGTCGCGGCGGACCTGCGCATGGACGCGCGGCGCACCGGCAAGGCCAAGCGCCACCGCGCGCTCCTCGAGCACTTCGGTGGCGGTGCGGCCATTCAGCAGTTCGGCGTTGAGGCGTTCGACAGGATTCATTTCTAGGCGCGGCTTCAAAATCACCGCGCCACCCATCGCCGCCACGCGCGTCAGCCCCCCCCGTTCGTTCGGGCCAGCGCCGCCTGCGCAGCGGCGAGCCGCGCGATGGGCACGCGATAGGGCGAGGCGGAGACATAGTCGAGGCCCGTCTGCTCGCAGAAGGCGATCGATGCCGGATCGCCGCCATGTTCGCCACAGATGCCGAGCTTGATTCCGGGCCGCGCCTTGCGTCCGCGCTCCGCCGCGATCTCGATCAGCTCGCCCACGCCCTCGACGTCGATCGAGACGAACGGGTCGCGGGCATAGATGCCCTTCTCGACATAGGTGGTCAGGAACCGCCCGGCATCGTCGCGGCTGACGCCCAGCGTCGTCTGCGTCAGGTCGTTGGTGCCGAAGCTGAAGAACTCGCCGGCCTCGGCGATCTCGCCCGCACGCAAAGCCGCGCGCGGCAGCTCGATCATCGTGCCGACGAGGTATTCGATCGTGCGCCCCTTCTCGGCGAACACCGCCTGCGCGGCCTTGTCGACCACCGCCTTCATCAGCTCCAGCTCGCGCTTGGTCGCGACCAACGGGATCATCACCTCGGGCACCGGCGCGGCGCCGGACTTCTCCGCCACCTCGCACGCCGCCTCGAAGATCGCGCGCGCCTGCATCTCGTAGATCTCGGGATAGGTCACGCCCAGGCGGCAGCCGCGATGGCCCAGCATCGGGTTGAACTCGTGCAGCTCGGCGGCACGGCGGCGCAGCGTCTCGACGTCGAGCCCCGCGGCAGCGGCGACCTCGGCGAACTCGGCTTCCTCATGCGGCAGGAATTCGTGCAGCGGCGGATCGAGCAGGCGGATGGTGACCGGCAGGCCCGCCATCACCTCGAAGATCGCGATGAAGTCGGCGCGCTGTTCGGGCAGCAGCTTGTCGAGCGCCGCGCGGCGGCCCTTCTCGCTGTCCGCCAGGATCATCTGGCGCACCGCAGTGATGCGCGCGGCATCGAAGAACATATGCTCGGTGCGGCACAAGCCGACGCCCTCCGCGCCGAACTCGCGCGCGGTGCGGCAGTCGAGCGGGGTCTCGGCATTGGTACGCACCTTCAGGCGGCGGACCTTGTCGGCCCATTCCATCAGCGTGCCGAAATCGCCCGCCAGTTCGGGCTGGATCGTCGGCACCTCGCCCAGCATCACCTCGCCGGTCGAACCGTCGATGGTGACCACCTCGCCCTCGCGGATTTCACGCGTGCCGACGCGCATCACGCCTTCCTTGGCGTTGATCGACAGCGTGCCCGCACCCGAGACGCAGGGGCGGCCCATGCCGCGCGCGACCACCGCCGCGTGGCTGGTCATGCCGCCGCGCGCCGTCAGGATGCCCTTGGCGGCATGCATGCCGTGAATGTCCTCGGGGCTGGTCTCGACGCGGATCAGGATCACCGAATCCCCCGCCGCAGCGCGCTTCTCGGCGGTGTCGCTGTCGAACACTGCAAAGCCAGACGCGGCGCCCGGCGACGCCGGCAGCCCCTTGGTCAGCACGTCGCGCGGCGCATCGGGGTCGAGCGTCGGGTGAAGCAACTGGTCGAGCGCCGCCGGATCGACCCGCGCGATCGCCTCTTCCTGCGTGATCAGGCCTTCCTCGGCCATGTCGACCGCGATCTTGAGCGCGGCCTTGGCGGTGCGCTTGCCCGAGCGCGTCTGCAGCATCCACAGCTTGCCGCGCTCGACCGTGAACTCGATGTCCTGCATGTCGCGATAGTGGCGCTCAAGCTGGTCGAACACCGCCGCCAGCTCGGCATAAGCCTGCGGCATCGCCTCTTCCATCGACGCCGGCTTGGCCCCGGCGGTCTCACGCGCCCGCTTTGTGAGGTATTGCGGCGTGCGGATACCCGCGACCACGTCCTCGCCCTGCGCGTTGATCAGGAACTCGCCATAGTACGCGTTCTCGCCGGTCGCCGGGTCGCGCGTGAACGCAACGCCGGTGGCCGAGGTGTCGCCCATATTGCCGAACACCATCGCCTGGACGTTGACCGCGGTGCCCCAGTCGCCGGGAATGTCATTCAGGCGGCGATAGACCTTGGCGCGCTCCGACTGCCACGAACCGAACACCGCGCCGATCGCCCCCCACAGCTGGTCGTGCACGTCCTGCGGGAACGCCTTGCCGTCCCACAATTCGACCACCAGCGCCTTATACTCGGCGACCAGCGCCTGCCAGTCGCTCGCGGTCATCTCGGTGTCGAGATGATAGCCGCGATCCTCCTTGGCGATCTCCAGCGCTTCTTCGAACCGGCCATGGTCGAGCTCGAGCACCACGTCCGAATACATCTGGATGAAGCGGCGATAGCTGTCCCACGCGAAGCGCGCGTCGCCGCTGATCGCGGCCAGCCCTTCGACGGTTTCGTCGTTGAGGCCGAGATTGAGGACGGTGTCCATCATGCCCGGCATCGACGCACGCGCGCCCGAACGGACCGAAACCAGCAGCGGATCGGCGGCGACGCCGAATTTCTTGCCGGTGATGCCCTCGATATGCGCGACGCCGTTGGCGACTTCGGCCTTGAGGCTGTCGGGGAACGTCCCGCCATTCTCGTAATAGAGCGCGCAGACCGGGGTCGAGATGGTGAAGCCGGGGGGCACGGGCAGGCCGATCGAGGCCATGCCGTCGAGATTGGCACCCTTGCCGCCGAGCAGATTCTTGTCGCCCGCGCCGCCGTCCGAGACGTTGCCGCCGAAGCGATACACATAACGAGTCATTCAAACCCCTTCCGTGGCGCCCTCCCCGGCGCGTTGGCCGCGCGTACCGCAGGTGCGAAGAAGGCGAAAGGGCTGTCCACCGGTGTCAGCGAACAGA
>Ga0247823_10000483_pt1 | contig 34031 bp, 26 predicted proteins | sample 13C_PalmiticAcid_2_FD_192426 | JGI IMG/M metagenome (GOLD analysis project Ga0247823, IMG submission 192426) | Soil microbial communities from agricultural site in Penn Yan, New York, United States - 13C_PalmiticAcid_Day30 | ecosystem: Environmental > Terrestrial > Soil > Agricultural land...
GCGCCGCTACGGCCGCATCGCCGAGGCCCTGCGGGCGGAAGAGGGCGGGCCCGCCCTCTTCCGCCCGCAGGGCCTCGGCGATGCGGCCGTAGCGGCGCAGCAGCACCTGACGCATGGCGGCGTAGTCGTCGCCCGGGGTGATGCCCTCGATCTTGTAGCGGCGGTACTGGCTGTTCTGCATCTTGTGGCCTTCGAACACCACGCAGGACGCCTGGGTGGATTCACCCGCGGTGTGCGAGATGTCGAAGCATTCGATGCGCAGCGTGTCGAGCTGGTCGTCGGGCAGGTTCAGCGCGTCGGCCAGCGCGCGCGTGCGGGCCTGCTGGCTGCCTTCTTCGGCCAGCAGGCGCGCGAGCGCGATGTCGGCGTTCTTCTGCGCCATCTCCAGCCAGATGCGGCGGTGCTCGCGCGGGTGGTGCACCGCGTTCACCTTGGCGCCGATCTGCTCGGTCAGCGCGTCCAGCAGCGGCTTGCCCACCGCGTGGCTGGTCACCAGCGTGTGCGGCATGGCCACGCCCAGGTAGTGCTGCGCGATGAAGGCCTCCAGCACCTGCACGGCCACGCGTTCGGCGGGGTCCGCCGGCTTGGGGGCTTCACCGCCCTCTTCGGCCAGCGCGTTGTCGATGGCGGTGGCGTCGTCCACGTGGGCGGGGAAGTACGGCCGGTCGCCCAGGTGGCGGCCGCCGCGGATCATCGCGAGGTTCACGCAGGCCCGCCCGCCGTGCACCTTCACCGCGAGCACGTCCACGTCCTTGTCCGACACGGTGTCCATGGCCTGCTGGTGCAGCACGCGCGAGAGCGCGCTCATCTGGTTGCGGATCTCGGCGGCCTGTTCGAACTCCAGCTTCTCGGCGTGCGCGAGCATGCGCTGCTCCAGCGTGTCGAGCACGGCCTGGGTCTCGCCGCGCAGGAAACGCTCGGCGTCGCGCACGTCCTGCGCATAGGCCTCGTGGTCGATCAGGTCCACGCAGGGGCCGCTGCAGCGCTTGATCTGGTACAGCAGGCAGGGCCGCGTGCGATTGGCGAACACGGTGTCCTCGCAGGTGCGCAGGCGGAACACCTTCTGCAGCAGGGTGATGGATTCCTTCACCGCCCAGGCGCTGGGGTACGGGCCGTAGTAGCTGTGGCGGCGGTCGACCACGCCCCGGTAGTACGCCATGCGCGGAAACGCGAGCGAGGGCGACGGCAGGCGGGCCGAGGGCTTGAACACCTCGCGCGTGCCGGTGATCTTGAGGTAGGGGTAGCTCTTGTCGTCGCGGAACAGGATGTTGAACTTGGGGTTCAACGTCTTGATGAGGTTGTTTTCCAGCAGCAGCGCCTCGGCCTCGGAGCGCACCACGGTGGTCTCCATGCGCACGATCTTGCCGACCATGTGGCCGATGCGCGTGCCGTCGTGGTTCTTCTGGAAATAGCTCGACACGCGCTTCTTGAGGTTGCGCGCCTTGCCCACGTAGAGCAGCTGCCCCTGGGCGTCGAAGTAGCGGTACACGCCGGGCAGGCCCGGCAGGGCGGCCACCTCGCTGAGCAGTTGTTCGGAATGCGTGTCGGACATGGGCGCGTATTGTGGCCCGTCCCCGCCAGCCCCGCCGGCGTGCGGGCCTCAGCGTGAGCCGAGCGTCTTGCGGAAGAAGGCCAGGATGGCCTGCGCGGCCTTGTCGCGCGCGGCGCGGTCGCCCTGCACATGGGCGCCGATGGCGCTGCACGACTGCCGCGTGAGCGCCTGCAAGGCCTCGCCGCTCACGCGCTGGCCGGTGTTGCGGTCGTAGGTGGCCAGCGTGTCGATGTCGAGCTCCAGCGGGCAGGTTTCCAGCGTGCGCTGCGCGCCGCGCACGTTGAGGCGGCGCGTGTCGTCCTGGTCGAACTTGTGCATCGCGCCCTGGAGGGTGACGAACTCCACCGGCGTACCGGCCTTGCCGATGCGATCCGCGTAGTCGCGGCAGGCGCCGATGGTCGTGTAGTCGTCCGCATCGCCGTGCACCCACAGCATGGGCGCCTTGGTGGTGAACACGCCGGGCTTGACCATCAGGCGGAACGCGCCCACGCAGCCGCCCGAATACATCGGCACGTGGGCGGCGAAACGCAGGTTGTCGGGCAGCTTCTGCGCCGCCGCGATGCGCTCGACCGCCGTGCGCCAAGTGGTGATGCCCCCGCGCGAGAACCCCATGATGGCGATGCGCGCCGGGTCCACGCGCGGGTGGCTGGCCACGAGTTTGAGCGCGGCGAAGGCGTCGGCGGTGTCGGCGGCGAAGGGCACTTGCGATTGGTCCTCCGCCGTGCTCTTGACGCCCCGGGGCCCGAAGGAATCCACCGCCAGCACGGCGATGCCCGCGGCGTTGAACTGCCTGGGCCAGAAGTCGAGCATGGCGTCGTAGATGCCGCCCGAGCCGTGGATCAGGATCACGGCGGGCCCACGTTCCGTGCCGGCGGGCAGGAACCAGTGCCCCACCGGCTGCGCCGGCTCGCCCTGCCCCGGGCCCTTGAGCAGGTCCGGCAGGCTGCGCGGGGTGCCGCTGGCGAAGGCATAGCGGCCGGTGGGAGGGCCGGCGCTCATGTCGGCGATGAGGTCCTGCGCGGCCAGCAGGGGAGACAGGAGCACCAGGGGCAGTGCGGCCAGCCAGGGGGTGAAGCGTCGCAAGGCCATGGTGCGGGTCTCCGCGCCTTCAGCGACCCAGCGGGCCCGGCCTGCAGCGCCCGCAAACTGTAGCCCGGCCAGCGGGCGCCGCCAAGCCCCGACAATGGCGCCCATGCGCTGGGACATTTTCTGCAGGGTGATCGACAACTTCGGCGACGTGGGCGTCTGCTGGCGGCTCTCGGCCGAGCTGGCCCGCCGGGGCGAACAGGTGCGCCTGTGGCTGGACGACCCGCAGGCCCTGGCCTGGATGGCGCCCGGCGCGCTGCAAGGCAGCGTGCCGAACATCGAGCTGCGGACCTGGACCGCGCTCCTGCCCGCCGGCCAGGCCGACCCGCAGCCGCCGGCCGACGTGTGGATCGAGGCCTTCGGCTGCGAACCCCCGGCCGAGTGCATCGAGGCCCTGGCCGCCCGCGTGGCCGGTGACGCGCGCGCGCCGGTGTGGATCAACCTGGAATACCTCAGCGCCGAGTCCTATGTGGAGCGTTCGCACCGCCTGCCCTCGCCGGTCATGAGCGGGCCGGCGCGCGGGCTCGGCAAATGGTTCTTCTACCCCGGCTTCACCGCGCGCACGGGCGGTCTGCTGCGCGAGCCCGATCTGCTGGCGCGCCAGGCCGCGTTCGACGCCGAGGCCTGGCTGGCCGAACTGCGGCTGCCGGTGCGCCCCGCGGCCCGCCGGGTCAGCCTGTTCTGTTACGAACCCGCCGCCCTGCCCGCCGTGCTGCGGCAGGCGGGGCAGGACGCGGCACCCAGCGACTGGCTGGTCACCCCGGGGCGGGCCTGGCAGGCCGTGCAGCACACACCCGCCCCCGGCCCGGGCTGCCGGCTGCACGCCCTGCCCCTGCTGAGCCAGCGCGATTTCGACCACCTGCTCTGGGCCTGCGACCTCAACTTCGTGCGTGGCGAGGATTCGCTGGCCCGCGCCCTCTGGGCCGGCCGCCCCTTCGTCTGGCACATCTACCCGCAGCACGACGGCGCGCACCACGCCAAGCTGGAGGCGTTTCTGGACTGGCTGCAGGCACCGCCCTCGCTGCGCTCCTTCCACCTGGCGTGGAACGGCATCGGCCCGCAGGCGGCCGTCTGGCCGGATGCCGGCACCCTGGCCGACTGGCACGGCTGCGCCCGGGCGGCGCGCGAACGCCTGCTGGCCCAAGCCGACCTGTGCAGCCAGCTGGTCGGGTTTGCACTGGAAAAGCGATAAAATTCGAGGCTTTGCGGAAAACCGGGCCGGATTCGATCCCAGTCACCATTCCGCGCCCAACCGTTGGAAGCCCTATGAAAATCGCTCAAGAACTCCGCGCCGGCAACGTCATCATGCACGGCAAGGACCCGATGATCGTCCTGAAGACCGAATACAGCCGTGGCGGCCGTGGCGCGGCCACCGTGCGCCTCAAGCTCAAGGCCCTGTTGAACAACATGGCCACCGAAGTCGTCTGCAAGGCCGACGACAAGATGGACCAGATCATCCTGGACAAGAAGGAGTGCACCTACTCCTACTTCGCCGATCCGATGTACGTCTGCATGGACGCCGAGTACAACCAGTACGAAGTGGAAGCCGAGAACATGGGCGACGCCCTGAACTACCTCGAAGACGGCATGACCGTCGAAGTGGTGTTCTACGACGGCAAGGCCATCTCGGTCGAACTGCCCACCAGCGTCGAGCGCGAAATCACCTGGACCGAGCCGGCCGTCAAGGGCGACACCTCGGGCAAGGTGCTCAAGCCGGCCAAGATCGCCACCGGTTTCGAAATCTCCGTGCCGCTGTTCGTGGCCCAGGGCGACCGCATCGAAATCGACACGCGCACCGGCGAATACCGCAAGCGCGTCTGAGCGTTTGACGCCCACGACCCACCCTTGAAGAGGCTCCTGCGGGAGCCTTTTCATTTTCCGGCCTCCGCACGCTGCCCCCTCCCTCCGCATGGACCTGATCGCCCGCATCGCCGACGTCATCATCCCGGTGTTCCTGATCGTGGCGATCGGCTTCGCTTACGCGCGCCGGCAGGCGCCCGACATGGGCACCTTCAACCGCATCGCGCTCGACGTGCTCGCGCCCATGCTGGTGTACTCGGCGCTCGCGTCGCGCGACTTCGTCATCGCCGAGCACCTGGTCCTGCTCGTGGGAGGCGCGGTGATCATCCTGGGCGGTGGTCTGCTGGCCTGGGCCCTGTCTCGGGCCTCGGGCGCGCAGCCGCGCACCCTGGTGCCGGTGGTGATGTTCAACAACTGCGGCAACATGGGCCTGCCCCTGGCGCTGCTGGCCTTCGGCCCGGCCCACTTCGGTGCGGCCGTGGCGCTGTTCTCGGTCAGCAACCTGCTGCACTTCTCGCTCGGCGCGCGCATCACCAGCCGCATGGCGCGCACGCGCGACCTGCTCACCAGCCCGCTGATGATCGGCACGGCGCTCGGCTTCGCGAGCGCCCTGACCGATGTGCGCCCGCCCGACGTGGTGCTCTCCGGCCTAAAGCTGCTTGGCGATGCGCTGCTGCCCATGATGCTGTTCTCCCTGGGCGTGCGCCTGACCGCGCTGACCCGCGAGGGCCTGGCGATCGGCCTGCTCGGCGCGCTGGCCCGCCCGCTCATCGGCCTGGCCATCGCCCTGCCGCTGGCCTGGGCGCTCGACCTGGAAGGTGCGGCGCGTGGCCAGCTGCTGCTGTTCGCCGCCTTGCCTCCCGCCGTGATGCAGTTCATGCTGGCCGACCGTTACCACCAGGAGCCCGACAAGGTCGGTGCCATGATCATGCTGGGCAACGCGCTGGCCGTGGTCTTCGTGCCGCTGGCCCTGGCGCTCGCCCTGTGAGCGGCATCATCCGAATCACACGACAAACGAAGGAATCCCACCATGGCAGCCCCCCAAGACCTCAATGAACGCCGCCTGGCCGATGCCTGGGCCGAACTCCAGACCCACGCCAACGAAGGACTGCCCCTGCAGGCCGACGCCTACCGCCTGGCGTTCGCCGACCCCGAATTCCTGCTGCGGCGCGAGACGCGCGGCATCCGCCTGCAACTCGAGATGCTCAAGCCCGACCTCGCCCAGCGAGAAGCGGGCATCGAGAACACCATCGTCGTATATGGCAGTGCGCGCTTTCGCGAAGCCAGCGAGGCGCAGGAGCAGCTGGTGCGGGCCGAGCGCAGCGGCGACGCGCGCGAGATCGCGCGCGCCCAGGCCATGGTGCGCAACGCGCACTACTACGACAAGGCGCGCGAGTTCGCGCGCATCGTGGCCCGCTACAGCTCGAGATGCGCGAAGGCCGAGCAGCTCTTCATCTGCACCGGTGGTGGCCCAGGCATCATGGAAGCGGCCAACCGCGGCGCGCACGATGAAGGCGCGCCCACCGTGGGCCTGAACATCGCGCTGCCGCACGAACAGGCCGCCAACCCCTATGTCTCACCCGAGCTGAGCTTCAAGTTCCATTACTTCGCGCTGCGCAAGATGCACTTCATGATGCGCGCCAAGGCCCTGCTGGCCTTCCCCGGTGGCTTCGGCACGCTCGACGAGCTGTTCGAGGTGATCACGCTGGTGCAATGCAAGAAGTCCAAGCCGGTGCCGATCCTGCTGTTCGGATCGGACTACTGGAAGCGGCTGATCAACCTCGACGTTCTGGTCGAGGAAGGCACGATCTCGCCCGAGGACCTGAACCTGTTCAAGTACGTGGACGATCCGCAGACGGCGTGGGAGCACATCCTGCGCTTCTACAGTCTGAAAGGGTGACCCTCCGCCGCGCTGCGCGCGTCCCTCCCTGAAAGGGGGGCGCACCCAGAGGCCCGGCAAAGCCGGTTCCTCGGGTGCTCTGGGTAAGACACTTCGCGGCGGAATCAGTGCAGCCTACCCTTTCCGGCGCGTCAGGCACCCCCTCCAGAAACGCCGAGGAACCGGCTTCGCCGGGCCTCAGGCGTTGTCCCCCTTCCAGGGGGAAGCCGCGTCAGCGGCGCAGGGGGTCACTCCTGCTGCCAGCCGCCGCCCAGGGCCTTGTACAAGTTCACCTGGTTCTGCTGTTGTGCCAGGCGCGTCTGCGCCAGCGCCTGCTGGGTGGCGAACAGCGAGCGCTGTGCGTCCAGCACGTCCAGGAAGCTCGCCACGCCATTGCGGTAGCGCAGCTCGGCCAGGCGGAAACGTTCGGCTTCGGCCGTGGCCTGCACCTGCTGCGCGCTGAGCTGGTCGCCCAGCGTCGCACTGCCAGCCAGCGCATCGGCCACTTCGCGGAACGCGGTCTGGATCGCCTTTTCATACTGGGCCACCGCGATGTCGCGCCCGGCGTTGGACGAGTCCAGGTTGGCGCGGTTGCGCCCCGCATCGAAGATCGGCAGCAGGGCCTGCGGCGCCATCGTGAAGCCCCAGGAGCCGTCCTTGAAGAGGCCCGAGAGGCTGCTGCTGGCCGTGCCCGCCGTCGCGGTGAGCGAGATGCGCGGGAAGAACGCGGCGCGCGCGGCACCGATGTTGGCGTTGGCGGCGATCAGCTGCTGCTCGGCCTGGCGGATGTCCGGGCGGCGCGTGAGCAGGTCCGACGGCAGGCCGGCCGGCACGTCGCGCAGCATGGACGCGGCAGGCACGGGCGCGGTCGGCACGACCACCTCATTGGCATTGGCGCTCTGCGCGGGCACGGTCGGCGGCACGGGCAGCAGCTCGGCGGGCGGCGCCTGGCCGACCAGCAGCGTGAGGGCGTTGACGTCCAGCGCGCGCAGGCGGCGCTGCTGCGCCAGCGCGGACTGGGCCGCGGCGGTCAGCGACTCGGCCTGGCGCAGGTCCAGCGCGGAGGTGGCGCCGTTGTCGAAGCGCAGCTTGCTCAGGCGCAGCGAGTCCTCGCGCGTGGCCACGGTGCGCTCGGTCAGCACCAGCAGCTCGTCGTTGGCCTGCAGGCTCAACCAGGTGCTGGCGACAGCCGCCACCAGGCTGGTCTGCGCGGCGTGGCGCGCTTCCTGGCTCGCGAGGTACTGGGCCAGGGCCGCTTCCTTCAACGCACCAAGGCGGCCGAAGAAATCGATCTCCCAGCTGCTCAGGGCCAGGCCCACGCTGTAGACGCTGGTGATGCCACCATTGCCGTCGGGCTGGCGGTTGCCGGTGGCGGCCAGGCCGATGGTCGGGAACTGGTCGGCGCGGCGGATCTGGTACTGCGCGCGCACCTGCTCGATGTTGAGCGTGGCCACGCGCAGGTCGCGGTTGTTCTTCAGCGCCAGCGCGATCAGCTCGCGCAGCTTGGCGTCACCGATGAACTCGCGCCAGGCGACGTCAGCGCCCGACTTGGCATCGGTCGCCGCCGCGGGCTGCGGGCCAGGAAACTGCGAAGCCACCGGCGCCTCAGGGCGCTCGTACTTCGGAATGAACGAACAAGCGGACATCGCGGCAACGGCCAACAACGTCAAGCCGAGGCGCGACAAGCGCCGAGGCGAAACATCCAGGGCATCGGCGGAACTGGCTTCGCCAGGCCGCACGGTGCGCCCCCCTGGGGGGGTGGCGCCGAAGGCGACGCGGGGGGGATTCATGAGTTCAGACATCGATTTGCACTCCTGGGCCATGGTGGGCGGCCGCTTGTTCGGCATCCCGCTGGTGCTGGCGTTCGCTGCCCTTGAACAGAGTGCGAACCACCACAAAGAAGATCGGCACGAAGATCACCGCCAGCACGGTGCCGGTGATCATGCCGCCGATCACGCCGGTGCCGATGGCGCGCTGGCTGGCCGAGCCGGCGCCCGAGGCGATCGCCAGCGGCAGCACACCGAGCGTGAAGGCCATCGAGGTCATGATGATGGGGCGGAACCGGATGTGGGCCGCTTCCAGCGCCGCCGCGATCACGCTCTTGCCCTGCGCCTGCAGGTCCTTGGCGAACTCGATGATCAGAATCGCGTTCTTCGCCGAGAGGCCGATGATGGTGATCAGCCCCACCTGGAAGTACACGTCGTTCGAGTAGTCGCGCATCAACGTCGCCAGCAGCACCCCGAGCACGCCCAGCGGCACCACCAGAATCACCGACAGCGGAATGGTCCAGCTCTCGTACAGCGCGGCCAGGCAGAGGAACACGGCCAGGATGGCGAAGGCGTACAGGATGACGGCCTGCGAGCCGGCGAGCTTTTCCTCGCGCGTCTGACCGGTCCACTCGTAGCCGATGCCTTGCGGCAACTGGGCCGCGAGCTTCTCCATCTCGGCGATGGCCGCACCCGTGCTCATGCCGGGGGCGGCGCTGCCGCTGATGCGCACGGATGGGTAGCCGTTGTAACGCACGGTCTGCATCGGGCCGGTGATCCATTTCGTGGTGGCGAAGGCCGACAGCGGCACCGCCTGGCCCTTGTTGTTCACCACGTTCAGGCGCAGCAGGTCTTCAGGTTGCATGCGGGCGGGCGCGTCGGCCTGCACCACCACGCGCTGCAGGCGGCCGGCGTTGGGGAAGTCGTTGACGTAGCTCGAACCGAGCGAGGTGCCGATGGCGGCATTGATCACGTCGAAGCCCACGCCCAGGGCGTTGGCCTTGTCGCGGTCGATGTCGATCTGCAGCTGCGGCGCGTCTTCCAGGCCGTCCGGGCGCACCTGGGTGATCACCTTGCTCTGCGAGGCCATGCCCAGCAGCTGGTTGCGCGCGCTCATCAGGGCGTCGCGACCCAGACCGCCCCGGTCCTGCAGGCGGAAGCTGAAGCCGGACGAGGCCCCCAGTTCGGGAATGGGTGGCGGGCTCAGCGGGTAGATGAACGCGTCGCGGATGCTCGAGAGCGCGCCGAAGGCCCGCCCGGCCACCGCCTCGGCCGAACTGCCGGGCGCGGTGCGCTCGGCCCAGTCCTTGAGCGTCACGAAGGCCAGCGCCGCGTTCTGCCCCTGACCGGAGAAGCTGAAGCCCAGCACGCCGACCATGCTTTCCACCTCGGGCTGCTGCAGGATGAAACCTTCCACCTGCTTCATCACGTCCAGCGTGCGCTCCTGCGTGGCGCCCGGCGGCAGCTGCACGTTCACCAGCAGCGTGCCCTGGTCTTCATTGGGCAGGAACGACGTCGGCAGGCGCATGTAGACCACGGCGGCGGCGGCGATGATGGCCACGTAGATGATCAGCGTGCGACCGGCACGCGGCAGCAGCGCGGCCACGCCACGTTCGTAGCGTTTGGCGGTGCGAGAGAAGCCGCGGTTGAACCAGCCGAAGAAGCCCGTCTTCTCGTGATGGTGCCCGGCCTCGACCGGCTTGAGAAGGGTCGCGCACAGCGCGGGCGTGAGCGACAGGGCCAGGAAGGCCGAGAACGCGATCGACACGCCCATCACCGCCGAGAACTGGCGGTAGATGTTGCCCACCGAGCCGGCGAAAAACGCCAGCGGCACGAACACCGAGATCAGCACCACGGTCACACCGACGATGGCGCCGGAGATCTGCGACATCGCCTTGCGGGTTGCCTGCAGGGGCGGCAGCCCCTCCTCGCTCATGATGCGCTCGACGTTCTCCACCACCACGATGGCGTCGTCCACCACGATGCCGATCACCAGCACCATGCCGAACATGGTCAGCACGTTGATGGAGAAGCCCATGGCCAGCAAGGCGCCGAACGTGCCCAGCAGGGCCACCGGCACGACGATGGTCGGGATGATGGTGTAGCGGATGTTCTGCAGGAACAGGAACATCACCAGGAACACCAGCAGCATGGCTTCGCCCAGGGTCTGGGCCACCTGCGTGATGGAGATCTTCACGAAGCGCGAGCTGTCGTAGGGGATCGACCATTTCATGCCGGTGGGGAAGAAGCGCTCGAGCTCGTGCATCTTGGTGCGCACCGCCTCGGCCGTGGCCAGGGCGTTGCCGCTGGGCGAGAGCTGCACACCCACACCGACCGCGGGCTTGCCGCTCAGGCGCGCCGACGTGGCGTAGGCCTGGCCGCCGAGTTCGATGCGGGCCACGTCCTTGAGGCGCACCGTGGCGCCGTCGGCGCTGGCGCGCAGCACGATGTTGCCGAACTGCTCGACGCTGCCGAGCTGGCCGTTGACCACCACGGTGGCCGCGATGCTCTGGCCGGCCACGTTGGGCAGCGCACCGATCTCACCAGCCGAGACCTGCGCGTTCTGCGCACGGATGGCGTTGTTGACGTCGGACGCGCTCAGGTTGAAGCCGAGCAGCTTGGCGGGGTCGATCCAGATGCGCATGGCGCGCTCGGAGCCGAACAGCTGGGCCTGGCCCACACCGGGCAGGCGCTGCAGCTCGGGCACCACGCTGCGCGCGGCATAGTCGCCCAGCGCCACGGGATCCAGCGCCGGATCGTCGCTCGAGAGCATGGCGAACAGCAGGAAGTTGCTGTTGGACTTGTCCACCCGCACACCCTGCTGCGTCACCGCCGCCGGCAGGCGCGGCGTGGCTCGGGACAAGCGGTTCTGCACGTCCACCTGCGCCAGTTCCGGGTCGGTGCCGGTCTCGAAGCTCAGCGTGATGCTGCCGCTGCCATCGGCCTGCGCGACCGATTCCATGTAGATCAGGCCGGGCGCGCCGTTCATCTCGCGCTCGATCACCGACAGCACGCTGTCTTCCAGCGTGGCGGCCGAGGCACCGGGGTAGGCGGTGTTGATGACGATGGCCGGCGGGGCCACCGGTGGGTACTGCGCGATCGGCAGCTGCGTGATCGACACGCCGCCGATCACCATGATGAAGAGCGCGATCACCCACGCGAAGATGGGTCGGTCAATGAAGAATTTCGCCATGTCGGGCGCTCCTTACTTCGCGGCCTCGGGCGCCGGGGCCGCGGCCGCCGGGGCGGCCGGTGCACTGCCGGGCGCCTGCCAGGGCACGGCCTTCACGGGCGTGCCAGGCGGCATCATCTGGAGCTTCTGGAAGCCGTCGACCATGATCTGCTCGCCGGCCTTCACGCCGTCGAGGATGACCCACTGGCCGTTCTGCTGCCCGCCCACCTTGACCTGGCGCGGAGCGATCTTGCCGTCGGCGCCAACCACCGAGACGGTGTCGCCTTGAGCCGAGCGCGTCACCGCCTGTTGCGGCAGCGTGATCGCATTGCCGGCCTTGGCCTGCTCCAGGCGCACGCGCACGTACAGGCCCGGCAGCAGCGTGCCCTTGGGGTTGGGCACTTCGGCGCGCAGCGTCACTTGGCCGGTGGCGCTGTCCACCGTCAGGTCGGCGAACAGCAGGCGGCCGGGTTGTTCGTACACGGTGCCGTCTTCCAGCACCACCTGCACGGCAGCGGCTTGCGAGCCCGCGCCCTTGAGCTGGCCGTTGTCCATGGCCTTGCGCAGTTTGAAGACCTCGGCGGCGGACTGCGTGAAGTTCACGTACATGGGGTTGATCTGCTGGATCACCGCCAGCTGCGTGGCCTCGCCCTGCCCGACCAGCGCGCCTTCGGTCACCAGCGCGCGGCCGATGCGGCCCGAAATGGGCGCCGTCACACGGGCATAGCCCAGGTTGATGTTGGCGGTCTGCACGGCTGCCTTGCCGGCCGCGACGTCGGCCTCGGCCTGCTTCTGGGACGCGACGGCCGAGGCGTATTCCTGCTGGCTGATGGCGTTTTCCTTCACCAGCGGCGCGTAGCGCTCGGCCAGCGCCGTGGCCTGCGTGAGGTTGGCCTGCGAGCGCGCCAGGCTGGCCTGGGCACTTTGCAGGGCGGCCGAGTACGGCGCGGGATCAATGCGGAACAGGGGCTGGCCTGCCTTCACGTCGCTGCCCTCGCGGAACAGGCGCTCCTGCAGGATGCCGGCCGCGCGGGCCCGCACCTGCGCCACGCGCGACGCTTCCAGGCGGCCTGGCAGTTCGGTCGTCAGGCCCACGTCGCCGGGGGCGACCGTGACCACGCCCACTTCGGGGGCCGGCATGCCGCCACCCGGGGCGGCGGCCTGCGGGGGAGCGGATTCGCCGCAGGCGGCCAGCACCGCAGCCAACGCGAGGACGGACAGGCCACGCCACAACGGGGCCGGGGGCAAGGGGGCGAACCGGGTGCGCGAAACGGGCACTGACTTGATGAGGCTCAAGGCGGGCATGGGAGTCCTTGGGTATGAAAGAGGGATGGCGCGCAACGGCAGGGAATACCCTGACGGGTTGTGCTGTCGCAAAACGGCGAAGTATACATACATACAAGAATGTATGTATAGTCCTACCCATCCCCACGGGCTTCCATTCTGGAGACACACACACCATGGTTCGACGCACCAAAGCCGATGCGCTGGCCACCCGCCACAGCCTGCTGGATGCTGCCGAGCATTTGTTTCAGGAGCGAGGCGTTTCCCGCACCTCGCTCAACGACATTGCCACCGCCGCCGGCACCACGCGCGGCGCGATCTACTGGCACTTCAAGGACAAGGCCGACCTGTTCAACGCCATGATGGAGCGCGTGACCATGCCCCTGGAGGGCACGCTGGCCTGCACCGCGCGCACGGCGGACACCACCGCCAACCCCCTGCTCTCCCTGCGCGACTCGATCATGAACGCGCTCCAGCAGACCGCCAACGACGAACAGACCCGCCGGGTGTTCGAGGTCGCCACGCACAAGGTGGAGTACGTGGCCGAGATGCAGGCGGTGCGCGACCGCCATCTGCAGGTGCGCAACGAATGCATGGCCATGACCGAAGAGATCCTGCAGCAGGCGGTGCAGCGCGAAGGCATCCAGCTGCACATCCCGCTGGGCACCGCCGCACTCGGCCTGCACGTGATCATCGATGGGTTGATCCAGAACTGGCTGCTCGACCCCGAGGCTTTTGATCTCGTGAAGAGCGGGCGCGACACGATGGACGTGTACCTCGCCGGGCTGGGCTTCACCCAACCCGCCGCGCGGGCCCCGCAACGCGCGGCCGCTCCGCGCAAGCTCGCACCCGCCTAAGGCATGCGCTGAGGCGCCTCGGCCGAAGGCGCCGGCAGGCGCCAGGCCAGCGGCGAACCCAGGCCCACCACCGCGCCCACGAGCCAGAACACCGCGCCCACCCCGATCAGGGCGCCGGCCGAGCCGAACATCAGCGGCATCACCACGCTGGACCCATTGATGGCCATGGCGCGCAGGCCCAGCGCCTCGCCGTGGCGGTGATGCGGCGTCATCTGGTGCAGCGAACTCATGATCATGGGTTGCACCGACCCGAGCGCGAAACCCAGCAGCACCGAGAGCGTGCCCATGGCCCAGGCCGCGTGCACCATGGGATAGGCCGCGAACAGCAGCGCGGTGGCCAGCATGGCCGTGCCGATCACCACCGACTCGCGCAGGTGCGAGGCCAGCCAGGGCAGGAGCAGGCGGATCGCCGTGGCGGCCAGGGCGAAAGCGCCGAGGATGGTGCCGATCACGGTCGCGCTCAGGCCGCGCTCGTGGCCCAGCACCGGCACCAGGAAGGTGTGCACGTCCCAACAGGACGACAGCATCCAGTTGATCATCATCAGCTGGCGAAAGCCCTTGTCCTTCAACAGGTTCCACGACGAGCCGCTGGCCTGGCGCAACTCGGGCGCCACCGGCTCGTGCTCGACGGTGTGCCGCACGCCATACCAGGCCAGCGAGGGCAGCAACGCGAGCAGCAGGAAGGCGGCGCGAAAACCGAAGCTGTCGATCATCACGCCCGCGGCGAAGGGCCCGAGGAAGTTGGAGATCGAGGGGCCGATGGCCATCCAGCTGAACACCTGCTTGAGCTCGGTCGGGCCGTGCGCGAGGCGGCCCACGTGGCGCTGCAGCGCGATCATGGCCATGCCCGTGGCCGCGCCGCAGGTCAGCGCGGTCAGGCACAGCACCGGGAACACCGGAAAGGCCACCGCCAGCGCCGCGCCGGCCGAGGCCACGGCCACCGAAAGCATCACCGGTTTGCGCAGGCCACGCCGGTCGGCGTAGCGGCCGGCGGGCAAGGCCATGAAGACGGGCGCCAGCGCGAACAGGGCCAGCAGCATGCCCACCGCGGCCGGGCTGTAGCCCTCGCGCAGCGCCATGAGCGGCGCGGCCATGCGAAACCCCGTCATGCAGGCATGCAGGCAGATCTGCGCCGCGATGAGGCGCCAGAGGACGGATCGCAGCTGGGGGTTCAAGCGTCTCCGTTGTCGGTGGGGTCCAGCGGCAGCAGCGCGCTGGCCTGGTCCTGCGGCAGGGCTTCCACCGCCTTGAGCGCGCGGCCCATGGCGCGGCTGCGCGTCTCTGCGCTGTCCAGCGTGTTGAGCACGGTCTGCGTCTGGCTCTTCACGCGCGCGAGCACGTCGCCGAACTTGCCGAACTCGGTCTTGACCGCGCCCAGCACCTGCCAGACTTCGCTGGAGCGCTTTTCCAGCGCCAGCGTGCGAAACCCCATCTGCAGCGAGTTGAGCATGGCCATGAGCGTGGTGGGCCCGGCCAGGGTCACGCGGTGCTCGCGCTGCAGCACTTCCATCAGCCCCGGTCGGCGCAACACCTCGGCGTACAGGCCTTCGGTGGGCAGGAACAGGATGGCGAAGTCGGTCGTGTGCGGCGGCTGAAGGTACTTGTCGGCCATGGACTTCGCTTCGAGCCGGATGCGCTGCTCCAGCCCACGCGCGGCCAGGTCGGCGCCTTCGACGTCGGCGCGCTGCTGCGCATCGAGCAGGCGCTCGTAGTCCTCGTTGGGGAATTTGGCGTCGATGGGCAACCAGCAAGGCGCGCCATCTTCGCTGCGGCCGGGCATCTTGATCGCGAAGTCCACCGTAAAGCGGCTGCCCGGCTTGGTCATCACCTGCACGGCGTACTGGTCGGGCGCGAACACCTGTTCGAGCAACGCGGCCAGCTGGGCTTCGCCGAACATGCCGCGCGTCTTCACGTTGGTCAGCAGGTGCTTGAGGTCGCCCACGCCCTGCGCCAGCGTCTGCATTTCGCCCAGGCCCTTGTGCACCTGCTCCAGGCGGTCGGCCACCTGCTTGAAGCTCTCGCCCAGGCGCGCCTGCAGCGTGCTCTGCAGCTTCTCATCGACCGTGGCGCGCATCTCATCGAGCTTGGCGGCGTTGTTCTGCTGCAGTTGCGCGAGCTGCGCGTCCAGCGTGGTGCGGATCTCGGCCAGGCGCCGCGCGTTGCCTTCGCTCATGTCCTGCAGCTGGCGCGTGAGCGTGTCGCCCAGCGTGCCGCGCAACTGCACGAGTTGCAGGGCGAAGGCGTCGAGCTGGGCGTTCTGCGTGCGCGTGGCCTCGGCCTCCTGGCGCGACAGCGTTTCCTGGAAGGTGGCCAGGGTCTGCTGCATTTCCTGGCGCCCGCCGCGCGACTGCTCGCTGATCTCGCGCCGCAGCTCGCTTTCCACCCGCTCCACGCGCTGACCCACCTGCTGCCCTTGCTGCTGCACCTGGTCGAGCAGGCGCTCGCGGTGCGCGAGCTCCTGGGCATCCACCGGCGCACGGCGCAGCAGCAGCCACAGGCCGAGCGTGAGGTTGAGCGCCACCCCGATCAGCAGCAGCCAGAGAAGCAGGTCGTTGCTCATCGTGTCGTTCAACGCTGGCCCGCCACTTCCGGGTTGAGCGGCGTGAGGGTCTTGCCCTGCGTGAGGTAGGCGATGACGTTGTCGGCCGCCAGGTGGGCCATCGCCTTGCGGGTGGTGATGGTGGCGCTGGCGATGTGCGGCGTGAGCACGATGTTGGGCACGGTGAGCAGGTCGGGGTGCACCTTGGGCTCGCCCTCGTACACATCCAGCCCGGCGGCGGCGATGCGCTTCTCGCGCAGCGCCACGGCCAGCGCCGCGTCGTCCACGATGCCGCCGCGCGCGATGTTGACCAGCGTCGCCGTGGGCTTCATCTGCGCGATCTCGGCCGCGCCGATGGCGTGGTGCGACGAGGCGCTGTAGGGCAGCACGAGGATGAGGTGGTCGGCCGTCTTGAGCAGCTCTTCCTTGCTCACGTAGCTGGCCTTGCATTCGGCTTCCGTCGCCGCGTCGAGCCGCGAACGGTTGTGGTAGATCACCTTCATGCCGAAGCCGTGCGCGCCGCGCCGCGCGATGGCCTGGCCGATGCGGCCCATGCCGAGGATGCCCAGCGTGCTGCCATGCACTTCGGCGCCCGCGAACATGTCCAGCGCCCAGCGGTTCCACTGGCCGGCGCGCAGGAAATGCTCGCTCTCGGTGAGGCGGCGGGCCGTGGCCAGCAGCAGCGCGAAGCCGAAGTCGGCGGTGGTTTCGGTCAGCACGTCGGGCGTGTTGCTCGCCAGCACGCCCGCGGCGGTGATGGCCGGCAGGTCGAAGTTGTTGTAGCCCACGGCGATGTTGGCCACGATCCTGAGTTGCGGGCAGGCCGCGATCAGGGCCGCGTCCACGCGCTCGCTGCCGGTGGTGATCACGCCCACCTTGCCCTGCAGGCGCTCGATCAGCTGGGCCGGCGCCAGCGGTGCGTCGTCCTCGTTGGTGTCCACATCGAAGTGCTGCCGCAGCTTGTCCACCACCTCGGGAAAGACTTGGCGGGCAACGAAGATGGCGGGGCGGGAGGTCATGGCGGGTGGTTCCTTCAAGGGGTCAGACAAACCAGATCCAGGTCATCAGCGCGAACAGAGGCACCAGGATGCCGACCGACCAGAGCATGTAACCGAAAAAGCTGGGCATGCGGATGCCGCGGTCTTCGGCGATCGCCTTGACCATCAGGTTGGGCGCGTTGCCGATGTAGGTGTTGGCGCCCATGAACACGGCACCGGCGGAGATGGCCACCAGCGTGGGCGCCATGGCGGTCATCAGCGCCTGCGGATCGCCGCCGGCCGTGTTGAAGAACACCAGGTAGGTGGGTGCGTTGTCGAGGAAGGAACTCAGGGCGCCGGTGGCCCAGAAGTACATGGCCGGGTTGGGCGAGCCGTCCGCATTCGTCACGGCCCTGACCACCGCGCCGAACGGGCCGTCGACACCGGCCTTGAGCATGGCGATCACCGGGATGATGGTGAGGAAGATCGCGGCGAACAGCTTGGCCACCTCCTGCATCGGCCCCCAGGCGAACTGGTTGCTCTCGTGCACGCTGGACGGTGTCAGCTTGAGCGAGATGAGCGTGACCACGATCAGCCCGATGTCGCGCAACAGGCCCGGCAGGCCGACGTCGGTGCCCGCGATGTGGAACACCACGGGCGACTTCCACAGGCCGCTCATGAGCACGAGCGCCACGACCACACCCAGCAGCGCGAAGTTGAAGCCGCCGTCGAAACCCAGGCGCGCGGTGTCGGGCGTGGGGTCCTGCGGCTGGATCTCTTCGCGGCGGTGGTAGTACCACCAGTCGATGGCGTAGAAGATCACCAGCAGCGCGCCGATGAGCGCCACGGTTTCCATCCACAGGTGAGCCATGGTCCAGAAGAAATCGATGCCCTTGAGGAAGCCCAGGAACAGGGGCGGGTCGCCCAGCGGCGTGAGCGAGCCGCCCGCATTGGAGACGATGAAGATGAAGAACACCACCACGTGCACCTGGTGCTTGCGGTTGTCGTTGGCGCGGATCAGCGGGCGGATCAGCAGCATCGACGCGCCGGTGGTGCCCATGAAGCTGGCGAGCACCGCGCCGATGGCCAGCAGGCCGGTGTTCAGGCCCGGGCTGCCATGCAGGTTGCCCCGCACGAAAATGCCGCCGGCCACCGTGAACAGCGCGGTCAGCAGCACGATGAACGGGATGTACTCGGCCAGCAGCGCGTGCACGACGCTGGTCCCTGCCAGGCCCGGACCCGCCACGATCGCGAACGGCACGAGAAAGGCCAGCGCCCAGGCGGCCGACACCTTGCCGAAGTGGTGGTGCCAGAAAGCCGGTGCCAGCAGGGGCATCAGGGCAATGGAGAGCAGGACGCCCGCGAACGGCACGCCCCACCACACGGACAGCTGGCTGCCGTCGAGATCTGCGGCGCGGGCCAGGCCGGGCAGCAGGGTGGCCGCCAGGCACAGCCGGCGCAGGGTGGGTGATGTCATGTTGTCTCCGAAGCGCCTTCGCTGGGCGCGGTAGGGCGCCCATCAGGGCGCCGGCATGCCGTCAGACGGCCAGCAGGTCCACTTCGAACAGCAGCGTGGCGTTGGGCGGGATCACGCCGCCGGCACCGCGCGCGCCGTAGCCGAGCGCGGCCGGAATGACCAGGCGGCGCGTGCCGCCCACGGCCATGCCCTGCACGCCCTCGTCCCAGCCCTTGATGACGTGGCCGGCGCCGAGCGGGAATTCGAACGGCTGGCCGCGGTCCTTGCTCGAATCGAACTTGGAGCCCTGCACGCCATCGTTGTAGAGCCAGCCGGTGTAGTGCACTTGCACGGGACGGCCGGCCTGGGCCACTTCGCCGTTGCCGACCACGGTGTCTTCGTACTGCAGGCCGCTGGGGGTGGTGATCATGTTGTGTCCTTTGGAATGAAAAGTGGAACCGGCGATTATTCCAGCCAGTGGGTGAAGCTCTCGACCGGCTCGCGCGGTGTGTGGAAGCCGTTGACCAGGTGGCTGGGGTCGGCGTAGCCCAGGGCCATGCCACACACCAGCATTTCGTTGTCGCCGGCACCGATGTGCGGCAGGATGATCTTCGCGAAGCCGTTCCAGGCGGCCTGCGGGCAGGTGTGCAGGCCGTGGCCGCGCGCGGCGATCATGAGCGTCTGCAGGAACATGCCGTAGTCCACCAGCGAGCCCCGGCCCATGATGCGGTCCACCGTGAACATGAGGCCCACCGGGGCGTCGAACAGGCGGAAATTGCGCTGGTGCTGCGCGTGCATCTTGTCCTTGTCGCCCTTGGTGATGCCGAGCAGGCCGTACAGGCCCCAGCCGTTCTCGCGGCGGCGGTCGATGTAGGGGCTGACCCATTTCTCGGGGTAGTAGTCGTACTCCTCGCGGTACTCGGCGGCCAGCGCCGGATCGGCGCGCAACGCGTCGTGCGCGGCGCAGACCTTCTCCACCAGGCTGTCGCGGCTGGCGCCCTGCAGCACGTACACCTTCCAGGGCTGGGTGTTGGTGCCCGAAGGCGAGCGGCTGGCCAGCCGCAGCAGGTGCTCGATGGTCTCGCGCGGCACCGGGTCGGGCAGGAAGGCCCGGGTGGACATGCGGCTGTTGATCGCGGCATCGACGCTGGCGGCATCGATCAGGGGCGACGCGGGGTTCTGGCTCATCGCAGGGTCTCCAAAGTCTTCTTGAGGATGTCGGGCAGCGGCACGGGCCGGCGGGTTTCGCGGTTCACGTACACGTGGACGAAGTGCCCGCAGGCCGCGGCGGTCTCTTCACCGTCGGCGAACAGGCCCACTTCGTAGCGCACGCTGGAACTGCCCAGGTGCGCCACGCGCAGGCCCGCCCACACGGTCTGGGGAAACGCCAGCGGCGCGAAGTAGTTGCACTGGGTCTCGATCACCAGGCCGATCACCTCGCCGCCATGGATGTCGAGCGCGCCCTGCTCGATCAGGTGCGCATTGACCGCCGTGTCGAACCAACTGTAGTACACCACGTTGTTCACATGGCCATAGATGTCGTTGTCGCTCCAGCGTGTGCCGATGGGCCGGAACACCCGGTAGGCGCTGCGGGGCAAGGCTTGCGGACGCGGAGGTGGGCTGCTGGCGGTGCTCATGCCGGGGCATTGTGCCAGTGGGTTGATCCGGCAACCGCCGCCGGGACCGCCGCCGCCCAGCCGCGCCAGCGCTGCCGGTACTGCAGCGCGGTGCGGTAGGTGTTGACCTGCACTTGCACCGTGGCCTCCAGGTCGTGGCCGTAGCCACCGCCCATGGCGATGGCCAGCGGCAGGCGCTTCTGCCAGGCCCAGTCCATCACCCGGCGGTCGCGCGCCTCCAGGCCATCGAAGCTGAGCTTGAGGCGCCCGAGCCGGTCGCCCTCGTGCGGGTCAGCGCCCGCCAGGTACAGCACCAGGCCCGGGTCGAAGCGGCGCTCCAGCTCGCCCAGCGCCCGCTCCAGCGCGTCCCTGTAGGTATCGTCGTCGCAGCCATCGGGCAGCTCGACGTCGAGGTCGCTGGGCTCCTTGCGGAAGGGGAAGTTCCTCGCGCCGTGCAGCGACAGTGTGAACACCGACGCGTCGTTGGCGAAGATGGATGCCGTGCCATTGCCCTGGTGCACGTCGAGGTCGATGATCGCGACCCGCAGCGGTCCCCGGGCGCGGTTCAGCCGCGCGTGCTCGGCCTGCATCAGGCGGGCCGCCACGGCGAAGTCGTTGAACACGCAGAAGCCACTGCCCTTGTCGGCATAGGCGTGGTGCGTGCCGCCGGCCAGGTTCGCGGCCAGCCCGGCACCGCCCAGGGCGCTGCGGCAGGCCTGCAGGGTGGCGCCCACTGAGCGGCGCGCCCGTTCGGCCATGGCCGGGCTCCAGGGAAAGCCGATCTCGCGCTGCGCCGCCGGGCTCAGCGTGCCGCTGGCCACGGCCTCGATGTACGCCGGGGTGTGCACCAGGGCCAACTCGCCGCGGCTCGCGGGCAAGGCCTCGAGCATCTGCACCTCGGGCAGCTCGGCCACCAGCCGCTCGCGCAGGCGCGCGTACTTCCCCATGGGAAAGCGGTGCCCGCTGGGCAGCGGCAGGACAAAGTGGTCGGCGTAGTAGGCGTGCACGGAGGAGAGATCGGGGCGAGGGATTCGGTCGGGCCGGGCCATTGTGGGCGCAGGACGATGCCGCAGTGCCACCACCGACTTTTAGAACACCGCATCTAGAATGCTGCAGCGCAACAAAAAGAGCTTGCACGTCCGCGGCATCTCCCTATAATTCGAGTCATGTTGCAGTGCAGCAAAGCGAACGAAAACAACAGCGTCCCGACAGCGCGGTGTTCTCAGCAGCCTTCAACTAAGCCCTTGTTTTACAAAGTTTAGGAGTATGAATATGTTGACCGCTGAACAAATCGTTGCCGCCCAGAAAGCCAACATCGAAACCCTTTTCGGCCTGACCCAGAAAGCCTTCGAAGGCGTGGAAAAGCTGGTCGATCTGAACGTGCAAGCCACCAAGGCTGCCCTGTCCGAATCCGCCAACAGCGCCCAGGCCCTGCTGAGCGTGAAGGACGCACAGGAACTGCTGTCCCTGCAAGCCAACCTGATGCAGCCCCTGGCCGAGAAGACCGTGGCCTACAGCCGCCACCTGTACGACATCGCCGCCGGCACCGGCGCCGAGTTCGGCAAGGCCGCTGAAGCCCAAGCCAGCGACACCCAGAAGAAGTTCCTGGCTGTCGTGGACAACGCCGCCAAGAACGCTCCCGCCGGTTCCGAAACCGCCGTGGCCGTGATGAAGAGCGCCGTTTCCGCCGCCAACAACGCCATGGAATCGGTCCAGAAGGCCGTCAAGCAAGCCACTGAAATGGCCGAAGCCAACTTCAACACCGTGACCGCCTCGGCCGTGAACGCGACCAAGACGGCCGCCAAGAAGCGCTAAGCAGCACAGCACCGCGATCGTGCCGTTGATCGGCCCGCTTGACACACGTCAAAAAGGCCCCTCTAGTATCAAGTCACGGCGCGCTACCCCTCAAAGGCAGCGCTTGAATCTCAAGTCTGTTTTTCTGGTTGTCTCCTCGGGTCCTTTTCGAAATTCGATTTCATCGGACCCCTTAAGCCCTCACTGCAAGGTGAGGGCTTTTTTTATGGCCGGTTGGCCGGCAGGCGCCGGGCCAGCTGGGTGCGCAGCTGCGGCAAGGCCGCCTGCATGGCGGCCCGGCCCGCTTCGATGGCGCGCAGCCGCGCCGTGAAGTCCGCACTGCCCACGCCCACCAGCGCGGGGCGCAGCACCACGTCGGCCCCCGCCAGTTCATGGCGGTTGATGCTCTGTCCCATGATGGCGAAGGTCTGCAGCAGCACCTGCACGCTGCCGACCGCCGAATTGCCCTCGGGCGCGCTCGAAATGTCCACCGCCAGCACCACCTCGGCGCCCATGTCGCGGGCGTAGCGCACCGGCACCGGCGCCACCAGGCCGCCGTCCACATAGTCGCGCCCGGTGATGTTCACCGGTGCGAACACCCCCGGCACGGCGCTGGAGGCGCGCACGGCCTGAGCCGCGTCGCCCCGGCGGAACAGCACACCCTGCCCGGTCGCCAAGTCGGTGGCCAGCACACCCAGGGGAATGGACATGTTCTCCAGCAGCTTGCCGCCCACCGCCTGGCGCACGTAGCGCGTGAGCGCCTCGCCGCGCAGCATGCCCCGGCCCATGATGGGCAGGGACCAGTCGGTCAAGGTTGCCTCTTCCATGCTGAGGGCCGTGGCCTCCAGCTCGGCGGCGGTCTTGCCGCTGGCGTACATCGCGGCCACCATGCTGCCGGCGGAGGTGCCCACCACCAGATCGGGGCGGATGCCGTTCTGCTCCAGCACCTGGATGACGCCCACATGGGCAAACCCGCGCGCGGCGCCACCACCGAGCGCCAGCCCCAGCCGGGGCGCGCGCGTGGGTACCTCAGGGGTTTGGGGAACGGTGGCAACCGGGGGTGTCTCCGGCAGCCGGGGTGGACCGCTGGAGCAGCCCGCGATCAGCAGGACGGCGGCCAGAATCCAGGCGGTTCGCGGCAGGTTGGGGCGTAAGTTTTTGATAAGAACCATTCTCGTTCGTGCTAGCATGCTCGGCGGAATTATCCCCCTCGCCCGCCGATCCGATCGGCGGGGCGCCCCCCTCCTCTGCTCCGTTTCAAACCACCTCCAAGGACCGCGTCATGACCCGACTTCCCAAACTCGCCATGATGGCCATCGCCATGGCCGCCGCGCTGGGCGCCCACACCCAGATCCAGGCCCAGGACAAGGTGCTCAACCTGTATTCCGCCCGTCACTACCAGACCGACGAGGCCATGTACGAGACCTTCACCAAGACCACCGGCATCAAGATCAACCGCGTGGACGCGGACGACGCCGGCATCATCGCGCGCCTGCGCGCCGAGGGCGCGGCCTCCCCCGCCGATGTGATCATGCTGGTGGACGCCGCCCGCCTGGCCGTGGCCGACACACAGGGCCTGTTCCAGCCGATCAAGTCGGCCAAGCTCGACGCCGCCATTCCCGCCAACCTGCGCGCCAGCGCCACCGCCGACGGCGTGACCTGGACCGGCTTTTCCACCCGCGCCCGCGTGATCGTGTACGACCCGGCCCGCGTGAAGGCCGAAGACGTGGCCACCTACGAACAGCTCGCCGACCCCAAGCTCAAGGGCCTGGTCTGCACGCGCTCGGGCTCGCACCCCTACAACCTCTCGCTCTTCTCCACCATCGTCGAACACCTGGGCGACCAGAAGGGCGAAGCCTGGCTCAAGGGCGTGGTGGACAACATGGCGCGTGCGCCCAAGGGCGGTGACACCGACCAGATCAAGGGCGTGGCCTCGGGCGAATGCGGCGTGGCCTTGACCAACACCTACTACGTGGCGCGCCTGATCAAGTCCGACAAGTCGGAAGACAAGGCCGTGATGAGCAAGGTGAAGGTCATGTTCCCCAACCAGGCCACCAGCGGCACCCACGTGAACATCGCCGGTGCGGGCGTGGCCAAGCACGCCAAGAACCGCGACAACGCGATCACCTTCATGGAGTTCCTGTCCAGCCCCTACGCCCAGGACTACTTCGCCAACGGCAACAACGAGTTCCCCACCGTCAAGGGCCTGAAGGTCGACAACCCGGCCATCAAGGCCATGGGCGGCGACAGCTTCAAGGCCGAGACCGTGCCGCTGGGCGTGGTGGCGAAGAACATGACCAAGGTGCAGCAAATGCTGGACCGCGTGGGCTATAAATAAGAACACCCCCGCCGCGCTTCGCGCGCCCCCCTCAAGGGGGCAACATCTGCGGACCGGCGAAGCCGGATCCGCGGCATTCTGGACTTGAGGCGCTTCGGCTAAAGAAAAAAGCCCCCGTGTGAATGCATGGGGGCTTCTTCTTTTTTGTGGCGGTCAGTACACCTGAGGAACGTAGATCTCGCCGGGCACCTGGTGGCGCCGGTAACCTTCGTGGCGCACCCGGTCGGGCAGCGTGATGGTGGCGCGCTCCACTTCGCCGTAGGGCATCTGCCGCAGCAGGTGGTGGATGCAGTTGAGGCGGGCCTTTTTCTTGTCGTCGGCCTGCACCACCCACCAGGGCGATTCGGGGATGTGGGTGCGTTCCAGCATCACTTCCTTGGCCTGGGTGTAGAGCTCCCAGCGGCGGCGGCTCTCAAGGTCCATGGGGCTGAGCTTCCACTGCTTGAGCGGGTCGTGGATGCGGCCCAGGAAGCGCAGGTGCTGTTCTTCGTCCGAGATCGAGAACCAGTATTTGATGAGCTGGATGCCCGAGCGCACCAGCATCTTCTCGAACTCGGGCACGGAGCGGAAGAACTCTTCGTATTGCTCGTCGCTGCAGAAGCCCATGACGCGCTCCACGCCGGCGCGGTTGTACCAGCTGCGGTCGAACAGCACCATTTCGCCCGCGGCGGGCAGGTGCGCGGCGTAGCGCTGGAAGTACCACTGCGTGCGCTCACGGTCGTTGGGCGCGGGCAGCGCGGCCACGCGGCACACGCGCGGGTTCAGGCGCTGGGTGATGCGCTTGATCGCCCCACCCTTGCCGGCCGCGTCGCGGCCCTCGAACACGATCACCACCTTGTGCCCGGTGGCCACCACCCAGTCCTGCAGCTTCACGAGCTCAGCCTGCAGCCGGAACAGCTCGCGGAAGTAGGTGCGGCGCGCTTCCTTGTGTTTGGCCTCTTCATCGGCGTCCAGAGCCTGGTCCAGCACGCGGTCCTCGAGCTCCATCTCCAGCTCTTCGTCGTAACCGTCCATGAGGTCGGTGTGGATGCGGCGCATCAGCTCGTCCTGGCTGTCAAACATGTGGGCTCCATGATGGGAACAAAGCGCCCAGACTAGGGCACCCGCGTGACAAGGGCGTGACACGGGCATGTCGCATAATCCGGGTCGAATTGACGTTTACGTCAACGTCACATCCCTCTCATCACACAGGAGCACACCCATGGACATTCAAGGCAAGGTATTCATCGTCACCGGCGGTGCATCGGGGCTGGGCGAAGGCACGGCGCGCATGCTGGCGGCCAACGGCGGCAAGGTCGTGATTGCCGACATGCAGGCCGACAAGGGCGAAGCCGTGGCCAAGGAGATTGGCGGCGCGTTCGTGAAGTGCGACGTGAGCAACGAGGCCGACGGCCAGGCGGTGGTGGCCAAGGCCCTGTCCCTGGGCAAGCTCATGGGCCTGGTGAACTGTGCCGGCATCGCCCCGGCCGAGAAGACCGTGGGCAAGAACGGCGCGCACAACCTGGGCGTGTACACCAAGACCATCATGGTCAACCTGGTGGGCAGCTTCAACATGATCCGCCTGGCCGCCGAGGCCATGTGCAAGAACGAGCCCGAGGCCACCGGCGAGCGCGGCGTGATGATCTCCACCGCCAGCGTGGCGGCCTACGACGGCCAGATCGGCCAGGCGGCCTACGCGGCATCCAAGGGCGGCATCGTCGGCATGACGCTGCCGATCGCGCGCGACCTGGCGCGCAACGGCGTGCGCAACATGACCATCGCCCCCGGCATCTTCGGCACGCCCATGCTCTTCGGCATGCCCAAGGAAGTGCAGGACGCGCTGGCCGCCGGCGTGCCCTTCCCGAGCCGCCTGGGCACCCCGGAGGACTACGCCAAGCTGGCCAAGCACATCTTCGAGAACGACATGCTCAACGGCGAGGTGATCCGCCTGGATGGCGCGATCCGCCTGGCACCGAAGTAATCCCGAAACGGTTTCTTACGCCTCCATGGACCGCCAAGGCGGTCCATCCGCGTTTCTGGGATACGGTGGCCGTCTCGACAACGATCTTCAAGGAGCCATTGCCATGACACGCCTTGCCTGCCTGATCGCCTCGCTGAGCCTGCTCAGCGCCTGCGGCACACCCACCACCCCTTCCTCCTCTTCCATCCAGCAGCCCGAGGGTGCCTCGGGCCTCACGGTCAAACCGGGCTGGGCCTTCCCGCGCCAGGCCGTGGCGGCGGCCAACCCGCTGGCCACCGAGGCCGGCGCGCGCATCCTGCGCGCCGGCGGCAGCGCGGTGGACGCGGCCATCGCCGTGCAGATGGTGCTCACGCTGGTGGAGCCGCAGTCCAGCGGCATCGGCGGCGGCGCCTTCCTGCTGCACCACGACGGGCGCCGCGTCCAGGCCTTCGATGGCCGCGAGACCGCGCCCGCCGGGGCCAACGAGCAACTCTTCCTCGACGAACAGGGCAAGCCCCTGCCCTTCATGGTGGCCGTGGCCAGTGGCCGCTCGGTGGGCACCCCCGGCGCGGTGGCGATGCTCGCGCAGGCCCACCGCCAACACGGCAAGCTGCCCTGGGCGCGCCTGTTCGAACCCGCCATCGCGCTGGCCGACCAGGGCTTCGCCGTCAGCCCCCGGCTGCACACCCTGCTGCTGGCCGAGACCGCGCTGAAGAACGACCCGGTCGCGGCCGCCTACTTCTACCGGCCCGACGGCCAGCCGCACCCGGTGGGCCATGTGCTGCGCAACCCCGAACTCGCGCAGGTGCTCAGGAACATCGCGGCCCAGGGCCCGATCGCCCTGCACGAAGGCCCGGTGGCCCAAGCCATCGTCAACAAGGTGCGGCAGCACCCGGTGCGACCCGGCAGCCTCAGCCTCGAAGACCTCCAGCGCTACCAGCCGCGCGAGCGCGAAGCCCTGTGCCACGACCACACGGCCGCGCAGCGCGCCTTGCGCGTCTGCGGCTTCCCGCCACCCAGCTCGGGCGCCATCGCGGTCGGCCAGATCCTCGGTCTGCTCGCGCGCACGCCGCAGGCCCGGGAGCCGCTGGTGAAGCCCGCGATGGGCACCGCCCTGCCCTCTGCCGACTGGCTGCACAGCTACACCGAGGCCTCGCGCCTGGCGTTCGCCGACCGCGCGCAATACGTGGCCGACCCGGATTTCGTCGCCGCCCCTGGTGGCCGCTGGAGCAGCTTGCTCGATGCGCGCTACCTGGACGAGCGCGCCCGCCTCATCAGCCCGAACGCCCGCATGCCGCAGGCGCCCGCCGGCGTGCCTGGCGGCGTGCAGGTGGGCTGGGCGCCCATGCCCGAGCAGCCCGAGTACGGCACCAGCCACATCAGCATCGTGGACGCCTACGGCAATGCGCTGGCCATGACCACCACCATCGAGGCCGTCTTCGGCTCGCGCCTCATGGTCACCACCGACCCGAGCCGCCCGGGTGGCTTCCTGCTCAACAACGAACTCACCGACTTCAGCTTCGCGCCCCGCAACGCCCAGGGCCAAGCCATCGCCAACCGCGTCGAACCGGGCAAGCGGCCGCGCTCCTCGATGTCGCCCACCCTGGTGTTCGACAAGGCCAGCGGCGAGGTGCTGATGAGCGCGGGCAGCCCGGGCGGCGCGCTCATCATCCACTTCACCGCCAAGACCCTGCACGGCACGCTGCAGTGGGGCCTGTCGCCGCAGGACGCGATCAACCTGCCCAACTTCGGCACCACCGGCGGCCCTCTGCTGCTGGAGCAGAAGCGCTTTGCGCCCGCCACCGTGGAGGCCCTGCGCCAGCGCGGCCACACGGTGGAGGAAGCGGACATGACCAGCGGCCTGCAGGCCCTGATGCGGGGCACGCAGCGCGGCCAGCGGGTGTGGCTGGGCGGAGCCGATCCCCGCCGCGAGGGCATCGTCGCCGGGGACTGAGCTGCCGGGGTGCATCGGTCAGAATACCCCGGTGGCCATCCCCCAGACCTTCATCCAGGAACTGCTCAACCGCGTGGACGTGGTTGACGTGGTGGGCCGCTACGTGCAGCTCAAGAAGGGCGGCGCCAACCTGATGGGCCTGTGCCCGTTCCACGGCGAAAAATCGCCCTCGTTCAGCGTCAGCCCGAGCAAACAGTTCTACCACTGCTTCGGCTGCGGGGCCAACGGCAACGCCATCGGTTTCCTGATGGAACACGCCGGCATGAGCTTCATCGAGGCGGTGAAAGACCTCGCCCAGCAGGCCGGCATGCAGGTGCCGGAAGACGAGGCCTCGCCGCAGGACCGCGAGCGCGCCGCGCAGCAGCGCCAGAAGCAGGCCACGCTCACCGACGTGCTCGAGAAGGCCGCGCAGGCCTACGCCAAGCAGCTCAAGGTCTCGCCGCGCGCCATCGACTACCTCAAGGGCCGCGGCCTCTCGGGCCAGATTGCCAAGACCTTCGGCCTAGGCTACGCGCCCGAGGGCTGGCGCGCCCTGGCCAGCGTGTTCCCCGACTACCAGGCGCCCCTGCTGGTCGAGTCGGGCATGGTGATCGAGCACGAGGACGAAAAAGGCGCCGACGGCCAGGCCAAGCGCTACGACCGCTTCCGCGACCGGATCATGTTCCCGATCCGCAACGTCAAGGGTGAGTGCATCGGCTTTGGCGGGCGCGTGCTCGACAAGGGCGAGCCCAAGTACCTCAACTCGCCCGAAACGCCGGTGTTCAGCAAGGGCCGCGAGCTCTACGGCCTGTTCGAGGGCCGCACCGCCATCCGCGTGGCCGGCTACGCCCTCGTCACCGAAGGCTACATGGACGTGGTCGCGCTGGCCCAGCTCGGCTTCGCCAACGCCGTGGCCACGCTGGGCACGGCCTGCACGCCCGACCACGTGCAAAAGCTGTTCCGCTTCACCGACGCCGTGGTCTTCAGCTTCGACGGCGACGGCGCCGGCCGGCGCGCCGCGCGCAAGGCGCTCGATGCCGCCCTGCCCCTGGCCACCGACACGCGCAGCGTCAAGTTCCTGTTCCTGCCGGCCGAACACGACCCGGACAGCTTCATCCGCGCCAACGGCGAGGCGGCTTTCGCGCAGTGCGTGAAGGAAGCCGTGCCGCTGTCGCGCTTCCTGGTCGAATCTGCCGGTGCCGACTGCGACCTCAGCACCGCCGAAGGGCGCGCGCGCATGGCCAGCCAGGCGCGCCCGCTCTGGAGCGCCCTGCCCGATGGCGCGCTCAAGCGCCAGCTCATCGGCGAACTGGCCGCCGGCATCGGCATCGGCAGCCCGGACCTGCTGCAGCTCTGGCAGCAGACCGGCGGTGGCCCCCGCAAGCCCCGCGCCGCCAGCCCGGCGCCCGCGCAGCCGGGGCACGACGCCGGTTACGACGGCGGCGGGGCCAGCGCGGCCTACACCTCGGACCCGGGCTACGACAGCGGCGCCGGCGGCGGTTACAGCGGCGGCGGTGGCGGCTACGGCGGTGGTGGCAAAACCTACGGCGGCAACAAGGGCTTCGGCAAGTGGCGCAAAGGCCCGCCGCCCCCGCCCCGCATGCTCGGCACGCGCCGCGCGGGGGGCAGCCGGGCCGACCGCGCGGTGGGCCTGCTGCTGGCCAGCCCGCAGGCCTGGGACACGCTCTCGGCCGACGACCACGCCCTGCTGGCCCACCTGCCCGCGCCCCACGGCCCGGTGTTCGTCTGGCTGGAAGCCCAGTTGCACGAGCACGGGCACCAGCCCTGGGCCGCGGTGCGCGAGGCCCTGCGCGGCCACGAACACGAGACATTTGCCTGCGTCCAGGTCGAGCAGGCGACCCTGGGCGGCGACCCGAGCGCCGAGCTGTCCGAGCTGAACGACGTGATGCACCGCCTGCGCCGCGACGGGCTGGTGGAACAGGCTCGCCAGCTGGCCGAGCGCGTGGCCGCGGGGGATGCCAGCGCCATGGAAGACTACAAACGGGTCAACGCCCAGCTGCAGGCCCTCCAAAGCGACACGCCCGCCTGACAAAAAAACTTTGTCAGCGGTATAATCCAAGGTTTTGCACCGCAAGCGCGACAGCAGCACCTCCGGCACCGGCCCGGCCCCAGCAAGGGGCTAGATGGAACACCTTCCTGGCCACCTCGGCGACCTCCCCGGCCCGACGGAACCCCGCAAGGACTGCACACCAAATGTTCGCCCCACAGCTTGCAGGCCTGCCCTTTCCGGCGAAAGGCAGGCGTTGTGCCCAACAAAATCACCGGAACGGACCGCGTCGCGCGGCCTTTCAGGCGTTTTTTGTGTGTTCTGCCGGCTCCAGTTCGACATTTTTTTGAGGTCCCCATGCCCGCGAAGAAATCCAGTACGTCCGTTGCGTCCAGCACCAAAACCGCCAAGAAGGCCAGCCCGCGCGCGGCCGCCCCGGTCTCTCCCCCGAAGAAAGCCCCCGCTGTGACCCAGAAGCCCCCCGTCAAAGCCGCCGCCAAGGCCGCGCCCGCCAAGAAGACCGCCGTGAAGGCCAAGTCCGAGGCCGAACTGCTCGAAGAACCCGCGAAGAAGAAAGCCGGTCGCCCGGCCAAGGCCGATGCGGGCGACAAGCCCGCGGCCAAGCGCGGCCGCAAGCCCAAGGCGGACGCCAAGGGCAAGGGAGGCGATGCCGACCTGGACGATGCCGACCTCAGCGACATCGAGGACGACCTGACGGGTGACGAGACCGAAGTCGAGGCGGTGGACACCACCGCCGCGCAGACGACCGAGAAGGTCAAGCCCCTGCGCATGAAGATCAGCAAGGCGAAGGAACGCGCGCTGATGAAGGAATTCGGCCTGGACGAAACCGTCCTGTCCGAAGAGGAAGCCCGCAACCGCCGCGAACGCCTCAAGACCCTGATCAAGCTGGGCAAGACGCGCGGCTACCTCACGCACGGCGAAATCAACGACCACCTGCCCGACAAGCTGGTGGAAGCCGAGACCCTGGAAGTGGTGGTCTCGCTGCTCAACGACATGGGCGTGGCCGTCTACGAACAGACGCCCGACGCCGAGACCCTGCTGCTGAACAACACCGGCCCGACCGCCGCCACCGAAGAGGAAGCCGAGGAAGAAGCCGAAGCCGCCCTGTCCACGGTGGACAGCGAATTCGGCCGCACCACCGACCCCGTGCGCATGTACATGCGCGAAATGGGCACGGTGGAGCTGCTCACGCGCGAAGGCGAAATCGAGATCGCCAAGCGCATCGAGGGTGGCCTCAACGACATGATGGCCGCCATCAGCGAGAGCCCCGCCACCATCGCCGAGATCCTGGTGATGGCCGAAGACATCCGCGAAGGCAAGGTCGTCATCTCCACCGTGGTGGACGGCTTCGCCGATGCCGACGAGGCCGATGACTACGTGGCCGAAGAAGACTTCGACGATTACGACGAAGCCGACGACGACGACGGCAAGGGCGGCTCCAAGGCCCTGACCCGCAAGCTCGAAGAACTCAAGCGCGAAGCCCTCACCCGCTTCGACAACATGCGCGCGCTGTTCGAGAAGCTGCACAAGACCTACGACAAGGAAGGCTACGGCACGCCGAGCTACCTCAAGACGCAGACGGCCATCACCGAAACGCTGATGTCCATCCGCTTCACCGCCAAGGCGATCGAGAAGCTCTGCGGCACCATGCGCAGCCAGGTCGACGACGTGCGCAAGAAAGAGCGCGAGCTGCGCCGCATCATCGTGGACAAGTGCGGCATGCCGCAGGAAACCTTCATCAAGGAATTCCCGCCCAACCTGCTCAACCTCAAGTGGGTGGAGAAGCAGGCCGCCGCCGGCAAGCCCTGGAGCGTGATCATCGAGCGCAACATCCCGCCCGTGCAGGAGCTGCAGCAGGGCCTGATCAACATCCAGAGCAGCGTGGTCGTGCCGCTGGCGCACCTGAAAGACATCCACAAGCGGATGAACCAGGGCGAGTCCACCTCGCGCGACGCGAAGAAGGAAATGATCGAGGCCAACCTGCGCCTGGTGATCTCGATCGCGAAGAAGTACACCAACCGCGGCCTGCAGTTCCTGGACCTGATCCAGGAGGGCAACATCGGCCTGATGAAGGCGGTGGACAAGTTCGAATACCGCCGCGGCTACAAGTTCTCGACCTACGCCACGTGGTGGATCCGCCAGGCCATCACCCGCTCGATCGCCGACCAGGCGCGCACCATCCGCATCCCGGTGCACATGATCGAGACCATCAACAAGATGAACCGCATCAGCCGCCAGCACTTGCAGGAGTTCGGCTTCGAGCCCGATGCGTCCATCCTGGCCGAGAAGATGGAGATGCCCGAGGACAAGATCCGCAAGATCATGAAGATCGCGAAAGAGCCGATCTCGATGGAAACCCCCATCGGCGACGACGACGATTCGCACCTGGGTGACTTCATCGAAGACCAGGCCAACACCGCGCCCATCGAGGCCGCGATGCAGGCCGGCCTGCGCGAAGTGGTCAAGGAGATCCTCGACAGCCTCACGCCGCGCGAAGCCAAGGTGCTGCGCATGCGCTTCGGCATCGAGATGTCCACCGACCACACGCTGGAAGAAGTGGGCAAGCAGTTCGACGTGACGCGCGAACGCATCCGCCAGATCGAAAGCAAGGCGGTGCGCAAGCTCAAGCACCCGAGCCGCTCGGACAAGCTGCGCAGCTTCATCGACACGCTGTAAGCGGCGGTCGGTCACAAAAAAAAAAGGGAGCCACTGGCTCCCTTTTTTTCTGGGTGGCGCACGCCTCAGGCTTCGCGCGGCCGCACCACCAGTTCCGGGAAACCGGTGGCGGGGTCGGCCTCGCGCGAGAAACGCCATTGGGGCAGCAGGCCCAGCAGCACCTCGGCCGTGGTGCGCACGCGGCAGCCCGGCACCACGTGGCCGCCGAACACGGCACCGCTGGCGGTGGACACGGCCATGTGCAGGTGCGAGTGGCTGTGCCCGGTGGCGTCCACGCCCACTGTGCCCGACAGGCTGAGGATCTCGCTGTCGCCGGCCAAGGTCTGTGCCTGGTCCACGCCCGCGAAGCGCAGGCGCGCATCGCTCAGGCTGCCGATGCCCGCGATCACGAACGCGGCCTGGCCGCCCTGTTCGCGCACCGCGGCCTCCAGCGCCGCGCGCAGGTCCTGACCGGGGCCGAGGCGGACGGGAAACGTCTTCACGGCGTGGCTTCCATGCGCGGCAGGCTCACCACCACCGACAAGCCGGGTTGCGCGTTGCGCACCACCAGGCTGCCGCCGTGCGCCTGCGCCACCAGCCGGCACAGGTACAGGCCCAGGCCCACGCCGCCCGCGCTGCGCGTGCGCGCCGTGTCGGGGCGGAAGAAGGGCTGGCCCAGGTGGGCCAGCTGGTCCTGGGGCACCCCGGGGCCGTGGTCGCGCACCTCCAGCTCGATGCCCTGCCCCGTGGCCAGCGCGCGCACATACAGCGTCACGGGCACCGGCGCACCGGCGCTGTGGCGCAGCGCGTTGTCCAGCAGGTTGCGCAGCAGCAGGCGCACGCGGATGCGGTCCAGCGGCAGCGCGGCCGGCTCGCCGGTGACGTGCAGGGCGATGCCGCGCGCGGCGGGCTGGGTGCTGGCAAGTTCGGCGATCACCTCGCGCGCCAGCGCGGTCGCGTCGGTGGGCTCGCGGCTGAGCGCTTGATGGCGCCCGGCCAGGCGCTCGCTTTCCAGCAGGTCGCTGATGAGGCGGGCCATCTCGCTGAGGTCGCGCAGCAGGGCCTCGCGCTGCGGGGCGACGTCGGCGCCCTCGGGCAGCAGCTCGGTGTTGAGCCGCGCACGGGTCAGCGGGCTGCGCAGCTCGTGGCTGATGGCCAGCAGCAGGGAGCGCTGGGCGTCGAGCATCTGCTGGATGTCCTGGCCCATGGTGTTGATGGTCGCGGCCAGTTCACCCAGTTCGTCGGGCCCCCGGGGGTGGCGCACAGGAATGGGCTGGTCGAACCGGCCCGCACCGAAGCGCTGGGCGCCCTGCCGGATGTCGTCGAGCGGTCGCAGCAGGCGGCGCACGTACAGGAAGG
>Ga0247823_10000484_pt1 | contig 34010 bp, 41 predicted proteins | sample 13C_PalmiticAcid_2_FD_192426 | JGI IMG/M metagenome (GOLD analysis project Ga0247823, IMG submission 192426) | Soil microbial communities from agricultural site in Penn Yan, New York, United States - 13C_PalmiticAcid_Day30 | ecosystem: Environmental > Terrestrial > Soil > Agricultural land...
CGCCACCGAACTTGCTCGCCAGCACCGTCGTGATCGCCGCCGTCAGCGTCGTCTTGCCGTGGTCCACGTGCCCGATCGTGCCAACGTTCACGTGCGGCTTGGTCCGCTCGAATTTTTCCTTAGCCATGTCGATTCCTTAAAAAAAGAACAAAGCCCGTGTGAGGTTTAAGGTCTGCACGTCACTGCTGGATCGCCCCGCACGGGTACAGGACGGCGTGATGTCGCAGACCAACTGAAACAAACGGCCGGAACACCCGAAGGCGCCGGCCCTGAACCTTACTTCGCGCGCGCGGCGATGATGGCTTCCGCCACGTTCCGCGGCGCTTCCGAGTAGTGTTTGAACTCCATCGTGTACGTGGCACGGCCCTGCGACATCGAGCGCAGCGTGGTGGAGTAGCCGAACATTTCCGACAGCGGCACCTCGGCCTTGATGGCCTTGCCACCGCCGACCATGTCTTCCATGCCCTGCACCATGCCGCGGCGCGACGACAGGTCGCCCATCACGTTGCCGGCGTAGTCTTCAGGCGTCTCGACTTCCACGGCCATCATCGGCTCGAGGATGACCGGATCGGCCTTGCGGCAACCGTCCTTGAAGCCGATGGAGGCCGCCATCTTGAAGGCGTTTTCGTTCGAATCCACGTCGTGGTAAGAGCCGAAGGTCAGCGTGACCTTCACGTCCACGACCGGGAAGCCTGCCAACACACCGTTCGGCAGCGTATCAATCAGGCCTTTCTCCACCGCGGGAATGAATTCGCGCGGCACCACGCCACCCTTGATCGCGTCGACGAACTCGAAGCCCTTGCCAGCTTCCTGCGGCTCGATCTTGAGCACCACGTGACCGTACTGGCCCTTGCCGCCGGATTGGCGAACAAACTTGCCCTCGACGTCTTCCACCGTCTTGCGGATGGTTTCACGGTAGGCCACCTGCGGCTTGCCCACGTTGGCTTCCACGCCGAATTCGCGCTTCATGCGGTCGACGATGATCTCCAGGTGCAGCTCGCCCATGCCGGAGATGATGGTCTGGCCCGACTCCTCGTCGGTCTTGACGCGGAAAGACGGATCCTCGGACGCCAGGCGCTGCAGCGCGAGGCCCATCTTCTCTTGGTCGGCCTTGGTCTTGGGCTCCACGGCCTGCGCAATCACAGGCTCAGGGAAGACCATGCGTTCGAGCATGATGATGGCATCGGGATCGCACAGGGTCTCGCCCGTGGTCACGTCTTTCAGGCCCACGCAGGCGGCGATATCGCCAGCACGAATCTCTTCGACTTCCTGGCGGTTGTTGGCGTGCATCTGCACGATACGGCCGATGCGCTCCTTCTTGCCCTTGACCGGGTTGAAGACGGAGTCGCCCTTCTTCAGCACACCCGAGTACACGCGCACGAACGTGAGCTGGCCCACGTACGGGTCGGTCATGAGCTTGAACGCCAGCGCGGACAGCTTCTCTTCGTCGGCGGCCTTGCGCGAGGTCACGGCTTCGTTTTCGTCGGTGCCGCCGACGGGAGGGATGTCCACCGGCGAGGGCAGGAAGTCGATGACGGCGTCGAGCATGCGCTGCACGCCCTTGTTCTTGAAGGCCGTGCCACACAGCATGGGCTGGATTTCGGTGGCCAGCGTGCGCGTGCGGATGCCGAGCTTGATCTCTTCCTCGGAGAGGTCGCCCTCCTCAAGGTACTTGTTCATCAGCTCTTCGCTGGCCTCGGCCGCGGCCTCGACCATCTTCTCGCGCCACTCTTTCGCCGACGCAACGAGTTCGGCCGGGATGTCCTGGTACTCGAACTTCATGCCCTGGGAGGCTTCGTCCCAGATGATGGCTTTCATCTTGAGCAGGTCGACCACGCCTTTGAAGTTGTCTTCGGCGCCGATCGGGATCACCACGGGCACGGGATTGGCCTTCAGGCGCAGCTTCATCTGGTCATAGACCTTGAAGAAGTTGGCACCAGTGCGGTCCATCTTGTTGACAAAGGCAAGGCGCGGCACCTTGTACTTGTTGGCCTGACGCCAGACGGTCTCGGACTGCGGCTGCACGCCGCCCACGGCGCAGTACACCATGCAGGCACCGTCGAGCACGCGCATCGAGCGCTCCACCTCGATGGTGAAGTCCACGTGGCCAGGGGTGTCGATGATGTTGAAGCGGTGCTCGGGATAGGACAGGTCCATGCCCTTCCAGAAGCAGGTGGTAGCAGCGGACGTGATCGTGATGCCACGCTCCTGCTCCTGCTCCATCCAGTCCATGGTGGCGGCGCCGTCGTGCACTTCACCGATCTTGTGGTTCACACCGGTGTAGAACAGGATGCGCTCGGTCGTCGTGGTCTTGCCGGCGTCGATGTGCGCGGAAATGCCGATGTTGCGGTAACGCTCAAGGGGCGTGGTGCGGGCCATGGAAATACTCCGGAAAGGTTCGAGCCCGCCACCCCAGAAAGGGGATTGCGGGCTCTCGGTTCAGGTTGATCGAAAAAGATCCGCCTGGATCAGAAGCGGAAGTGGCTAAAGGCCTTGTTGGCCTCGGCCATGCGATGCACCTCGTCGCGACGCTTCATCGCGCCGCCGCGGCCTTCGGTGGCCTCGACCAGCTCGTTGGCCAGGCGCATCGCCATCGACTTTTCGCTGCGCTTGCGCGCGGCTTCCTTGATCCAGCGCATCGAAAGCGCCAGACGGCGCACTGGACGCACTTCGACCGGCACCTGGTAGTTGGCGCCACCCACGCGGCGGCTCTTGACCTCCACCATGGGTTTGACGTTGTTGATGGCCGTGGAGAAGATTTCAACCGGATCCTTGCCGGTTTTCTTCTCGATCTGCTCGAGCGCGCCATAGATGATGCGCTCGGCCACAGCCTTCTTGCCGCCTTCCATGATCACGTTCATGAACTTGGAAAGCTCGACGTTGCCGAACTTGGGGTCCGGCAGGATTTCACGTTTAGGGACTTCGCGACGACGGGGCATGATTCACCTCTTGCTTCAGTTGATGTCCGGACGTCCTTCTGATCCAGACACCCCGCAGACCCATCAGAATCTGCACTTACTCGACCTTTGTTCAAGGTCACTACGCCGGTCCGGCTCGTCAAAAACCGGGCGGCACCGAATGACGGCCGATCAGGCCTTCTTGGGACGCTTCGCGCCGTACTTGGAACGGGACTGCTTGCGATCCTTCACACCCTGCAGATCCAGCGAACCGCGCACGATGTGGTAGCGCACGCCGGGAAGGTCTTTCACACGACCGCCGCGCACCAGCACCACGCTGTGCTCCTGCAAGTTGTGACCTTCACCGCCGATGTAGGAGATGACTTCGAAACCGTTGGTCAGACGGACTTTGGCGACCTTGCGAAGCGCCGAGTTCGGCTTCTTCGGCGTCGTGGTGTACACACGGGTGCACACGCCGCGACGCTGCGGCGAGTTTTCCATGGCCGGGCTCTTGGATTTGGTCTTTTCGACCTCCCGGCCGTGGCGCACGAGCTGGTTGATGGTTGGCATTGAAAACGTCCCTAAACGTTTGAAAACGGCAAAGCTTCTCGGAAAATTCCGAAAAGCCTACTAGTGTAGCACCGAGCGGACGGCAGCGCCAATCCTGGCCCACGGCCAATCCGGACGGATCACTGGATCCAGAGGCGGATGGCGTCCCAGGCGCGGCCAAAGATGCCGGCCTCTTCCACCGTCTCGAGCACCGTCAGCGGGACCTCGACCACCGGCTGCCCCGAAGCGGTGGTCACCCGCAGCGTGCCCAGCGCCTGACCCTTCTGCAGGGGTGCGACCAGGGGATCGGGACGCACGACTTCGGACTTCAGACCGCGGCCTTCACCCGCCGGCACCGAGACGATCACCCCTTCGGCGCGGCCCAGCTTGACGGCGTCGGACTTGCCCTTCCAGATGCGCGGCTCGGCCGCCGGCTGGTTGGCCGCCAGCAAGCGCACCGTGTCAAAAGCCGTATAGCCCCAGTTCAGCAACTTCTGCGACTCGGCCGCCCGGGCGTTCTCGCTCGAAGTACCCAGCATGACGGACAGGAGGCGGCGTTGCCCGGCCGGGCCATCGCCCAGCCCAGGCACGGGCCGGCGCGCCGTGGCCACCAGGCAGTAGCCCGCCGCGTCGGTGTGGCCGGTCTTGAGGCCATCGACCGTGGGGTCCCGGAACAGGAGCAGGTTGCGGTTCGTATCGTTGGTGGCGGGCGTGCCAGGGTAGCGGTAACGCTGGATGGAGTAGTAGCCGACGTACTGCGGGAAGTCGTTCATCAGTCGCGTGGACAGCGTAGCGAGGTCGCGCGCAGTGGTGATATGGCCTGGGGCTGTCAGGCCCTCCGGGTTGCGATAACCAGTGGCCGTCATGCCCAACACCTTGGCCTGCTGATTCATGAGCTCCACGAACCGATCGACCGAGCCCGCCACCCCCTCGGCAAGGGCCACGGTAGCGTCGTTGCCCGACTGCACGATCATTCCCTTGATGAGGTCCTCGACCGGCACTTGCATGCGCGGCTCGATGAACATGCGCGAACCAGGGGTTTTCCAGGCGCGCTCACTCACACCGAAGGTCTGGGTGAGCGTGATCTTGCCAGCCCGCAGGGCGTCAAATACCAGATAGGCAGACATCAGCTTGGTGAGCGAAGCGGGCTCGACCTGGGCATCGGGATCCTTGCTGGCAAGCACTTGGCCGGTGGTCACATCCAGCAGCACATACGCGCGGGCGGCGATTTCAGGCGGCTGGGGCATCTGTGCCACAGCGGGCGCCAGCAGGTTCAACGACAGCGTCAAGCCGGCGATCAGAGAACGGAAACGGGTCATCAACTCAAGGTCCTATCAAAAATCGGCGCCACTGCGGCTCAAGGCCGCCAGTGGCACCACACCAACTCGCGCAACCGAGGCAACTGGCCGTGGAAGAAGTGGCCGCCTCCAGGCATCACCAGCACAGGCAGGGACTGGGGACGGGCCCAATCCATGACCGCACTCAGCGGCACGGTGTCGTCGAGTTCGCCGTGAACGACCAAGGCCCGGGCCCGAAGTTCCTCGGCAATCGGTGGTACGACGAAGCGACTCGCCGCAGTGCCCACCAACACCACGTGACGGATGTCCCTCGCGGGATGCAAGCGCTGCAAAGCCTGGCTGACGACGTAGGAGCCAAACGAAAAGCCGGCCATCACCAACGGGCCGGATGGCGCCTCGGACGCCACCACTGCCATCAGATCATCGACCTCGCCGCGCCCCTCGTCGTACTGACCGCCGCTGCCTCCCACCCCACGGAAGTTGAAGCGCACCGCCACCATGCCCGCGAGCACGGCTGCCCGCGCCAAGGTCTGCACCACCTTGTTGGTGAGCGTGCCACCATGCAGCGGATGCGGGTGCGCAATGATGGCCGTGGCACTGGCCGCACCGTCGAGCCGGTCGATGGCGAGTTCGATGGCACCGCTTGGCCCATCGATCAGGCGCGATTCGGTTTGCGCGTTCACCTCAGCGTCCCACGCCTGGCGGTGTCAACAGCCGCTCGACGACCACCCCATCGCGCAGGTGCGATTCGACGATCTCATCGATGTCGTGCTGGTCGACATAGCTGTACCAGACGGCTTCGGGGTACACCACGGCGATCGGCCCGCCCGCGCAACGGTCAAGGCAACCAGCGCGATTGACGCGTACACCGCCGGGCCCCAGCAAGCCCAGCGCCTTGGCGCGCGACTTGCACCGAGCGAACGCATCTTCGGCCTTGTGATCCGCGCAGCAGGCTTCGCCGCCCTCTCGCTGATTGAGACAGAAAAAGATGTGTCGCTGATAGTAGGACGCCGGGGGAGGGGATGCACCGCTGGACATGGCGGGATTCTAGGCGGCGGCTTCAGCCCTTGCGGGCGGCCGGGCCACGGCGCGCAAACCGAACAGGATGGCCGCAAAGGGCCACAACCACCCCAACCACTGTGACAGGCCATGAAATCGGATAAAGCGCCCCTGCTCCCAGACCTCGAGCGACTGCACCAGATAGGGCACCTCGGGCGCGCGGTTGAGCAGCGTGAGCGTCACCCCCAGACACAACAACATCACCGCGTGGCAGACCCGCCGCGGCAAGGGTAGGCACAGCAGAGCGACCGCCAGCGCCGCGCCCATGCCGACCAAGGTCACCGGACTGAGCCAGGCCCAGGCGTGCGAAGGCCCGTGGGTCAGTGCGGACGACAGCCCGGCCGCCAACATGGCACCACCGAAGAACAAGGGGAGAAAAGCCAGCCGTCGCAACCAGGCTCGCATGTCGCCAAAGGCCATGAGCAGGGGCGCCAACAGACTCAGGGCGATGCAGAACGCCTGCGTCAGGAGACTCAGCGGCACAGCCGACTCTGAACGCACGGGCAGCCAGACGACAAAAGGCGTGTCCCACAACCAATCGGCCAACGCCGCCAGCAGGCGATCGGTAACCTGCCCAAGCCCGAAAGGCACCGAGGCCGGGTACAGCAACGCCAGCGGCCACAACGCCAGCAACACCAGGCCTCCGTGCGCGCCAGGTGCAAACCATTGATCGCGAAAGCGGCTCCACCGCGTCAGCACACCCCACCGATCCAGCACGACCATCAGGCCCGCGCCCAACGCCCCACCGAGCGAGTTCAGGCCGAAATCCACGTTCGAAGGCACGCGCCCGGGCAAGAAAGTCTGAAGACTCTCCACAGAGGCCGACAAGGCCAGCGCGGCACCGGCACCCCACCAGAACGCCCCACGGCGCCACCCCAGCCGAAGGGCTGCCACCGCCAACAGCGCCCCCAGTGGCACGTAGCCCAAGAAGTTGGACCACATGTCAAAACCGGTCCAGTACTGTGGCCAAGGCGCCCAGACCCACGACCACGGCTCCACGCCTTGCACGCGCCAGCCCGTGAAGGGATAGAGACTGGCATAAGCGATCAACCCGGCATATAGCACCGCCAGAGGCCAAGCCGAGGTCCGCGAGCCCATCACCATCGAGCGCTCAGAACGGCTTGACCACCACCAGCACCACGGCCGCGACCAGCAACAATACCGGTACCTCGTTGAACCATCGGTACCAGACGTGGTCGCGCTGACGCACCCCACTTTCGAAGCGGCGCAGCAGCACTCCGCACGCGTGGTGATAGCCGAGAACCAACACCACGATGGCCAGCTTGGCATGCATCCAGCCGTTGTCGGGCCCGCGCCCGATGCCATAACCCATCCACAGCCACAGCCCCAGAGCCAGCGCTGGAACCGCCAACAAACTGGTGAACCGCAGCAGCTTGCGCGCCATCAGAAGCAATCGCGCCCGCTCAGCCACACTTTCCGGAGGCACCAGGGACAGATTGACGAAGATGCGAGGAAGATAGAAAAGGCCGGCGAACCAGCTCGCCACGAATACGATGTGGAAGGCTTTGACCCAGAGCATGGAGCCAGTGTAGTTCCCATGACCTCACCGCTCTCAACAGCGCACGGGGCAAAAAAAACCCGGCCAATGGCCGGGTTGGGAAGCCTTTTTGCTGTCACACACTAAGGCACCCGCTCAGGGAGGAAAAGCGGGGAGTACCTTGCGGCACCCGCCTTGAGTATAGCGCAACATCTTGCTTTTGCAATCCAGACCCCTGTCAGATTTGACACTCCATGCATCAAACACATGATCCGACCGGTCGGTCAAGAGGAAATTCGACGCGAGCTTCGGGACGGCCCAAGCGTAGGGCCAAGAGGGCATGGAAAGAAAGGGCGAAAACGCCCGGAACTGATCAGGCCGCCAAGGCGCGCAGTTGCTTGATCGCGGCGTCGAGACCGGACAGTTCGTGCGTAGGCTGCCGCAAGTAGGCCATGATGGCCTCGCGGCGTTCGATCGCCAGGTCGGCGATGCGGTCTGACCCCTTTTTGTACTCACCCACCTTGAGCAGTAGCTCGATCTCGTCGTATTTGGCGAGCAGTTCGCGGACGCGGCCGGCTGCTGCCCTGTGCTCAGGCGAGATCAACGCGCCCATGACCCGCGAGGCCGATGCAAGCACATCGATGGCGGGGTAGTGGTTGGCTGCGGCGAGCTTGCGCGATAGCACGATGTGACCGTCCAGAATGGACCGGGTTTCGTCCGCCACGGGCTCGGTCATGTCGTCCCCCTCGACCAGCACCGTGTACAGCGCCGTGATAGAGCCTTTCTCGTTCGTGCCGACTCGCTCCATGAGCTGCGGCAGGGTGGCGAACACGCTCGGCGGGAAGCCGCGCCGCGTGGGCGGCTCCCCAGCCGCCAGACCGATCTCGCGCTGCGCACGCGCGAATCGGGTCACCGAATCCATGAGAAACAGGACCCGCTGCCCCTGGTCGCGAAAGTACTCGGCGATGGCCGTGGCCACGTACGCGGCGCGGGCACGCTCCATGGAAGATTTGTCCGAGGTGGCACAGACCACGACCGCCTTCGCCATGCCCTCAGGCCCCAGTTCGCGCTCCAGGAACTCGCGCACCTCACGACCGCGCTCACCGATCAGCGCGACCACCGTCACGTCGACCGCCGCGCCTTTCACGAGCATGCCCATCAACGTTGATTTGCCGCCACCGGCCGCCGCAAAGATGCCCATGCGCTGGCCTTCGCCGCATGTCAGCAAGCCATCGAGTGCTCGAACGCCCAGTGGCAGCGGCGTGCTGATGATGCGCCTCGTGAGCGGGTCGGGCGCAGCGGCATAGACAGGGTATTGCCGCGACGTGAGCAGCGGCCCGCGGGTGGCCAGATCCATGGGCTGCCCCAGGCCATCGAGCACGCGCCCCAGCAAGGCAGGCCCAACCGGGGTCATCTGCTCGCGACCCGTGGGAATCACCTCGGTCTCGCCCGAAATGCCCTGGGTGCTCGTAGAGGGCACCAGCAAGGCCACGCCCTTGGCGAAGCCCACGACCTCGGCCGGCGTCTCCTGGCCCGATTGGGGATTGCGCAGCAGACAGACCTCGCCCACCTTCACCGACGGCACCACCGCCTTGACGATGGTGCCCACCACCTGAATGACGCGCCCACGCACCTTGACGGTCGTGGCCTGTGCCACCGCCCCGCGCAAGAGACGCGCGATCTGGTCCAGCCGCTCGGGCGGGTTGATCGACGGCAGGCGCGGATCGGCGGTCATGGTGCGTCGTCGTCAGCGGAGGGTTCGACGAGAGGGGGCGGCAAGGCGAGGTCGGCCCCGGGCGCCGGCTCCCCATCGCTTGCCGCGTCCGCGCGGGCCGGCGCGATTGCCGCACTCAGCGCCGCCTTGAGAATCTCGACCTGGCCCGACAGGCTGGCCTCCACCACGCCGATGTCCGACTCCACCAGACAGGCGTCGATCGCTAGCCGCGGATCGGGATGCACATCGATGTGCGCGACGCTGGGGTAGAGCTCGCGCAAGGCGTCGATCTGGCTACGCAGAAACGCCACCTGCGACGGGTGCACGTTCAGGCTCAACTGCTTCTGTCCACGCAGCAGCTCCAGGCAGTTTTTCACCACGGTGGTCAGCCGCTGGCGGTCGTCGAAGTCGCTGATAACCTTGCGCACGGCTTCCAGCACCAGCTCGACCATGTCGGCCTCGAGTCGGGTGAAGTAGCCAACGGTCTGGTTGACGATCTCCATCATGCGACCGCTCTGCTGCAAGCGCGCGCTCTCGTTGCCATCGGCGTAGCCCCGCTCGCGCTCGGCTTCGTAGGCATCGCGGGCCGACAGCAGGATGCGCTCCTTCTGCTCATGCGCGTCGGCCAGCGCGCGCTCGGCGTCCTTGAAGGCCCAGAAGTCCCTGGCCTTGATCAGTTTGGTCGCCGCATCAGGACGGCTCAGTTCGTCTGCGTCGCGAATGATGAACACCACCGGCTCTCCACAATTGACAACACCGCCTGCACCAAACGCCGGGCACTGGCGGCGTCCACAGGACACGCACAGCCGTCGGGCAGCGCGGGCTGTTTGAGCGCGAAGCGCGAACGCATCGGTCCGGGCCACGCATCGGCGGCCGCCACCATCCAGCACCAGCCCACTTCGGCGGCCGTAAACCGCCGCCACGCTTGCAGCGCGGGCAGGGGCGCCAGCACCGGCATCAAACCCGTCACTGTCTGGGCAAACTCGTAGGCCTCGGGCTCAAGCCAATCGCGCCACAGGCGCACCTCCTCACGAGACAAGGTACGCCGCACCTCTGCGGCCACCACCAGGCCGGCCACGTGGCTGGCCAGGCGGTCCAGGCGCGCCACGGGCAACAACGCCAGGCGCCACTCCGGTCGATCGAGATCGAGGCAGTCGGTGTTCTCATTCAATTGACGGCGCACCGCTCGACTCAGGTGGCGGCGGGCACGCTCGCTGTGCCACAGGCGCGCGTTCACCGCCGATCCGAACAAGGCGTTGATCTGATCACCGCGCATGTACTCGGCCGGCGAGGCGTCGAAGCGGGCGACAACCGACAACAGGCCGCGCGACGCGGGCCAGCGGGTCAGGGGAGAGGTCAGCCCCATGGGTCACTCGCTGGCAATGGCCGGCAGATTCCCCGCCGACATCGGTGCCGCCGGCAGCGGCGCGGGAACAGCCGCCTGCGCCCGCCACCACCGCCGCAACCACCACGCGGCCCCGGCCAGCAGGAACAACGCCATCGCCGCCACGGCACCCCAAATGCCGAGATGCCGCTGCTGCCGCAGCGCGGCCTCCTCGTGTGCCTTGGCCTCCGCGTCAGCCTCGGCCGCAGCCTCCTTCGACGCCTTGGCCGCCGACTCCTCGCCCCGGGCAGACGCAGCCGGCATCAGCACCACGTTGACCTTCTCCACCGACAGGCCGGGAATGCTGCTGGCCACCAGGCGCTTGAGCTCGGGCAGATTGGGCAGCAGGTCCACCTCTCGCCGGTGTTTCACGAACACCGCGGCCGAGGAGGGCAGACCCGGCTCGCCCCCCGTGCTGCGCTCGGGCAGCACCACGTGCACACGCGCCGTGAGCACGCCGTCGATCTGCGCGAGGGTTTCCGACAGCTCCTGCGACAAAGCCCACAGATAGCGCGCGCGCTCCTCGAGCGGCGACGAGATCAGGCCCTCCTTGCGGAAGACGTCGCCCATGCTCGCGCGGCGTTCGCGCGGCAGGCCCTCGCGATCCAGGTGCGCCACGGCGCGCGCCACGTCGGACTGCGCCACCATCAGATTCACTGCGCCCTCCTTGCCTGGCTGCTTGTCCGCAACAATGCCCGCGCGATCGAGCGCGGCCAGCACCTCGTTGGCGTCGCGCTCGCTCATGTTGTTGAACAGGGCCACGTGCTGGCCGCACGCCGCCAGCAAGACCACACAGGCCATCGCAGCCCAGGAACGCAGTCGCTTGATCATGACGTCACTGCAGCTTGGTGAGTTGGTCGACGTGCTGCGTGGCCTTGGACACCGCCTTGCCCAGCAGGTCCACGAACATCGAGGCATCGGTGAGCTGCACCTGCAGGCGCAACAAGGCCGTGGTGCTGATCTCCTGCGCGCGCTCGGACAAGGCCATGTGGATTTCCTGCGTCTTGGCCATGTACTCGCGCCCCGCCTGTTCCATGGACCGCAGGATCGCGTCGCCCAGGTGCCCGCCCTCGGCAGCGGCCGATGGCGCAACGGGCGGCATGTCCAGCGGCGCCTGCGGCGGCTGGAGCACGTCCGTGAAACGCCCCGCCTCGGACTCGGGCACCTCGCGCAGCACGGGCGTGTCCACCCAGGCTGGGGAGGTGGTGGCCTGAGCCACCATATTGATCACGTCGCCGGGCATGGTGGGCCTCCAGTTTCAATGCAAGGTGGGCACGAACGCCGCGGGCACCGGTGCGCCCGGCGCTGCCCGTTCCAGCAGTTCGCGCGCCATGCGCACGTGCGCGCCGGCATCGGGGTCGAGCCGCGCCACCCGCCGCAGCACGGACGTTGCCTGGGAAGCCCACCCCCCCTGCACCAACGCCAGGCCCAGAAACGCCATCAGCTCCGGGTCATCCGGGTGCTGCCGCAGGCCTTCGTCGCGCAGCCAGCGCACCGCCTCGTCCATGCGGCCGGCCGCCTGTTCGGCCATCGCTCGGCCGATGTGGGGCAGCACGCTGTCGGGTCGCAACACCATCAGCGAGGTGAAGATGGCGCGCGCCGCCGCGGGCTCGCCCACGTGCACGGCCAGGAAGCCGATGCGGGCGAGTTCGCGCAGTTGATCGGCCGAGGCCGGGTCAGTGCTGGGGTTCATGAAGGGCTCCTTGCAATCGGGCGATGACTTCGCGGGCGCGTTCAAGCCTGGCGGCGGCCCCCTGTTCACTGGCTTGCGATGCGATCGACTCCAACCATTCGATCGCCTGCTGCTGCTGGCCACCAAGACACAGGCAATCGGCCAGGGCGAAAGAGAACTCGTGAGCTTGCGGCGCCAGTTCGACGTAGCGCCGCAGCGCGCGCACTGCGTCGTCGTAGGCCTTCAGTTCGCGGGCGCACAGGGCCAAGCCCTGCCAGACGCGCGGCTCGCTCGGGCGGAACAGGCTCAGCAGCGCGAACAGGCGGCTGGCGTGCAGGTATTGGCGTTGCTGGGTCAGTTGATACGCGCGCGCGTAGGCGCTTTCTGCCGCCTCGTCGCTCAACTGGTCCAACAGCCCTTCGGCGCGCAGGCGCTCCGTCAGGCCGGGCACCTCGGGCAGCAACAGCGATGGGTGCTCCATAGGGCCGCTCATATGTTCTGCGCGAAGGCTTCCGTGGATTGCTTGTAGTAGTCGCCCATGGTCTGCCAGAACTTGTTGGCATCGTCGGCGACCTCGGTCAGCTTCGCACCGAAACTTTGAGCGTTGTCGCGCGATTCGCTGGCGTGCTGCTTCTCGGCCTGGGTGTGCTTTTCCTCGGCCGCATATTGGTCGGCCACGAAGTTTCCGGGGGCGCTGGCGAGTGGTGCCGCCGAGTTCACCGTCATCGGGATGTTGGTGATGGCGCGCCAGTAGTTGCCACTCTCCTCGAGCTGCCGACCGATGTCCTTTTCCTTTTCGGCGTGGTGCTTCTGCGTCTCCGAGAGTTCCCTCTGGAATGCCTGTTGCATGTCCGCAGACGACTCGTCGAGGATCTTGGCCTCGCTGCCCAGCTGGTCGACGCGTTTCTGAATGACCACCCGGTTGTCGACGACCTTTTGGGTGCGATCTCGAATGTCGATTTTCAGTTGATGCATTTCCCACGCTTCGGCCGGCGTGGGGTCGCTCTTGTCGATCTTGTCGGTCAGCTGCGACAGCCTGTCCGTATCCACCTTCAACTGCTTCGTGTTGTCGTCGAGGTTCTTGGCTGCTTCCAGTGCCGCCTTGTCTTCTTTCAGATGGGCTTCCCGGAAGTCCACATCTTTGTTGAAGTTCGCTTGCTCCTGGTCAAGTGCCTGCTTCTGGGCGGCCTTCTCTTCGTTACTGAGGTTGGAGGCGTCCACCTCCGCCTTCTTGTCGTCCGTCAACGTGGCATAGCTGCGCTTCTGCGCCGCGAGATCCTCCAGCTCAGTCTCTTTCTGCTTGATCCCGTCATCGATCTTCTGACGGCTCGTAGCGCTCAAGCCGTCCGGCGAACTGGCCTCGTCGGCATATGCCTTCAGCTTCGTCGCGTCGGTCCTGTTGGTCTGCGCCTTGTCCTGCATCAACTTGATGTTGCGCTCCATCGAGTCCTGGTATTCCTGCGACTTGCGCTGCTCCTTGCCCAGGTCCTTCATCGTCGTGCCATGGGCCGAAGATTCTTTGAGCGACCTGCCGCCCACGACCCCGCCACCGATACCCGCCCCCACACTGACGGCCGCAGCGCCCACCGAGGCCCCCATCCTGGCACCAGCCTCGTGCAGGCTCTCATCCTGGGCCTTATCCGCCAGTGACATTTCCTTGGCGCTGAGCTCCACGGCCCGCTGCTTGCCCTTTTGGCTCATGTCATTGGCGGTATCAATGACTTCCTGGTTGTAGTAGGCCAATATCAGATCAATGGAAGCGCCGAAAGGGAATGGGCCACCCACCGATCCCATCAGGTCTGGCGCCGGCAAGACCTTCAAGCCTGACACCGACTCGAAGGCGGACGGGTATTGCTTTTGCAGATTCGTCAGCAAAACCAAGCTTTCTGGCCTGCCCGGGTTGTCGATCGCGGCCAAGGCCTCGCGTTGCAGCGACGCTGGCAAACGCGCGAAATCAACGTTCCAGAACTGACCACCTGACTGGTAGTTCTGGACATTGTTCAGGTAGAACTCAACGCTCATGATGGAATTCCTTGTCGATTCGGGTGGGGACTGACGTGATGTCCTGGGCGGGCTGGCTTCAGCCCATCTGGACCACGTTGTGGGCGATCTGCGTCTGCGCGTGGTGATACTGGCCAATGCTTCGAATGGTGGAAATCACCGAATCGTTGTATCTCTCCGCCTGCTCATTGATCAGCTTCTGCATCAGTTGCATGTGCTGGGTCATGAAGGCGATCTGGGCCGTCAGGTGCTCAAGCGCTGCATTGAGCTTGTCCAACTCATAGTTTTTCAATGCCAGAACGGTGTTGGTGATGCCATTCGCGGCGTCCGCGCCACCCTGGACCGCGGCGGTGACGCCCTCCATATAGTTGCCGGCTTGCTGAACGAATTTCGTCGACATGGACGTACCCAACAGCGAATTCAGCTTGGACACGTTCGATGCGAACCTGGCCAGATCCCCCGCCATCCTGGCTGCGGCGAACCCACCCACGATCATTCCCGCGCACAGCACCAGACTGATGGCCATGCCGGTGTAGCTGTAGTAGTTGCTGAACTCCGTGGGCGCCATGACGTGCACGAACGGCTGTCCGGTGGGATCGGCGATCGTCTTTCCTGTGTGATCGACCCAGGTGCCGTCCGGGCGCTGCTCGGCTATCACGGTCTGGCCGCTCTTGACCTCCCAGTCGATCGTCATCTGCGTGAGCCCTGACACGCTGAAGTCCAACGGGCGCGTCTGCCCGTCGTACGTGGTGGGGCCCTTTGCACCCGCCGCTTGGGCGATGCTGGACCCGGTGTCCAACACGGCCAGCACCACCGCCGTTGCTGCCACGGCGATAGCCACGATCCCTCCGAAGACGAGGGCCAGCAGTACGGTGGCGATCGCCCCCCCCACCGCCAGGCCCGTAGAGAGGTGGCCGGTGATGCCCGCGATCTGGCCCGACGCCCGAGCCGCAATCTGGTTGTCCATCATCTGCAGGTTGCCGTCTCGCTGCTTCACCAGATTGATCTCCTGGGTGAGGGAGTCGATCTGGGCACGCATGGCATTGGACAGCAGGTTCATCTGGAACAGGGTGGTCTGGAGATGGGCCAGCAAAGCCAGGGCGGCGTCGGCCGTCAGCGTCTCGGCATCCAGGGTGGGCCGCGCCAACTGCGGCGCCACGTTCATGGAAAAGCTCAGGCCCGGCTGATCGGGCGCGATTAGCACAAGCGCCGGCTGGCCATCGGACCACACGCCGCCATGCACCACGGCTGTTTCATACGCCTGCTTCACGTCCGCGATGGTGAGGGGCGCGTGGTCCTTGGAAAGGTGGGGCTTGTAGGTGTTGAACACCAGTTCCACGGATGTACTGCTCATGTGGGTTCTTTCGACGGGACGGGGGATGGGGTGGGTGAATCGGCTGGCGGCCCGGAGGCAGCGTCCAGCAAGGCCAGCAGGGCTTTCAGCCGAGGCACGTGCGCCTGGTGGCGCGCGTGTTGCTGGGCCTGTTGCAGGCCGTGGTCCAGCACGTGCCGGGCTTTCTCACGATCACCCATGGCCAGCAGGTTTTCCGCCATGTAGATGGGCGGCTCGGGATCGCTCATGTCCAGCATCATTGCCACACCGTAGTAGCCCGCGGCATCGGCGTGGTGCCGCTGCATGTGCGCGCAGGCCGCGGCACCCAGGGAGAAGCGGCGGTCCATGTGATTGGCGGTGGTGAGCAGGCTGAAGACTTGCTCCGCCTCGCCATACTTCGCCTGGCCGTACAGTCGATGGGCGAACTCGTAGAGCTGCTCCTGCTCCTGCCCGGTAAGGCCCATCATCATGCTCAGCGTGCCGCCCCGGCTGAAGAACTTCATCAGCTCGACGGCCACCGGCCGGATCTCTTCGAGGTCTTCTGGTTCCATCGACGTCTTCCTTCAGCCGCGCAGGTTGTTGCCCACGCTGTCGGCTTGGGTCTCGCTCTTCTTGATCAGGCTGGACACCAGTTCGAACGTGGCGTTGTAGCGCCCTACCGCGGTCTGGATGCGCGTCTGGTCGTTCTGCTGGCTGCTGCCCAGCTTTTCCACAGCGATCTGCAAGGAGTCCGAAATGCCGGTGAGGTCGCGGCGGTTGGTCTGGATGTACCAGGTGTCATCGGCCGGGTTGGTGTTGTCCTTTGTGTCCCGCCGGATCCAGAACCAGCCGCCGTAGATGGTGGCCGTCTCCGGCGTTTCCGGAACCTCCGTCTCGGAACGCAACACCATCGCGATCAGATCGATCTTTTCTCTGCTCGTACTTTCCAGCCAGCGGATCGCGTCGCCTTCCAACGCGGCCTTGTTCGAGGTGAGGCCCCTATTGGCAGCGTCGAGCACGTCGTTGACGATGGCCATGCGATCGGTGATGCGCGTCACCGCCAGGGTCTGGGTTTCCAGCACCCTGGCCATGACGTGGGCCATGGCGGCCATAACGCGGGCCGCGCGGCGTAGCGGGTCAGCCACCGCATCGAACTGGGTCGCCCAACCTTCAAGGCGGGCCGCGGCCTCCGCATAGACGTCTGTGTTGATATCGCCGATGGCCATGATGGGTCTCCGTTCAGGACGAGGCGTTTGGCGTCAGTGAAAATTGCCGGCGATGGTGTCGGCGTCGCGCTTCTTGCGCTCGTTCAGGTTGGTCGTGAAGTTGAACCAGCGCTGCAAGCCCGCGGAGATGTCTTGCAGTTGGGCTTGCTGTTCCTGGCTGCGCTGGGTCTTCGATTCAATGGCCGCCTCGAGCTCGCGGCGGGCCTTGCCTATTTCGAGTTCGCCTCCCAGGAGGTCGTCGTCGAAAACCAGCGTTATTTGGTCGCGCTCAATGCGAACGAACTCATGCTGGGGACCAGAGGTCGGCGGAGGGTTGATTGCCGCCACACGGAAGTAGATGCCATCGGCGCTTTGGTACAGCAAGGTGCCAGCGAACGTTTGACTCGTCCTGAATTCGGTCACCTGGAGATCTTCAAACAGACCGATGGCCTTCGTAGGAACCACCGCGCTGTTCTCGGTGAGGGCTGGCCAAGGAATGGGCCCTATCACGCCGGGTGCCAGCCCCGGCACCACCACGCTGGAAGCCTGATTGGTCAAGCCCGAACCGGCACCCCATTGAAAGAGCTGATTGAGCTGCTCCGATAGCGCGGCGGGGTTCTCCAGCATCAGCGGTGTCCAGCCCGCGACCTCGGCGTACAGGTTTCGCATCTCTTGTAGCAGGGCCAGGTCCTCTTCTATCTCGCCCGTGTGCAACCCCATCTGCACCGTGTATTCCCACTGGAACCAGCAGCCGCGCGCCAGCGCCATGTTCATGATGTTGGCCTTGTCACCCGTGATGGCGTCATCCGCCTCGGACAAGGCGTTGCGGATGAGGAGATCGAACAGGCCACCTTGAATGACGACGTCTTCTGCCATGACTGCCTCCTGGGGGATCAGTACGCCGGCCCGATGCGGTGCACCAGAGGATCGGCGTCGCGCTCGCGGCCGCCTGTGTCAGCTGAGCCGGGGCGTGAGGCTTTCTCTGCGCCCGCTTCAGCGGGTGGATACGCCGGTGAATACACCGGCATGTTCACGGGCTCCTGGCCCAATTCGCGCAGGCGTTCGAGCAAGGTCGCCAACTCCTGCCGCTGCGTCGCCAGCTGGTTGTCGCTGCGCCGCTCCTCGTTGCCGCGCGCGAACTGCATCCAGCGCTCGTCGATGCGCACATCGGTCAGCCATTCCTGCAGCGTGAAGCGGACCTTCTGCTCGACGGCATACACGTCCACCACGAGTTGCGCGATGTCCATCACCAGCCGCCCCTGGGCCGCCTGGGCCTGCGACGCGGGCACGCCCGACAGCGTCTCGAGTTCGGTGAAGACGATGGTCTCGCCTGAGGTGCCGGACACCGACGTCCAGACGACCTGCCCCAGCTCATTGACCGAGCGCGTGTAGTCGCTGAGCCAGTCGGCCCCGCTGGCAATGGTCGTGCCCTGTTCGGTGGTGGTCCCGCTGGCGGTGGTCACCTCCCGCTCGTAGCGGACGAAGGTTTCAAACGGGCCGAAGCGGTAGTCGGGCTCGCCGAAGGCGGCCTGCAGCGCGCCGCGCAGTGCGCTGGCTTCTTCCACTGGCCAAGCCAGGAAGTTGCCGATAGGCTCGCCTGCCTGCAGACGGGCGAGCAGGTCGCCTCGCTGCTCCAGGCGGTTCAGCCTCGCTTCCAGATCGTCGCCCGTGGCGCCGACCGCGCCGGCCATGGCCTCGTTGATGCTCAGCCCCAGGCTGCGCAACACGGCAATCGGGTCGCCGCAGTCCGCGACACCGAAGGTCTTGACGAAAGACTGGAGGGAATCGACTGGAAGAGAAATGCTGTTCATGTCGGGCTCAGATGAAGTGTTGGGGAACGCGCGCGCGGCGATTGCCACCCCAGGGCCTGGTTTTGGGCCCCACCGCGTGGCGCGTGGCCACCTCGGCGCGGTCCAGCATCTCGGCCACGCGGTTGCGCTCGCGCTCCAGCGCCTGCTCGCCGCCGTCTTTCAGCAGGCACGCCCGCGCCTCATCAGGCTGCATGCCCGTCATGGCCTGCAGGGCCTGCGCGAGCGCGATGGCTCGGCGGCTCAGCTCCAGCACCTCGCGCCCTCGGGCGACGAGTTGTCGTGTGGAAGGCGATTGATCAGGCCGGCTCATGGTGCGACATCTGCTGGTAACGGGTTTCGGTGTTCGCATGATTGATCCGCCCACCGAATTCGTCTGTCGGCCCGGTGGTCTAGGGTGACCGAGGGCATGACGACACCCCTCACACCCGCCCGGGGCGCAGGCGCACATGCCGGCCGCCACCACCACGAGCCTGCGAATGCATCTGGTTGCGCCGCACCTCGGCCTCGACCTCGTCCAGCAATGACTGAAACTCCGCCCCCGCGCGCGCGACGGCCTCGTCGCCGCCCTCGGCCTTGAGCTTCTCGTGCTCCGCCTCGGGGTTGATGCCCAGTTCGGCGAACTGGCGGCGGGTGCGTTCCAGCATGTACCGGGCGTCCCGCACCAGAGCGCGCCCGCTCTCGATCACTTCCTCGACGCGCCGCTGGCGCTGCTGTTCGTCGCTCATACGGTTCTCCTAGGGCATCAGACCGACTCGATCGTTCGCTCGGGCAAGGTCTCGGGCGTGTTGACCTCCGTCAGGCGGGCCTGCTCCGCCGCGATGGCTCCCGCTGCGTCGTAGGCCTGCGCATCGGCGCGCGACGCCTCCACGTGGTGCTCGACCGCAATCTCCGCGACAGTCATGCCGTCGGTCACGGGGCGTTCGCTGGGCGACAGCCCCTGCCACCCCATGTAGAGCGGCTGCAGCAGCGTGGCTGGCTGCGCCAGGCTGACCGCCGGCTCCGCCATGGCCGCGTCGTCCAACGGCGCCGCCAGAAGCTCCTCCCCCGCGCCACCCGACGGCGCGGCGCCGGGCTCCAGGCCCATGGCGATGCGATCCCACTTGCGCTGCAGCAGCTCCTCGGGGCTCATGTGGCCGCCCGGACCGGCGCCCCATTCCCCGGACAGGGCCTGAGCGTTGGCCGGATCCTGTGCACCGGCGCTGGCGGTTGCCTCGCCCGGCGCGCACGCCGTCGCCCCGCCCTGAGGGTTCATGGGCGACCACTCGTTGGTCGCGGGATCGCCGGTGGCGCCGGCCGTCCCCGCGGTGCCGGTGGTGTCGAGCAAGGGGTTGGCGGTGGCGCCGACAGGCATCTCGCCTTGTTCGGCGCGCCCCATGGCGGCTTCCCACGACAGCACCTGATCGCCTGATGCGAGACGCGGGTTGCCCCCACCCGGCTGGTGCATGGGCGGGGGTGGCACATCGGTCGACGCGGGTGGCACAGGCAGGGTGTGCAGGGTTGATGAACTCATGGCGAGACCTCCTCGGAAGGGTGGACAAAGGGGGCGACGGCGCGCGCGTCGTCGAAGCGCACGCCCGTCTCGGTGCGATCACAGAAGCTGACCATGCCGGCCCGCGCCTCGTCGGTGGTGAACGGCCGCAGGGGCCGGTAGACAAACACGCGTTCTTCGTCGGGTGGCATGGCGCGCAGATCGAGCGTGAGAAAGCCCGCCGCGGCCATGGCGCGCAGCGACGGCAGATTGCCTTGGTAGGCGGAAGACCAGATGACGGACAAACCCGCGACCTGGCCCAGCGCGCACAGGTGTTGCACCAGCGCCCGGCCCCACCCACGACCGCGGAAGTCCTCCCCCATCCACATGCAGAGGTAGCCTTCGTCGCGGTCCAGGAACAGGTCTCCGTAGCCGACAAAGCCGTAGCGCGCGTGCATGAAGGCGTAGGTCGCGGGGCTTTCCTCGTTGCGCAACCGGATCCACTCGATGACGTCGAGCCCTTCGCCGATCAGGGGCAGGCCCGTCATGCCCGAGGTGCTTGGGTTGCGGTACTGCACGGCCAGCGCCGGCGCGTGGCGTGGGTCCAGCGGCTCCAGCCACCAGGGCCCATGCAGGTGAAAAGGCCGGCGCCACGGCGTGCGCGGCGCGCCGGGATTGGCGTGGGCGGTAGAAGAAGGGGATTCGTGCTCGGTCATCACGGCTGTGCCTTCGGGGTGCTGTCGAGTCCGGCCTGGTGCAAAGGCACCACGCGCGGGGTAATGAAGAAGAGGCGCTCGTAGGTTTCTTCGCGGCGCGTGGTCTTGCTGAACAGGTTGCCCAGCACCGGAACATCGCCCAGCACAGGCATCTGGTCGCGTTGCCGCAGGTTGCGCTGGGCGTTGAAGCCCCCGATCACGAGCGATCGGTTCTCCAGCACCATGGCCTGGGTGCCGATGGTGCTGCGGCGAACGGTGGGCAGGTTGCCCACCTGCACGTCCTGGATCGAGCCGTCCTCGATGTCGATCACGAGATGGATCGCGCGACCCTTTTCGTCCTCCACGATGCGCGGCACCACGCGCAGCGAGATGCCCACGGTCACCGGCTGCACGTCGGCCACGCGCTCGCCCAGCGTCTGGATGTAGAAGGTATCCGAGAGATCGATCATCGCGCCCATGTTGTCCTGCGTGAGGATCGAGGGACGCGAGACGATGCGCGCCGCGCCCTTCGACTCCAGCAGGCGGATGCGCGCCAGCACGTCGGCGATGGTGCCCAGGCCGCTGTACACCAGCGTGTTGCGGTCGGGGGCGAGGTCCGGTACGCCGAACGACAGCGAGCGGCTGCTGCTGCCGCTGACGCGCCAGTCGATGCCGAGGTCCTTCAGGCTGGTCGAGTTGACGTCGAGGATCATGGCCTCGATCTCGATCAGGCTGTTGGGCACGTCCAGCGCCTCGATCAGTTGCCGGTACACCGGTTCGTTCTGCGGCGAGTCCTTGATGATGATCGCGTTCAGGCGCGCGTCGGAAATGATCATGGGCGCGAACGCCGTGGAGCCGGCGTCCGCCCGCTTGCCGCCGCGCGGCGACGCCGACGCTGCAGCGATCTGCGAGCGCTCGGGCAACTCGCGGGCCCCGGTGCGCGCCTCTTCGCCCGCCGCGGGGGGCGGGTCGATGCGGTCGGCCGACAAGCCCACCAGGCCACGCAACACCGTGGCCACGCCGGGCGTGGTGACCACGGTGTCCCGGTAGCGCAGGGTGCGGTCGTCCACCGCGGCGTGGCGCAGCCGGTAGACCATGAGGCGCTGATCGGAACTCGGCTGCGGCAAGGCTTCGATCGCGCGCCCGATGCGCTCGACGTAGGACGGCGGCCCCGACACGAACACCGCGCCCCGCTCGGGCACGCCGCTCCAGCCGAAGCGCTCGTCGAACAGGCCGAGGTCGGTCACGACGCGCTTGAGCGTGTCGGGCGGCAGGCCGCGCGTGGAGAAGCTTTGCGTGGCCCGCGAGCTGATGCGGCTGATGTACAGCACGCCCGCGTGGTGGTACCAGCTCAGGCCGTGTGCCGCACCGAGCTGATTGAGGAACTCGCCCGGACTGGCCGACTGGCTGCGCCCGCTGGCGGGCATCGGCTCGCTCGAGAGGTCGTCTTCGATCTGAAGCCGCAGGCCGAAGGTGGTGGCGAAGTCCCGGAACACCTGCTCCAGGTTCTGGTTGCGGTTGATGTAGCTGAAGGCGCTGTTGGGCCAGGGCGTGCTGGCGCCGGGCGTTTCGCTGGCCCGCACGTCCACCATGCCCAGGCAGAGCGCGCCGGCCAGGGCCCAGAACAGCAGCGGGCCCATCCAGCGGTGACGAAACGGGGTTTTCATGGTCATCTCCGTCGACCGGTCACAGCGTGCCGGTGCGGGCGCGCCAGCGGGTCAGCGCGTTGAGGAAGTTGCCGAGCCCGGCCTCGAATTCGTCGGACGACGCGTCGCTGGCCACGCGCTGCTGCAGCAGCAGTTGCTCGGGCTCGCCACGCAGGCACAGGCAGTCGGCCTCGGCGGGCGATCGTTCGGTGGCGTGGCGCGCCACGTTCTCCAACAGGCGATCGGCCGGCGAACGCAAGGCCGGCAGCGCGCAGATGAGCGACTCGAACACGAGATCCCCGCGCCCCGCGGGGTGGATGAGCACGCGCAGGTTCCCATCGAACACGATGGCAAGCGCGCCGTCGGCGCGCTCGGCGCCGGGCTCGAGACAGGCGCGGAGCAGGTAGCCCTGCAAACCCGCGTGGCGGTTCCTATTGCTCATCGTCGAACCCTTTCTCCTGTGCGTCGTTGCTTGTCTCGGCCATGCGTCGCAGCGTCACCAGCAGGTGGGCCACGGGCTCGATGAGCTCGCTCGGGATGTACTGATTGACCTGGGCCTCGCTCATGAGCGCGCGCGCCAGCGGCACGTCGCGCATGATGGGAATGCCCTCTTGCTCGGCGACGCGTTTCATCGCCTCGGCCACGCTGCCTTCGCCCTTGGCCAACACCATGGGCAGCGGGGTCTGGCCTTCCTCGTAGTACAGCGCGATGGCGAGGTGCGTCGGGTTGGTGACCACGACGGAGGCGTCCTTCGTGGCCTCGGCTTCGTCGCCGAAAACCAGTTCCTTGGCGAACTCCTTGCGGTGCCCCTTGACGTGCGGGTCACCCTCCATCTGCTTGAACTCCTGCTTGACCTCCTCCATGGACATCATCAGGCTCTTGGTGTACTGGTAACGCTGCCAGAGGAAGTCGAGCACCGCGATGGTGGCGAAGGCGAGGAAGGTCCAGGTCGTGAGCACCACCATCATGTCGGTGAAGGCCAGGCCCACGGCGCCGATGCCGGCCAGCGGGATCTTGCTCAGCGGCTCGATCGCGTCGTGAATGATCAGGTAGACCACCGCCGACAACACCCCGAGCTTGAACATCGACTTGAAGAACTCGACCAGGTTCTTCATGGTGAACATCTGCTTGAGGTTCTTGATCGGATCGATGCGCTCGCCCTTGGGCGCCATGGCCTTGAACGACACGTTGAAGCCGGTCTGCAGCGCCTCGACGCCGATGCCCAGGAACAGCACCAGGCCGACAAAGGGGAGCAGGATCTCGACCGCCTTGTCGAGCACGGCCACCACCAGCAGTGCCAGCGCGTCGCGAAACGGCATGCCATGCAGCTGGCCGGGCATCAGCATGATCTCGGTCATCGTTCGAACGATGTCGGGGCCGGCGAGCAGGGTGTAGACGAGCAAGCCCCCCATGAGCACGGTCTCCGTGAAGTCCTTGCTCTTGGCGACGTTGCCTTCCTCGCGCGCCTGGCGCAGGCGTTGGTCGGTGGGTTGTTCGGTCTTTTCGCTCATGGTGCGCGCACCCCTTGCAGCATCTCGTGCAAAGTCGACAAGGAGCCGGCGGTGGTGTCGCGGATCACGAGTTCGACATGGTCGAACAGCACCACGGCGTACAAGGCGAACATCAGCATGGCCAAGGCGCTCTTGATCGGCATGGCCAGAAAGAACACCTGCAGCTGCGGCACGAAGCGGCTGAGCAGCGCCAGCCCCATTTCGGCCAGGAACATCACCAGGATCACCGGCGACGCCAGCAGCACCGCCAGCAGCATGTACTGGTCGAGGATGCGCAGCGCCACCAGGGCGGCGTCCGGGCCCAGGGGTGGCCACCAGTCGAAGACCGGCCACAAGCGGTAGCTTTCGAAGAGCACGCCGATCATGGCGGTGAAGCCGCCGATGACCAGCACGAAGGTGATCACGGCCATGTTGAACAGCTCACCCAGCGGCGAGGTGTCGTGGCCCGTCATCGGGTTGAGCGTCTGCGAGATGGCCGCGCCGCGCTGCACGTCGGCGATGTCACCCATGGCTTCCACCGCCCACAGCGGTACAGAGAGGATGAAGCCCAGCAGGAAGCCCAGCAGGGTTTCCTTCATCACCACCAGGATCTGCTCGGGCGTGCTGCGCGGCACGGGCACCTGGTCGAGCAGCAGCGGCATGACGAAGATGGCCAGGCTGCAGGCCAGGGCCATGCGCAGAAACGTGGGCATGGTTTCCTTGCCCATCAGCGGCAGCACCATGAACACACCCAGGATGCGCGGCAGGGAATACGCCAGCGCCGCCAGGTGCTGGAAAGGCCATTGCGACAGGTCGAATCCCATCACCGGACCATGTAGGGGAAGTTGTCGAACAGCGCGATCGTGTAGTTGTAGATCTCGCCGCCGATCCAACGCGCCGTAAGAAACAGCGTCACACCCACCGCGACCAGCTTGACCGCGAACGACAGCGTCTGTTCCTGGATCTGCGTGAGCGCCTGCACCAGGCTGAACAGCGTGCCGACCACGGACGCCACCAGGATGGGTGGCAGCGATAGCCACAGCGTCAGCATGAGGCCATGGACCACCTGGGAAATGATGTCGACGACGTCCATGGTGGGCCTCAGAGGTTGTAGGTCAACACCAGGCCGTGCATCAGCCGGCTCCAGCCATCGACCATCACGAACAGGAAGAGCTTGAGCGGCAGCGAGATGGTCACGGGCGAGACCATCATCATCCCCATCGCCATGAGGATGTTGGAGATCACGAGGTCGATCACCACGAACGGCAGGAAAAGCAGAAAGCCGATCTGGAAGGCGGCCGTGAGTTCGGTGATGACGAAAGCCGGCATCAGCACGATGAGGTCTTGCTGCGTGACGCCCGCCGACATCTCGGGCGGCCAGATGCGCCGCGCCTGACTGATGAAGAAATCCCGGTGCTCGACGGCGCTGTTGTTCAGCAGAAAGCGGCGCAGCGGCTCTACGCCCTCGCGCACCACGGCGACCATGTCGCTGATGTCTTTGACGCCGCCGGGATGGTTCTCGATGCCGTGCATGAGATCGGCGCCGATCGGCGCCATGATGAAGGCGGTCAGCACCAGGGCCAGCGCGTAGAGCACCAGGTTGGGCGGCACCTGCTGCACGCCCAGCGCATTGCGCACCAGCGAAAGCACGATGGCGATCTTGAGGAAGGCCGTGCAAGTGGCGATCACCAGCGGCACCAGGGCCAGCAGCCCCAGCGCGAAGATCAGGAGGATGGGATCGCCCATGGTGTCAGTTCGCTTCGAGCTTGAATCGCAGCACCGACACGCCCAGGCGCCCCTCGATGTCAACCAGCTCCCCTTCGCCGATGAGGCGGCCATTCGCGCGGATGCTCACCACGCTGCGCGGGTCGCGCCCCAGGTTGAAGACGTAGCCCGGCTGGATGCTCTTGAGATCGCCGAGGGAGATTTCCCGTTCGCCCACGTCGAACGTGAGGCGAACGGGAATGTCGTCGAGCACGCCGCCGGTGGCGGCCAGGGAGACGGTGGCTTCGGACATGATTTCCTTGACTCCTTCCAGCACCCGCAGCGCGGGGCCATCGATCTCGCAGGCCAGGCCCAGGTGGCTCCCCAGGCGAACGAGCAGTTCCTGCCCGTCATCGCGCAGCAGGCATTCGTCGAGCATGAGCACGTCGCGCAACTCGATCTGCGGCAGCAGGCTCGCGGGCACATCCACCCACCCCACAACGAGCTGCATCACGATCGGCAGGGCATCCCAGCTGTCCGCGCCAACGACGTCTCCATTGACCGGGTATTCCCGCAGTTGCGCGGCCAGGTAGCGGCAGGCCACCGCATCGAGCCAGATTTCGCCTTCGAGGCAGGTCTGCTCGCTTACCGCACGCCAGGTGTAGCGCTCCATGCCGTCTTCGGCGGGGCGCGCGGCCTTCCAGCCCGCGCAATGCAGGCTCTTGCGAGACGCCGACTCGATGGCGACCGACATCAGTTCCGCGCTGAATTCGATGGCCGCCATGGCGACGTCCTGCGGCCAGTCCAGGACCGACTGGCCGGGCAGCGCGACATCGGTGATCGCCTGGATCACGGCCTCGTCCAGCCCCACCACCACCTGCGCGCCACCCCACTCGATGTGCAGGTACCGAACCGCCGGCGGCAGGCTCATGGCCGGCGACAGGTTGAAACACCATTCGCGCTCCAGCCAGGTCATGGTCCAGGGATCGCGGTGGCGGCACAGCACGTTGCGGTGGCTGAGCTCGTCGCGCGTGACCGCGGGCCAGCGCACGGGTCGGGACAGCATGGCGGCGAAGCTCATGCCTGCCCCGGAAACCAGCTCACGCTGCGCAGAAGACCGTGGTCCACGTGCTCGACCGTGGCCACCACCGGACGATCGAGCCGGGAGCCCAACTCGCGGGCCAGCGACTCGAGCTGGCCGGCCAATTGGCGCGCGACGCGGCCGTCCAGACTCGACAGGTCGATCTGAAGATGTCCTTCGAGCGTGCGCATGCGCACGGCCGTGTCGGGCAGGATCTGGTTGCGCAGACCGATGCGCACCTCGCGCTCGCCGTGCAGGCCCTCGTTCACCCACAGGCGTTCCATGGCGTCGATGAACCCGGGGCGCTCGCCCTCCTCGGACGGCCGGGGGTCGCTCTCATCGCGACGCGCCAGCAGGGACACCGGCGCCACCCCGCCCGGTGACGCGCACGCCGCGGGTGATCGCTGCATCAGTTCACGAAACCGATCGACGTCCTCGCGGCGGCCTGCAGGCACCGCTTTGGGCGCAGGTGTGACCGGGCGCTGGCGCTCCTCGCCCAGCGGGAGGTACATGGGACCGAGGTCCACCTGGCGGGGCTTGTCGCTCACTGGGCAACCTCCGCGCAATGCGCTGCGGTGCGAGCCCCTTCGGACGGCCGTGCGGGGCTCACGCCATCTCCTCCAGCTCGACCTCGGGCACTCGCACCTTGAACTCCTCCAGCTCCAGGTCGGCCTGGCGCTCCATCGCTTCGAGCCGGGACACCCGCTCGCGGTCGGCCATCAGCTGGAACTTCTCGGACGCCCGAACAGCCGCCCGGTGCACCTGCTGCGCCGCGCGCAGCACGTCACGGGCTTCCTCGCGGCGCAAACGCACGCTCTCTTCTTCGGTCCGATCCTTGTCCGCCTCCTGGCGCAGGCCATCGATATCCACGCGCGTCCATTCGATCTCGCGCACATTGACCGGACCGGCACACAGCCTGGCCACCATCTGTTGCTCCTGCGCCTGGCGCGCTTCGTCGCGGCGGCGCCGGTATTCGACCGCCCGCTCCAGCGCTTCGGTGGCGGCATCGAGCGCGCGGCGCTCGCGCAGCACGTCCTGCTCACGGGCGCTTTCGCGGATCCGCTTGATGCGCAACAGCCCATCGACGATCTGCATGGTCTATCCGGTCATCAGCGCAGGTGGGCCTGCAGGCGCTGCCGGATCTCGGCGCGCGCGCGCGAGACCCGGCTTCGGATGGTGCCGATCGGCACGCTGAGTTCGGTGGCGGCCTCCTCGTAACTCAGCCCGTCGACCGCCACCAGCATCAGTGCCTGCACGGAACCCTCGGGCAGGCTGCGCATCGCCTCGCCCAGGTGCACCAGGGCCTGGCGCTGAACCGCCTGGTCGCACGGGTCGCTGTTGGGGGACTCGCAGGCTTCGAGCACTTCGTCGGACTCGAACACCATGCGCCGCTGCGGCGAACGGGACAGGTGATTGCGCGCGAGGTTCAGCGCGATGCCGTGCACCCAGGTGGTCACCTCGGCCTCACCACGGAAGCGGTCGATGTGGTGGGCGGCCTCGACCAGGGCCTGTTGCGCGATGTCTTCGGCCTCGTCGGGATTGCCCACGCGGCGCAGAACGAAGTAGTAGAGCGAGCGGCGGTACTCGGGTGTGAGGCAGACACGCAGGCGCTCTTCCACCGAGCGCTTGGGTGCCGGTAGCGCGACCTCAATGATGGATGGGCACATCGGCGCGGTGGCATCGACGGCTTCGTCGATCGGCGCGGGTTCATCGATCGGCACTGTCAGCAGCGGGTTCAAGGACTTGCCTCCGCGAAGAACACGTTGAAGAGCTGAACTCCGCCGCGGCGCGTTGCCGAAGCACCCGTTGGCGGGGCCGTTGGCAGGCGATGCGCGAAGTCATCAAGACGGATGGGCAGTCTGCGGATACCCCTCGCTGGCGAACATCGGTCGAGAGGCCTAGTCAGCCGCCTCTCTGCCCTAACCCGTACGCCTCAAGCGCGCGAGCGCGTTTCTGCCCAATATCGAGCGTCGAAATGGAGCGGAAACCCTCCGCCTGCCATCGAGTCCCGATCCCTCACGCAGACCACCATGAACCACCACTCCGTCAAGCCACTGCCGGGCATTCATCGCACCTCGGGCGTACCGCAGAAGCAGTACGGGCCAGGCACCGCGAGCGGCGCCGAAGAGGCCGTGGGTCAACGCGATGGCGTGTGGGTGAAAGCGGTGCCAAGCAAGACCAGCCGCGCCGCGGGCCGCAGCCTCAAGGCCAGCCAGAACCCGGTGGCCGGTCGTTCGGTCAAGCTGAGCGAACACCGGGTCCGTGCCGAGCAAGCCATCAAGCCCATGGCGCTCGACGACATCGGCCGGCTGGCAGCGTCGATAGTCATGCCGAAGGGCCTTGAAAAACAAACCCCGAAGGGCCTGATCACGCAAGCCGCCCAGCGCATGTTGCGCCGGGAAGACCCCAAGCTGCCGGACGGGCCCGAGGGCGACAAGTTGCGCTTGCTGGCCTCCCACCTGGCGCTGCACTGCCTCGACGCCAACGTCGACGCCCAGGCCCGCACCGCCCTGCTCACGCCCGTGGGCCCGTTCACGCGCGAGCCGCGCGCGATTGCGCAGCACCTCCGGTCTGCGGACGGTTTCCCGGAGGAGGGGGAAGCCGAGGAGGCCCGAATCGAGCTGATCAAGCAGTTCAAGGCGGCCGGTGGCCGGACCGGTGATTCGAAAGCGACGCTCCAGGACGACGCGCACAAGCTGCAGCGCTACGACGAAGAGGCGCTGACGGCGCAGTTGGCCGAGTGGCTGGCGATTCCGGCCATCGATGCTGACCGGGAGGAGCTGGACGAGGAGGTGCGCAATGACCTGGCCAACTTCAAGTCGAGTCCGGACGGGCAGCGCGCGCTCAAGGAACTCAACTCCGATCGTGTGGCCCAGACCACGGACAACCCGGCGAAGTTCAAGAAGACATTCTCCGAGCTGGCCGAGCGGGCCGAGCAGTCCTCGCAGACCGATCCAAGCGTTGCGCGAGATCTGCTCTTGCTGGCCAAGAACCACTCGCTGGACGAGCTCCCGTTGGTGATCAACAAGCTGACCACCGCGGCGAGCGACAACCTGAACGCCGACAACCCCGCGAATGGCGCCGAGGAACTCGGCGCCACGGTCACCGAACTGGGCAAGTTGCGGATCGAAAACACGATCGTCCCGCTGTTCAAGCGTCTGAAAGAGCGGGTGGACTACGCCATCAGAACCCGGGGCGCGTCCAGCGCCGCAGCCGCGTGAAACCTACCGCCCCCGGCCCGGGCACGCCGTCGCTGGACGCGACGGCCTTGCTGCGGGAGGTGCTGACGCTGATCGACCGCCCCGCGGTCGATGCGCTGAGCTACAAGCGCCTGCCGGGGAAAGTGGGCATTCATGACGTGACGGTCTCGATCGTGTTGCTGCGCGAGGTGTCGGAAATCATCCGAGAGCTGCCGTCCAAGTGCTTCCCGAGCGAGGAGACCAAGATGAGCATCCGCGACGCGATCCTGGGGGCGCTCGACGACCTGATCGTCGAGGAAGAAGAGCTGAACGCGCAGGCACCGGCGCCAGGGGGTCGCTGATGGACTGGATCACCTCCACCGTCGACGCCTTCGGCCAGGCACTGGGCATCCAGGGGCTGAGCCTGGACGAGGATGGCCTGCTGGCCCTGCAGCTCGAGGACGGCGCCGAGCTCGCGATCCAGGACCTGCGGTCCTCGGGCGAGCCGGAGCTGCTGGTGGCGCTCACGAAGGCCTGCTCCAGCGACCCCGTGTCGGCGCTTCGCAGCGCGCTGCGGGCCAGCGACTTTCGCCACTCGCCCCACTGGACGCTGCAGGTCGGCCTGGACGATCAGGACCTCGTGGTCGGCGTGCGCCTGCCCATCGGCTCCGTGATGCTCAGCAGTCTGGAGGAAGCCGTGGACCACGTCCTGCACATTCACCGCGAGGCCGATCATGGCCATTGACCGCGACCGCCGCGTCCGGCGCGCGCCGCCACCGCCGCCCATGCGCATCGACCAGGGGATCGAGAAGATCCTGCGCGCCCCGCTCCAGCGCCAGGAGGACCGCCAGGCGATCACCAACAACTACTCGCCGGCATACACGGCCACACGCCAGCGGCTCGACCAGCTCTATGCCATGCCCAACCTCGACGACTACCTGGTCGAGGAAATGGCGCCCCTGGTGGCCGAAGGCAGCCTGCTGCTGCCCCACCGGTTCGCCCAGGAGCTGGGCGCGGCACGCGAACTGCTGAGACGCGAGCAGGTACGCAAGCAGCGCCATGCGCGCGTGTTCAGCCGTGCCATCGAAGTGTTGTCCGACCAGATGGATCTGCGCGATCTGCTGCAGACCTACCTGACCGCGCTCTACAAGGGTTGATGTCCATGGACGAGCTCGAAACCGTCACATCCAACGACCCCCTGGACGTGCTGCGCCTGCTCGGTCACATGTACCTGCGATACGGCCGTGCCGAGCCGGCGCTGGCGCTGCTGCGCGCCTTGTGCCTGCTGGCGCCTCACGACCATCGCGCCCAGCGGGCGCTGGTGCGGGCCGCCATCATGGCCGGACAGACCGATGAAGCCCTGCGTGTCATCGACCAGCTGCGCGACGAGGGCGACCCCTCGCCGGTGCTGTGGCTCCTCGAAGGCCAGGCGCTGGCCGCCGTGGGCCGCAAGAGCGAGGCACTGGCCGTGCTCGAGCGCTTCTCCGCGCAACGCGCGCGCCTGACCGCAAGGAGCTCCCTGTGAGCGTGCAGTCCCTCATGCAGCGCTGGCTGCAAGCCATCGTCAACCGCAACGACCTGGTGCTCGCGGCGCTGATCGTGGGGATCATCTTCATGATGATCCTGCCGCTGCCCACCTGGCTGGTGGACGTGATGATCGCCCTCAACATGTGCATCTCGGCCATTCTGCTCATGGTGGCCATGTACCTGCCCAGCCCGCTGGCCTTCAGCTCGTTCCCCTCGGTGCTGCTGGTCACCACGCTGTTCCGGCTGGCCATCAGCATCGCCACCACGCGGCTGATCCTGCTCAACGGCGACGCGGGGCACATCGTCTACACCTTCGGCAATTTCGTGGTGGGCGGCAACCTCGTCGTCGGTCTGGTGGTCTTCCTGATCCTGACCATCGTGCAGTTCATCGTCATCACCAAGGGCGCCGAGCGCGTGGCCGAGGTGGGCGCACGCTTCTCGCTCGACGCGATGCCCGGCAAGCAGATGTCCATCGACGGCGACATGCGCGCCGGCACGATCGACATGGCCGAGGCGCGCCGCCGCCGCAGCCTGGTCGAGAAAGAGAGTCAGCTCTACGGGTCCATGGACGGCGCGATGAAGTTCGTCAAGGGCGATGCGATCGCCGGGCTGATCATCGTCGCGGTCAACCTGCTGGGCGGCATCCTCATCGGCACCATGCAGCGCGACATGAGCGCGGGTGATGCGGTGAAGGTCTACTCCATCCTCACCATCGGCGACGGCCTGATCGCTCAGATTCCAGCGCTCTTCATCTCGATCGCCGCGGGCATGATCGTCACCCGCGTGACCAACGACGAAGGCGGTCCGTCCAACGTCGGCCGCGACGTGGGCGCGCAGATCCTGTCGCAGCCCAAAGCGCTGCTGATCGGTACGGCCGTGATGGTCGGCTTCGGCCTGATCCCCGGCATGCCCACGCTCACCTTCCTGGGACTGGCCCTGGCGCTGGGCACCGTGGGCTACATCCTGCTCAAGGGCGAGGTCAAGACAGTGGACGCGGTGACGGGCGAGACCAAGACCGTCCCCGCCGTGAACGCCGCCGGCACCGACAAGCCGGGCACGCGCAACGCCACCAAGCCGACGGAGGCCGACAACTTCCAGCCCACGGTGCCGCTGATGGTGGACGTGAACTCCGCGCTGGAACGCGTGTTCTCCTCCGACCTGCTCAACGACGAACTGGTGAAGGTGCGCCGCGCGCTGTTCTTCGACATGGGCATCGTGTTCCCCGGGCTGCAGTTGCGCTTCAACGACCAACTGCCCGACGAGGCCTACTCCATCCTCGTGGGCGAGGTGCCGGTGTCGCAGGGTCGGCTGCGCGCACAGCACCTGCTGGTGCGCGAGACGCCGGAGAACCTCAGCGCCCTGGCCATCCCGTTCGAGACGGACCGGAACTTCCTGCCCAATCTGCCGACGCTGTGGACACCGAACTCGATGAAGGATTCGCTCAAGGCCACGGGCATTCCCTTCATGGAGCCCACGCAGCTCCTGAGCTACCACATCGCCTTCGTGCTGCGCAAGCACGCCGCCGAGTTCGTGGGCATCCAGGAAACGCGCTCCATCCTCTCCGACATGGAGGCCCGCTTCCCCGAACTCGCCAAGGAGATCGTGCGGGTCATGCCGATCCACCGCATCGCCGAGATCCTTCAGCGGCTGGTGTCGGAGGAAATCTCCATTCGCAACGTGCGCACCGTGATGGAGGCGCTCGTCGAATGGGGCCAGAAAGAGAAGGACCCCGTGCTGCTGGCCGAGTACGTGCGCATCGCGCTCAAGCGCTACATCAGCCACAAGTTCTCGGCGGGGCAGAACATGCTGCCGGCCTACCTGCTCTCGCCCTCCATCGAGGACGAGATCCGAACCGCCATCCGCCAGACCTCGGGCGGCTCTTACCTGGCGCTGGACCCGCAGTCGAGCAAGCGCATCGTGCAGGCCGTCAAGCTCGCCGTGGGCGACATCAGCCTGGTGCAGAACCGCCCCGTGCTGCTCACGTCGATGGACATCCGGCGCTACGTGCGCAAGCTGGTGGAGCAGGACCTGAGTGAGCTCGCGGTGCTGTCGTACCAGGAGCTCACGCAGGACATCAACATCCAGCCGCTGGCCAGGATCGAGCTGTGATGAACCCCGACGCTCCCTTCTCCCATGCCGACGGCGTCGAGTTGCGCGTACTGCACGGCCCCCAGGCCGGCAGCCGCTTGCCGCTCATGCCGGGCGCCCCTTACCTCATCGGCTCGGGCGACAACTGCGACGTCATGCTCGCCGGCGCCCAGGTCGAGGGAGAGCACGCGCACATCGAGGTGGACGGCTCGCACTGGACCATCACACCCGAGGAAGGCCGCGCGCTGCGGCTCGATGGCCAGGGCTGTGACGCGAACCAGCCGCTGCCGTTCGGCACCGCCATCGCGCTGGGGCGGGTGAAGATCACCGTGGATCTCCAGAGCGCCGAATGGCCAGAGGACGAAGCGCTCGAACCGCAGCCGCGGCCCGAGCCCGAACCCGCCGCTGAAGAGCCCGCGGCCACTGGCGGTGCACCGGCCGCCTCCGAGGGGGCGGCCGCGGCCGACGCGCCACCACCGGTGGCCAAGCCTTCGCGGCTGGGCCGCCGGGTCCTTGCGCTGGCCATGTTCGCGCTTGCCGCCTGCGCCTCGATCGCCCTCACCGCCTACGCCGCGTGGCAGGTGACGCAGCCACCCGAGCCACTGCCCCCTCCCGCTGCCGAGACCACCCCGCCTCCACCCAAGGCGCCGCCCACACCCGAAGAGGTAATGCCGGAATGGGTGCGCACCCACGGCAACAACGCCCACCTGCTGCTCGAAGGCGGCGGTGAGC
>Ga0247823_10000485_pt1 | contig 33970 bp, 19 predicted proteins | sample 13C_PalmiticAcid_2_FD_192426 | JGI IMG/M metagenome (GOLD analysis project Ga0247823, IMG submission 192426) | Soil microbial communities from agricultural site in Penn Yan, New York, United States - 13C_PalmiticAcid_Day30 | ecosystem: Environmental > Terrestrial > Soil > Agricultural land...
ATCATCGACACCGCGACGCTGTGCGACGTGGACCGGGTGGTCATCGGCGGCGGGGTGGCGGCGGCGGGCGCGGTCTTGTTCGACCCGCTGCGCACGCACCTGAAAGGCGCGGCGACCTTGGAGTTCGTCCGGCGGGTGACCGTGGAACCCGCCGCTCTCGGCAGGCAAAGCGGCCTGCTCGGCGCCGCCCGCACCGCCCTGCTCGCGCGTTCGGCGGCTGCCACGCTGTGCGTCTGAACCACATCGCACTGCTCTGATCAGCGCAAACGCCATCCGAAACACGGGCGTCATAGGGTTGACACAGTAAAACAAAACGATTTACTGTTCGTTCACTCGCTACCCGGGGCTTAGCCCCGAACTCGTGTCCCACTCCCCGGGGCGAGCAGGTTCAGCGATGCCTGCCCTGTCGTCGCACAGGGTCGCACCACCAGTCCCCAAGATGGCCGTCCCGCCGCTCGAGGAGTCCTTGTGTACAAGAATATCAACCGCCGAACGGTCGACCGCGTCGGCATCCGCCTGGCAGCGGCGGCCTTGGCCGTGTCCGTTACCGGGGTCCTGCTCGCCCCGACCGCCAGTGCCGCGCCACAGGATGTCGTGCCGATCAACTTCGCGGCGCTGACCCAGCCGACGGACGCCGTCTCCAACCAGGTGGTCACGGTTCTGCGCAACTCCAACAAGTTCGCGCTGACCACGTGGTGGAACACGACGAAGAACTACGACGCTCAGACCGGCACCTACCTGGACTTCGGCGGCACCGGCGAGAACAACATCCGCCCAGGTGCGGCGCAGGCCTCCGGTCTGGCGACGGCGTTGAGCATGGGCGTGTACTCGGCGACGGTGACCGGGGTGTCGCTGGCCAATGCGAAGGCGATGACCGTCAAGCTGATCAGCTCGTTGGCCTACCGGCACAAGTCCAACACCACCGGCGGCTGGGGTGACGCGTGGCAGTCCGCGCACTGGGCCGCGTTCGCGGGCACCGCGGGCTGGCTGATGTGGGCCGATCTGTCCACAACGGACCGCGAGTACGTGCGCAAGATGGTGGAGTACGAGGCCAACCGGTTCAACACCTGGCAGCCCACCTACTACCGCAACGCCAACGGCACCTTCGCTTCCCCGGGTGACACCAAGGCAGAGGAAGTCGCCTGGAACAACACCGTCGTCGCCCTGGCCGCGTCCATGATGCCAAGCCACGCCAACAAGGCCACGTGGATGAAGCAGGTCGTCGCGCTGTCGCTCAAGGCCAGCTCCCGGCCATCCGACGTCGGCACCGGCGCTGACGCCGGGAAGACGTTCAACGGCTTCAGGCTCGGCTCCATGACCGGCTCCAACGTCAACCAGGACGGCACCGTGGTCAACCACGACCGCATCCATCCGGACTACATGGAGTCCTTCGCCATCAACCTCAGCGGCGCGCTCACCCTGGGTCTGTCCAACCAGGACACCCCATACGCGATGAAGCGCAGCTACGACCGCATGTACGACTCACTTGTCGACCAGAACCACGTCCCGGGCACCATGCCCTACACCGACCCGAGGATGGTCGGGAAGACCATCGACGCGCCGGGCGGGAAGGTCTACGCCAGCACCAGTACCGACCCCGCCGTCACCACGGACATCTACTACCCGATGCCCAACGACTGGGGCACCTCCCGGCGCATGCAGTTCGCCACGATGGACGTCTTCGCCGACAGCTTCAAGGAAGACGGCCTCGCCAGCGTGAAGGGCGCCACCTGGGCCGCGCAGCACCTCAGCAAGACCCAGAAGATGCAGGAGCGCTCCACCGACCGCCGCACCTACACCAGCTCCGGCGAGGACACCTACCCCGGCCGGGAGGAGTGGGTCTCCCACCACGCCGCCTGGGCGTACATGGCCAGGGTCATCGCGTCCAACGGCCGGTACCGGATCACGCAGGTCGCGTACTAGTCCCTGACCCTCGACCGTTCAGGCGTCCGATCCGGGCGCCTGAACGGTCTCGTCTCGTTGCGATGTCACTCCCCACCTTGGAGAACCCTGTGAGCACAAGGCGGATTTCGAGCAGCGCGGCTTTACCCGTTGTCATAGTGCTGGCCGCGGCGATTCCCTGGATCGGCGCGGCTGCCCCTGTCTTCGCGGCCGAATCGGACGTGAGCGCTGTTTCCAACGTCACGCACGTCAATCCCCTCATCGGGACGACGGGCGCGAGCGGCACCGAGTACGGCGGCATGATCCCCAGCACGGCGCCCCCGTTCGCGATGACCCGGTGGTCGCCGATGACGCGCTCCAACTACGTCAGCAGGCTGCCCTACCACCACAACGACACGAAGATCACCGGGTTCATCGGCACCCACCAGCCCGCGATCTGGATGGGCGACTCGGGTTATGTGGTCGGTATGCCCGGCGTCGGCACGGTCAAGACCGCGGAAGCGGACCGTGGGATGGCTTTCACCCACGCCAACGAGACCGCCGCGGTCGACAAGTACACGGTGAACCTGACGCCCGCGGCCGGGCAGACGCTCAAGGCCGAACTCACCGGAACCTCCCGGGTCGGGCAGATGCGGCTGACCTATCCCGCGAACGTCGCGACGAACTTCGTCGTGCAGGCGACCAGGTCCGGGGTCACCGGCAACGTGAAGATCGATACGGTCAACAAGGAGATCACCGGGTACAACCCCGACCGTCAGGACAAGAACCTCGGCCCGACCAAGGCGCCCAACTTCAAGGGCTACTTCGTCGCGAGGTTCGACACCGCGTTCGACAGCTACGGCACGGCCGTCGGCGCGACCCAGTACGCCGGGACGTCCGACCGCACGGACCAGAACGTCGCGGGCTTCGTCAAGTTCCCCACGGGCACCGTGACGGTCAACGTCCGGATCGGGACCTCGTTCATCTCGGTGGCGCAGGCGCGGGCCAACCTCGACGCGGAGATCCCCAACGGCCAGACCTTCGACACCACCGCGGCCGCGACGAAGGCCGCGTGGGCGGAGAAGCTCGACCGGGTCGACATCGAGGGCGCCACCGCCGACCAGCTCACCACCTTCTACACCTCGATGTTCCACGCGTTGCAGTACCCGTCGGAGATGTCCGAGGGCGGCCGCTACTACAGCGCCCATGACGACACTGTCCACACTGGAGTCAGCTACACCGGCTATTCGCTCTGGGACACCTTCCGCGCGCAGAACTCGTTCCTGACCCTGTTCGCGCCGGAACGCGTCGACGATATGACCACGTCGATGCTGCAGGACTACCAGCAGAGCGGCTGGCTGCCCATGTGGAAGAACATCGCCGAGACCAACATCATGGTCGGCTCGAACGCCGACTCGATCATCGCCGAGAACATCGCCAAGGGCTTCGACGGGTTCGATCTCGACCTCGCCTACGCGGCCGTCCGCAAGAACGCGATGACGCCTCCGGATCAGGACACCACCCTGTGGTGGGGAGACCGGCAGCAAGGAACGCCGATCGAGGCGCGCGCGGGCCTGACGAGGTACAAGGAGAAGGGCTGGGTCGCCGCCGACCAGACCGCGGAGTCGGCCAGCCGTACCCTCGACTACGCCTATGAGGACTGGGCCGTCGCCCAGGTCGCCAAGGCGGTCGGCAACACCACCGACGAGCAGTTCTTCCTCAACCGCAGCAAGAACTACAAGAACCTGTTCAACACCTCGACGGGTCTCATGCAGGCCCGGAAGTATGACGGCTCCTGGACCACCGGCGGCTGGACCGAGGGCAACGAGTGGGTCTACACCAACGACGTCATGCACGACATGCCCGGCCTGATCGCACTCAAGGGCGGCAGCGCCGCGTACGCCACGTGGCTCGACAGCTACTTCGCGGGCGGACGCAACAACCACACCAACGAACCCAGCCACCACATCCCTTACCTGTATGACTACGCGGGCCAGCCGTGGAAGACCCAGGAGAAGGTCCGCGAGATCGCGGCCGCGAACTACAAGGCCACGCCAGACGGCCTGTCCGGCAACGACGACTGCGGCCAGATGTCGGCCTGGTATCTGTTCTCCGCGATGGGCTTCTACCCGGTCAACCCGGCTTCCGGCGAGTACGCGGTCGGCAGTCCCATGTTCGACAAGGTCACCCTTGACCTGCCAGGGACCACCACGCCACTGGTGATCAGCTCCCAGGGAGCGGCCACCAAGAAGTACGTGCAGGGACTCAGCAAGAACGGCACCGACATCACCAAGCCGTTCCTGAAGCACTCCGACCTCACCAGCGGCGGAAACCTCACGTTCACCATGAACGCGGCGCCGCAGGCTTGGGGCGCGACGACGCCTCCGCCGAGCTCCAACCTGGCCACCGGCAAAGCGGTGACGATGGTCAACGGCACTGAGGCGACCAACTGGGGCAAGCCGGTGGCGAACGCGGTGGACGGCAACGTGGCGACCATGGCGCAGTCGACCACCAGTGCCCCGTGGAGCCTGCGGGTCGACCTGGGGGCCAACACAGTGGCTGGTCGGATGGAGGTCAATCCCGAGTGGAAGAACTACGCGTCGAGCTATGACCTGAAGGTGTCGCAGGACGGCACGAACTGGACCACGGTGGCCAGTGAGGCTGACGCCGGTGGAACCACGGGTTGTGCGGCCCACGGTGTCACGAAGTGCGGACAACTCCGGTCGTATCAGTTCCCCGCGGTGACGGCTCGCTATGTGCTGTTGAGCGTCAACAGTTGGGTCAACGCCACGACCGGGCAACCGGCCGCCAGCGGATACGGCTGGTCGCTCGCGGAGTTCGGCGTCTTCGCGCCCGACTCGACGAACCTGGCTCTGAACCGCCCGGCTACGTCGACGGCTGCCTGTGGGGCCACCGAAGGTCCGGAGAAGGCGTTCAACGGCTCGGTGAGCGGCGGGCGTTCGGACAAGTTCTGTTCGCCGGCGTCGCCGTCCTGGTTGCGGGTCGACCTGGGTTCGGCGAAGGCGATCAAGTCGTTCGTGGTGAAGCACGCTGGTGCGGGTGGTGAGGAGTCTTCGTTCAACACCAAGGCGTTCACCATCCAAACGTCGAACGATGGCACCACCTGGACTACGCGGGTGACGGTCACGGCGAACACGGCGAACGTGACCACGCACCCGGTCACGTCGGTAAGTGCCCGCTATTTCCGGCTGAACGTGACCACACCCACCCAGACCACCAATACGGCAACGCGTATCTACGAGTTGGAGGTGAACGGCTAGAACACGCGGCGCGGTCGACCGGGGAAGGGGTCCGAAACCGCGCAAGTCGTGTACGCGTCGCGGAAGCCAACCATCATTAGCCATCGGAGAGTCGATGTCCAGGTCATTGAGAATATTAGTATCCGTCACACTCGGTGCTGGGTTGCTGGGAGTCGTTCCGCAGCTGCCCGCAGGCGCGGCGGTTCCTGCCGATCTGACCACTTTGGTCAACCCCTTGATCGGCACGAGAAATCACGGCAACACCTTTCCCGGCGCGGCGATGCCGTTCGGCATGGTCCAGGTCAGCCCGGACACGGGATGGAACACCGGCTACAACTACGACCACACCAGGGTGTGGGGATTCAGCCACACCCACCTGTCGGGTGTCGGCTGTGGCGCGGCGACGGAGGTGCCGCTGATGCCGACGGTCGGCGCGGTGACGTCGAACAGCCCGGCGACCTACGGCCAGACGCTCGACCACACCAAGGAGACGGCGTCACCCGGCTACTACAAGCTCGGCATGCCGAACGGTGTCACCGCGGAGCTGACCGCGACTCTGCGCACTGGGTTGCAGCGGTACACGTTCCCGACCACCACCCAGGCGAACGTCATGATCAACGTCGCTTCCGCGCGGGGCGGCATCGCGAACAGCTCCGCCATCTCGATCGTCGGTAACGACACCGTCGAGGGCTCGGTCACCCTGAGCGGGTTCTGCGGCAGCAACTCCGTCGCGACGCACACGGTGTACTTCTCGACGAAGTTCAGCCGCTCGTTCACTTCAAAGGGAACGTGGACGGGAACGACGTTCACACAGAACGGAACCTCGTCGTCTGGCACCGGGGCCCGAGGCGGCTGGGTCACCTTCGACGCGTCGACGAACAAGACGGTCACGGCGAAGACGGGCCTCTCGTACACCGGTCTGGCGGGCGCCCGCGCCAACCTCACGGCCGAGACCGGGACGGCGTTCGACTTCGACGGCAAGAAGACCGCCGCGCACGACACCTGGAACACCAAGCTGCACAAGATCGAGGTCGACGGCGGCACCACTGACCGTCAGGTCGCGTTCTACACCTCGTTGTATCACTCGTTGTTGCACCCGAATGTCGCCTCGGACACCGATGGCAAGTACATGGGGTTCGACAAGGTCGTGCATACCGCATCCGGGTATACCCCGTATCAGGTGTTCAGCTTGTGGGACACGTTCCGGAGTCAGAATCAGTTGCTCTCGTTGATCGAGCCGCAGGCGGCCAGGGACATGGGCTTGTCGCTGTTGGCGATCAACAGGGAGTTCGGTTGGTTGCCGCGGTGGACGATGTACAACTCCGAGACCAACATCATGACCGGTGACCCGGTGACCCCGTTCCTTGTGGATCTGTGGTCGCGTGGCCTGCTCCACGGTTATGAGGAGGAGGCGTACACGGCGCTGTGGAACAACGTCAACAATGTTCCGGCCACCACGCTCGGGATCAACGCGCGGCACGGCAACCCGAACTACAAGAGCCTCGGCTACGTCGCGCATGGCGCGGCGTGCACTCCGTGGCTGGCCGGGAACAAGGACTGCGACTTCTCCGGGTCGGCGACGCTGGAGTATGCGGCGGCGGACTCGGCGTTGGCGATCATGGCCGCGGGGTTGGGCAAGTCCGCGGACGCGGCGACGCTGCGGGCGCGGGGCCAGAACTACCGCAACATCTATGACGCCTCGATCGGCTCCTTCCGGCCGCGCAAGGCGGAAGGGTCGTGGCTGACCCCGTACAACCAGGTCAGTGGTGAGCAGGAGTTCCACGAGTCCGGCTCCTACCAGTACCAGTACCTGGTGCCGCAGGACACTGCCGGTCTGGTCGGCATGCTCGGCGGCGCGGCGGCGACGAACACCAAGCTCGACGCGTTCTTCGACTACCCCGGCCTGCTGACCGACATGGCGGCCACGGCGAAGAACGTGTGGGTCAACGGCGCCTACGACTACTACACGTTCAAGACCTACAACCCGAACAACGAGCCCGACCTGTTGGCGCCCTACACCTACTTGTGGACCGGGCAGCCGTACAAGACCGCCACGGTGGTGCGGGCGGCGTACACGCTGTTCACCAACGCGCCGAACGGGGTCACCGGCAACGACGACCTTGGCACGATGTCGGCGTGGTACGTGCTGTCGTCGCTGGGTCTCTATCCGCTGATGAACGGCACGAATGCCTACGGTGTCACCACACCGCAGTTCCCGTCGGCCACCCTCAAGATCGACACCTACGGCACCAACCAGGGCGGCACCCTGACGATCAACGCGCCCGGTGTCACCGACGCCAACCGCTACATCAGCACCGCCAAGCTCGGCACCACCGCGTTCACCCGCACCTGGCTGTCACAGGACGACTTCGACAAGGGCGGCGCACTGGACTACACCCTCAGCACCACCCCGGGTACGTGGGGCACGGGCACCAAGGATGTTCCGCCGTCGCCCAACTCGCCGAACCTGGCTCTCAACCGCCCGACGACGTCCGCGGCACCGTGCGGGACGACCGAGGGTCCGGAGAAGGCGGTCAACGGCTCGATCACCGGCGGCAGGACGGACAAGTTCTGCTCGCTGGCGACGTCGGCCTGGATGCGGGTCGACCTCGGCTCGGCGAAGGCGATCAAGTCGTTCGTGGTGAAGCACGCGGGCGCGGGTGGCGAGTCGACCACCTACAACACCAAGGCGTTCACCATCCAGACCTCGAACGACGGCACGACCTGGACCACCAGGGCGACCGTCACAGCCAACACGGCAAACGTGACCACCCACCCGGTCACCTCGGTCAGCGCCCGCTATGTCCGGCTGAACGTGACCACACCTACGCAGACGACCAATACGGCCACGCGCATCTACGAGCTGGAGGTCAACGGCTAGCCGGTGGCGTTCGACGGTCGCTTGTGGCGGCGGACATTCACGAGCTGCGTGAGGGCCTCTGGGCTCGGTGGAACGACGCGGTACCCACTGAGCCCCGAGGCCCCACTCATGGATGGGCACAACTGGTTTGGTCCTCACCTTTATGCACAACCACGATGATTGGGCGAAATTGAGGTCAAAGTTAGCGCGTTCATTTGTCCCGGTGGCGTTGATCGCCGGGGTGCTCGGGTTCGTTCCGCCACAACTGGCCGGGGCGGCCGTTCCGGCTGATCTGACGACTCTGGTCAATCCGTTGATCGGGACGAGAAATCACGGAAACACGTTCCCGGGTGCGGCGTTGCCGTTCGGCATGGTGCAGCTCAGTCCGGACACGGGTTGGAACGTCGGTTACAACTACGACCACACGAAGGTGTGGGGTTTCAGCCACACGCATCTATCGGGTGTGGGTTGTGCGGCGGCGACCGAGGTGTCGCTGATGCCGACGGTCGGCGCGGTGACATCCAACAGCCCGTCGGTCTACGGCCAGACGCTTGACCACACCAAGGAAGCGGCGTCTCCCGGCTACTACAAGCTGGGTATGCCGAATGGTGTCACGGCCGAGCTGACGGCGACCATGCGGACGGGGTTGCAGAAGTACACATTCCCCGCGACCACCGAGGCGAACGTGCTGTTCAACACAGCCTTGACGCGGGGCGGGACAGCGGCCAGTTCCTCCACCACGATCATCGGCGATGACACGGTGGAAGGTTCGGTCACGATCGGCGGTTTCTGTGGCGGTACCACCCAGCCGCAGCACACGGTGTACTTCTCGGCGAAGTTCAGCCGTCCGTTCGTCTCACAGGGAACCTGGTCGGGCACGGTGTTCACCCCGGGCGGTTCGTCATCGACCGGGAGTGGCGCCCGAGGGGGTTGGGTTCGATTCGATACCTCCATCAGCCGGGAGGTGACGGTGAAGACCGGTCTCTCCTATACCGGTCTTGCGGGAGCGCGGGCGAACCTGACCGCTGAGACCGGGACGTCGTTCGACTTCGCGGCGAAGAAGACCGCCGCGCACGACATCTGGAACACGAAGCTGCACAAGATCGAGGTCGACGGCGGCACGACCGACCGGCAGACCGCGTTCTATACCTCGCTGTATCACTCGCTGTTGCACCCGAACATCGCGAGTGACACCGACGGCAAGTACATGGGCTTCGACAAGGTCGTGCACTCTGCCACCGGGTCCGCGCAGTATCAGACGTTCAGCTTGTGGGACACCTTCCGCAGCCAGAATCAGCTGATCGCTTTGCTCGAACCCCAAGTCGCACGGGACATCGGGCTCTCGATGCTGTCGATCAACCGGGAGTTCGGGTGGTTGCCGCGTTGGTCGATGTACAACACCGAGACGAATGTGATGACCGGCGACCCGGTGACTCCGTTCCTTGTGGACCTCTGGTCGCGCGGCCTGCTCGCCGGACATGAGGAAGAGGCGTACGCGGCGCTCTGGAAGAACGTCAACGAGATTCCCGCCACCACCCTGGGGATCAACGCCCGACAGGGCAACCCCACCTACAAGAGCCTCGGCTACATCCCGAGCGGCATCACCTGCAGCCCGCCGCCGAACCAGGATTGCGCCTATCCATCGTCGGCCACGCTGGAATACGCGGCGGCGGACTCGGCGCTGGCGATCATGGCCGCCGGCCTGGGCAAGACCGCGGACGCGGTCACACTGCGGGCGCGGGGCCAGAACTTCCGCAACCTGTATGACGCGTCGATTGGCGTCTTCCGGCCGCGTATGTCGGACGGCTCGTGGTTGACTCCGTACAACCCGACTGACGGGGCGCACGAGTTCAATGAGGCGGGTGCGTACCAGTACCAGTGGCTTGTGCCGCAGGACCCCGCGGGCCTGGTCGGCATGATGGGTGGCGCGACAGCGGCGAACACCCGTCTTGACGAGTTCTTCGCTTATTCCAAGCTGCTCACCGACCCGGCGACCACCGCGAAGACGGACTGGGTCAACGGTGCCTACGACTACTACAGCTTCAAGACCTACAACCCGAACAACGAGCCGGACCTGATCGCGCCGTACACGTACCTGTGGACCGGTCAGCCGCACAAGACCGCCACAGTCGTGCGGGCCGCCTACACGCTGTTCACGAACGCTCCGAACGGTGTGACCGGCAACGACGACCTCGGCACGATGTCGGCCTGGTACGTGCTGTCGTCGCTCGGCATCTACCCGCTCATGCACGGCGCGAACTTCTACGGCGTCACCACACCGCAGTTCCCCTACGCCAAGGTGACGATCGGGACCTACGGCACCACGCAGGGCGGAACGTTGACGATCAACGCGCCGGGCGTCACCGATGCCAACCGCTACATCGGCACCGCCAAGCTCGGCGGGACGGCGTTCAGCCGGACCTGGCTGTCCCAGGTGAACATCGCCAAGGGCGGCACGCTGGACTACACCGTCTCCAGCACCCCGAGCACGTGGGGGACCGGGACCACCGATGTCCCGCCGTCGCCCAACTCGCCGAACCTCGCCCTGAACCGCCCGACGACGTCGGCGGCGCCGTGCGGGACCGCTGAGGGCCCGGAGAAGGCTGTCAACGGGTCGGTAAGCGGCGGTCGGTCGGACAAGTTCTGCTCGCTGGCGACGTCGGCCTGGCTGCGGGTCGATCTCGGTTCGGCGAAGGCGATCAAGTCGTTCGTGGTGAAGCACGCGGGTGCGGGCGGTGAGTCGACCGCCTACAACACCAAGGCGTTCACGATCGAGACGTCGAACGACGGCACCACCTGGACCAACCGGGTCACCGTCACCGCGAACACAGCCAATGTCACCACGCATCCGGTGACGGTGAGCGCGCGCTACGTCCGGTTGTCGGTGACCACACCGACCCAGACGACCAACGCGGCCACCCGCGTCTACGAGCTGGAGGTCAACAGCTAGCCAAAGGGGAGCGGGCCGGCCGGTTGAGACTCACCGGTCGGCCCGCTCCAGTCCAAGTGCGTAAGAGACAAGGCCATGACATGACGACAGCATCGAGCGCGGAAGCCGTCGACTACACCGTCGAACGACACGCCGCCCTGGACCTGGTCAACACCGGCCAGATCGTCGCGACCGACGCGATTCTGCGTCGCGCCGACGAGGCGGACCTCGACTTCGGCGTGTTCGCCGCACTGCTCTGGCTGGGTGGTTCCGGTTACCTGGAACGCAGGTTGCCCAGTCCGGATGACGATCCCGCCGCAACCTTGATCTGGCCGGTGCGCCTGACGGTGGCCGGTATGCAGCTGCTCACCTGGTTCCTTCAGACTCACGGCCGCTGGCAGCGCTTGTCGCGCTGATAGCGGGTCAGGGGTGGCGGCCGTGGGCCTGGCGGAACCAGCCGAGCAGTTGCAGGCCCGCCACGGTCAGCCGGACCTTGGACGCGGGCGCGGTGGCGGGGTCTTCGCCGGGACCGGCCACTTTGCGTTCGAGCAAGCCCGATCCGGCCATCCAGAGCAGTGCGGCGAACACGCCGAGGTCGAGGTCGGCGCCGTCGGCGCGGAATACCATCGCGCCGGTCGCGATGATCTGACCGGTGTTCACGAGGTCGAGCGCGGTGTGTCGGTCGGTCGTGTAGTCGACGGCTCCCGCTGTAAGTGTTGTGGTCATGTCGTGGCCTTGCCGTTTCTCGAGCGACCAGCCGAAACCCATCGCTGCGTAGAACTGATCGAAACTGTGGTCTAACACACATCTTCACTCATGATGAGTCAGGTTGACCGAGCAGTCAAGGCCCGCCGCATGTTCAGTCCGCGGCGATGGACACACCCGTGGCCGCGCTGGTGATCGTGTAGCTAGTGCCCTTGAACCGCACTCCGGACAGGGTTCCGTTGAACCCGCGGGGCACCGTGGCGGCCTGCAGTGCCGTGGTGGTGCCGTTGGGGATGTACCCGAAGAGGTCGCTGATGATGACGTCGGCGAACTTGCCGCCACAGACCTCGTTGAAGGTCATGATGAGTTCCGCGGGAACGCCGACGGCGGGAACGGCCGAGGACCCGAAGACAAGTGTCTTGCCGAACCCGGACTTGCCGTTCGCCCAGGTCGTCGCGCCGGTCGCGATCGCCGCGCCGGTGGCAGCGTCGATGGTGGTCGCGCCGACGCCCTCGTCGAATGGCAGGCGCAGGGCGAGTGCGGGCTCGGTGGCGGGCTCGGCCGCGACGCCGCCGTTGTACTTGGCGGTGATCTCGGTGGCGGTCAGCGCGCGGTCGTAGACGCGGGCCTCGTTGATGGTGCCGACGAACGTGCGGTTGGCGTCGGACGGGCAGCCGCCGACAAGCACCGACGTGCCGGTCGACGGCGTCAACGCGCCGGTCAGGGTGCGAGAAGCCCGTTCGACACCGTCGATGTAGATCTTCATCGTGGCGCCGTCGTAGACACCGGCCACGTGGTGCCAGCCTCCGGTCGGGACGGTCGCGGTGGTCAGCAGATCGGTCCATGCTCCGCCGACGACGATGGCGAAGGAGACGCGTCCGCCCGCGCCGCCGCGCAGCACGTAGCCCTTGTTGCCGGACGACCAGGAGTCCTTGGCGATGATGCTGCCCCGCCAGATCTCCGTCGGCCAGCTCGTCGCGTTCACCCAGGCCGACGCGGTGATCCGCTGGGTGGGGTTGAGCTTCGTCGCGTCCGCGGTGGTCACCACGGCGCCGTTGTTGGTCGGTACCCGCAGGACGATGGCGGGGTCCTGGGTGCCCGCCGTGCCGCTGGTGGCCTGGTAGGCGGTGGTGATCTCGGCGGCGGACAGTGCTCGGCTGTAGACGCGGGGTTCGTCGATGTCGCCGGTGAACTTGCGGGTGTTGTCAGACGGGCAGTTGCCGATGACGACAGGCACGGCGGACGCGGTCAACCCGCCGGTCTGGTTCTTGGTGGCCTGTTCGACGCCGTCGATGTAGATCTTCATGGTGGTGCCGTTGTAGACGCCTGCGACGTGGTGCCATCCGCCCGCGGCGGCGGTGGCGGTGGTGGTCAGTTCGGACCAGGTTCCGCCTGCGACGATGGCGAAGGAAATACGTCCGCCCGCGCCGCCGCGTAGGACGTATCCGCCGTTGCCGCCTGCCCAGGTGTCCTTGGCGATGATGCTGCCCTGGTAGATCTGCGCGGGCCAACTGGTGGCGTTGACCCACGCCGAGACCGTCAGGGCCTGCGCGGGGTTGAGGCTGGGCCGGTCGGCCACGGAGAGGTTCGCGTTGGGGTAGGTCAGCTGGTGGGCCTGGGTGAAGGGGCCCTTGGTGGTGACGCCGGAGTACCTGACGAGCTGGTCGCGCATACCGGTGTAGTCGCCGAACCGGCCGAACGCCTGCGCGGCCATGGCGGGCCACGCGTCGTAGGCGCCGGAGGTGCCGTGGTCGACGCGCGGGACCGGCGCCATGGAGTCGCTCATGGACAGTGCGCGGATCCAGTCGCCGTCGATGAGCTCGCTGGTGACGAAGTTCTTCATCTCGGTCTTCTGGGTGCTGGTGAGCTTGTCGGCCAGCAGGTTCGACCCGATCGCGAAGTCGACCACGGTGCGCACCTCGACCAGCGACCCGTCGGCGTGCCTGCAGTTCCAGACACCCTCGCCCGCGGAGTACAGCGCGAGGACCTCGGGCAGCAGCGAGTTGGCCGACGAGCGCAGCGTCGTGGCGGTGGTGGTGTTGCCCGCGGCCTGCTGCAGGTCGGCGGCCTGGTTCATCATCCACACGTTCGCGGCGTTGAACGCGGCGACCTGGTTGACGTACTTCGGCAGGACTTCGAGCAAGTTGTGGTTGAGGCCGTAGTCCGCGAGCTTCTGGCCGGACGGGACAAGCGTCTGCCAGTGCGTCGAACTCTCGGTCAGCCGCGTCAGGACCGTCTTGCTGTTGATGGTCGTATTGAGGTAGGCGCGGTCGCCGCTGTAGTTGATGTAGTTGAGAACCGTGGAGAACACGGTCAGGTCGTTGGCCGAGTACCACGGACCGACCGTGCCGCCCTGGATCCACTCGACGGCGTAGCAGCCGTAGATGTTCTTGGTCAGCCAGTGGTCGGTCATCTTCTTGAACTCTGTCGGGTCGAGCAGCGACAGGATGACCGAGCAGTACGACGTGTCCCAGAAGTACGTGACGGTCGGGGCGTACTCGGGCGCGGCGGTGACATACACCCGGTCGATGCCGGAGAACGTGCCGGTCCGGCCGAGGTTGGTGTTGAACGACGGCCCGAGGTTGGTGCGCTCCAAGGTGAGCACGGTCAGGATGGCCATGTAGTAGAGCCGCGCGATCGCGTTGCCGTTGGTGGTGTTCTCCGGGGTCAGGACCGGCAGCGATCCCGAGTAGTGGGAGTTCCCCGACGTGAAGGCCTGGGTCCATCGGGTGGACCACCCGGTGGCGGCGGCGGTGAACACGGACGCGAAGTTCTGCAGCGCGGTGTTGGCGGCGTTGGTGACGCTCTGGCCGTCGGACACATTGACGAGTGCCTGGCCGGTCGACGTGTTGCCGACCGACATGACGATGTTGATCGTCTGGGTGGCGCCCGCGGCGAGCGTCAGGCTCCAGGAGGCGGTGCCCGCCGCGCCGGACACGGCGAGGGTCGGGGCCCCGCTGACCGCGAACACGGTGACCGTGGCGCCGGTGTTGTCGGAGACCATGACGTTCGCGGCGGGGGTGCCGACCGTGCGCGCGGTGAAGTTCGAGTCGCCGGGCCGCGGCACGCTCCACGACCAGCCGGAGGTGCTCTTGCGGATGCGCGGGTTGAGATTCGCCGAGAACGTGCTGGTCACCGCCGCGGCGGTCGGATTGGACACCGTCAGCTGAAGCAGCAGCTGGTTGGCCTCGAACGTCAGGCGGGTCGCGGTCTGGACGGTCAGGCCCTTGGCGGTGGTGGCCTTGCGGAGGATTTCGTATGCCGACCAACGCGAGTGGGTGGAATTGAGTCCGGTCCCGTCCACCGTGAGGTCGACAGCCGAGCCCGCCTGGGCGTAGGGCGGCAGGGTGAAGTTGTTGACGCCCAACACGTTGCCGCTGACGTTGACGCCGCCCCAGAAGTTGGAGATCGCGGGCAGGTGCCGCAACCCCGACACGGCCAGCCAATCGCTGGTCAGCGAATCCAACGGAGGCGGGGTGCCGGTGGCCGCATTGGCCAACGCGGCCGGGAGGAGCGGAGCGGCGAACACGCTCGCCGCCAACACGGACGACCACTTGAGAAAGTCACGACGGCTGGCATCAGTCATTGGGGGCTCCGACAGATTGTTCCGGTGCAGGGGGGAAGAACGATCTGTGGCGGGCCGCCGACCCACTCCGGGTCGGCGGCCCGCCGACGGTCACTCCGCGGCGATGGAGACGCCCGTCGACCCGCTGGTGATCGTGTAGCTGGTGCCCTTGAACTTCACTCCGGACAGGGTTCCGGTGAAGCCGCGGGACACCGTGGCGTCCTGCAGGGCGGTCGTGGTGCCGTTCGGGACGAAGCCGAACAGGTCGCTGATGATGATGTCGGCGAACTTGCCACCGCAGATGATGTTGTAGGTCATGACCAGCTCCGCGGGGACGCCGACGGCCGGGCCGGTCGCCGTGGACCCGAAGACCAGCGTCTTGCCGAATCCGGTCTTGCCGTTGGCCCACGTCGTCGCGCCGGTCGGGACCGCGGTCCCGGTGGTCGCGTCGACGGTGGTCGAGCCGGTGCCCTCATCGAACGGCAGGCGCAGGGCGAGTGCCTGCTCGGTGGCGGGTTCGGCCGCGACGCCGCCCGCGTGCTTCGACGCGACCTCGGCGGCGGTCAGGGCGCGGTTGTAGACCCGGGCTTCGTTGATGGTGCCGACGAACCTGCGGGTGCTGTCGGCCGGGCAGCCACCGACGAGGAGCGCGGTGCCGGTCGAGGGGGTCAAAGCGCCCGTCAGCGCCTTGCTGGCGCGTTCTACACCGTCGATGTAGATCTTCTGGGTAGTGCCGTCGTAGACGCCCGCGACGTGGTGCCAGCCCCCGGTGGGGACGGTGGCGGTGGTCTGCAGGTCCGACCAGTTTCCGTTGACGACGATGGCGAAGGAGACGCGTCCGCCCGCGCCGCCGCGCAGGACGTAGCCCTTGTTGCCCGACGACCAGGTGTCCTTGGCGATGATGCTGCCCTGGAAGATCTGGGTCGGCCAGCTCGTCGCGTTGACCCAGGCGGAAGCGGTGACGCGCTGGGTCGGGTTGAGGGCCGCGGTGTCCGCGGTGGTGCTGACCGCACCGTTGTTGGTCGGGACCCGCAGGACGAGTGCTGGGTCCTGGGTGCCCGCCGCGCCGCTGGTGGCCTGGTAGGCGGTGGTGATCTCGGCGGCTGATAGTGCTCGGCTGTAGACGCGGGGTTCGTCGATGCCGCCGGTGAACTTGCGGGTGCTGTCGGACGGGCAGTTGCCGATGTGCAGGGGCGTGCTGGAGGCGGTAAGCGCGCCGGTCTGATTCTTGGTGGCCTGCTCGACGCCGTCGATGTAGATCTTCATGGTGGTGCCGTTGTAGACGCCTGCCACGTGGTGCCATCCGCCCGCGGCCGCGGTGGCGGTGGTGGTCAGTTCGGACCAGCTCCCGTTGGCAACCACCGCGAACGAGATGCGACCGCCCGCGCCGCCGCGCAGGACGTAGCCGCCGTTGCCGCCTGCCCAGGTGTCCTTGGCGATGATGCTCGCCTTGAAGATCTCCGTGGGCCAGCTGGAAGCGTTGACCCAGGCGGACACCGTAAGCGCCTGCCCCGGGTTGAGGTTGGGTCGGTCGGCCACCGAGAGGTTCGCGTTGGGGTAGGTCAGCTGGTGGGCCTGGGTGAGCGGGCCCTTCGTCGTGACGTTCGAGTACGCGGCGAGCTGGGTGCGCAGGCCCGCGTAGTCGCCGAACTTGGCGAAGGTCTGCGCGGTCAGCGCGGGCCACGCGCCGTAGGCGCCGCTGGTTCCGTGGTCGACCCGGTTGACCGGCGCCATGGAGTCGCTCATGGACAGTGCGCGCATCCAGTCGCCGTCCAGCAGCTCGGTGTTGACGAAGTTCCTCATCTCCGTCTTCTGCGTGCTGGTGAGCTTGTCGGCGATCAGGTTCGCCCCGATGCCGAAGTCGAGGACCGTGCGGACCTCGGTCAGCGTCCCGTCGGTGTTCCGGCAGTTCCAGAAGCCCTTGCCCGGGACGTACAGCGCGAGCACCTCAGTCAGGAGCGCACTCGCCGAGGAGCGCAGGGTGGCCGCTGTGGTGGTGTTGCCCGCGGCCTGCTGCATGTCGGCGGCCTGGTTCATCATCCACACGTTCGCGGCGTTGAAGGACGCGACCTGGTGCTCGTACTTCGGCAGGACCTCGAGCAGGTTGTGGTTGAGGCCGTAGTCGGCGAGCTTCTGGCCCGCGGGCACGAGGGTCTGCCAGTGTGTCGAACTCTCGGTCAGGCGCTGCAGGACCGTCTTGCTGTTGATGGTGGTGTTCAGGTAGGCGCGGTCGCCGCTGTAGTTGATGTAGTTGAGGATCGTGGAGAAGGTGGTGAGGTCGTTGGCCGAGTACCACGGCCCGTTGGTTCCGCCTTCGACCCAGTCGACCGCGTAGCAGCCGTAGATGTTCTTGGTCATCCAGTAGTCGGTCATCTTCTTGAACTGGACGGGGTCGAGCAGCGTCAGGATGACCGAGGCGTACGACGTGTCCCAGAAGTAGGTGACGGTGTTCGAGTACTCGGGGCCGCCGGTCGCGTAGACGCGGTCGATCCCGGAGAACGTGCCGGTCCGCCCCAGCAGGGTGTTGAACGCGGGTCCGAGGTTGGTCCGCTGGCAGGCGAGCACGGAGAGAATCGACATGTAGTACAGGCGTGCGATGGCGTTTCCGGTCGGCGTGTTCTCCGGGCTCAGTACCGGCAGGGAACCGGAGTAGTGCGTGTTCCCCGAGGTGAAGGCCGCGGTCCACCTGGCCGACCACGACGTCGCGACGGCCGCGAAAGCGGAGGTGAAGTTCGTCAGCGCGGTGTTGGCCGCGTTGGTGACGCTCTGGCCTTCGGAGACGTTGACCAGCGCCTGGCCGGTCGAGGTGTCGCCGATGGCCATGACGATGTTGATGGTCTGGGTCGCGCCCGCGGCGATGGTCAGATTCCAGGAGGCGGTGCCGCCAGTCCCGGACACGGCGAGCGTGGCGCCCCCGCTCACAGCGAACACGGTCACCGCGGCGCTGGAGTTGTCCGAGACCATGACGTTGGTGGTCGGACTACCGACGGCGCGCCCGGTGAAGTTCGAGTCACCCGGCCGCGGCGCGCTCCAGGTCCAGCCGTTGGTGCGCTTGCGGATTCGCGGGTTCAGGTTCGCCGAGAACGTGCTGGTGACCGCCGCGGTGGTCGGGTTGGTCACGGTCAGCTGAGTCAGGACCCGGTTGGCCTCGAATGCCAGGCGGGTCGCGGTCTGGACGGTCAGGCCCTTGGCGGTGGTGGCCTTGCGGAGGATCTCGTAGGCCGACCAGCGGTTGTGGGTGGCGTTGATCCCGACCCCGTCGACGGTCAGGTCGATGGCCGAACCGGACTGGACATACGGCGCGAGGGTGAAGTTGTTGACGCCGAGCACATTGGAGCTGACGTTGACCCCGCCCCAGAAGTTGGAGATGGCGGGCAGGTGCCTGAGCGCGGTCACCGCCAGCCAGTCGCTGGTCAGCGCGTCCAGCGGGGGCGGGGTACCGGTGGCCGCGTTGGCCAGCGCGGCGGGGAGAAGCGGCGCGGCGAAGGCGCCCGCGGCCAGGGCTGACGACCATTTGAGAAAGCTGCGACGACTGGTCTCGCTCACTGCGGGTACTCCTCTACGTGGACAGGCCCCCAGAAAGAAAGGGGGTCCGGGCGTCGGACCCGGACCCCCGGCAGCGATCTAGTAAGTGGCCGAAGAGATCTTGTAGAGGCTGCTGGCGGTGACGATCCGCGACCAGTACGCCCAGGCGGCGTGGTGGGAGATCCACTCCTCCGCGCCCACGTAGGTGAATTCCGCCGTGGTGGCGAACGTGTGGCGGTCGGTGTGGCGTTCCTGCTGCTTCTGGACCTTGGTGAGGTGCGCGTTGGCCCAGACGTCCGCCTTCACACTGGCCAGGTCGTCTTCCTTGAAGCTGTTCGCGAAGACGTCCATGGTGGCGTAGTTCATCCGGTGACCGGTGCCCCAGTCGTTGCCCATGGGGTAGTAGATGTCGCTGGTGTCGTTCGGATCGGTGACGGTGCTGCTCGCGTAGATCTTTCCGCCCGGTGCGTTGAGCGTCTTGCCCGTGAGCTTCGGGTCGGTGTACGGCATGGTGCCCGCGACGAAGTTCTTGTCGACAAGGGTGTCGTACATGTTGTTGTAGGCGCGGCGCATCGCGTACGGGGTGTCCTGCTTGGACATGGCCAGGGTGAGCGCGCCGCTGAGGTTGATCGCGAAGGACTCCATGTAGTCGGGGTGGATCTTGTCGTGGTTGACGACCGTGCCGTCCTGGTTGACGTTGCTGCCGGTCATGGAACCGAGCTTGAAGCCGTTGAGGGTCTTCCACGCGTCAGCGCCGGTACCGACGTCAGACGGCCGGGAGTTGGCCTTGTACGACAGGGCGACTACCTGCTTCATCCACGTCGCCTTGTTGGCGTGGTTGGGCATCATCGACGCGGCGAGGGCGACGATGGTGTTGTTCCAGGCCACTTCCTCAGCCTTGGTGTCACCTGGGGAGACGTACGTGCCGTCGACGCGGCGGTAGTAGGCGGGCTGGTAGGTGTTGAACCGGTTGGCCTCGTACTCCACCATCTTGCGCACGTATTCCCGGTCCGTTGTGGACAGCTTGTCCCACATGATCCAGCCCGCGGTGCCCGCCATCGCGGCCCAGTGCGCCGACTGCCAGGCGTCGCCCCAGCCGCCGGTGGTGTTGACCTTGTGCCGGTATGCCAGTGACTTGATCAGCTTGACGGCGATCGCCTCGGCGTTCGCCACGCTGACCCCGGTCTGCGTCGCGGAGTAGACCCCCATGCGCAACGCCGTGGCCAGACCGTAGGCCTGTGCCCCCGGGTGCCGGATCTGGTGCTCGCCGGTGCCGCCGAAGTCCAGGTAGGCGCCGGTCTGCGCGTCGTAGTTCTTCGTCGTGTTCCACCAGGTGGTGACGGCGTACTGGTTGGTGTTCCGCAGGATCGTGGCCACCTTGGTGGTGATCGCGTCGCTCGGCGTCACCAGCGCGGCGAAGTCGATCGGCACGACGTCGTAGGTGGCGGCACTGGCTGGGGCGGCGACCATGACCGAGACCGCGGATACCGCGACGGCCGCCGCGGCGAGACGTAACCCGACACGACCCGCCTTGCGGCGTGTGACATTGCTGGGCACAGGTACTCCTTGGGGACTGGAGATGCAGGGGGGCAGTGACTGTTCGGTGTTCCTATTCGATGCCCAGTGCGTTGAACACGCCCTGGAGGTACCCGATGGCGTGGGCTCGGCCGCGGCTGCAGTAGGCCTCGGGCGAGATGTCCATCCAGGTGTCCGGGTCGCCGACCATGGCGGGCACGTGGTCGTCGATGATGAATCCGTCGAACCCGACCGACTGGAGTCGGCGGATGACGCGTGCGGGGTTGTAGTTGCCCTCGCCGAGGAAGCACTCCTTGAACGCCGGGACGGTGCCCTGCACGTCGCGGAAGTGCACATAGAAGATGGAGCCCGCGACGCCGAGGGTGTCGATGATCTCGTTGATCGACTCCTCGCCCGCCATCTCCGACACCGTGCCCAGGCAGAAGTTCAGACCCCAGGACGGGCTGTTCCCTGCTTGCTCACGGGCCCGCAGCAGCGACGCGGGGGAGATGAAGATGCGTGCCGCGCCACCCAGCGGCGCGTCGACCGGCGGGTCGTCGGGGTGCAGCGCCAGCCGCACACCGTGTTCCTCGGCGACCGGCAGCACCGCGTCGAGGAAGTACTTGTGGTTGGCCCACATCTGCTCGGCGGTGATGAACTCGTCGAACGGCTCCGACGGTGCCAGCCGGTAGCCCTCCAGCGCGTTGCCCTTGTCGATGTCGGCCAGGTCGAACGAGGTGACCATCGAGTCGCCGCGGCCCCGGTCGAGCATGTTGGTGCGCCAGACGAACGACGGCAGGAAGTTGTAGCCGAGCATCCTGACGTCGACCGCGGCCAGGTTGGCGATCGTCTTGCGGTAGTTCTCGATCTGCTCGTCGCGCCCGGGAAGTCCACGTTGGACCTTCCAGAAGTGGGCCAGCGGAACGTTCTCCACCCCGTCGATCCGTAAGCCGTCGCGGTCGCAGCGCTCACGCATGGCGCGCAGTTCGGCGAGCGTCCAGTGCCCCTCCTCCCCCGGGAGCAGGTTGGGGGTGTGGAACTGCACGCCGGACAGGCCGAGCTGGTGGGCGAACTTGGCCACGCGGTCGTCGTAGACGTCGATGTGGCCGAGGGAAAGTCGCATGGTCATCGACCCGTCACCCGCTGCCGCTGCCCGCCGAGGCCGTCGATCTCGATGTCCATGACGTCTCCATTTCGCAGGTACGGGAACCGCCCGCCGACAGCGACGCCTTCCGGGGTGCCGGTGTTGACCAGGTCGCCCGGTTCGAGGACGGTGACCTGGCTCAGCTGGTAGACCAGCTCGGCGACGGAGAAGATCATGTCTTTGGTGGTGGAGTGCTGGCGGGCCTCGCCGTTGACGAACGAGCGCAGGCCCAGCGCCTGCGGGTCGCCGACCTCGTCGGGCGTGACCAGCCAGGGGCCGAGGGGGTTGAAGGTCTCGCAGCTCTTGCCCTTCGACCACTGCCCGCCGCTGATCTCCAACTGGAAGGTCCGCTCGGACACGTCGTTGGAGATGGCGTACCCGGCGATGTGCGCCGCGGCTTCGGCGGGCGATCCCAGGTAACTGGCGCGGCGGCCGATCACGACCGCGAGCTCGACCTCCCAGTCGGTCTTCACCGACCCGGGCGGCAGGAGCACGTCGTCGTTGGGGCCGACGACGGTATTCGGTGCCTTGTAGAACATCACCGGGTGTTCCGGCGGCGCGGAGCCGCTCTCGGCGGCGTGGGCCGCGTAGTTCATGCCGATGCACAGCACCACGCCCGGCCGGGCGATCGGCGCGCCCACGCGCTCGTCGCCGAGCTCGACGCGGGGCAGAGTCCCCGCCGCCAGGGCGGCGCGGACTCGGTCGATTCCGTCGGTCGCGAAGAACGTCCCGTCCAGGTCGGCGGTCAGTTCGCGAAGGTCCAGGTGGTGGCCCTCGGCGGTGAGGACGACGGGTATTTCGGCGCCGGGGGCGCCGATGCGCATGAGCCGCATCAGAGGTTCCTTTGAGCTGAGATGTCTTTCGCTGCCGTGGTTCGAGGTTCGCTGTCAGCCGGCCTTGAGACCTCCGTCGATGACGAGTTCGGTGCCGGTCATGAAGGCCGCGTCGTCGGAGGCGAGGTAGAGCGCGGCGGCGGCGACCTCCTGGGGTGTGCCCAGGCGTCCCATCGGCTGCCGGGCGACGAGCCCGGCCCTGGCCAGTACTGGGTCCTCGGCCGCGTCGAGCAGCCGGGCGACCCACGGCGAGTCGACGGTGCCGGGGCACACGCAGTTGGCCCGGACACCCGTGCCCGCGTACTGGACGGCGACCTGGCGGGTGAACGCGATGACGGCGCCCTTGCTCGCGCAGTAGGCCGCGCGGTCCTTGAGTCCCACCTGGCCCGCCACGGAGGCGGTGTTGACGATGGCGCCACGCCCCTGGGCGAGCATGGCGGGCAGCGCGTACTTGGTGCCGAGGAAGACGCCGCGGGTGTTGACCGCGAACGTGCGGTCCCAGTCCTCGACGGTGCACGAGACCGGGTCGCTGGTCGACGCGGCGCCCGCGTTGTTGCACAGGACGTCGAGCCTGCCGGTGGACAGGGCCAGCTGGATGGCCCCGGCGACCGAACCCGGATCGGTGACATCGATGTGCACCCCGATCGTGCCGTCAGGCACGTCGTCCTTGCGGAGGTCGGCGGCGAACACGGTGGCGCCCTCGGCGTGGAACTGGCGGGCCATCTCGTAGCCGATGCCGGACGCGGCGCCGGTCACGATGACGGTCTGGCCGGTGAACCTGCTGGTCATGACTGCTCCTTCGGAACCAGTCCGCCGACCCATGGACCGGCGAACGTCGTGTGCTCGGTGGCCTCCAGCCGCAACAGCCGGTTCCACTTGGCGGTGCGCTCGGACCGGTGGGTGGAGCCGACCTTGATCTGGCCCGCCCGCCACCCCACCGCGAGGTCGGCCAGCCAGTCGTCCTCGGTCTCCCCGGACCGCGCGGACACGACGGTCGAGTAGCCCTTCGCGCGGGCGAGGTCCACCACGGCCTTGGCGCCGGACAGCAGCCCGTTCTGGTTGACCTTGACGAGCACCGAGTTCGCCACCCCGGTGTCGATGCCCCGGGCGAGCCGCTCGCTCGACGTCACGAACAGGTCGTCGCCGATCAGCTGGACCCGATCGCCGAGCGCGGCGGTCGCCGCCTGCCAGCCCGGCCAGTCGTCCTCGGCCAGCACGTCCTCCAGCGAGACGATGGGGTACTTCGCGCACCACTCGACGAGTTCGTCGACGAGTTCGCCCGCCGACAGCACCCGGTCCTCGCAGGCCAGGCGGTAGTACCCGGCGTCGTGGAACTGGGTCGCGGCGATATCAATGGCGATGGCGGCGTCGACGCCAGGGACGAGCCCGGCCTCGCTGATCGCGTCGGTGAGCAGGTCGAGCGCTGCCCGGTTGCTGCGCAGCGGCACGCCGACCCCGCCCTCGTCGGCGACGAGCACCGCCTGGGGGAATCCGCGCCGCACGGCCAGCTTCGCCGCGGCCGTGCGGACCGCCCCGGCCCACTCGATGGCCTGGGCGAAGCTGGTGGCGCCCACCGGGATGACGAGGAAGTCCTGCACGTCGAGCATCGCCCCGGCGTGCGCGCCGCCGGAGAGCACGTTGACCATCGGCATGGGCAGCAGCAGGGGGCCGTCGGCACCGGCGAGCCGCCGGGCCAGGCTCATCCCGGCCGCCGCCGCGTCCGCGCGGGCCGCCGCGATCGAGACGGCGAGCACGGCGTTGGCGCCCAGGGCCATGAAGCCTGGGGAGGGGTCGGCGTCGGCGAGCACCGGGTCGACCTCGGCCGGGGCCAGGCCGACCAGCCGCGGCGCCAGCCCGATCACGTTGGCGACGGCCCGGCGCACGCCGCGGCCGAGGTAGCGCGGCTCGCCGTCGCGAAGCTCCACCGCCTCGTGCGAGCCCGCGGAGGCGCCCGCGGGCACCATGGCCACGCCCTCACCGCCGTCGCTGAGCCCGACCCGGGCCGCGACCGTGGGGTGGCCCCGCGAGTCGAGTGCCTCCCAGGCCTGGACAGAATTGATCACGACGCTCACACAGTCTCCTGAATTCGTTGCCAGAGGGTGCCGATCGACCACTGGTCCGTAAGTGCCTCAAGTGCGAGCAGCCGCAGGGCGTCGGCGGTCGGCGCGCCGAGGTAGGCCGCGGGGGAGAGCCCGTCGACCCTGGCGAGCAGCAGGCAGGCGACGTGGGCGCCGAGCCCGCGCAGCTCGTCGTCGGCCGCCGCGCCCGCCCGCTCCCGATAGGACCAGAGGAAGGCCGCCGCGGCCGCCGCGATGTCGGCGGCCTCGGCGGGTCGGTGCAGCGCTTTCAGCGCGAGGTGGGTCTGCATGAACGCGACGTCGAACACCGGTGCGCCGACCCTGGCCACCTCGAAGTCCAGCACCATCAGTCCCTCGGCGCCGACGAGAACGTTCTTCGGGGAGAAGTCGCCGTGCACGAGACAGTGCCTGCCGTCGCGAAGTTCCTCGGCGCACAGGTCGACGGACTTGGCCACGTCGGGGTGCCGCTCGGCGACGGTCCGGTGGAATGGGGCGAGCCGCAGCTGTTCGAAGGCCTCGTCGTCGCGGAACCGCCTGGCGACGTCGGCGTCGTGCCAGGTGCGGCGGTGCCAGGTGCCCAGCAGCCCGCCCAGGCGCGCCGCGACGGACCAGACGCCTCGGCTGGGGTCGGCGGTCTCACCCATCAGCACGGCTTTCCAGTTCACCCAGTCGGCCGGGGCCGCCCGCATCACCAGGGTGTTGCGGCTGGGGTCGGCATACCGCAGCTCGGGGACATGCTGCGGGCTGTACTTCGACAGCAGCCGGATCGCCGCGGCCTCGGTCATCGCCCGCTCCGGCTTCGCCGTCCAGTCGGCGTCGACAAGCAGCTTGCCGAGGGTCCGCTTGACCACCAGCCGGTTGTCCCCGGCCTCCACCAGCACCGTCTCGGCGGAGACGCCGCCGGTGAGCCGGGCGGCCCGCACGGGGGTACCGGCTTCGAGGAATCCGTTCGTGACGAGATAGGCGAGCACGGGCCGCATGTCCGCGGTCATGGCGCGAACACCTCGGGGTGGGAGCCTCGCAGCTCGGGCCCATATTCGAGCACCCGACGGGTGTGCCTGCGCAGCCAGTCGACGCCCGTCGAGGTGTCGCCGGACTCCAGCGCGTCCACAATGGTCGTGTGCTCGGTGATCAGCTCCGCCACCGTGTCGGCCTCAGGCAGGCTCAGCCGCCGGAGCCGATCGAGCTGGACTTTCACCGACTGCATCGCGCGCCAGGCCCCGGGGTACCCGCTGGTCGCGAAGATCAGCTCGTGGAAGGCCTCGTCGGCGGCGAAGAACCCGTCGACATCGTGCTTGGCGTGGGCGAGCTCCTGCTCGACCAGCGTCTCCCGCAGCGCCGAGACGTCCCGCTCGGGCCGTCCACAGGCGAAGCTGAAGGCGGCCACCTCAAGGTGCTCGCGCACGAACTGTGCCTGGACGACGTCATCGAGGCTGATGAGCGCGACCCGGGTGCCCACCTGGGGGACCACGGTCACGAGCCCGTTCTCGGCCAGCCTGGCGAGCGCCTCCCGCAGGGGCGTCCGGCTGACGTGCAGCCGCATCGCCAGCTCGGTCTCCGACAGCGCCGCGCCCGGTGGCAGGCGCAGGTCGCGGATCGCGGTGGCGAGCTGGTCGTAGACCCGGTCCGACGTGCGGGCACGGATCGGCGTGCGCTCGACGGGCGTGAGGTCCGCCGGAGAGTTTGTCGCTGGCATGAACGCATCGTTGCAGGACGTGCACTTGTATGCAAGTATCCGTTCCAATCGCAGTTGGGCCCCCTCAGGAGATGGTTATGGTGATTGGATCAATGAAGCGATTGCTGGTCGGTGGTGTTGCTGTCACGTTGGCCGTGGGACTGGCCGCGTGTGGGGGCGGCGGCGACAGCGGCGGAGGCGCGCAATCCGTCAGCGAGGTCACTCTCTACAGCGACAACCCGCAGTGGAAGGACGGCTTCGAGAAGGTCTCGGTCGACCTGAAGAAGCTGACCGGCGGCACGGGCATCACCCCGCTGTCGATTCCGTCGACCTCCAGCTACGAGCAGGTCATCCGGTCCTCCATCACGACGCCGAAGACGGCGGACATCGTGAAGTGGTGGCAGGGCTACCGGCTGCAGGACCTCGCGCGCACCGGTTCGCTGACCGACCTCACCGAGGTCTGGGACGAGGCCGAGAAGAAGGGCTGGGTGAACCCGGGCCTGAAGGACCAGTTCACCTACAAGGGCAAGGTCTACGGCCTGCCGCTCTCGCAGAGCAACTGGGTCGTCTACTACAACAAGAAGCTGTTCGCCCAGCTCGGGCTGACCCCGCCGAAGACGTGGGACGAGTTCCTCGCCGCCTGCGAGAAGCTCAAGGGCGCGGGCGCGGCTCCGCTGTGGACCGGCCAGACCGACGGCTGGACCAGCTTCATCCCGTTCGAGGAGTTCCTCAGCAAGTCCGACCCGCAGTTCTACCAGGACGTGACGAGCGGCAAGGCCTCCTACACCGACGAGAAGGCCAAGAAGGCGCTCGCGGTCTGGAAGGAAATGATCGACAAGGGCTACACCTCCAAGACCGACATCAAGTTCCTCGACACCCCGGCGCAGCTCAAGGCCGGAAAGCTGGCCATGATCCCGTTGGGCACCTGGTTCAACGGCACGCTGTCCGGCGCGGGCCTGAAGCCCGGTGAGGACTATGGCGCCTTCCTCTGGCCGTCGATCAACCCGTCGGCGCCGAAGTCGGTCATCGTCGAGTCCGGTGTCTTCGCCATCCCGTCGGCCGCCCCGCACAAGGACGCCGCGATCAAGGTGATGAAGAGCTGGATGGACCCGGCCGTGCAGGCCACGTGGACCGAGTTCCTCGGCGACACCTCCGCCAACCCCACGGTGATCAGCAAGGACCCGGTGCTGGCGGAGATCGCCGCCGAGGTCAAGGCGATGAACCCGACCCTGCTGACCCGCTACTGGGAGGCCAGCCCGCCCGCCCTGGTCGAGGGCAACGTGCAGGACCTCGGCAAGTTCATGCTCAAGCCGGAAGAGGCCGACAGCGTGCTGGCCGACATGCAGAAGCGCGCCGAGACCGAGTGGGCGGCTTGGCGGAAGGCAGGCGGGTGAGTTCGACTGTGTCGACGCAGCCGCCCGTTTCGGTGGCCGGTTCGGCAGCGGGTGCGGCGCCTCGGCGCCGCACCCGGCCGGGCGGGCCCCGCCGGAACCTGGCCGCCGCGGCCTTCCTGCTCCCCGCGGCCGCCCTGGTCGCGGTCGTCCTGCTCGTGCCGTTCGGGGCGACGGTCTACCGGAGCCTGCTGACCGACGACCTGCAGCCGGTGTTCGGCGGTCTGTCCGCCTACGCCAAGCTGCTCGACGATCCGGCGCTCAGCCTGTCTCTGCTCAACACCCTGTTGTGGATGGCCGGGACGCTGCTGCTGCCGGTCGGGTTCGGCCTGGCCGTCGCGGTGATGACCAACGCGCAGAAGTGGGGCCGGATCGCCCGCCTCGCGGTGGTCCTGCCGTACGCCATCTCCGGGTCGGCGGTCGCGGTCATCTGGGGCTACATGCTCCGCAGTGACGGCGCGGTCAACCAGATGCTCGCGAACCTGGGCCTGGAGAGCTGGGCGCACGACTGGCTGCTTGAGGACCCGCTCAACACCTTCGGCATGATCATGGCGAACACGTGGCAGGCCACCGGGGTCGCGGTGATCCTGTTCCTGGTCGGGCTGCAGACCATTCCGCCGGAGACGGTGGAGGCCGCGGCCATCGACGGCGCCGACGGCTGGGTCCGGTTCCGGCACATCGTCCTGCCGCAGCTGCGGCCCGTGACCTATGTGGTGGTCGGCATCAGCCTGGCCAACGCGCTGCGCACGTTCGACGTCATCTGGGTCATGACCCAGGGCGGGCCCGCCCGCACGTCGGAGACGCTGGCGCTGTCGATGTACCGGGAGAGTTTCCTGCTGCAGCGGCCAGGCGTCGGCTCGGCCATCGCCGTGGTCCTCACGCTGATCGTTCTCGCGAGTTCGTGGCTGTATCTGCGCGGCCAGGGAAAGGCGGCCAGATGAAGGGCGCTGTGATGAAGAAGGGCAAGCAGCCGCGGTCGGTCGGCCGGGTCGCCAGGGACGTGACCGTCATCGGGATGGCACTGCTGTGGCTGGTCCCCACCTGGCTGCTGGTGGTCAACGCGCTCACGTCGGTGGAGACCTACACCGGCAGCCCGCGCTGGGTCCCCGATGGCTTCGGGTTCTTCGACAACCTCGTCGCGGCCTGGGACGCGGGTGACTTCGGCCAGGCCACGGCCAACAGCCTCGGGTACGCGTTCGTGTGTGCCGCGGCGGCCGTCCTCGTGGCGGCCGGGGCGGCGTTCGCGGTGGCGGTCATGCCGGTCCGGCGACCCGCGCTGTGGTTCTGGCTGATCTACACCGGCACCCTGCTGCCTTTGCAGGTGTTCGTCCGGCCGCTGTTCAGCGCGTCGGCCGAACTCGACCTGTACGACTCGTGGACCGGCCTGGCGATCGTCTACACGGCGATCTGTGTCCCGTTCGCGTTCTTCGTGATCCGCAACTACCTGGCCACCGTGCCGCGGGAGATTACAGAGGCCGCACTGCTCGACGGGGCGAGTTGGTGGCGGGTGTTCTACTCGGTCCACCTGCCGCTGGCCAAGCCCGCGATGGCCGCGGCGTTCATCTTCCAGTTCGTCTGGGTGTGGAACGAGCTGCTGTTCGGCATCAGCCTGACGTTCAGCCCGACCGCGCGACCCATCATGGCCGCGCTGGCCGACCTGTCCAGCGGCTACAGCCGGGTGCCGCCGCCCGTGGTCCTGGCCGCGGCGCTCGCCGTGTCGGTCCCGACGGTCGCGCTGTTCTTCGCCTTCCAGCGGCTCTTTGTGTCGAGCATGCGGACCAATATCTAGAGCTGTGTCCACGAACGTTGCCGGGCTCTCGACGGCCCAGCTTCCCGCCGGCCGCACCGCCGAAACGCCCAAGTACACCCAGTACGAGCGGCATTCCGGCGGCACGCCCAGCGGAAACCTGGATCCGCCGATAGCCCGACAACGTTCATGGACACAGCACTAGCCGACCTTCATATCCGACAATCGGGAGAAAACGCATGGCCACCGTCACCTACGACTCGACGACCCGGCTCTACGCGGGTACCACCCGGCCCGCGGTCGACAATCTCGACCTGACCGTGGAGGACGGCGAGTTCTTGGTCTTGGTCGGCCCGTCGGGCTGTGGGAAGTCCACGACCCTGCGGATGCTGGCGGGCCTGGAGGACGTCGACGGCGGTGCGATCCGGATCGGTGACCGCGATGTCACGCACTTGCCGCCGAAGGACCGGGACATCGCGATGGTGTTCCAGAACTACGCGCTGTACCCGCACATGACGGTGGCCGACAACATCGGCTTCCACCTGAAGATCTCGAAGATGGGCAAGGAGGACCGGGTCAAGCGGGTCAAGGAGGCCGCCGAGCTGCTGGATCTGACGCAGTACCTCGACCGCAAGCCCGCGAAGCTCTCCGGTGGTCAGCGCCAGCGGGTGGCGATGGGGCGGGCGATCGTGCGTCGTCCGCAGGTGTTCTGTATGGACGAGCCACTGTCCAATCTGGACGCGAAGCTCCGCGTGCAGACCCGCACGCAGATCGCGTCGTTGCAGCGTCGCCTTGGTGTCACGACGATCTACGTCACGCACGACCAGGTCGAGGCCATGACGATGGGCGACCGGGTGGCGGTGCTCAAGGACGGCATCCTGCAGCAGTGCGACACGCCGATCGGCCTGTTCGCGCGGCCGGCGAACCTGTTCGTCGCCGGCTTCATCGGCTCGCCCGCGATGAACCTGATCCCGACCACTGTGGTTGGCGAGCAGGCGTCTGTCGGTGGCCGCCCGATCCCGCTGACCCCGGCCCAGCGTGCGGCGCTGTCCTCGGACAAGGTCGTCGTGGGCATCCGGCCGGAAGGCTGGGCGATCGTGCCGGAAGGCGTCACGGCGACGGTCGACGTGGTGGAGGAACTGGGCAGCGACCAATACCTGTACTGCACCGCGCCCGGCGATCCGACGGAGAACCACGTCATCACCGTTCGCACGCCTGGGATGGCGCCGTGGCGGCGCGGCGACCATGTGGATCTGGCCCCGCGGCCGGAGCACCTGCACCTGTTCGACGCCAAGACCGGGGCCCGGCTGCCGGACAGCTGATCGGCCCGCTCGAAGCCGCCGCCGCCCATCCGCCACCAGTGAGTGACGGGTGGGCGGCGGCGTTGTGAACCGGCGATGTCGTTCACAAGTATGAACGCTTTGGTCCGAATGGCGCTTCATCTGGTATTCATCTGACGATTTACCCCTTTTGCGTGTTCATAGCCAGCACTTTTGTCTTGACCACGACATATGTCTTGTCATAGCTTCGCAACATGTGGGACATCAACGTCAATACCGGCGTTGGCGGCGGTGGGCCCACTGGTTGGTCGCCATCGCCGTCTCTAAGGAAGTGACATGCGAACCCTGCGCTCCCGATTACTGCCAGTCCTGATACCTGTGCTCATAGCCACAGGCGTCCTGGCAGCCCCCTCCTCCGCCGGTGCCCAGTCGGCCGGTTTCGACGTCCTGCTGTTCAGCAAGACCGCCGCGGGCGCGTACCGCCACGACTCGATCCCCGCCGCCAAGACGATGTTCGACACGCTCGCCACCGAACGCGGGTGGACGGTGACCAAGAGCGAGAACTCGGCGGACTTCAACGACGCCAACCTCGCCAAGTACGACGTCGTCGTGATGCTCCAGACCTCGGGCATGGTCTGGGACAGCGACGCGCAGCGCACCGCGGCGCAGACCTACATGCGCAACGGTGGCGGCTACGTCGCGATCCACAACGCGACGGACATGAACATCGAGGCCGCGTTCCCGTGGTGGGACAACATGCTCGGCATGTCGATGACCGCGCACTCGGCGATCCTGCAGGGCACGGCCAAGGTCATCGACAAGAAGCACCCGTCCAGCGCGGGTCTGTCGGACAAGTGGGTGCGCACCGAGGAGTGGTACAACTTCAACCGCTCCGCGCGCGGTGACGTCCACACCCTGGTGTCGATGGACGAGTCGACCTACGACGCGGGCGGCTCGAAGATGGGCTTCGACCACCCGATGACGTGGTGCCGCAACTTCGAGGGCGGTCGAGTCTGGGCCACGGGTATGGGCCACCAGTCCTCCAGCTACTCCGAGCCGCTGTTCAAGTCGCACATCGCCGGTGGTGTCGAGACCGCGGGCGGCAAGGTCGCGGCTGACTGTGGCGCGACGGTGTGGTCCAACTTCGAGAAGGTCTCGCTGGACGAGACCACCATCGCCGCGGGCGCGATCGACATCGCCGCGGACGGCCGGGTCTTCATGACCGAGTACGGCGGCAAGCTGAAGATCTACAAGCCCGACACCAAGACCACGGTGACCGCCGCGACGCTCAGCGTCTACGGCGGCGGGCAGATCTCCGAGGACGGCCTGACCGGTGTCGCGCTCGACCCGGACTTCGCCACCAACAACTACGTGTACCTGATGTACGCACCCAGTGCCGCCACCGACCAGACCTCTCGGGTCTCGCGGTTCACCATGAGTGGTGACACGCTGAACCTGACCACGGAGAAGGTGCTGCTGACGGTGCCGATGTGGCGGGAGAACGAGCCCGGCCACACCGGCGGCTACCTGGACTTCGGTCCTGGCAAGAACCTCTACATCGGCATCGGCGACGACACCAACCCGTTCGCCTCCGACGGCTACTCGCCGATCGACGAGCGCCCCGATCGCAAGTGGTGGGACGCCCAGGGCACCGCGGCCAACACCAACGACCTGCGCGGCAAGATCCTGCGCATCCACCCGGAGGCGGCAGGCACCTACACCATCCCCACCGGCAACATGTTCGCCCCGGGAACGGCGAAGACGCGGCCCGAGATCTACGCGATGGGCTTCCGCAACCCGTTCCGCTTCAGCGTGCACCCGACCTCCGGCGTCATCTACATGGGCGACTACGGCCCCGACGCGCAGGCCGACAGCGCGACCCGCGGCCCCGGCGGCCTGGTCGAGTACAACATCGTCAAGACGCCTGGCAACTACGGCTGGCCGTATTGCGTCGGCAACAACACCGCGTACAACGACTACAACTTCGCCACCAGCACCGCGGGTGCGAAGTTCAACTGCGCGGCGCCGACGAACAACTCGCCCAACAACACCGGCCTGACCACGCTGCCCGCCTCGCGTGCGGCCGACGTCTGGTACGGCGACGCGGCGTGGCCCGAGATGGGCGGCGGCACCGGCAGCGAGGCGCCGATGGCGTTCCCGATCTACCAGTACAACGCCAACAACACCTCGGAGACCAAGTTCCCGGCGTACTACGACCAGACCCCGTTCTTCGGCGACTGGTCGCGCAGCCGGGTGTGGGAGATGCGTTTGGACTCGTCCGGGAACCTGTTGAAGGTCAACGACTTCCTGGCGGCCAACACGTTCATCGGTCCGATGGACGCGAAGTTCGGTCCTGACGGCTCGCTGTACATGCTGACCTGGGGCTCGGGCTGGTCCGACAACACGCACCTCGCGGGTGCCGGGCTCTTCCGGGTCGACTACACCAACGGCGCGCGCAGCCCGATCGCGCGGGCCGCGGCCACCCCGTCCAACGGTGCGACCCCGCTCACGGTGCAGTTCTCCAGCGCGGGTTCCAGCGACCCCGAGGGTGGTGCGCTGACCTACCGGTGGACCTTCGGTGACGGCGGATCCTCCACCGCCCAGCACCCGTCGCACGTCTACAACACGGCGGGCCAGTACAACGTCCAGCTCACCGTGACCGACCCGACCGGCAAGACCGGCACCGCGAACATCACCATCACCGCGGGCAACACCGCGCCGACGGTGAGGTTCAACGGTCCGGTCGACGGCGGCATGTTCGGTTGGGGCGACACCATCCCGTTCTCGGTGACCGCCACCGACCCGGAGGATGGCACGGTCAACTGCGCGAGCGTCGTCACGCAGCCCAACATCGGCCACGACTCGCACAAGCACCCGCTTGGCAGCCCGATCAACGGCTGTTCGGGCACGTTCAAGGCCGACACGGACACCGAGCACCAGAACGGCAACGCCCACATCATCGGGACGGCGACCTACACCGACCGCGGGGCGAACGGCGTTCCCCCGCTGACCACCAGCGCCCAGTTCGTGCTGCAGCCCAAGCGCAAGCAGGCCGAGTACTTCACCGGCCAGTCCGGCGTGCGGGTCGTCGACCAGTCCGGGGCCGAGTCCGGCGCGCGGATCGGCGACATCAGCAGCAATGACTGGATCTCGTTCAAGCCGGTCAACTTCAGCGGGATCAACCAGCTGTCGGTCAAGCTCTCGTCGCCATCGGGCACCGGCACGATCGAATTCCGCAACGGTTCACCCACGGGCGCGCTGATCGCCTCGGCTCCGGTCACCGCGACCGGCGGCTGGGACACCTACGTCAGCCAGCCCGCGGTGAACGTGACCGCGCCGACGGGCACGATCGAGCTGTTCGTCGTGTTCAAGAACGTGGGTGGCAGCAGCTTCGACCTGGACTCGATCACCTACAGCGGTCCGGGTGTCGGCCAGTCGGGCAACACGCCCAAGCCGATCAAGGGTGTCGCCAGCAACCGCTGCGTCGACGCGTCCGGGAGCGTCTCCGGGCAGGTCATCCTGTGGGACTGCCACGGTGGCGCCAACCAGCAGTGGGCGTCGGTCGGCAGCACGCTGCAGACT